>JAABUO010002134.1_pt1 | contig 24533 bp, 26 predicted proteins | sample 5559291 | NCBI WGS metagenome assembly JAABUO01 (sample SAMN10711878, study PRJNA513372) | rock metagenome | isolation source: Antarctica rocks | place: Antarctica: Victoria Land, Finger Mt sud
GCGGCGGCCCTCGCTGGCCTTTTGCAGCGCCCCGCCGAGCAGGCCGCCGCCGAGCGGGCTCCAGGGGATCAACCCCAGACCGTACGCCTCGCAGGCGGGGACGACCTCGAGCTCGACCATGCGCGCGTTGAGGTTGTAGAGGCTCTGCTCGGAGACCAGGCCCATGAAGTGGCGCTGGTGGGCGGTCTCATTGGCCCGCGCGATCTGCCAGCCGGGGAAGTTGGAACTGGCGGCGTAGAGGATTTTGCCTTCCTGGACCAGCGTCTCCAGGCCCTGCCAAATTTCCTCCCACGGCGTGCCGCGCGGGATGTGGTGCATCTGGTAGAGGTCGATGTAGTCGGTGTGCAGGCGACGCAAGCTGGCCTCGCACTCGCGCTTCAGGGTCAGGGCATTCACGCCCTGCCCGTTGGGCCACTCGTCCATCTTACCGTAGAGCTTGGTCGCGATGACCGTCTTCTCGCGGCGCCCGCCGCCCTGGGCGAACCAACGCCCGATGATCTGCTCCGTGACACCCTCGCCCGTCTTCCAGCCGTAGACGTTGGCCGTGTCGAAGAAGTTGATGCCGTGCTCGTGGGCGCGGTCCATGATCGCGAAGCTGTCCTCTTCGCTCGTCTCCGGCCCAAAGTTCATCGTGCCCAGGCACAAACGGCTGACCTGTAGCCCCGTGCGCCCCAAAGGCGTATACTCCATGCTTTCCTCCAGTATGATTGTCGACCCTTGCGCAGTGGTGCAACTCTCGTGCCGAGGCGCCCTCACCGGATGCGCCCCGCGATTGGCCTCACTACAACAAAACGGGGGGAATCCCCGCTAAGCGGCATGTCGAGCACTGGAACTTGGGCTAACGTGGGTCTATAGATCGTTCTGCGACAAGTGTTGGAGCCGAACTTGCCGGGATTCTGGCCCTCGGAGGCCTTTACCAGCCCTATCTAGAAACCTTCTTGTCGTAGAACCATGATTCTGCGACAAGTGTGCTACGACGAGTCGTCGCTGCCGGCGAGTGTTGGCCCTCGATGTGACGGAAATGACGCATGCTAGCGGGGATTATCCCGGCTTAAATGTTGGGACCCCTTGATGGGATTGGTCTGCGCGACGAGCCGCCCCTGGGGGTCATAGCTGCTCGCGGTAGTGTTGCCGACGGTTACCGTTATGGCTTGACGAGATGTCCGTGCGACCGCCGATGGAAGATGAGTCGCCAGCCCACATAGACGACGGGAGCATCGACGGCCAGTAGAGCGAGCAGGACACCCGCTGTCGGTAGGAGCGCGCCGTAGAGCAACCCTGTCGAGAGGGCGACGACATAAAACCAGAGGCTGGCAAGCACACAGATGCCGAGGGCGGACAGGATAGATCGGGGGCGCCGCGCCAGCAGCAGGGCACCCGTGAGGCACAGCCAGACGAGCAGCATCACGAGGGGCCAGAGGACGATGACCCCGAGGCCGGCGGCGTCGGCGCGTGTCCAGCCGGGGGCATTGAGGGGATCGTCGGGGGTGAGGAAAATCTGGGCTATGATAACGGAGCCCGCGCCCAATATGGCGAGCGCGAGGAGCGCGAGGACAGGCCTGTCGCTAAGTTCTTGACCAAAACCTACAACGTCCCAGATAACAAGGGTATATTGTCATGCTATTGGTGTAAGCCCATCTCAGGCCGCACGCCCGTAAAATGAGGGCGGGTACCGAATAATCGCCAGTTATCTGGCACCTTGCGCTGCCCGCTTCCAAGGATGTCGCCAGATCACAGGAGAGGGTTATGGCAAAGGTGCAGATCGTCCGTATTCAGCCTGCCGATCTCCCCGCGGTCATCGACCTGTTCGCGCGTCAAGTGTATACGGCGCATCCCGCAGACGCGCGGACGCACTTCGCCGACCACAAAGAGGGTCAGGCCGATACCTTCCTCGCCCTGGTCGTGGACATCCTCGCCGGGTACCTGACCCTCCGCTGGCAATCCAACAACCCGCAGTTTCGTCAACACAACATCCCGTTGATCCATCACCTAGCCGTGTTCCCCGCGTTTCAGCGCCAAGGCATCGCCACACGGCTGATGGAGGCTGCGGAGCAGCTCATCGCCACGCGGGCGACCACCGCAGGCATCACCGTGGGTCTTTTCGCTCCCTATGGGCCGGCGCAACGGCTGTATGCGCGGCGGGGCTACGTGCCGGATGGTCGGGGTGTCTGCCAGGGGCAGCGACCGCTCGCGGAGGGAGAGACCGTGACCGTGGATCACGACCTCATCCTCTGGCTGACCAAGGATCTTGCCGCACCCTCCGTCCAGCGACCCAACGGCCACAACAGTGAAAACCGCGCGGACGACGCGTTCAAGCGATAGGTATCTGGGACATTGTAGGTTTTGGTCAGGAACTTAGCGACAGGCCATCAGGGCCCCATAGGGGTGGAATTGCTCAACGTTAGCGAGGGTGTCACCCTGGCCGACCTGCCCGACCCCGACGAGATCGCGCGCCTGCTCGCCGCCGAGGGTGTCAAGGTCCTGAGCACGCCGACGCGCTAAGCAGGTGTCCACAAGTCTGGCATGGCCTATCTGGACGTGATCCAGGCGCGAAAAACGTGCCGAATTTATGGTCATGTGCTTAGCGTCCCCTTTGACGCGCGCGTCCGTGCGCGCCCCGCTCAGCAGGCACCGGCTTCAGTCGTGGGCGTGGCCGCTCACCACACGAGCGACATCCGACTGCGATCACCGGCCGGCAGGACGCCAGCGCTCCCAATGGGTACGACGCATCTAGCCATCCAATTGTTAAGAGTTCGCTCGACGCACTACTAGTCGCCAGCCGAAGTAAATGGTGATGAAATCAAGAACAACGAATACTGCGAGAACTGCAATATTCAGGGGTAAAAAAGATCCCAAGATGGTGCTCAGGACAAAAAACCCCAACCAATTGAGTGCGCACAGCAGCAGAAGCAGGGGCACTCTGCGTGAACGCCGCATCAAGACTAGCGTGGTGCTTCCCAAAATGCCAACTAGGCACAAGGTAATAGGCCAAAGGAAAAAGAGAGCGGAGCCTATTGCGTCGGCATGTGCACCGGCGTCTATCCCCGCCTGGTCATTAACCGTCAAGGTTTGAACCATGCCAACCGATGCGACGAGCAGCGTCACTAGCGCAATCGTGGCAAATACTAGGGCGAAAAAATGTGCGGGGTTCCTTGCTTTTGGCGGGGGTGTAATCACCGTCATCCCCTCATCCTCGCTGTCGCTATCCATGACCGCCTGAAAAGCATTCCCTTCTCATCTGGCTACATCTTCGACTAGTTGGAAATGGCGGTTACAAGAATTGTGCCAGTACACAAGCCACTTCGCCACGATTGAGGTGTCGTACACAGAATTATTCTCTATATACGCTATACACATACCTTGATTGCTAGTTGGCATTGAGACAGGCGAGGGCAAGCCCCGTCGTGCAGACCAGATGGAGGCGCCAGCCGAAGAACTTCTCGCGCTTGGCGGGACAGTAGCCGCAGTAGGTCCGCCCGCGCACGGTGCGCCAGCGCCGCGCCCGCACGCGCTTGCAGACCGGGACCGGCATGCTGTCGATGATGAAGTCGCAAATCGCCGCCTGTCCGTGGGCGAACAGAGGGTCAACCAGTCGGCCAGCGCGTGCAGGCGCCGCGAGAAGCGCGCGGGCGAGAGCGCCCGCGCGAGGTAGCCGGTCGCGCGCAGGACCGCGAGCGCGCGGGCATGATGGTTCCCGAAGAAGGCCGCCGCCACCACCGCCACTGTCAGCACCTCCGCGTCGGACACGCCCGCGCGGGGATGGCTCGCATGCCCCAGAGCCCGCATCGTCTCGTCAATCACCACGTATATCCCTATAATATGCTCGGCGGTCATCGTCCCTCTCCGTTTCACGGCTGTCTCTCAACCTCAGTGAAACCGGGCGCGACGATGATCGCCAACTAGCAATCAAGGTACACATGGCGGCGGGTGCAAGGCAGCCGTTGCCACCCTCCGCCCGCCGCCATGATGACACCGACCCTCACACTCCGGGGAGCGTAATGCCCCAACCCGGCGCGCTGGTGGGAGGCGCCCGATTGATATACACACCGGGGAAAACCCGCCTCAGTGCTGTGTAGGCGAAAGCGTTGCTATTATATCCGGTGCTGAAAGGGGTGATGCCCGCCGAGTCGTCGTAAGAGAAAGCCTTGCGGTTGACCGCTATGTCGATCCTGCGGAACTGCTGATCGTAGAAGGCGACCGACCTACTATCATTTACGGCAGCAGACAAGTTGGGCACGACTTTGGCGCGCCGTCCCTTGGCTAACGGGTCAAGGGTTGTGAAACCTCGAGCCACATTGGCTTCATTACGGAGGGTAATTCTATTCAGGTAACCGCCCGTTGGAATGCGATGGGCGACCAAGGTGCCATAGATATCACCTAAACCGCCAAGGGGTCCAGGAAGCTTTTTGTTAGGCGTGGCTTCAAACTTCACCCCCTTGCTCCCGTCGGTGACTAGGATGTACGCATGGCTAGCGTTACTAGCGATACCGCCGGACACCGGTTGGAATCGGACAACTACCTTTGCCAACCCAGTGGGGTCGTAATAGTCGACGGGGTCATCGGCGGCGTAGGCGTAGGTGTGCACGCCATCTTGGTCGCTGGGGTCGGGCTGCAGGAAGTGCATGTCCTCCGGATCGTAGTAGCGCACGCTCAACCAGTACCACTGTAGCTCCGCGTCGTACCAGTAGCCGGCGTAGCGCAGTTGCTGGGGCACGGTCTCGTAGTCTTTGCCGATCGGTTCGCCCCAACTGTCGTAGTTGTAGCGATCCACTACCTTGCCAGTGATGTCCGTCACAGCGACGACGCTGCCCTGCCCGTCGAGCACATACCAATAGCGGTTCGTGGAGCTGCCCTGCTGCCGCAGGAACTCTAGCGGTTCGCTATTCGGCCCATAGATGAAGCTGTCGGTGTAGCTGCCGCGACTCGTGACCGTCCCAGTGGCGTTGACCGTCGCCGTTACGGCGCTTACCTGCGCGATCTGCCCGTCCCGGTACTGGAAGCGCTCGTCGTCGATAGCCGTCCCGCTCATCACCACCGTATAGCGCGCGCGGTCCCCGTCCGCGTTGTAGGCCAGCGTCGCCGTAATCGGCGTGTTCTGTACGCGCCGCGTCACCTGCACGGTGCGCGCTGCGGCGTCGTAGCCCAGGCGCGTGTTGACCGCGCCGGGGGCCGTCAGTGAGCCACTCACCGGCGACGTGATGCTCGTGGTGTCCCCATTGCCGTCGTAGCTATAGTACATGTAGGGGTTCGCGTAGCTCGCCGAGTATGTCTGCGCCACCTCGTTGGGTTGCGTCGGGCTGTAGGTGTAGGATTGCGTGCCTCCGCTGTCGGTCGTTTGTGAGGTCACGTTGCCGTTGCCGTCGTAGGTCCAATGATAGGCATGGGTGGGGTTTTCTACTTGCGGCCCGGCCTCGTCGGTGAGTCGGCCCACCCCATCGTGCGCGAGGCTGTCCGTTCCCGAGATCGTCGTCGTGCGGGTGGTCCAGCCCGCTGCGTTGTACCCGTAGCCGTAGGCCGTCGAGAGGGTGCTCGTAATCGTGCCCATAGCCGGCCCCGTCGCCGTGAGGCTGGTCAGCTCATCGTTCGGGTCGTACCCCGCCGCCTCCGTCACGCCGCCCGGCAGGCTGACGGTCGTGGGCAAGTCGTCGGCATTGTAGGTGTAGTTGGTGGTGTACGGGCCGGCTCCCCCGTAGCCCTCGCTGATGGAGGTCACGCGCCCCTCCGCGTCGAGCTGCATTGTGACGGGTGTGCTGCCGTCCACGATGGTCTCGGTGCGCTGCTGACCCGCCGCATCGTAGCCATAGGTGGTCGTGTACCCGTCGTCGGTCGTACTCGTCTCCCAGTCGGCCGCGTTGTAGGCGTTGGCGACCGTGTGCGTCTGCACCTGGCCTGGACTCGTGCTGTCGACGGTCTGGCTCGTCTGGCTCAGTGTGTTACCGTCAGGGTCGTAGCCCATCGTGGTGGTGATCGTGGTCGTCCCTGTCGGCGGATAGCTCACCGTCACGCCTTGCATCATGCGGTTGTCGCCGTCGTACTGCGTCATGGTGGTGCGATTGTCCGCGTCCACGGACACCGTCTGGTTGCCCGCCTGATCGTAGCCGTATGCCTCATAGGAGGGATGCGTCGCCGCTTGGGCCTTGGTCAGCGGTGCGGGATCGATCTCCACGTTGGTCACGCGGTCGGCCGCGTCGTACTCGTTGTAGACGACATCGCCGTTCGGCTGCTGGGTCTGCGCCACGTTGCCGTCCAGGTCGTAGGCCGTGAGCGTGGTGAGCGCCGAGCCCGCCACGTTGGCTGTGTTCGTCACCACCGTACTCGTGATCACGCGGTTCAAGGCGTCGTAGCCCAGCGTCTGTAGCGCAATGACGGCATTGCCGTTGGTGCGATCAGTCATCGTCATCGCCACCGTGTTGCCCGCCGCGTCGTACGCCGTCTGCACCGTCCCCGTCGCCGGGTTCGTCGTCTGGATTTTCCGTCCCGCCGCGTCGTAGCCGTAGCCCATGATGTTGCCCTGCGGGTCCTGCTGTGCGGCCAGTTCGCTCGCGGTATAGGTCATCAGCGTAGTGCCGCTGACCGGGTTGGTCTCGGCCACCAAGCGGCCCAGCGGGTCGTAGCTGCTGGTGGTCGTGTCGCCCCTGCCGTCCGTTTCGCGCGCCACGTTGCCGTCGGCGTCGTAGCTGGTCGCTTGCACCGGCTGTGTGGTCGCGCCGTTGTAGAGCGTGATCGCCGGCAGCGTCGTCGTGGTCTGGCGGCCCAGATGGTCGTAGCCGTAGCTCGTGGTGTAACTGTTAGGGGAGGCGCTCGCGTTGCCGTTGGCCGAGACCATCGTCTGGCGGTTGCCGTCACCGTCATAGGTATACGTCGTCGTCACGGCGGTCGCTGTCTGGGTGACGCCGCCGAGCGTCGCGGTGATCGGCGGCGTACTGCTGCTCGTCAGGTCGCCCTGCGCGTTGTAGCCCTGGTGGCTGGTGTACGCAGTGGCCTGGCCGTTAAGCGTTGGGGTCCCGTTCGTCGTGTCCACCCCGCGCCCGTCCGTCGTGCTGGTGCGCTCGCCGTATTGGTCGTACTGGTTGATCGTGCCCTGCCAGGTCGTGGGGCAGCCGACGCAGGTCGTCTGCTCGGCCGTGCCGACGACGGAGTGGTGGCCGTCGTAGCTGTACGTCGTGAGCCCCCCCTCGGGCAGTTTGGTCGCGATGAGGTCGTGCGTGGTCGGGTCATACGTGTGTGTGATCGTGGGCGTCACCGTGAGCCCGTTGCCCGGCACGTAGGGCTGGATCGCCGACTGGTCCTCCTCCACGACCTGCCCCACCGTCCCGCTGACACCGATCGCCCCGCTGTAGCCGTTGGGGCCGATGTACTGGTACGTGGTCGTCGTCGTGTGGCCGTCGGCGTCGGCGCTGCGCGTCACGTCGTGGTCCACGTCGTAGCTCGCGCCGCTGCTGTCGCCGAGCCCGTCGGTCACGGTGATCGGCTGGCCCTGCCCGTCGAGCGTGTCCATCGTCGTCAGCGCCCCGCTCGTCCCCACCCCCTGGACGACCACCGTCTGCCCTGGGCTATAGCTGTACCCGGTCGTGTACGCCGGCGTGTAGCCGGGCTGCCCCGTCGTCCCCGCCACTGGGCTCGTGATGCCGCTCACGCGCCCGGCCCCGTCATAGCCCAGGCTCCAGGTGCGGCCGGATGCCATCGTGATGCCGGTCAACAGCGTCCCGCTATACCCGAATGTCGTCGTCACCGCGTCGGTCGAGCCGGCCCCCCGCGTCGTGCGCGTGAGTTGCCCCACGCCGTTGTACCCGTAGGTCACCTGCATGCCCCTGCGCCCCGCCGCTGCTCGCCCACGCCGGGCTCTGCACCGCGGTGAGTTGCCCCGTCGTGTACCCCAGCGTGAGGGCGCGGCCCCCGCTGTTGCCCGCGCTGCTCGGGCTGGTCGGGCTCCCCGCGCCGTAGCTCATGCTGTTGCGGTTGCCGTAACTATCTTGATCGGCCAGCAGCCGCCCGCTCGCGTCGAAGGTCCACACCTCATCTGTCAGGAAGTTGGTCAGCGTGTAGCCCGCGGTCGAGGTCGCGAGCTGCCACGGCTGGCCCGGCGGCGTGCGATACGCGGTGTAGGGCGGCGTCGCCGTGGCGCTGCCCGTGTACGGAAACGCCCAGACCGTCCCCACGCCATCGGTGTACACCACGGTCCCTTGGAGCGCGCCCCCCATCGTTGGCGTCAGGCTGGAACTGAGGCCGGTCGTCCCCCCCTGCGCGAGCGCGCTGTCCCAGGTGCGGTTGACCGTGAGGTCCGGCCCGCGAGCGGGGATGGACAGCCCCGCCAGGCCCACATCGACGTGCCCGTCGGCCAGGTCCACGCGCACGTCCACGCCCCCGCCGATCGCGCCGGGGCCGCCGCTGTGCGGGTGCCAGGGCACGTCGCCGCTGCCGAGCCCGAGGAACGCGGTCACGAAGGCGTCGCTCTGGTCGCTGCCCCCGCCGGAGAGCCCCTGCGCCGCCCCCGCCGTGGTCGGGAAGTCGGTCGCGTAGGTGTACCCCGTCGCATAGGTGTCACTTGGTTCGCTTTCTGGTTCATAGGCACTCTCGATGAGGCCTATTTCGCTGTGTGCACCAGAGATGGGCGAGGCCGTCATTGGCGTCGCCCACGTGAGCAGATTGTCAGCGGTCGCTCTCACCCTCATCATCCTGGCGCTATAGCTGCGCCAGTCGTGCGATCGGCCTCATCGAGAGTGCCGATGACCCAGGAAGCGAGCAAAATGACACCACCTGAGTCGGCATTTTTTGTGGGGTAATCTCCCCTACCTTTTTAATTATACTTTTATTGTAATGAGATTGCAATTTTAATATAATATGAGATAGATGAGGTGCAGACGGCATTGATGTTGTAGTAGCATAGAAGGGTAATATGGTATCCGCACTTAGCACATTGGAGGCTCTGTCAATGCCGGATGGCAGCGAAGAGAAAGAGGCCCGCGTCACGGTGTTGTTTGCGCCGTCCGTTGTTCAACGCATACGACAGGTAGCGGAGCGCAAGGGCGTGCCGTTTACCGTCCTCCTGCGAATGTGGGCTATTGAGAAGCTCGACGAGGAAGACAAACAGCGTGAGTCGAGACCATGACCGTCGACGTGCTGTCGCCTATATCTGTGCTTATCCGCCGTTGGGTTGTGGAGAGGGGCAAGCAGAATCGGCGGGAGGGCATGTGAACCACCCCGGCGCAACCATGTCCACCAGCTACGCCCTCAAAGATCCGTGGGCTGGTGATGCGCGCCACGTTTACCAAACAGTATGGTGTCCAGGAGATGAGCGATGCTAACCCGGTTGAAAGTCTCGGGTTTCAAGAATTTGGTCGACGTTGATGTGCGTTTTGGACCATTTACGTGCATTGCCGGGGCTAATGGCGTCGGAAAGTCCAATCTGTTCGATGCCATCACGTTCTTGAGCGCGCTTGCTGACCGCCCATTAATGGATGCCGCGCTCTCTGTGCGCGACAAAGAGGGGGGGCGTACGGCCGATGTAAAAAGTTTGTTCCATCGTGTTGGCGATGAACCTGTTGAGGAGATGTCGTTCGAGGCGGAGATGATCGTGCCAGTCGAAGCTCTGGATGAGCTGGGGCAACAGGCAAAGGCAAGTATCACCTTTCTGCGCTACAGCGTGACTCTTGCTATGCGGGATGACGATAGCCCGCGATCGCTTGGCTCTCTTGAATTACGCAAGGAGGAGCTAAGTCACATCAATATTGGTGATGCGAACAAGCAGCTTTTGTTTCCGCATACCACGCAATGGCGCCGAACGGCTGTAACGGGGGAGCGCAGGGCGCCTTACTTCATCTCAACTGAGGGCGAGGGTTCAAATAGAGTCATCAAGAGCCACCAGGATAAGAGTGGCGGTCGGCCCCTGTCTCGACTGGCGGTCAATCTCCCCAGAACTGTACTATCGGTTGCCAATGCTGCCGAAAGTCCGACGGCTCTGCTGGCGCGCAGGGAGATGCAGTCGTGGCGTCTTCTGCAGCTGGAGCCTTCCTCGCTACGACAATCGGACGATTTTAGGGCTCCAACGCGTCTAGGTGTCGATGGCTCTCATCTTCCCGCAACCCTATATCATCTCGCGCACACAAGCGAGGACGAGTCACTTATCTATGGCCAGATTGCGAACCGCCTATCCGAGCTGATCGACGACGTCCATGGGGTGTGGGTTGATCGCGATGAACGGCGCGAGCTCCTCACGCTACAGGTGACCGATCGCAGTGGGACGTCATACCCCGCCCGTGCTTTGTCTGATGGCACGCTGCGATTTCTGGCGCTCACCGTGCTTGACCTTGAACCTGAGTCGTATGGGTTGCTGTGCTTGGAAGAGCCGGAGAATGGTATTCACCCTGAGCGGATTCCGGCGATGCTTCGGTTGCTACAAGATATCGCGACTGACGTCGATGAAGGCATAGGACCTAATAATCCGCTCCGTCAAGTCGTGATCAACACACACTCTCCGTCAGTTGTTAGCGAGGTGCCTGAAGAAAGCCTTCTTCTCGCGGATTTGGAGGAAACTGAGCGGAACGGAAAGATGTTCAAGCGCGTGTGTTTCAAGGGCTTGCCTGGAACCTGGCGGCAGAAAGGTGAAGATGAGGCGCGAGCTGTCTCGAGGGGTAAGCTTCTCTCCTATCTCAATCCTACCGCCTCTATCGATGCGGATGATTACATATGGCGCGGCCGGCATAATAGGCATCGTGTGAAAGATAGGCTGGACCTCCAATTGATGCTCCCTCTTAGCGCGGTCGAATGAAACCACTCCGCTATACGTTGGTAGCGGATGGTCCGACGGATCGGGCGCTCATACCACTGTTAACTTGGTTGCTGCGCCGTAATGGGATTGGCCGTCCGATCGCTCCGCAATGGGCGGATCTGCAACGACTTCCGCGCCGGCCGAGGGGATTGTCAGAGCGCATATGGCGTAGTGTGGACCTCTATCCCTGCGACCTATTGTTTGTCCATCGTGATGCAGAGCGACAACCGGTAGCCCATCGTGTGCAAGAGATTGACAGGGCAGTAAGGGACGCAGGCACGGATGCGCCGATATCCCTACCACCCGCTGTCTGTGTCGTGCCCGTTCGCATGCAGGAGGCGTGGCTTTTGTTCGACGAAGCGGCCTTGCGCATGGCCGCTGGTAATCCACATGGATCTGCTGCGCTGGAATTGCCGCGGGTAACGAGCCTTGAAGACGTGCCGTATCCTAAAGAAATTCTTCATCACCTCCTGCGTGAGGCGAGTGGATTGAGCGGTCGCAGGAAGAAGAACGTCCCTGTTAGCGCACACGCATACCGCTTGGCTGAACTCATCGATGACTTTTCGCCACTACGGATATTACCGGCCTTCCAATTATTGGAGAGTGATATTAGCAGGGTAGTAACCGACAATGGGTGGGGGTAAGCGAGTGAGCACACAGGTTTACCAGGGACCTAAGGAGGATATGCTGATGGGCCAGGATCTCGTGATCCGCTGGATTGAGCGCTCACCGTACCTCCACGAGGCGCGCCTCACGACCACCGACGGCGCGGACCTCTACGCCGGCTACGTCGCGGTGAGCCCCGGCTACGACGACTGGCGTGGCTATGTCGGCCGTGGATTCACCCCTGTCGGCCTGGGGCCGCGCACGGAGATGCAGGCGGCCGTCGAGCGGCGTGTCGCGGAGATCATGCACCACGGCGGGGAGGACCTGCACCATGCCTCGTGAGCGGAAGGACCGCGCGGTGATGCCCGATGACTACAGCGTGCTCCTGGGCGAGATCCGGGGCCTGCTGCAGACGGCACGGGCGCGCGCGTATCAGGCCGTCGATAACATCAAGGTGCAGGCGTACTGGTAGGTCGGCGAGCGCATCGTGCGAGCCGAGCTGGAGCATAAAGAGCGGGCTGATTATGGCGGCCGTGTGATCGAGCAGCTCGCCGGCGATCTCGGCATAGCACGCACGCTCCTGAACCGTATCGTGCGTTTCTATCGCGCCTACCCGATCATCACGGCCCTCTCGACGCAGATCTCGTGGAGCCACTACGAGTTGTTGGCCGCGATCGAGGATCGTGCCCAACGGGAGTTCTATGAGGGGGAGGCCGGGCGTAACGCGTGGAGCGTGCGCCAGCTCGACGAGCAGATCCGCGGCGACCTATATAAGCGCGCCTTACGAGAGCCGCGGCCCATCCCCATCGGCCTCACGCCAGAGATCGCGCCGGCGCTGCGCCCCGAAGATGCGTTTCGGAGCCTCTACAGCTTTGCCGTGCCGGGGCTGCCGTCGGGGTATGGTGAAGCGCAACTCGAGGCAGGATTGCTGACCAACTTCCAACGCTTTTTAGAAGAGTTGGGACCTGGTTTCTACGTGCGCCGCAGCCAGCAAACCATCATCATCGACGGCCAGCTCCACAGCGTCGATCTGGAACTCTACAACAGGGCTATCCCCGCAACCGTGTTGTGCGACCTGAAGCTCGGCCCGTTCAAGGATGCGTACGTCGGTCAGATGAACAAGTACGTGTCGTACTACCGGGAGCGCGTGCCGCTGTATGAGTGGGAAAAGCCGACCATCGGCCTGATCGTGTGCGAGAGCGCCGGCCGCGACGAGGTGCGCTACGCCCTGGCCGGCCTGGAAGAGAAGATATTCGTCGCGGAATATCAGGTGCGCCTCCCGACCACGGACAGGATTAAAGAGCGCCTGCGAGAGTTAGCGGACGCGTCCGATGGTGACGAGACTACATAGGCTATCGCTGACGCGCACCTTGAATTCGACCCACACTGTGGGTCGAATTCAGAGTGTACCCACAGTGTGGGTCGAATTCAGAGTGTACCCAGGCGAGGAGAGAGAGAGTAATGGGACGCATCATCGCGCTGGCCAATCAAAAGGGCGGCGTCGGCAAGACGACCACGACCGTGAACCTGGGGGCGGCGCTCGCCGCGCGGGGGAAGCGGGTTCTCGTCGTGGACCTAGACCCGCAAGCCAACGCGACACTCTGGCTGGGCGTCGATCTGCGCACTCTCGACCAGTCGATGTATCACGTCCTCGTGAAAGACGTGCCGCTTGCCACTATCATTCGGCCCTCCACCGTCGAGGGCATCGACCTGGCGCCGGCGCACCTGGATCTGTCGGCCGCCGATCTGGAACTCGTCAACTCATTCGAGCGGGAGATCTTGCTGAAAGACAACCTCGCCGCCGTGGCGGACCGCTACGACTACATCCTGATCGACTGCCCGCCGTCCCTCTCCCTGCTGACGATCAACGCCCTGGTCGCGGCGCGTGAGGTCCTCATCCCGCTCCAGTGCCATTACCTGGCCTACCTGGGCGTGGCACGCCTGAGTGACACCGTGCGACTTGTGCAGCGGCGTCTAAATCCTGCCCTCACGATCATGGGCATCGTGGTGACGATGTACGATGGCCGGAGCGCGATCCACAAGGAGATCCTGGAGCAGATCCGTGATGGCTTCCAGGGACGCGTGTTCGATGCTGTCATCCGCAATGGGGTCAAGGTGGTTGAGGCCTCGGCGGCGAGCCAACCTGTCGTGACCTATGCCCCAAACTCGTCAGTCGCGCAATCGTACAAGGATCTGGCCCAGGAAGTTGAGGAGGGATGTGCCGATGAGCGCCGCTAAAGGGAACGGGCGACCGAGTATCCCCGCCTGGCAGAGTCTTGTGGCCCAGCCGGCTGGTGTCGAGGACCTGACCGACGCCAAGAACATTGCTATCGACCTGCTCGACGCGAATCCCTACCAGCCACGTAAGACGTTCGACGAGGCGGCCCTGGTCGAGCTCGCCGACGACATCGAGGAGCACGGCGTGCTGCAGCCGCTGCTCGTGCGGCCGCACCCCCAGGAGCGCGGCCGCTATCAGATCGCGGCCGGCGAGCGGCGATGGCGCGCGGCGCGATTAGCCGGCCTGGCACAGGTTCCATGTATCGAGCGGGACATGGATGACGGCGCCATGGAGCGCCTGGCCCTGACGGAGAACATCCAGCGCGCCGACCTCGATCCCGTCGATGAGGCACACGCCTACAAGCGGCTGATAGACCGCCTGGGTCTGTCGATGCGTGATGTCGCGGCGAGCGTTCATAAAGATCACTCCTACGTCGCTGGCCGTCTGTTGCTCATCAAATACAGCGACCTTGAGGAGCAGGTACGCGTCGGCGCCATCGGCCCAACCGTGGCGACGGGGATCGCCCGCATCGCCGACGATGAGCGGCGCGACGAGCTTATTGGACGCGTGAAGCGCGGTGAGCACATAGGCGTCGATGACGTGAAGGGGATGCGTAGCTCTAAGCAGGCTACGGTGGTGCCAGAACCTCCACCAGCCGCCGAAACCGCACCGCCAGCCACCACCCCTAAAGTGGGGAATATTCCCCACGACGAGCCTGAAGACGCCCTAGACGCGCCGCTCGTCCCCACGACAGGGGACGCGGCGATGAGGGAGCCGTACTCGGCTGGCAGCGTCGCTGCCAGGGGGCGCCAGGAGCGCACCACCAAAGACAGGCAGGCCGAGGAACGGGCGCTCGTGGTGACCGCAGTGAGGTCGCGCTCCTGGCCGATGTGGGAGACCGTGCTTGAGTACGGCGTGGAGGGGAACATGACCGTCAAGACGCTGCTGCGCTTGTGTCGCGAAGCGGAGCGCGCCGAGGAGCCGTCCGGCGACACGCTGTAACCCGCTCATCGGTACCGGAAGTGAGGACGTGATCATGACACCGCGCACTCGTTTCACCACGCACGAGGCCGCCATGACGCGTACCTGGTCCGTGTTCGACCACCTACGTGGCTACTCAATCCGCCACGGGCTTATCTACGTGGCGGCACTGGCTAGTGCCCGTGGTGAGGAGGCCGCCTGGCGTGCACGGTGTCAGCGATGGATTGAGGCCGAATGGCGGGGAGCCCTCCTCTGACGCGCTGACGTATCTCAGGACATGCGCACGGCCCACGATGCGTTTTGTCACTTTGGCGACTTGCTTGCCGCGATCTTTGGGAGCTAATTTGCACCCAGGTGGAGTTAGAGCGGTCCGATGACCATGCTCTCACGGGCTGCTTCGACGACTTCCTTGGTGACCGTCCGCATCTCAAGGCCACCGGCGCCAACGACTGGTACGTGTTCGATCACTTACGCCGCCACTCGATGAGCGGTGGTCACTCCAAGGAGCGCGCCGTGTTCATCGCCCGCGTCCAGGAGCACGCGTGGCGCCAGCGGTGTGACCGTTGGCAGCAGGCCGAGTACCGGGACAGCCCGCCCTGACACGCGTTACAGAGCGGGCTACGTGATGCTTACTGGCGCGAAGGATGGAAGCGGCAGCCTAAAAAGACGTAAAGGCCGCGATGGAGACGCCCCATTTTATCCCCACCGCAGCCATTACTCCCCTAGCTTATCAGCCTTCTCGTGCGCTATCAATGACAGTACGCGCCGATAGCATGACAATAGTGTTATCACGCAGCGGCCTATGTGTACGACTTATGACAAAGGGCCTGTGTCCCTTGCGCTACACTGGAGATAAGCGGGCCGGTCGGTCTCAGTCGATGCGGGCGTGACGCCCCCCTGCACGACCTCGACCATCGGGCCTTGCTGGTACCCCCGGATGCGGCCCTATCACTGGCATCCGGGGGAGGGGCTGGTCTTGCCCTTCCTCTACACGTCTGAGGCACCCACTGCGGCGACACACTGTAACCCGCTCATCGGTGCCGATAGTGAGAACAGACCATGACGCCACGCCCCCGTTTCGTTGCTCGGCCACGGCGCTTTTCGGGGATGTGGGTTGTGTTTGATGACCTGCGCGGCCACACCGTCAGCGCGGGCAATACCGCCTCGGTGTCCACGTTTATCGCGCGTAGCCACGAGGCGACCTGGCGCGAGCGGTGTCAGCGCTGGATCGAGGCCGAGCACCGGGACAGCACGCCGTAAGCGCCAGGGGCACACAGGACAGGCGAACGGCCCACGGTGGAGCTTTGACACCGCGGACCGCCCGCGCTCTTAGCATGCCACACTGGACACGGGTAGTCCGTTCATCGGCACCAGACGCGCCTATCATCCTCTCGATGCAGCAGGGTTCAGGGCAACACGCCCGGTCATGGGGGGACCCGCGCTGGTCCGGCCAACGGGCCGGCGTGGGGGGAGCACGAAGGCTCCCGAGGGGGTAGGCAGGCTCCCCCGCGTAGGGGGAGCTGCCGCGTAGGGGGACGCATCCCCCTACAGCGCGGAGCGCGGCCATACCAGCGGAGCGATGGTTGTGGTGAGCCCGATCGCGGAAAAGCAGCCCCTTGATCGTGCGTGGACGCACCCATACGCTTTTCCTAACGCCAGCAATGACTGTTCTACCTGGAAAAAATAACGCGGTGTCACGCCGACTCATCGAGGGCGCCAGGCTCGACGGGGGTCGGCTCGTCGATGGGGACAGGCGGCGCCACCGTGGCCTGCCGTGTCCGTGCAGGCCGGGCCAGCCGGCGCAAGGCGCGCTGCTTGTACCACGGGAGCGCGCGGACCAGGGCGGGCCGCGCGTGCAATCCGTTGAGGATCATCCAGCCCTCGGGCAGTTGCTGGATCTCCTCGGGCGTCAGCAGCGGCCGCCCGATCTCGCCATTGCCGTAGCCGCCCTGCCCGACGAGGACCTGGCCGCGCTGTCGCCCCGCGTTGGCGCTCTTGGCGACCACCGTGGCCGTCCCGAGCCGGCTACTCACCCAGGCCGCGTCCTCCTGGCCCACGCCGCCGAAGATGATATGGACCTGGCACGTCGAGGTGATGAGGCGTCGCCCCGCCGGCGTGTAGAGCGTGTCGAGCTGGATGGTATCCTGCGCGGCCAGTAACATGCCCACGCCGGCGCTCCTGAGCGTGGCTAGCCGCCGTGGTAGGCCCGCGATCACGCCGACGGGCCCGATCTCATCCAGGAAGCAAAACACGCGCCGCCCGAGCGCCTGGCCCGGCCGCGCGTTGGCGGCCGCCACCAGCTCGTCGAATAGTTGCATGAACAGGCAGCCGGTGAGCGGCTGTAGGACCTCTTCCATGCCCGGCGTCAGGATCACGAAGAGGGCGAGCGGCGCCGTCGTCGGGTCGCCCATGCCCTCAAAGGGCAGATCGTCGCGGGCCGTGGTCCGCGCCACGGCGGGGTCGTTGAGGATCGCGAACTTGACGAGCAGGCCGATGAGGATGGAGCCGCCCAGCCGTTCGTTCTTGTCGGTCCCGCCCAGGAACCCGCGGACGGCCTCCACCGCCTCGGGGCAGGGACTCGTCAGCAGCTCATCCTTGAGCAGCGCGAAGTCTTCCACGTTGAACACGGCCAGCAGGCGCGCGAGTGGCGCGGCTGTGCCGGTGCGCGCACGGTAGGTGTGGTTCAGGTGCAGGATGGCCGCTTGCAGCAGCAAGGCCACGGTCGAGTCCCAGAACTCCGCCGAGGCCCCGACGTCGCCCTGGCCCCGTGTATTGGTGATCCACGCCCGCGCCAGGACCAGCGCCTCGGATGCGGTGTGGACGTGGGCCAGCGGGTTATAGCCTGGCGCGCTCGTGCTTGTGTCGTAGAAGTCGAGGCGGCGGACTGTGTAGCCGAGCGCGGCTAACGCCGCGCCGGCGGTCGCGTAGCACTCTCCTTTCGGATCGCTCACGACCAGGCCGCGCCGGGGACGACCGCCGCGCCCCTCACGCAGCAGGTTGGGGATCACGATGTCCGCGCTCTTGCCCTCGCCGGGCACGCCCAGCGCCAGGACGTTGAGCCCTTGCCGCTTGGCCGAGAGGGAGATCGCCCGCCGGCCCACGCGCCCCACGACGAAGGGCGGCTCCGGCCGAAGGATGCCCAGCCGACGGAGCCGCCGCCAGCGTGGCCCGTACGCGCGGCTTGCCTCTGTCGCCGTCGCCCAGCGCGCGCTCCCGGCCGTCGTGCCCGGCGTCAGCCGCCCCACACCGCGTAGCAGGAACCACCCGGCCTTGAGCAGCGCCCACGCGGTCCTGAGCAGCCCCAGGACGATGAGACCGCCGCCGAGGCCCAACGCCCAGGCCATCTCCTTACGCCGCCACAGCGGCTCACGGAGCGTCGCCAGCCGGTCCTTCCAGAGCAGCCAACGCACGCGCGGCCAGCCCTCCAGGCGATTATTTGGCCCCACCGTCACGAGGCCATGGAGCGCGTGCGGCCGCGTGTAGGCTTCCCAGGCCCGCGCCGCGTTGTCGGGTCCGTACCACAGCAGCACGCGGGCGGCCAGCAGCAGCCGCGCCCCCTCGGTCATCACCACCAGACCACCGGCCACCACCAGCAGCGCCAGCAAGGCTAGCGCTATCATCCCGCGTCGTGCCATCGTCCCGCGCTCCCCTCATTCTTTTCCAAGTCAGCCTACGGTTGCCCTCAGCGTCCGCGCCGCCACCAATGGCGCTTGGGCGCGGCCTGCGGAGCAGGCGTCCCATGATCTCCGTGTCCGCTGGTCGGCGGCGGTGTGTCCCTCGTTGGCCCGACCGGGACACCGAGCCGTCGGTCGAGTTCGTCCATGCGTGCCGCCTGTCGCTCACGCGCCGCGTCTAACCGTCGTGCCCGCGCCGCCTCTCTAATTGGCTTGGCGGCGTCAATGGCAATGTGCGTGTGGAGGGCCGTGCGATCGCTCTTGCTAAAGCGCACAACCCGCCGCGCTCCCCCCTGGCTCGGCTGGCCTGCCTCCCCCGCGATCAGGATATGGACGTGTGGCCGCCCGGTGTTGAGATGGACAGCGGCGACGTAGGTGAGGGCGCGGTCCACCTGACGGCCGTAGCCCTCCATGACGGCGCGTGTCCAGGCCTGCGCCTCCTCCGTCGTCGTGATGCCCAGCCCCTTCGAGGGGGACAGGATGATCCGGTGGAAGCACACGCTCTTGATGCTGCGGTTAGCCCACAGTAAAGTGCGTGCCTCGGCGCGACTTGTTCCGGTCTCGGTCGCCGTGAATAACTCCCGCTGTTCATCTTCCGCGTCCTGCCGGTCTCGACATTGGAGGTAGTAGACTTGCTCCTGCATCCGTTGCCGCGCATGGGGTGACGAGCTGGGGACATAACGACTCGTGGCGATACAGTGTTGGCCCGCGTCGCCGCCTGCCTGCTCGCGCCCTAAACTATCGTCCCTGCCGTCGTCCCACATGGGCCTATCCTCTCGTCAGTGTCGTCGCGTAGCGATGGGTGTGTCGTCGTCGTGGTAGCCCGAATGGGCTATGGCCGCTGTCCGCGTTCTCGGTGATATTTGGCGTGGACCTTCATGGGGTCTCTCTTTGTACGGCCCGGCCTGGATAGGAGTTGGCTCCCTATCCAGGCCGGGCTTTTCCATAGGTGCGCGCGCTCGCCGGCGGGGACGGTGGCAGGCGGATGTGCACACGGGAGGGAGCCCCTTTGTCTTGCGACATGACGGGGCGGCGTTTTCGACGCGCCCGCGACGCCCGCCGCCCCGTCATGCGAGCGCCCCACGGTCGCTCGTTGTGCCCCCCTCATCGGCCCCTCCTGTCCTCGTCGTGTTGCCCGGTGAGCCCTTCCCCCAGGCGCACGCCGACCACGCCGATCGGACCGTACACGCCCCCCGCCAGCAGGCGCCGTGCTCGTCGCTTGCGACGCCGCGCCTCCTTGTCGAGGACCATGATAGGCGGCGCCAGAGGGGGGAGCGGCCAGAGTTGGAGCCCGCAGTGGCCGCAGAAATTGGCCTCCTCGGGTCCCCAGCGGTGACACCGCGCGCAGAGACGCGCGTGGCTGATGTCGTCGAGCGGCGTCATTCTCATTCCCTCCTCTGGCCCTGTGTGTGGTTGATCGCGCGTGTCTAGGCCGCCATGGCGGCGGCTTGGGCGGCTTGGCCGGCGCGCTCGGCGAAGGCGTGCCTGATGCCTCGGACCTCGACCACGAGCAGCGCCCCCAGGATCGCCGGCACGAGGTCGATGAAAAAGAACCCGCCCAAGACGGTGATCGTGTTGCCGCCCGTCGCCGAGACCGTGATCAGAAACAGCCGGATCGCGATCCCGAAGGCCGGCCCCAGTAACGCTAGATTAACGTAAGCGGCCATCCATTGCAACGCGTTGCGGCGCGTGCCCGGATACACCAGGCACAGGATCATCAGTGGCGCGACGACGAAGAGAAACTCCTGGGCGTAGAGCGCGATGGACCGCTCGATCCCCGCCACGAGTAGCAGGAACCCTCCGATCCCGAAGACGGCTGGGTTGAGGACGCCATGCAGCGCGGCCGCCAGCGTATCGGCGGCCAGGCCCGGCCCCACCAGTCTTTCGCCGATGCCACTGGACAGCAGGGCGACGATGTGCAGCAGCGGCTGCAAGGCGTTGACAGCGATCTCCGCGAAGACGGCGTGCCAGAACAGGCTGACGCCCTGCCGCACGTCGCCGAAGAACAGCGGCCAGAGGATCATCAGGACGCCGAGCCCGATCACCACGGCGAACGCCTCACTCTCCAGGGTCACGGCGCGCTGCTGCATGGCGATGAGCGCGCCCCAGCGCGCCCCGTTGGTCAGGTCCTCGCTGCCGGCGAGCTGCGCCAGGACCGCACCGCCGGCAGCCGCGAAGAGCGCCGTGGCCTGCGCGTGCAGGACGTTGCCCATGGCCGAGCCTAGTGCGGATAGGAGCCCGCTGCTGTCCATGCAGACCGGCTGCCCGAAGATCGTCATGATGTGGATACCGCCGGGACACCCGTTGTCCGACGTGCCCAGTCCCACGGTCCCATTGCCGATCACCGGCGTCGGCGAGGGCGTCGGCGAGGGAACCGTGGTCGCGGTGGGGATCGCTGTCGGCGAAGGGCGTGGGGTCGCCGTCGCCGTCGGTTGAGGGGCTGGGCGCGCGGCCTGTGTCGTCGCCAGGCTCGACCCCGTGAGGCCGATCGCTAGCACGACGGCCGCCATGATATGTCGTGCGTTCATCCCGCCGCGCTCCTTTGCTGTCTCTCATACTGCCGGCGCGCCTCGGCGCGCTTATAGTCGGCGTAGGCGAAGATGCCCGCCGCGACGTCGCCGCCGCTCTTCTCCACCCAGGCGTCGCGCACGCGCACGTCGTCGGGGTTCGTTTCGAGGAGGACCGCCTCCTCCTCCGACAACTCGATCCGGGCGACGCCGTGCAGGTCGCGCGGGTTCGTACGGTCGCGCCGGCTCACGAAGATGGGGTGGTAGACGCCCTTGACGCCCACCATCGACGTGGCCTTGGCGACCTCGTGATCGGCCAGGTTGAGCTTGTGGGCGAGCCACACGCGCGGGTTACTCTCCGTCTGTTGTCCCGAATCTTCGAGGCCGGCCAGGAACTTGATCGACGACTGGGTGAAGAAGGTGGACGCCTCGCGGTTCTCGGTCATGTCGGCCACTTCCTGGGATACGAAGGCGACGACGGACCCGTACCGGCGCCCGGTGCGGCCTTCACGCGCCACGAACTCCCGCGCGTCATCATTCGCCAGGAGACTCCACGCTTCCTCAAGCGCGGTTAAATGATCCGCCGTGCCGCGCCCCTGCGCGACGCTGCGTCGCCGCGCCTCGGCCTGCCGGCGTCGCACCACACTCAGGGCCGTGAACACCGCGAAGTCGCGCACGGCCGGCTCCTGGTGCAGCGGCTCAGTGTCGAGCACGAGGAGCGGCGGGTGCAGCACGTCCAGGGAGTCCGGCCCATCGACCAGGCGCGCGTGCATCCCGGCCCCCACGTACGGCCGCAGCTTCCAGAGGAGGCTCCGGTACGTGCGGCGGTCCACCGGGTCCAGTTGTCCGCTCTGGTAGAGGTCCGTCGCGTCGACCATGCGCCGCAACCACGCCGCCAGGTCGGACATGACCGGCGTCCCCGCGGCGGGGCACTCGTCGTAGACGGCCGCGACGCCCTCGTAGAGCAGCGGCTTCTCGTCGCCGTTGATCCCGCCCAGAAGGAGATCCAGCGCGGTCGTCACGAACTTGATGCGCTCGGCGGCGTCCTCCGGCGTCGCGCGCGCCCCGGACCACACGTTGAGCGTGGCGCTCGTCGGTCCGCCCAAGCGCACGATCGCGCCGCCGGTGATGGCGCACAGCGGCGCCAGCCCGCCCACGGCGTCGACCACCGTCGCCATGTCGCCGCGCAAGAGCATCCACAGGATGATTTTGCCCAGGAGCGTGCTCTTGCCGCGCCCGGTCGGCCCCAGGATGCACATGATGCGGTTGTAGAGTGAGCTATCTTCTAACGAGAGCGTGAACAGCCCACCGGCCGTGTCCGTCGTGCCGAAGGGGATGCCGCCCCGCGTGCCGGGCGAGTGGCGCAGGAGCGGGAGGGCGTTGCCCCAGGTGTCACTGTCCCAGCGGTAGGTGGAGCGCGCCAGGTCGCGCCCGAGCGCGCTGGAGCGCCAGAGCGGCGTCTGGTGCGTCCACGCATAGCCCGGCTCGGCCGCCATGTCGTCGCGGACCATCGTCAGCAGGCGGGCCGCGCGTGCATCAACCTCCTCCCGCGTGGCGCCCTCGACGCGCACGTACACGCCGACACGCATGAGGGTGTGGGTGGCCCCGTAGAGCCGCGTGGCCTGTGCCTGCGCCTCGGCCTGGGCGATCCCGCCCTGCACGTCCGTCTTCGTCGATGCGGCTGCGAGGAGGCGCAGGCGCCACTCCTGCCGCTTGCGCTCACGGCGCTTCTTCAGACCGCGCAGTGTGACGAAGACCGTGTGCGGCTCCTCCCACGCGATGAGCGTCTCGAGCCAGCCGGGGCTCGTTTCAGGCGGCGGCGTCACGAGGTAGACCGACCGTACCCAGACCTCTCCGCCATCCGGGGTGCGCACGCGGAGGGCGGTCACATGCTCATCCGGCGCAGGCACGGCTAAACGCCCGTCGTCGCCGACCGCGATGTGCTGCCGCGCCAGGACCGCGCGCGCGCCCGCCGCGTCGAGGCACCGAGGGACGGCCCCGAGCGCGATCAGGCGCTGCTCCAACGCGACGGTGGCCTGCTCCAAGCGGCCCAACGGCCCCGCGTCGGGGAAGCCCTGCTGCGGCGGCGGCGGCGACACGATGACGTGATACACCAGGTCGGCGACGTGGCGTGGTGGCGGTCCGCTCTCCCCCGGCGTCCCGGTCGTGTCCGCACGCGACCGGGACGCGGTCAACCGCGCTTCCCACCAGGTCAGCAACCGTTCGCCGAGTACGCCCAGTGCGGGCGTGTGCGGGACCAGGGCCAGTTGGCCTCGAAGATCCCTGATGATACGGGCCGCGTCGGCGGGCAGGTTCTCGACGAGGACGGAGAGCGCGCCCTTATGCGGGACGCTGGCCCCGATCAGCGCCCACAGGGCGGCGCGGTCGTCCTGCTCGCCCCGGCCCATCCCGTCGAGCAGAAGCCCGTCCACCTGCACGTAGCGGCGGGGCGTGCCGTCGGCGCCCCACACGAGGCCACCGGCGTCAACGCGCGCGGGCGCGCGCCCGTGCCAGACACGCATGGTAGACCCCTTTCCCTTTACGTCCGATGAACGCGATGAACCGTCCGGTAGAGCGAATGCTGACGCCGGCCGCCTGGCCCGTCGAGTGGGCGATCAGGCGGCCGGCGTAGCGCGTGGATTGTTGCGGGTAGCGCTCGATCCCGCCGCGCGTCAGGGCCAGGATGGGCGCGCACACCAAGATGGTCGGGAACACCACGAGCGCGAAATGGTGTCCCAGGTCGTGGACACCCGCCGTGAGCTGGCTCAATCCGAACAGCGTCGGGCCACCTACGAGCAGCGCTGCGATGTGCCCGAGCGTGAGCCGCCCGACGCGCGTCGCCAGGTCCAGCGTCGTCGGGGTGCGGTGCTTCTGCGTCATTGTCGCGCGCCTAATGCAGCGTGTTGGCGATAGCGTCAGCGGCCCCCAGGATGATGGAGGCCAGGCCCGCGCCGGCGAGGTGCTGTTTTGCCTGGTGCTGCGCCAGCCACAGGTGGACGCCGGTCCCGAACCAGACGGCGCCGATCAGGTACGGCGCGACTTCGGTGTAGATGGTCTTGACCTTGCCGAGTCCATCCGTCCAGGCGTCGGCGAAGATCAGCGTCGCGATGTTCGTGATGTGCGGGATGAGATGTACCATGGATCTGTTCTCTTTCTATCGGCGAGTTGTCCCCGCGCCGATCGCTTTTCACTATCTACTCGCACAGCGTGTCGGTCACCCGGTAACACACATGAGACCAGTGGTCGCGCGGAACTAGGTAGTTAGGTCGTTGTCCTCGTGCCACACGGCATCACCCATGGTAAAGTTGACGATGAAGCATGTGCGAGGACTCGATGAACCGTTGTGTCGAACGTGCGTCTTCCATCGGGTCGGGCTGTGTCACCAGCCGCGGCCCCTTCTCATGCCCTTCTTTCTCTCCCCTATCACGGCCTCCTTTCGTCGCGCCTATAGCCCTCCCGTGTCGCGCCCGTTGTGCCCGCGCGGTGGCCTACCCGTACTATAGCAATTATCGTGGTAAGCTAACAAAAATAAGCGGGCGCTAGGGGAGGTGTGACAGAATGGGGGGAGAACAGAAGAGCGGGGGAGTGCTGGTGCCACGCAAAAAGCGGGAAGATTTCACTTGGCGGTCCGTCTACTTCCCTCTCTCGTGGCTTCCCATCATCCTTGACCTCGCCCAACGCGAGGACCGCAGCCTGTCTAGTATGCTCCGCCAACTCGT
>JAABUO010002135.1_pt1 | contig 24532 bp, 23 predicted proteins | sample 5559291 | NCBI WGS metagenome assembly JAABUO01 (sample SAMN10711878, study PRJNA513372) | rock metagenome | isolation source: Antarctica rocks | place: Antarctica: Victoria Land, Finger Mt sud
CAGTCCGTATTTACTGTGAGATATTCGAACGCCACTTCCATAAGTTTTATTGACGATTATAGGGTCCCATGACTATCCGTATTCATGAGGCCGATGGAACTCCATATGAGCATATCATCGAGATAAAAGAGGCACTTACGAAGTTCGAGATCCCATATAATACAAAATACAAACGGCTCAAACGTAGTAGGCGCCAGAAGGAAAGAACTGCTGCCATTTCGGGGATGGATTACACTGGTGACGGCGACAACGACATCCTTCTCTACTGTTTAGGTGATGTCTTGCAGTCGGAAGAAGAGATTAAAGATTGGAGGCTGGTGGAATGGAGCAAAGAAGACGAAGAAAAAATGAGTCAAGAGTCATACGAGTGGATCCGAATGGATGCAGACTTTGAATGGATTTGTAAAATGTCTATCTCAATGCCTGGATACATGTATCTTTCGCAGCTACAGCAAGATCGAGACGTTGTGGCCCAGTTAGAGTCTATTCAATACATGGCTGCTCAGAAGGAACATCCTTTGATCTCAACAATACTCGTCCGAACATTGATGGATCGACGTTACTTCCATGGCATCCGGACGGCTGCCACAGCGGCCTTGGCCACACACGCCACAGAAAAACTTGGCTGGCTAGGACAATTTCATCTCGAAAAGGCATTTCAAGAGTTCTTTTGCTACCCGGACTCATCAATGGCTCGATCAAATGACTTTTCCGATCGTGCGGCTTATTACGTACAGTGTACCATCCCAACAGCTATCGCGAAAGTGCGGGATGGGGCTCGTCGTGCTCCAATGAGTGTGGTTACGTTCCTTCTTGAGAAGCTCAAATTTAACGACAACTCTAATAACGAGGTGAGATTTATAGAACCATGAGTTTTGGTTATTTTGCTGATAACATTAGTTCGCTGATTGTCATTACCTCACTATTCTGATGAATTCATTGGCAGAGGCGCTTTCTTCAAAGCCGGTATCCGTCCAGGATGCCTTGGACATGGTGATTGGCAGCGATGATGACTCGGGCCTCTACAACAGCTGTCTTGACGAGATCGATAGGTACAGGCGAATTGACGAATGGATACCATCATATCACAATCTGCTTTCCCGCACAGCCCTCAACTGCAAGCAACGCTTAATCACAGCCGGCATCACTGATTTCCAACCAGTAGACTTTCTACAATACACTCGTGACGGAATGTTTGAACTCCTACGCGTCAACGCCTTCAGCAATCTCATGGATCTCGGCGCCTTCAAGATAGATACCATCCTCCGCTGGTTCCTCTTCGTCCTCGGCACCGATCCCTCACCCTACATCCGCAACCACCTCCTCCACGTTTTCGGCAGCGCCCTTGGCGGCCTCGCCATAGGCGAAACCTCAGACCCGTCAATAGCAGCCCAGCAAGACGGCCTCATCATTGAGCAGGAATCCTCCACCGAAGCCCGCCGCGCCGACCTCGCTAGGAAACAAACCGTCGTCGGCGCCCTAGCGGCGCTGAAAGCGGAAATCGGCAACAACTCCGTCCTTCAACAAGGGCTGTGGACCGCCATCGCCTCGCCCGCACTGACTCTGAGCGAAATGGGCGAGTTGCTCGATATTTGCAGTCTTTTGTACGCGCCGGAATCATCCATGATCGTCGTCCTCAAATACCCCCGCTATTGGAAATGCACCAAAACAGGCAAAGCAACCCTCACCTTCACCCACACAAACCGCGTCCGCACAACTCCCATCCCCAAACGTATGATTCCCCCTGCTCCCTCTTCAGCAATAGCACCACCGCCGCCGCGCCAAAACAGTGCGAGTAGTAGCAGCATCGCTAATGGTGTCATGCCAACGCCACGACCGTTCCTAAAACCGCCGAAGAGGCCGTCGGTGGTGGAGGGGGCGATGGATGGGGTGGAGGCTGCGCCGGCGCCGGCGGTAAAGCCGAAGTTGACGTTGAAGTTGAGTTTGAAGGGGGCCGGGGGGGCGGGACCGGATGCGGCGCCGCCGTCGTAGGTTGGGGGGGGCTTGGTCGGGAGAGAGGAGTGATGTGGATGAAGGTGATGTAGATTTTGAGCGAGGCGTTTGGGTTTGAAGAGGCTATTATTGTTGTTGTATTTGTACTCGAGAGGTTTCCACAGATTTAGGAAAATAAGTTGAACGATGGTTTGAAATTCGACGCAGCTATGGCGCGGCTCAGGCAAGTTGTGCCAACGATGATTCTGTTACATTCATACAACCCATCTACCCGTATCTACTTTTGGAAAGAGGAACACCAGCCACGAGAAATCACTATTCCCTCATTGTAAGCGCCCCAACCTACTCCAACTTCAACCGCTCAAATTGCCCCACACTCCCTTCCAACTCCCTAACCTCGGCCTCCAAATCCCCCAACTTCCTCCTCTCCATCTCCTGCACGCCTTCGCCCGCCTTCTGCTTCCAGGCCTCGTCGCCCACCAACCCTTTTTGTTTTTTCAGCATCTCGTTCGCCCTGGTCAACTTCGATTGCGCCTTTTGGATCTCGCCGTCAATATCGATCTTGCCTGTGACTTTTAAGAAAACGGTCGCTTGGGCGTTAACGGCTGCGACGACGCAGCCCGAAGGTTTTGGGTCGTGCGCGTTGAGGATTGTGATGGAGGCGTTGGGCGAGGCTGTCGCTTTCCCGCACAGCGAGCTGATTGAGGGGAGCTGCGCCGCGCAGGTGTCGTGGTATTGAGTGTCGAAAAGCTGGATGAATGTCGTGGCAGACTCTTTGATGGCGTACTCGGACGTAAGGGAGCGGATGGCCTTGCTCACGGCGAGGAGGAGCTCGTATGCTTCTTCTGACTCTGGGTCGTCGTAAGCGGGGACGTAGACGGGGTAGGCGGCTTTGACGATGGAGGGGGTAGAGTCGTTGGGGCGGCGGGGGAGGCGCTGCCAGAGTTCTTCAGTGAGGAAGGGCATGAAGGGGTGGATCATGGTGAGGCCGGCTTCGAGGGCGGTGTAGAGGGTGTTGATAGCGCTGGTCTTTTCTTCGTCGGTGCCGTTTGCGATGATGGCTTTTGAGTTTTCGATGTAGGTATCGCAGAGGTGGGAGTACCAGTATTGGTAGGTGATACCTGTGGCGGTGGAAAATTCGCGGGCGGAGAGGGCGGCATGCATTTCGCGGACGGCGATCGAGAGTTTGTGAAGGATCCAGCGTTCAGAGAGTGATTCATGGCCAGTCCTTTTGTGGGCGTCATGAATAGCAATTGGGTTGAAGGACGGGGGAAGTTTGCCGAGGACGTATTTGGTGGCTTGATAGATCTTATTGCAAAATCTTCTGTAGCCGTGCATTACTTTGATATCAAAGTTGATGTCGCCGCCTGGGGAATGCGCATGTTAGGCTTGGGATGTTTCGGATGAGCGAGGGTGGGACTTACCTCCAGTGGTGTATGATATCAAAGAAAACCGGAGAGCGTCAGCACCACACTCAGGGATACCATCTGGGAAGGAGGCTTTTTGAAACTTTGTTGCTGTTGCGAGCTCCTTCGGGTCAAGGTTGCCAACCTGAAGCTTGTCATGCAAGGCCTGGAGTTCGATGCCCTCCATGACATCTAGGGGATCAATGACGTTGCCTAACGACTTCGACATCTTCCTTCCTTCCGAGTCACGCACGAGCGAATGGCAGTAGACTTCTCGAAACGGAACTTGCCCTGTCATCTTGATACCGAGCATGACCATTCTGGCAACCCAGAAAAACAAGATATCCCAACCTGTCTCCAGTACAGACGTAGGATATAATGTCTCCATGTCGTGAGTCTTTCTAGGCCATCCCAGAGTCGAGAACGGCCATAGCCCAGAAGAAAACCATGTATCGAGTACATCTTCGTCCCTCTCTAACATGAAATCCTTACCCGGGAACTTGGCTTTGGCCTTATCCTCTGCCTCTTCAAACGTTCTGCCGGTCACCCATTGCTCGCCGTCACTATCGTCTCTCTTCTCACCCTTGATCTGCACAAAGTAAGCGGGCGCTTGATGGCCCCACCAAAGCTGTCTTGAAAGACACCAATCATTGATTCCTTCAAGCCATCGGAAATAGCTCTTCTCTGCACTCTCGGGCCGAATGATGATTTCCCCGTCCCTTACAGCTTTGATTGCAGCGTCGGCAAGCCCACGCATCCTCATCCACCATTGGGGTTTCATGAGCGGTTCAATGACATCCTTTGACTTGGCACAGAGTGGCACTTTCATTGGGTTATTTTCCCATTTGACGTAGAGTCCCTTGGATTTGAGGGCTTCGATCACTGTATACCGAGCATCAAACCGGTTGGTGCCCTCAAAGTCTCCCGTGTTGTGATTCATAGTGCCATTATCATTGAGAATGTTAATAAACTTTAGGCTATGTCTTTGGCCAATGGCGAAATCGTTGGGGTCATGCGCGGGGGTGATCTTGACTGCTCCAGTACCAAACTTTGGGTCCACGTAATCATCGGCGAATATGGGCATCAACCTATCGACGAAGGGGTGCCTAGCTCTCTTGCCAACAAGGTGCTTGTATCGCTCGTCCTTGGGATGCACAGCAACACCGCTGTCTCCCAGCATGGTCTCTGGTCGTGTCGTGGCAACTTCAATCCGCTCGTCACTCCCTTCAATTTCGTATTGGAAATGTGTAATAACCCCAAATTCAACCTTCTTGTCGTAGCCCGGAACATCGAGCAGAGTCCGTCCTTCCAGCTCCTTATTATCGACCTCGAGATTTGAGATAGCTGTGTTAAGTTTCACACACCAATTAACGAGACGATTCGCTCTATAGATGATGCCCTCCTCATGAAGACGTACAAAAGTCTCTGTCACAGCGGCCGAAAGATTCTCGTCCATAGTAAAAGCTTCCCGTGTCCAATCAAACGAGCCGCCCATTCGTTTTAGCACGGCATTAATCTTTTGGTGGTATTCTTCCTTCCAGTCCATGACAGTCTCAATGAATTTCGGTCTGCCTAAATCGTATCTTGTCTTCTTCTGCCGCCTAAACAGCATGTTCTCCACTACACTCTGCGTCGATATACCGGCATGGTCACAACCTGGAAGCCACAGTGTTGTCAATCCCCGCATGCGGTTCCATCGTATCAAACAATCTTGTAGCGCGTTGGGCAATGCGTGACCCATATGTAGAGCACCTGTTACGTTGGGCGGCGGTTCTGGAATGGAAAAGTAGCCTTCTTTCTTCACCTTGCCGTCCGGTCCAAACTCGGGCTCGAAAAAACCTTCCTTCTCCCACCAAGAGTACCACCCGGACTCTACGACCTTAGGAATGTAGGCTTTGTGGAATTGGTCGTCGAGAGGCTTTAGGACTATGATACATTAGCAAAGCCCTCCAACGATCGGTGGATCTTGGTATACTTTTCTTTTGACCAGGGGGCGTTTCTTCGACATACTCTCGCAAAGGCTCCTCCTTCCGAGCCTCCTGCGTGGCTTTCTTCTCTTTTCTTTTAGAAGCAGCTGGAGCAGTTGAAACGTCTGCAGATTTAGCCTTCTTCTCCGCAAACTTCTTCGCTTTCTCCGCTTTTTTACGTTCTCGCTCGACTACAGATGTGTCAGACATGGTTTTATCATTACTGTCTCTAGCAGTACAATTGGTCTAGCTAGCTAGGATCCGTACGCTCTTGCTCAGTTTTGACTTTCTTCTCCATGCCCTTGTCCCCACCATCTTGCCCTCCTTCATGTTGACCCATTGGGTCGTCTTTGGCAGCTTGTAGAAGTGCAGACGTAGTTTCGGATGACGTAGGAGGTGGCTGCCCCGATATTGGACCTGTCTCTATCCCAGCTAAAAGCCGTCGTGCATTAGCACTTCAATACCATTGTGAAGTCGTACGAGGCATACCAGAATTGTGAGACGCAGCATTGAGCGCCATGGTGAGTCTCCCACGATATCTAGAAAACCTGCAGAGAGGAGCGCGCACAAAAAGCGCTTTCTGAAGAATTTTGATAATTCTCTCCCCGCAGAGAGTAGAAGCTTCGATTCCGAGGAATTTTAGAACCCGAGCTGATTGACCGGGATATAATCACGTTTAATTTTTCGTTAAGCAATCCTCTGGACTGAGCCAGGAAACATTATATGACAGTGTTTTTTCCACTTGTGACTCTGGCTCGACATATGATTCATAGGTCAAGGTCACTTTGATATTCGGTTGCTTAGCTGCAAAGTACGCTAGTACAGCTATGGTAAGTTAGCAGGCGATTATTCTATCAATACACCTCCAACCTTTTGCAAGGAGCACACGGTTGTGCGATCTATGTTTATTGTTTGGAAAGATCGCTAGGTACTACAAAAAGTTGCTATTCCGTGACAGCGATAACAGCTGTCAGACGCCCTTGGAAACCATTGACTTAATTCCTCATGTCGTCATCAATTCCCAAAGTCATGCCCCTAACACAAGCGTTGATCTGTGGACGATACCATGACTTTCATGAACATCTTCATGATACAAAAGGGTATTGTGCGAAAGAGATGGCTGGGATAATATGCAATGTACAAAGGAAAGGTTTGACTGTGAGTCCCCGCATTGAATTGTCCGTTTCATCTTCGAGTACTCCGTGCCTATGCTGAAACTGACGTATTCGGATTTTGTGAATCTTTACTACAGAAAAGAGTATTCATGCGCGAGTGGACGTTGCAATAGCCGGTTAACGGTGCTGTTGAAAAAGGCCGTCGGTACAGGCTTGATTTAGAAAGTACACCGCGTGGTGAAGCGGGCGAGATTTTGCGAATACCTAGGAGGTGGAACTTGAATATTGCAGGAGGATCCTTGAACCCGAATGTAATGGTTGAGCGTATGATCCTGGAACTGATTCTGCTATCTCTCGAAGTATTCCGAGTTGTAGCGTAGGGACAAGCCTTCACGGCCCGGAAGATGAGTGGTTCTGCGAAGCAGCTGCATTCCGAACAGGGCTGAAATAAGGATGTGCCATCGCTTCTTTAGCCGTTAAGCGTTCCTAATTCTTGGTTTAGCCATAGTTCTCTAGGGTCCATCTACCATGACATTGGTAGGTTCGACTTGCCTGATGATCATAACGTAATAGTTTATCAAGAAAGTCAATAGCATCGTTGCTAACAAAGCGTTGGTTCTCTGCGTTAACAAAGCCATGCCAATTTTTCTTTGGGAATCTACCCAGGATGTCGTCGTATTGCGCGTCAAGTTCGATGTCGTATTTATCAAGATATTCGAAGAGATCGTCTGTGCCTAGAACTTTGGCAATCTTGACCAGTTGATCTGAATTGCTGTTACCATGGAAAAAGGGCTCTTTGCGAAAAATCATTGATGCAAACATGGCGCCTAGTGACCACATGTCTAGGGAGTAGTCGTACTCCTGGAAATCAACAAGTAGCTCTGGCCCTTTGAAGTATCTGGAGGCGACTCTGACATTGTATTCAGTCCCTTGATGGTAGAATTCTGCCAGTCCCCAGTCGATGAGGCGCAGCTGCTTGATCATCAGTAAGTATTCTTGGGGGGGAGACGTATGCGTACCTTTCGTTTCTCGTGGTCGATCATGACGTTGTGAGGCTTGACATCTCGATGCATAATGCCCTTGCTATGGCAGAAATCCAATGCCTGAAAGTTTTGTTAGCTAGCGTAGCCATTATGCCGCCTCAACATCGACACTTACTTTTAGAAGTTCGAAGATGTAGTACCTCACATCAAAGTCGACAAACTTAGGGTATAAACTCCGGAAGTCGGTGTTATTAACATACTCGAAGATCAACGACGGCGTCTTGCTTGCGTTATCCCTCACCACGTCCAGCAACGCGACCACATTTGGCCCTCCGGACAAATTCTGCAGAATCTTGATCTCTCGCTTGATCTTCTTCTTCTTGACCGGCTTGAGGACCTTGATGACGCATTTCTGGTAGTTGACGGTATTTATACCTTCGAAGACCTCCGAGTATTTCCCACGTCCTGTGCATATATAAGCATTGGGGACAGAGTAGATAAGGTGCGCCGCGTAAGACAAACCTATCTTTCTCACCACTTCATAGTTCTCAAGCACACCCCAAGTGATATTGACGCTGTCGTACTCCCAGTATGACTTTGGCATATGCTGGTTGACATCAGCATACACCCGCGCCATGATTCCGACAGCCTCAAAGTCTTGCGCGTGGATATGTATGTGAGAATGCTGACGGTCACGTGAAAGACGGAGGCAAGGTTTTTCCGATGTACTAATATGAATCTGCAGCTTGCAGGTAGTACAATCACAGGTAAACAAAGTGAAGTGTTGAACTGGCTGGACTTTTAGATTTCGAGGTGAATAAGTGAGGCCCTATCTGCAGCTAAGTTAACCGCGGTCCGAAAGCTCGGACCACCTTCGCTTATCGCACCCCATGCAAGTTAAAATCTTCGGTCTGCTTCAGGGCTTCCGCTCAGTTTGAGGCTCTTTACTTCGCACGTCCGGCAACACACTCTGTGTGGAGAAGAGGGAGGCTGAGGATGTTTTACGACCTCTGTGTCCCCTGGAGCTCAGGTCATGTAGAGATTCAAATAACACTAGCCTTTCTCTCTGAACGTACGTCAATCGTCCTCAAAGTCCGAGCCAAAGCTGAGAACCCGCAGTTAGCTATAACGTAGCCGCCCTCGATTACAGCATTTCTGGTAAATTACCGGCTGATCTTGTCCGTCCCATAAATATCCCCACTTCGATTACGACTGAAACGTCTTAGACCTGTCCTATCCCAGAGACCTTACCAGTTCCTACCCCGCAAGGACTGCGCATTCTCCGCCGCTGCACGCTCGTCCTGGCTGACCCTTCTCAAAATCATCGCTTGGCCTCTCTCGCAGCAGTGTACGATATCCTAGCCCTTCGTCCTACCAATGAACGCGCCCTGCTTCAAGCATGCCAATCCCTCGAATGCGACATAATCTCCCTGGACCTGAGCACACGCTTCCCATTTTATTTCAAGCACAAGACTTGTTCTCTTGCTTTGCAGCGAGGCATCAGATTTGAGATCTGCTATGCGGCGGGTGTCCTAGCTAGCGATGGGGGCGCTTCGAGGCGAAATCTAATCAGCAATGCTACACAACTGATTCGGGCCACCAGAGGACGTGGCATCATTATAAGCAGCGAAGCAAAAAATGCAATGGCTTGTCGAGGCCCGTTCGATGTGGTTAATCTAGCCGTACTGTGGGGGTTAAGCCAAGAGAGAAGTGCGGAGGCTATAGGCAGAGAAAGTAGGAATGTGGTTGTGCAAGCAGAGCTGAAACGGAGGAGCTTCAGAGGAGTAATCGATGTGGTCTACGGAGGGGAGAAGCCTAGCAGAATCGCAGAGAATGATGGGAAAAACGGCAAAGTCAAGTCGGAAAAGAATCAGAAGAGGAAGGCGGACACTCTAGGTACTGTAGCTGAAGAAGATACTACCGCACAGGGCAAACCCACGTCGAAGAGGGAACGAAAACGTCAGGCCAAGAAGGCGAGACTTGAGGTCGTCGAGGTGCAGGGTAATGGCGTCAATGTTGCTTTGGACACAATGCCAATAACATGAAGAAAGCCTACATCAACGACTACGAAACCATCTGAAAACATAGCCGGATTAAGTTGCAATGGATGCTGTTTTCATTGGCTACTCTGACGACATTGAGACCTGCTGCCACATTCATTTCTGAAGGATAACCGGTGCTGTGACAGCACTGCTTAATGGATAAGTGTTGATGTTGAATGCAGGAGCCATCGGAGCTTCTGAGTTCGACGACATATTCCCCGACTGTGTCATAGAAGTCGTAGTATCAGCTACCAGCGGTGGTGCTGGGGGATCTACCGCTAGGCTAGCCATTTGAGCCGGCGCGGTTACCACTGGTGTGGAAGAAGCAGTACTTGCTGACGGAGCAACATTGGCCTGCTGTGCTACCATCGCGCTGGTCGTTGCAGATTGTGCTGTCATAGGCTGTGTGCTAGCTTGTCCTGCACTATTTGTTGACATCATGGTCAGGAGTGTCGACATCTGGATTTCTGGTATGGCTTCCATTATCGAAGTATTTGCACCCACTTGGAAACCTGTGGATGGACACATGCATTGACAATCGCATGGGCTTGAATGAGGAGATGCCAAGTGTTGAGCGGCTGCACCAGCAGCTACTGCGGTCGGCTGGGCCATGTTCACTATGGCACTTATGTTTCCCATAGCTCTTATCACTGAAGGTGGGGAATTCGGCGCGCTTTGCGCAGCGACTTGAGCAAGAGCAGACGTAACTTGGGGGAGTGACTGTTTGTATGGTGAGTGATCTTGATGAACCTCGATCAGACGGGACACTGACTGTTATTGGAGTAGTATTGCTATTCATTATTACGCTGAGTTTAGCGCAGACAGATGGCTCAGCCTTATTACTTCAGTATCTCTTCTTCTGTATGTGGTGTTGTACGAACCGTGACTGTCATCACCGACGCTTCGGTCATAGCCATTGAAACTGCCGCTACGGCTCCCAATGTTTCCGTAGTGGCTAGATGGAAAGATTCTATGGTCCTGTACCGATCAGGAGCTGCTTTCAAAGGGTACGAGGGTCCAAGCTTACTGTCCTGGTGATAATTCTGCCGTAATGTGCTCATGTATAACCTCAGCTCCAATGATGCATAGGCTAAAGAGACAAAAGCATAGTCTAAGGCCCAGCCTGGAAACTGCATCAGGTGTACGCATTTCAGCCAGGCGTCGATGAGCCAAAGAATGTTTGTGACTCAAGACACACGAAATGAGGAAAGGTTGTCAACAATAATACGTGACATCCGAGAAGAAGGAGCAAGAATAAAATTGTAAGAAACTAATGATAACTATAAGTTTTAATGAGCGTTAGGACGACAAGACAATGCAGTCAGCTCGAAATACGACCAGGGCACGGCACTGATATGTACGAAAGTTGTAGAGAAGAGGTTCAGCATGCAGAAATCCATGCTATACCCCAATTTTGAGCAGTTAATGCGCATGAGAACAGATTCATGGTATTATCTCCTCCAGCGCTTTCTACCACATTGCGTGTTTCATCGGCACTTTCAGAGCAATGCAAAGATACAAGACCTTTAGCGTTTACTTGACGCCATAAATCTAATTGATGAACTACAGCTCTAAAGTATGTGGTTCTGTAGCGAGGCAGAGTAAACCGATAGACCCCAAGGCTACTGTAGGCGTGCAGGCTCAATAGAAGGGTTCACCTAGCAGTCGTCCAAACCTAGCAGACGTCCATTCTACTCTAACTCTACAACCGTACATTTTGATGCTAAGATCTTGCATACAAAGTTTTAGCTATCACTAAGTACTACAACTCTTAGACAAAAACTTTTATTCATACTGCTATAGTTCGCAATTTATGGTGGTTTGACTGTTTACCGCCTCTCGCCCCTGAGAGTTCCCTGGAGCAAACCAAAAGTTCCGGGTAGATAGCCCTATAGGGCTGGACGACTGCTAGGTTTGGATCTCTGTCGCTAACTCGGGATCGTTGACGTCATGAAAGACCTTGAAGGAGCTTGTTACCTAAAGCGGAAACATTTGCGAGCTCTAGAGATCGTTGTCTTCAGATATTGCCATGCAAAATACATTGAAGACATCATCAAGTAATATCAGCGGTGGACGTATAAGTCTGCTGAAGCCACCTTGAAAGGTGAGAAGGTAATATTTACGACACTCCTACGATCTATCTGCAAATCACAGATTGGCCTATTTTTTCCGTCCGTATACCCACCAAAATGACGGTAGTTCACGTCTTGGACGACTACTATCTCGCGATCACACTATTGATCACTATTGCCTATCAGCTCTTCTTCTTCTCCATAGCCTTCTCCCTAAAATTCGACAAACTCACAGGTCTGCATATATGTCACTACAATTGGCCATAAGAATCCTACGAAACTGACATCTTCAGATTTTGCGGGTGGAACCAATTTCGTCGTTCTTGCGATAATTACGCTTGCCTTTTCAGGCCATCATAATGCCCGTCAAATCGTGGACTCGCTGTTCATCATGCTATGGGGCACCAGGCTCTCGGGCTTCCTGCTTTTCCGCATCATCAAAACTGGCAGCGACGATCGATTCGATGATAAAAGAAACAAATTCTTCCCATTCCTAGGTTTCTGGATCTTCCAGATGCTATGGGTCTGGACTGTGTCCTTGCCAGTAACGATCTTGAACTCGCCCAATGTGACGAAGTCCCAACAACCGAAATTCGGGACGGGTAGGGATATTGCAGGAGTGATCCTCTTTGTGATTGGCTTTTTCATGGAGAGCGTTTCGGACATTCAGAAATATCGCTTCAGGAGCCGGCCAGAGAACAAGGGGAAGGTCTGCGACGTTGGACTTTTCACTTGGACAAGACATCCAAATTACTTTGGGGAGATCATTATGCAGTTCTGTAAGCACTCATCTACCTTCAAGTAGATTTTCCATCTAACATTTTCAGCCATCTTCATGATTGCCGTGGCCCCAGCAGCATATGGATATGTCAGCGGTGGAGCATACAAAGCCCTATATGCCAGTATACTTGGACCATTCTTCCTAACTCTTCTACTCATGTTCGTATCCGGCTTGACCCTACAGGAACGACCTGGAGCAAAGAAGCGATACGAAAGCGAGAACCATTGGGAATCATTCTCACGATATACCAAACGCACGAGCATCCTGATACCGTTCCCCCCGGCATTGTACGTCCGGATACCTACCATTTTGAAGCGTACCATATTCTTGGAATTTCCCATATATGTCTTTGATCCAGCAAAACATGCAGATCAGAGCAAGGTCCGAGAACGAGAGGCTGAGGAAGGAAACGGAACCGTAGACCAAGACCACAGCTAGGTCTGTACTGACTCTTTCTATCGATAGCTGCCCACACTAGCGTCGGGAAATGTTGTAAACGTTTTCATGTCATTTATCTGGATGAGCCTTTCTAGCGCGGCGTATGGTAGATGGGATCCTCTATTTCTGTAATCGATATGGATAGTCATTGTTGGATATACAATACTAATATCTCGAAAAGTCAATTGTATCATCTACCATTGTTATCTCCAAGCTCATATCTCCAGTCATGCAAACATCCCAATGCCGCTCAAACCCCATTCTGTGCATTTATGTCCCCTTTCGTCCACACGTCCCTCATAAGTTCATGATCTCGTCATTCTCTCCTGTCTTCTCCATACATCCCAACTACTTCCGAGCACTGCTCGTGGCAGTGCGTGTTTCCGAAAGTTTCTTGAAAGTAGACTTGTTATCTCCTGTTATGTCCGATTAGTCTACGAAGACCATTACCTCCTGCCAACAGCAAGATCAAGTGTTCGCTGTTGTTTCCATGAAGAGACATGCCTGGTTGGCCCATTCCAACAAGCTTGTCACGAGCTGAGGCCGCAGACCCGGATGTATTGCCTGCATTGACATTGCGAGAGCCTGGAGAACTCTTGTCCTGGTACTGCTGGCCTAAGCCCTTTTGTCTGTAGCAGTGGTGAAGGGTGATTCAGCGTTGCTTGGGGAGAAGCATGTGAGATTCTGAGACGTACCCAGCGCTAGACATTCTGCTTAGATTCAAATACCAGATGAATTGTCTTTTCAATAGAGCTGATGCAGTAGTTATACCTTAAGACAACAGCTTGTTCTAAACTGTCGTTAAGGTGGGAAATGGCATGTGTTCTGGCGGGGTTGCGGGGCAAAACAGCTCACCTCGCTAGTCGTGGGACAGGCTTCCCACTATTCTAAGCTTTAGCGTCAAATGTAAATGCATACCTGAAGTCCAACTGCAACCCGGTTATATCAAACTACCCACTCAAGACACCCTTTATCACTTTGCAAGTAAGTCAAGAAGCTTTCTTATTCTCTTAAAACTACGTTGCTGGTGTCGTTTCTTAGGCAAAGCGATGATCTAAGCCCTCGTTGAGGCTCTACGCTGACCACACGAGGCTTTGACAATGTCCCGTGATTCCGCAGGGCAAACAACGGTGGAGCAATCATGGCTCTGATGGAGTAGATGAGCATGTGTGCCTTGTATCTCACTGGGTCACTACGGCGTCCACCTACTTCTGACTGAGATTCTTCATTGTCAACGACTAATTCACTCACCATTACCCTGGACTTGCACTTTAACACCTGAGCTATTGATAACTCATCGAACTTCTATCTGTTGTCTCTACTAACCAACAACACTCTAGACTAACACTGATCAACACATCCTCAGTTCTCAACACTTGCATGATCGACACCTGAGAAAACATGAAACCGGCTGTCACATCGACACCCAGATTCTACAAAGAGGTGTAACTGCTGAAAATCTCGAGCAATAATCAAAATATCTATCAACTACATCATCATATCCTTACGTCGAGTTGCAAATTACCGGCTTTTCCGATATTCGAACAGCCGTCAAAGATGGATCACAAAGAGATAGTCGAGAAGTCCAAGGCACTACAAAAGGCCACAGCAGCCGGAGACTCATCGACCGCCATCCTCGGAATTCTGAAAGAGCTCAAAGCTGGCGTTGTCGCCTCCGAAGACCTTCTACGCTCCACAAAAATTGGTGTTGTGGTCAACAAATCCAAGCAGCATAAGAATCCCGAAGTTGCCCGCCTGGCTAGTGAAATCGTTAAGAAATGGCGTGACGACATCCACAAAATCAAAGGCAGCGCTTCGTCTCAAATCACGAAGAATTCTATCACTTCCCCACCAACATCCGCCAACTCGCCAGCCCCTCAACCTGAGAAATCAACCCTCACCGTTCCCCCCGACCAGCGCGACTTCCGAAAAGACAAAGTTGACATCAAACGCACCAACCAAACCACCCGTGATAGCTCCATCGGCCTTGTCTACAACGGCCTCGCCTACACCTCCACCGTCCCCCCCTCCCAAGTCCTTACCCACGCCGTGGCCGTCGAAGCCGCCACCTTCTCCACCTACGGCCCCGAATCAAACGAAGCGTATAAATCCAAAATCCGCTCCCTCTTCCAAAACCTTAAGAACAAATCCAATCCCGGCCTGCGTGACCGCGTCATGTCCGGCGAGATCGTTCCAGAGAAATTCGTCGTCATGACGCACGACGAGCTCAAGTCGGCGGAGCGGCGGGCCGAAGACGAGGACCTGCTGAAGAAGGTCATGAAAGAGGCGATGATGCCGCAGGCGGAGCAGAGCATCAGCACGAGTCTCACGTGTAGTAAGTGCGGGCAGAAGAAAGTGAGCTATACGCAAGCGCAGACGAGGAGCGCGGACGAGCCGATGACGACGTTTTGCACGTGTACGGTTTGTGCGAAGCGGTGGAAGGTGCGTTTCAATCTCTTTCTGTTTTTGGTTCTGGGTGCGGTTGTGGTGTTGACGCTCTTGGTTCAGTTTTCGTGAGGGGACTTGCTATCCGTGGTATGGCGAACTGCTCGAGGGTTTCATACTGGTGGGTTTTCGGGCTGGCGGGTTTGTTACGTTGAGCCGCAGTTTCATCGGCCTTTTGAGCGGGATTAGGGGAGGCTTGCTTTAGGTGGTTACCGTGGCGTTGGGAGACCGAATGCAGCTGCAGAGGAAGGCCTCTTAAATCAAGATATTCTGTACCGACATTGGAACTTCTAGTAGATATGTATGTAAGGAGCGTGTAGATCACTGACTCATGTGGTGATTTCAAAAAAGCAAAGAAACAAAATCAAAACCGCACATATCTTTTAGGTTTGAGTGCCTGTATACAGCGTGTTATATTCTTTTACGTTAATTGTCTCCCTACGGTAGATAATCATAGCCCATTCCAGGCACCGCTTTCTATACTCCTCAAAATTGCCGCTCTAACCCCCACTCTCCCACTTCTTCCCCAATCCCCACCTTCCTGACCATCTTCCCCCAGCACAAACCCCTCCCCGACCCTCCCTGAACCTCCCTCATATACTCACCATAACACTAGCATTCCTATACCAGCTCAACATCGGATTCTCCCCGCTGCGCGTCTGCGTATCCTCGACATATGCCCAGCGCCCCAGGAAATCCTCATGGCTCATAACGCGCGTTAGCTTGCCCGTGATTGCGCGGTAGATGTCTTCGATGACGGGGAAGTCCGTGGGGAAGAGGATGTCGAAGTAGCCTTGTTGGACCTGTTGAGTTGTTAATTTGGGGTTTTGGGGGTGTTGACGGTGGAGGTGGGGGTGGGGGAAGGAAGTGGAGAAGGGGGAGGTGTACATAGGGAGTAGTGACGGGAACGACACGTCGCTGATACCGGGTTTGCACAACAGGGGCGTTGATACCGGCGATGGTATCGGGGAGGGTGTGGAAATCCGAGGTCAGGAGCTGGTGCATGGGGAAATATTCCCTCAAGATATCAAAAAAGGCCATCAGCCGCGTAGGGATATACTCCGGCGCCGTCAAATTCCCTGCAAACGGCAGCCTACTCTTCAAATTCCGCAGGAATCGTGGCTGTTTCAACGGATGATTATACGGCCTCGAGCATGCTACGTTGCGCACGCGCAGGAAGCGCGCAGCGACGGGGTCGATATTTTTGGTGTAGAATTCGTAAAAGTCGCCGTTGTTGTCGATGAGAACGGTGCCTTGGAGGGGTTCTTCGGTGAGGGGATCGTAGCGGATGCTGTCGTGGGCGAAGTTGTCGAAGACTTCGAGGGCAAGAAAGTAGCAAGGCGCGGGGACGTAGGTGTCCCAGGAGAATATGGAGCGGTTGATGATTTCGACATGAGTGGCATGGCCGCGCGAAGAAGCAGTGCGAGTAATTTGCGAATTTTGTAAGGAGGCGAGATTTGTGGAGATTTCAATGACTTTGAATTTTGTGCGGGCATAGACGTCGGGGTAGAGGTCACGGATATAGTCCAGAATGTTGAGCATGAGGGTTCCGTTTCCGGCGCCCAATTCGTAGATGATAAGGTCATGGTAGGGGTGGTGGGAGAGCTTGTAGTTTGTGACGAGGTACCGAGCGATGGCTTCGCCGTAGTAGGGGCAGAAAAGCTCCGTGGGGGTGTGCCAGAGTTGGCGGGTGTCGTTTGGGTGTTTGGCGTCGAGGGCGTCTTCGAAAGCGGTGTAACGCTGACCGAGCAGGGAGTGGAAATGGGGTTCGTCGGGTATGGAGTTGAAGTCGAAGGGCTTGCCAGGGGAGAAGATGACGACTTGTTTAGAGAAGTAGCCATAGTTTGGATTATACAAGCTATCTGGATTGGTGATCAATATGCTCTTGACTTTGAGCGCTGGACTCATACCTTCGACGAAGTCGCGTGCTAGCATCTTAACCCTTCGCGGCCTTTCTCTGCGACCCCTTAACGCATTGGCGGTCGCCATAGGATATCTCTCAAAGTCTCTCGCCTTGTCCTGTGGGAAGATGTCCGTCCTCTGCTGCCAATTGCTTTGCCGTCGGTCATCGTCATTGATGCCTTCTCCACTCGTTTGAGAGTACCTCCGATACGGCGTACTGGCTATTCGGAAGGGCAACGATGAGTGGGAGCGAATCCTTGAACATATCTGATGAGAGAACAGCCGCCGGAATACTTGGGTGGTCACCGGCGAGTCCATCGTGGACCCCGGGCTGAATCAGAGAGTCGGTCACGAAAGTCGGACTGTCTTGGTCTTGGCTCATGGTCCAAGCTCCTGCGGAGTTTAGGGCTCGGCTAAACTTCGGGATGAAGGTTCAAAGAGATCTCCACGTGCGCTTTCGGACTGCGTTCCCCTTCCTCAGTCGTTGCGTTCTGAATCACATGGACTCACACCCACGCATTGCCCTTACTACTGCCTTCGTCCTCGGTGTTCTTCTAACCCTTGGCTTCAAAGACTTTTACCCTGACCTCGAGCGCCGCTTCGGCCGCGGCCGAACAAAAGTCAACTCAGTCACGGCTGCAGGCCTACAACATAAGCAGGACCATATAGATCTAGAGGATCATACGAAGAAGATCGTTACAAACACTACAAAGGAGGATGTAAAGCCGATACCCGAGGGCATAGAGTCCTCCGTCGGTAACACGGCCTTGTTTCGCATCAAATCCCTCTCTGAAGCAACAGGCTGCGACATCCTCGCCAAAGCCGAGTTTCTAAATGGCGGAGGCGGTAGTCCAAAAGATAGAGTAGCTCTGAATATCATTAACACCGCCGAAGAGCAACGCCTTCTGACTCCCCACTCCGGTGATACCATCTACGAAGGAACTTCGGGCTCGACTGGAATATCTCTTGCTACCCTCTGCCGCGCTCGCGGATACCTGGCTCATATTGTCCTCCCATCTGATACCACGCCTGAAAAGGCGTCCCTGCTCTCTACGCTTGGAGCCGCCGTCTCCCTCGTTCCTCCAGCCCCCATAATTTCTCCACAACATTATGTCAATTGGGCTCGAAGCCTTGCGACTGCCCACACAGCTGATCCCACTCGCCCGGGGCGCGGCTACTTCGCTGATCAGTTTGAGAACCCCGCCAATTGGCAAGCGCACTACACCAGTACAGGTCCTGAGATTCTGGAGCAATGCGGTGGAAAGGTGGATGCGTTCGTCGCTGGCGCGGGGACTGGCGGGACAGTTAGTGGGGTGGGAATGTTTCTGAAGGAGAGTTGTCCAGCCGTTAGTATCGTAGTTGCAGATCCGCAAGGGAGTGGCCTGTATAACTGGGTCCAATATGGTGTACTGTTTGATACGTTAGAGAAGGAGGGGACAAGGCGTCGAGAGCAGGTGGACACTATTGTAGAAGGCATAGGCATGAATCGTGTGACGAAGAATTTCCAAGCAGGGAGGGATAGCGTCGACGACGCTGTGAGGGTTAGTGATGATCAGGCGCTTGGAATGGCGAGATGGCTGGTGGAGAGGGATGGTTTGTTTGTGGGTAGCAGTAGTGCTGTCAACTGTGAGCTCAAGGAAGGTTTGTGTGCAGAAATGGAAAGTTTGCTGACTGAGACACAGGTGTGGCTGCTGTTAAGATAGCGAAGAAGATGGGGAAGGGGAAGACGATCGTGACGATACTATGTGACTCTGGAACGAAACATATCTCAAAATTTTGGGCTAAAGCTGGGAGTGTTGGGGGTGAGACGAAGAGTAAATTAGAGGACATCATTGGCCCAGAGGATTGAGACCACTACCATTGAAATTTCGCAACCTATCGAAAAGCTATAAGATGGCGCTATTGTCCCCTGCTGCTGTAGGAAGAATCCTATGATCGCCAATAGGCGTTTTCCAAAGGAGAGTTTTTCTGGGGTGCTTCAGAGTAGGCGAGATGATCTTCGACACGCTCGGAGAACCCACTGTCTTAATAGGTGCGGAAAGCTCATCATCGCTCAATTCTACATCGAGCAACGAGACAGGCTTAGTAGTGGCCAGTTCCACACCCTTGGCATGACATTTCTCTTGCGGCGAAGGGTGTGTCTTGAAGATCGAGGTTCCTGTCTTTGCAGGGTGCGAGGATTCAGCAGCACGCGAAGCTTCGTCAGCTCTCACACTGTTGCTGAGAGATTTCTGGCCTGGTGTGGATGTCGAAGTTGTGGATGCTCTCTTTGAGTTTCCCGCCGACTTCCCGCGCGCAACCTGAGCGAAATCTCTCCTAGCCACGTTGCTTTTCCTCCGGGCTCCTCCTGAAGGTCCGCTAGATCTTGGTGGGGTTTCCTCTTCCGATGGAAGCACCCTCTTTGGGAATGTTGAGGTTTTGCTACTTCGAGGGACTTGGCGATCAGCAGACCGTGTTAGTAAGGTCTTCTGGCGCTTCTTGCGGTCTACGAGCAGAACGGTCCGTGGTGTAGACAGCGCCTTTGGTCGTAGTAAATCTAGCAGCGGGGTGCTGTAACTAGGTCCTCTTAAGTTCTGAATAAGAGCAGCTGATGGTCCTTGTGTCAAAGTTGCTTGGTTTCTATGATCATTAGGGACTTGAATATTGTCTCTGGATATTGACTTTGTCATAGCAGCAGCAACAATATTTGATGTCTCTCGAATGTCGCTTTTAGCCTTGAGTTTCGAACACATATTCAGCTTTGCGGGTTCGTCCCTCTTACGTTCGCCGGCGGGATTGGCTTCCTCAGACATTGTTATCGGCTTGATGCTTATCCTACTATCAAGTTTTCCAAGGTCACCTCGAGGTGGATCCTCTGTCCTTCCAAACCTTATGGATCTATGGGCTTCTTGTACAGCTGATATACGTACATTTTGCTCAATTGTCGAAGATTTAGAAAGGGTTGATAGATAGAGGCGGTGTCCCTGAAGCCGGTGGCTGAGATGATCTATATTAGGCTCTGTGTCTGAGTGTGACGTGTTGCTTGTCTGATAATCGTTTTGGATGGCTGGTTCAGACCTTGTTGACTGTTTTGAGCTCGATTCATTACTTCTGGCTTCTTCCCCAGAATTTCTGACGATATGACCATCCGTCGTTAGAAGATCATTTAAGCCATCGTTTCTCCCAGAATGATGTAGTCGCTGGTCTCCCCTGATTGTGCTTGAAGCATTAACGCCGTTGGTTTCACAAGATGGACGTTTTCTTCTTGAGCGTTTGACGTTTCTACTTTGCAATACTCTCCTCCAGGTATCATCCCGACTTGAAGAATTCCAGTGATCTGAAATGGCCTTAGCGCTCCTGCGTGGGAAACGTTCTCTGAACAATTCTCTAATCTTAGCGTATTCTAGGGTCTTATGAGACAATAGGTTGAGTAACAAGTTTTCCTCTTCATGCGTCCACTTAGGAGAATGCCCGTGGGGTCTCTTATCCGTAGACGTGCATAGAGACAATCGTTGTGGCGACAAGAACCGTTCTGACTTCGCATAGACGGTACTGACAGCGGAGGGCGTAGGCTGCACTCTCGGGCCCGACGCCGACCTTGTGCGAGGCGGTGTAGGCCACGCTGGCCCGATAACAGGGCTTTCGATGAATTTGGCCTTAACATCTTGTTGGGAACGGGTGTTTGCTGTGTTCAGATCTATATCAGATCTTGCTAATGTGAACGGCGTACGGTGATCATGGCCCGTGGCTGAAGGTGGGGATCCACCGCTTCTCAGGTCGAAATCTGGTAGCCTCAACTCTTGGATTCCACTGCCCACAGCTAATGGTGAGTTATCAACTATGACATCTCCCATCAAACTATCGGCATCATCGGACAGCCAAGACACATCACCAACCACCCTATCTGCCAGCTCTTGAGCAGGTCCAGTCGATTGGTCATTTTGGTTGTTTGCTTCCTTCCCTACGTATATGCTTTCCGACTGCGGTTGGGTACCCAGCTCATCGAACATACATCCATCAGCCCCAGCATCTTTCTCATCTGTCATCCCAAGCAAATGCCCATTGTTCACAAGGATCTTTCCAGTTTCTAGGTCTATTTCATCTCCAATGCCACTAAAGTCTCTTCCATACTTTTCAAAGATTGACTCGAACGTCGTCTTGAGCTTCGCATTGTTCCGAGCCCTTAGTTCGTCAAGGTCTGTGTCTGGGCTGAGGATGCGCCTTCGCTTCCTGGGCCGCTCCATCCTGGTGGTGGAATCGTTGTGGAGGTAACTAATTAACTAGTTGTAATCACTACTTCTTATACAACAGCTTTCGAAAAAGCAGTGTTTGATCGCAACTGAATGTTGAAGCACCTCGCTTACCGTAGCTCCGTAGGTTTGATCGGAGTTCGCGGTACAAGCAGTAAATGAACGCGTCTGAGCGTGACTTGCATAGAATAAAATACGTCATCTACATAAGATAGCTCGCATGGGGCATCTATCAAGCTGACGGATCCACTTCCTTGGGCTACCTTACTACCGCTTGATATAGTAATATGAACTGCCAGAAATGCCGAACCCCGCTAAAACTCGATACCTCGCTTCAAGATCTGAATCCTGCAGCTCTTGATCTGCTTGTAGGTATGTTATGTGTACTACGTTGTAGCTGCAAAGACTGAGTTACCATAAGGCTCATCAGGGCGTGCGATTGACCGAAGTGAAAGCACATCTCGAACTCCGTACCCCCAAGAAAGAAGAGAACTCTACGATCGCATATCACAAGATGCATCTGCCCCAGTTTTCAAGCGAACGATACCACAAGCTCATCAAGGGTTTGGATCCCAGTCTGCAATGGCAGCATCGACAAAAGCTGGATTGAAGGACAACCCTACAATGTCATTTGTGATGCTTACAGACTCACAATTCGTTCCTCTGCCTACAACCAACGGCCACGACGCGATTTCAAAGTCCAAACGAGCAGGCACTCTGCATCCGGACCCCTCTAGCGATCCAAAGCAGTCGCTATCCCACCAGATAGAATGTACAACCCGAATGTTTGAGATCCTCTCATCTCGCTCTGATATAGATCACCCTATATGCACCGAGTGCACCGATCTTCTTCTTTCTTCTCTTCAAAGCCGCCTTTCCGCTTCAACCAAGGAACGAGACGCGTACATAACTTTCCTCAAGTCGCTTACAAATGCCGTTCCCACCACTACCGAGGTCTCAAAAGCACAATCGGCCCTCACGGTCTCTCGCGCAGCTGAATCCCAGGCTTTCTCGGAGCTTCTTGGTCTTGAAAAGGAGAAGGTCTCCCTGGACTCTGAGATTTCTAAGCTTGAAGCCGAATCTTTGGCTCTTGATGCCGAAGAAGAATCGTTTTGGCGTTCCCGAAATGGCTTTGCGCTCACACTATCCGCTTTCCAAAACGAACGAGATGCCCTTAATGCCGCTTATGATCACGATGCTCAGCAGCTCGAGCGCCTTCAACGCACGAACGTATATAACGACACGTTCTGTATCAGCCATGACGGTCATTTTGGTACTATAAATGGTCTACGCCTTGGCAGACTTCCTCCTCCTCATAATGTTGATTGGACTGAGATAAACGCTGCCTGGGGTACTGCTAGTTTGCTGCTCGTTACTGTGGCTGACAAACTAGGCTTCACACTCAAAGGCTACAGGATTAAGCCCATGGGTAGCATGTCAAGGATTGAAAAGCTCGAATACCCGGCGTCATCATCGGCTGCCACGCAATCATCCGCAATCACCAGTCGTGCTGCTAATGCCTCCTTTCAGCCTTCACAACCGCCCAAATCTACTCCTCTAGATCTGTTCTCCTCTGGTGATCTTATCGTCGGCCGTATGTTCATACACCGCCGGATAGATGCTGGCATGGTCGCATTTCTCGAGTGTCTACGGCAACTCGGTGAGTTTGTCGAAACTGGAGCCGACTCTGCAGGTTCATCCGAACCGATCTTTGGTGGCAATCATAATACTAGACAAGCGGGGCACCAGGTTACTGAGGGTAGAGACGCTGAAGAAGCCAACCGTGGCCCACCACTGCCATACCCTATCTACAAAGACAAGATTGGTGACGCGAGCATCCGGCTTGCGGCTAGCCAGGACGAAGCCTGGACAAGGGCGTGCAAATACGCCCTTACATGCTGCAAGTTCTTGCTGGCGCATGCGAGTAACGTTGGAGGGACAGAAAGAAGACGGCATGACACTTGAGAGCGGGTTCGAGGCGTTGGAATGATTTTGATTCTACGGATATGGATCTCAAGGCGTAAGAAATGGAGTAGGGAAATGGAGTAGCCAGCGATACGACGTCTCTGAGCGTTATACATGAGAGATTGGGGAGCTGTTTAGCCTCAGCTTTCCTTGTTCTCAGCTTGTGAGGAGATCCTTCGGCCTCAAATCAAATCAAATCAAACAACTTGGATTTATTTTACAAACATGAACAAGTATTAGCAGACGTCGCGGGGCCTGAATGAGCTGCTAGCCATGCCTGCTATGTAATATATGTAAGAGTACTTCCGCGGTTCGGGGACTTAGAGATAAGATAAGTTATCGATGCCGCTAAACCTAAAATGATACACAGCCTGATGACGGTCATCATGTCTCCCTGTACCTTATGCTTCATCTGCAGGACAAGATGCCTAGGCTGCCGACGCTGACGATGGTATGACTGTTTCTTGCTCTGAATGCTATGTGTTGACTTGACAAAACATCTAAAGCATGGAATACAAAGACAGCACTTGACCTAGAACATGGCTCTTCTATACTTACCCCCAACCTCAAGTCACACTACCCATGAGAATCTTCGAGAATGCAGTGTGAAATATGCAAACGGCCACCAAGCAGTCGTCTGCCGTTCTACTGTACCTTGTGCGCTCGGAATACTTTGCAAGAACCAAGGATACAGGTTGCCCTGATCCTGCTTCAAGGAGAAGCCATTGGGCGAGACGTCGAACGGAATTTAAGTCTCCAGAAGGCTATGCTTGATCCACATCCGGCCAAACTTGTCAACAAACCTCAGGAACTGATTCCTAGCTGGGCGCTTGAGCGTGCCACGACAGAGCGCGTGGCTTCTGATGAAAAGACAAAGGCTATTCTCAGCCATTTTGAAGCCCTACGTACTCAGACCAAGGAGATGAAGGCTGAAATTTCAAGGAGGAGGACAAATCTTGCCAGACGTCGGTCCAATCTTCAAGCAGCGACTCAGAACATCTTACAACTTCAGACAAGTGCTATCGAGCCTATTGAAAAGGGTGTCAAGCGGACAGAACATCGATGGGATGCACTACACGCGGCTACTCTAGAAGCACGTATTTTTCTTTGTAGAGAGGCTGCACAGCTGTACGGACTACAACAGCGAAAGCGGAAAAGGGGTGGGCCTGGAAAAGATGTGTACACAATTGGGGGGATACCCATCGCTGATCTGAGAGAACTGAATAGTTCGAGT
>JAABUO010002138.1_pt1 | contig 24518 bp, 15 predicted proteins | sample 5559291 | NCBI WGS metagenome assembly JAABUO01 (sample SAMN10711878, study PRJNA513372) | rock metagenome | isolation source: Antarctica rocks | place: Antarctica: Victoria Land, Finger Mt sud
ATCGGACACGGCTACCGGTAGCATGCCCCATGTGGCCCGTTCTTGTCATCCTCGCCCCGATCCCACACTTCCATGGGGTTGTACCGGACGGGTTTGAGTGCTCAGAATTTAACACTCGCAGCTACTGCACAGGCGGCGAGCTATGCTAATGCCTTTGAACGCAGAGTGCTATCACTCTCACCACCAGTGCCAACTCTACGCCCCTTTGCCCTTGCGGAACTCGAAGACTACAGGCACGGTCTCATCGGGAAAGGGTGTCACGCTTCAGTGCCTAGCGCGAGGTAGCAATGGACTGTATCGATTGCGATGTGATATTGACGTGTGAACCGCCCCGATAGGCGATCAGGGTTCGCCTGCAACGACGGAATGATGTCTGTGCGCAGGTCAACCGCCCGCACACCGTTGTTGTAGAAGTCGGCGATATAGAGAATGCCGCGCCCGCCCACCGCCAAGCCTGCAGGACTACCTAACTCCGCCCGAACGGCAGGATCCCCGTCCTCTCGGTCACCCCTTCGACCGTCCCCGGTCACAGTCCTGATAATCCCTGTGTGCAGGTCAACCGCCCGCACCCTATCATCTCCGATTTCGGCAATGTAAAGAGTAGCGTGTCTGTCCACTGCCAAGCCGCCAGGACTGTTTAGTCGCGCCTGAATCGCCGGACCTCCATCGCCACCTCGTCCGTTTCCAGCCACGGTCGAGATGGTTCCTACGCGTAGGTTGACCGCCCGTACGGTGTTGTTCCCCATGTCGGCGATGTAAATGATGCTATGTCCGTCCGCCGTCACTCCGTCAGGGTTGTAAAGCTCTGCGCGCACGGCGGACCCGTCCGGCGGATACGCGGCGCAGGTGTGCGCGGTCTTCGAGGATATCGACACCGTCAGCGCGCTGCGGCGGCGCGCGAAGCGGCTGCTTGGCGATGCTGCGCGGGGATAGCCACCGGGTGGGACCGAGGGGCCGAGGGGCCGACCGATGCGCCCGTGCGTGATCGTGTATAGCCTCGCCCTTGTGACGTCCGCAGCACAGGCCCGGGCACAAACACCCTTTGTCACACCACACCAATTCGACGTCGTGGCGTCGAGAGGGCCGTGCGAGGGCTGACCGTTTCAACACAGGCGACAAGCAACGGTACGACGCCGAGTAGCCGGCCAACGTCGCCCATCCACGCTACCCCATAGCGCCACTCCACATGCACACAACCCACCTCCACGGTCGCGCGTGGTCAGCGAATCGCTCGCCATGCACGACCGTGCTCTCCTGGCGCATCTCATACCAGGTTTCTATTCCTCATCACAGATTTCTATTCTCTGTAACAGGTTTATATTCTCACGCCAACAACTAGCCGAACCGACAGATATGGAAGCATTTAGCGTTCGCGGAAGAACTCCACGACCTCGCGGCGCTCTTCCTCGCTGGCCATAACCTCGATGAACGACACACGGTGCCACGGGAAGATGATGCTCGACATGCCGTGCGTGACGTAGCGCAGCGGCTTGCCGTCACGCATGCGCGGGTTGAAGAACGCGATGTTGGTCACGTTGGGCTCGGGTAGGTCTTGTATGTCGGCCACGAAGGGGTCTTCGTTGGAGAGGTGGACGATGACGTTGCGCATATTAGCTCCTTAGCCTTTAGCTTTTCCCTGCGGTCACACGTACTGAGGCGCATCAAGGCTCGCCCACGATGCTCCCCCTGTTGCTAATAACTAAAGGCTAACCGCCAATAGCTACCTAACCGCCAATAGCTACCTAACCGCCAATAGCTACCTAACCGCCAATAGCTACCGCGTAGATGTGCTGGTCGTTGCAGCCGAAGTACGCCGTGTCGCCCGCGACGAGCGGCGAGCCCGGGATCGGGGCGCCGGCGTCAAAGCGCCACCGCGGCTTGCCGGTCTTGAGCGCCAGCCCGTACGCGCGCCCGTCGACGCCGGTCACCACGACCGTGTCGCCGTGTAGCGCGGGGGAACTGGTGATCTGCCCGTCCGTCGCGTAGCGCCACAACTGCCGCCCGGACTTCGCCTCCAGCGCGTAGACCGTGCCGTCGACCGAGCCGAACACGATGATCCCACCCTTCATGCGCGGCGACGAAACGACGTAGTGCCCCGTCTTGAACTTCCAGAGCAACCAGCCCATCTCGGCGTCGAAAGCATAGAGGTGCGAGTCCAGCGAGCCGACGTAGACGAAGCCGTCGACGACGAGCGGCGATGAGGTGACCCCGCGCAGGGTCTGAAACTTCCACTTGGCCGTGCCGGCCTGCGCGTCGACGGCGTAGAGGTTGGTGTCCTCCGAGCCGACGTAGACCACGGCGTCGTCGGGCCCCCCGATGGCCGGCGTGGAGCGGATAGGCATCCACGTCTTCATCTTCCAGATCTCGGTGCCGGTGGCGAGATTGAGCGCGTACAGGCACCCGTCGTCGGACCCGACGTAGACCTTCTCGCCGTGCACGCACGGCGACGAGCGGACGGGGCTGCCCGTGGCGTAGCGCCAGCGCACGCGCTTCTCCCTGACGTCGAGGGCGTAGACGGTGTGGTCCTCCGAGCCGAAGATGATGAGATCGCCGTGGGGCACGGGCGTGCCGCAGATGCCACCGTCGGTGGCGAACTTCCACTGCAGCGTGCCCTTGATGGCGTTGAGCGCGTAGAGGTTGTTGTCGTACGAGCCGGCGTAGAGCGTCCCCCCGACCAGGGCCGGGGTCGAGCGCACCTCGTCGGCCGTTTCGAAGCGCCAGCGCAGCGCGGCGCCCCCGAGCTCGCCGGAGCCCTTGCCGCCTGGGGACGGGATGTGCGCCGTCGATCCACCGCCCCCTATCGTCGCCGTGGCGCGGGCCAGGGCGATGGACGAGCTCAGGCTGCCCGTGAGCGTGCGGCTCGCGGCCGCCAGGAGCGCCGCTTTCATTGTTTCGGCCGAGGCGAAGCGGTCATCGACCTCGTACGAGAGCGCCTTCATGATGACGCCCTCGACCGCGGCCGTGATCGTCGGGTTATAGGAGCGCGGCATGCGCTCCTGGAACGTGAAGGGCGCCTCCAGGCGCGGGTCGCTGCGCGTGAGCAGGTGGTGCATCAGCGCGGCGAGCGAGTAGAGGTCGCCGCGCGGCTCGGCCATGCCACGGTATTGCTCGGGCGGACAGTAGCCCTCGGTGCCGATCATGGTGCCCTTGCGGCCGGCCTGGAACCCCTTGGCGATGCCGAAGTCGATCAGCACGACGCGGTCGGAGTCGGTGAGCATGACGTTGGAGGGCTTGAGGTCGCGGAAGACGATCGGGGTCGGCTTGTGGTTGTGCAGGATCTGCAACACGTCGAGGATCTGCAGCGCCCAGTCGACGACGCTGGCCTCGGGCAGCAGCTGCGGCGCCTGGTTGAGCACCGTCTCCAGGTCGTGCCCCTTGATGAACTCCATCACCAGGTAGACCTGCTTGCCGTTGACGAAGTAGTCGTAGACCTTGGGGATGGCCGGGTGCGAGAGGCTGGCCAGCAGGTTGGCCTCTCGCTCGAAGGTGGCCAGCAGCTGCTGCCGGTCGCTGACCGTTCCTGTCGAGTCGGCCATCTCCTTGATGGCGCAGGGCTTGAAGGTCGTGGCGAAGCGCAGGTCGCGGGCGGCGTAGACGGTGCTCATGCCGCCGAGGCCCAGCACCTTGCTGATCTCGTATCGCTCGACCAGCACGGTGCCGCGCTTGAGCACGGCGCGGGCGCCGGCGCCGATATCTTCGCCGGCGGGCGCCGCGCCGCGCGCATGCTCTGGGCCGTTGACCACGTGTGCGCCTCTCCATCAGTAGTCAGTAGTCAGTAGTCAGAAACGTGCTGGGCTACATCAGTGAGGCTATGGTAGAGCAACGCGGCCTAGAGGACTATAGCACGGATGGGCTACCGGCTACCAGCTACCGGTTACTACGGATAGATCCCGCGCACCTCGAGCGCGCGCACGACCTTGTCGACGGCGAGGATATAGGCGGCGACGCGCATGCTGACGCGCCGGCTCTCGGCCACCTGGTGTACCTCGCCGAACGAGCGCGTCATGATGTCGCGCAGCCGCGCGTTGACCTCGGACTCTTTCCACAGAAAGCTCTGCAGCCCCTGCACCCACTCGAAATAGCTCACCGTCACGCCGCCGGCGTTGGTCAGGATGTCCGGGAGCACCAGGATCCCGCGGTCGAACAAGATGCGGTCGGCCTCCGGCGTCGTGGGGCCGTTGGCGCCCTCGGCGACCACGCGCGCGCGGATGTGCGGCGCGTTGAACTCCGTGATCACGTTCTCCAGCGCAGCCGGGACCAGGATCGCGCATGGCAGCGTCAGGAGGTCGTCGTTGCTGATCGCCTCGCAGCCTGGGAAGCCCACGACCGAGCGCGTCTCGCGCACGTGCGCCTCGAGCGTCGCCAGGTCCAATCCCTCCCCATTGTAGACGCCCCCATACTGGTCGCTCACGGCGATAACGCAGCAGCCCTGCTCCGCGAGGGCGCGCGCGGCGTTCGAGCCCACGTTGCCGTAGCCCTGCACGGCGACGGTCGCCCCCTCGGGCTGCATCCCCAGGTGGCGCAGCGCCTCCATGGTCACGATCATCACGCCGCGCCCTGTCGCCTCGCTGCGCCCCTCGGAGCCGCCGATAGAGAGCGGCTTGCCGGTCACCACGGGCGGGACCGAGTAGCCAGCCTGCATCGAGTAGGTGTCCATCAGCCAGGCCATCACCTGGGGGTTCGTGTTCACGTCGGGGGCCGGGATGTCCTTCTGCGGCCCGATCAGGATAGAGATCTCGCTGGTGTAGCGGCGCGTGAGGTGCTCGACCTCGTTGAGGCTCATCCTCTGCGGGTCGCAGATTACGCCGCCCTTGGCCCCGCCGAAGGGGATGCCGACGACGGCGCACTTCCAGGTCATCCACATGGCCAGCGCCTTGACCTCGTCGAGCGTGACGTCAGGGTGGAAGCGGATGCCGCCCTTGGAGGGGCCGCGCAGCAGGGAGTGCTGCACGCGATAGCCCGTGAAGGCGTGGACCTTGCCGTCGTCCAGGCGCACCGGGAAGCGCACCGTGAGCTCGCGCACGCAGTCGCCCAGGAGGGCGCGGGTGCCGTCGTCGAGGTGGAGATAGTCGGCGGCCAGGTTGAACTGCTGCTGCGCCACCGCGAAAGGGTTCGGCTTGGCCGGCCGCGGCCGGGTTAACGTCTCTGTCATTGTCCACTCCTGCACGTCGTTGTGCCATTTAGTGATTAGCCGTTAGCGATTAGCTCCAGGTGACGAAGCGCGCCGCTGATCTCCGATGATCGCGATAAGCCCACGGCCCCACGGCCCCACGGTATCCACGCCTTCCTACCAGTGAACTAACCGCTAGTTGCTAAGAGCTACCTGCTTTGAGGCAAGAACCGTGCGCATATCGTAGCGTTTCATGTCACCCCGGATATTATACTGCGGGGGATGGATACAGCGGACAAGCTGCGCCAGCTCGGCGCCGAAGCTGATTTCGACGTCGCCGCGCCGGGGTCGTCGCGTCGCCTGGGGAAGGCGCCGGCGCCGGGCGTGTGCCACGTCGCCGGCCGGGGCGGTTCCTCCCTGCTGCGCGTGCTCATGACCGATCGCTGCGAGCACGATTGCCATTTCTGTCCCCTACGCGCCTCCGCTCCCCGCCGACGAACGGCATTCGAACCCGAGGAGTTGGCGACTCTGTTCGGGGACATGCGTGACCGCGGCATCGTCGACGGGCTGTTCCTCTCCTCCGCCGTCTCGGACACCCCCGACGCGACGATGGAGCGCATGCTTGCCGCCGTGGAGATCATCCGCACCTGGGGCGAGTTCGACGGCTACATCCACCTCAAGCTTCTGCCCGGGGCGAGTGACGCGGCGGTCGAGCTCGCGGCGCGCCTGGCCAGCCGCGTCTCGATCAACGTCGAGGCGCCGAGCGGCGCCTATCTGGAGCGCCTGGGCACGGGCAAAGACATGGCGCGCGACATCATCCGCCCGATGCGCCTGCTCCAGCGCATGGAGAGGGATGGACATTTGCCCAGCGGCATCTCCACGCAGTACGTGGTCGGCGCGGCTGGCGAGAGCGACCGCGAGATCGTTTCCAGCGTGCGCTGGCTCTCCGAGGAGTTGGGGCTGCGCCGCGCCTACTTCGGCCTCTATACACCCGGTCCCGACCCAGACGCGGGGGGCTCGGGCGATCCGGGCGATCCGGGCGGCCTGCGCGGCGTGGCGGCGGCGCACCCCAACCGGCAGGCGCGGCTCTACCAGGCCGACTGGCTGACCCGCGTGTACGGCCTGCCCCACGACGACGTGGCCGACGCGTTCGACGCGCGCGGCAACCTGCCGCTGGGGGTCGATCCCAAGGTCGCGGTGGCGCTGGCGCACCCGGAGCGATTCCCGCTCGACGTGAACAAGGCCTCGCCGGAGGAGCTGCTGCGCGTGCCCGGGATCGGCCCCGTCTCGGTCGAGCGCATCGTCGCGCTCCGGGGCGCGCACCGCTTCACCGATCCCTCGCAGCTCAAGCGGGCCGGCGTGGCCATCGGCCGCGCCGCACCGTTCATCCTCATCGATGGGCGGCAGCCCGCTGGCGCGCGCGCCCAGCACGCCCGCCTGGCGCGCCAGCACGCCGCCACGCCGGCCGAGTTCGGGGTGCAGTTGACGCTGCCCGGGTTCGACTGAGCCCGGACATCACAAAGCTTTCAGGTGGCCCGGCGCAGCGCGCGGCGCCGAGTTGCTGGTGATCGACGACCTACGACCTGTCCAGCGCGCTGGACGTCGAGACGGAGCGTGTGTTGTGGGAGCGTCTGTTCACCAAAGGCATCGACGCGTTTCGCCGGCGCCTGCCTCACGCTGTCGCAAATAAATAGACGGCCAGGAGGGCGGCCACGGCGACGAACCCGCTGGAGAGCAGGAAGGGGAGGACGTTGGAGGGCCGGTAGCTGTTCCGCTCGATGGCGCGCCCGATGTAACGATACTGGAGCGTCGCCAGGACCACCAAGGCCGCGCCGCACGCGATCAAGGCCACGCCGAAGTCGGTGGACAGCCCTCTGGGCGTGCGGCGCGGGAGCGCCGCCCCCAGCTCGCGGATCACCAGGCCGAACCTGGCTACGACGAACTCCAGCCCGGTGATGGCGATGCCGGTGCGCACCCAGGCCAGCAGCGTGCGTTGGTTAGCCAGATGGTCGCGCGTGGCATTGGGGTTGACCGGCCTGTCCGCCCCCGCCGCCCCCGCCGCCCCGACCGCCCCGGCGCGCTCTCCGTTATCGGCCATATCGTCGTTGTCCTCCCGGCCGTGCCGTCCGCATTATGATCGTCACCTCTTGATCGCGCCGGCGTCCCGGCGTCGCCCTCATAGTATGGCAGACAGCTGAAAGGGCGACATGTGTCCCCAGGGTCATGCCAGGGCCCGTGCATTGTCGAGCTAACCACGCCCGTCTGCCCGCCCGCGCCCCGTCGTTGGCGGGGGTCTGGGGGGAGGCATCTCCCCAGGTTCCCCCGGGGGGGGCGGAGGGGGCGAGAGAAACCATTTCCCCAGGTCCCCCGGAGGGGGCGAGGAGCGAGAAACTTTCCACGGGTCCCCGAGGGTCATGCGCGCCCGATCACGACGGCGCGAAGTCTGGAATACTACAGGCATGACGGAGCAGGAAAGGGTCCCAGTGACGCGGGTCAGCCTGGAGCATCGGCGCACCGGCCAGCACGCCGCGTGCGCGACGCTCGCCGAGGCCAACGCCGCGCTGACGCGCTGGTCCTGGCCGGATGCCGGGGCGCGCGATAGTGATGGACGAGACACGCCCGGCGGCAACGATGGCGACGATGACGCCGCGTCTTGCGTCGTGTACTGGGCTGACGGCACGCGGCTGGTCGTGCGCTACGATCTCCCGCGCGACGCGGGGGGCGCGCACGCCGACCTCGGCGCGGCGATCCGCGCGCAGTGCGCGTACAGCGCCGGCCGCCGCCAGCCGCCCGAGATGCCCCTGGAGGACTACCAGCGGCTCGTCTATGGGGCCGGCCGCAAGACGATCGAGCGATACGAGCGCATGCTCGATACGTTGGAGATGTAGGCAGCCCTCCACACAACCATAGCTACGGCAATAGACGAGGCGCAGCCCTATCGTCCACCTGGACGATGGGGCCGCGCCTCTTTACGTATATCGCCGAGTTCCCGCTAGCGATGACTGGCGCCAACCTCGACCGCGGGCTCGGTCGCCGGTTCGACGGCCGGTTCGGTGGCGGGCTCGATCATGAGGCCGGCGTAGACCTCGCCGGTGCGGTCGATATCCTTCTCGCCGTGCTCCTCGAGCCACTTCTCCACGTCCATGGCCGCCTTGCAGCCCTCGGCCGCGGCGGTGATGGCCTGGCGGTAGTGATGATCGCGCACGTCGCCGGCCACGAAGACGCCGTCGACGGCGGTGGCCGTGCCGCCGGGGTCGCTGGACACGGCATAGCCGCGCTCGTCGAGCGGGATCTGACCGTGGAAGATGTGCGTGTTGGGGCGGTGCCCAATGGCCACGAACAGGGCGTCGGTCGGCATCACCTTCTCCTCGCCCGTCTTGACGTTGCGCGCACGCACGCCGGTGACCCTGGCCGCCCCGGTCTCGGGGTTCTTCTCGCCGAGCACCTCCTCGACCACGGTATCCCAGGCGAAGGTGATCTTTCCGTTGGCGAGGGCGCGATCCTGCATGGCCTTGCTGCCGCGCAGGCTATCGCGGCGGTGCACCAGAGTCAGCTCGCTGGCGAAGCGCGACAGGAAGATGGCCTCCTCCAGCGCCACGTCGCCGCCGCCGACCACGATCATGCGCTTGTTGCGGAAAAAGAAGCCGTCGCAGGTGGCGCAGGAGGAGACGCCGTAGCCGCGGTACTCTTCCTCGCCGGGCGCGCCGAGCCACATGGCCGAGGCCCCGGTGGCCACGATCACGGTCTCGGCCTCCTCGACCTCATCGTCCCCAGGCCCGAACGGCTTGACGCCGGTGGTGACACGGAAGGGACGCCGGGAGAAGTCGACAGCGGTGACGTCGCGGTCGCGCATCTCCGCCCCGAAGCGCTCGGCCTGCGCGCGCATGTTGGCCATCAACTCGGGTCCCTGGATGCCCTCGGGGAAGCCGGGGAAGTTCTCGACGTCGGTGGTCAGGGTCAGCTGGCCGCCGTGCTGGTAGCCGGTGTAGACGACCGGCTGCAGGTTGGCGCGCGCCGCGTAGAGCGCCGCCGTGTAGCCCGAGGGCCCCGACCCGATAATGATCAGCTTCTTTACGTCCTGTGCCATCTATCCCCACGCTCCTACGACTGCCATCGCCCCATCACCTGGACGGAGCACTGCCACTGTTACCCCTTCAGTATAGCAGATATTTCAACGTTTGTTAAAATATCTCTCGCGGGTGACCCCGGCGCCTATGGTCGGTGTCGGGTGTGTCGTGTGTGCCGACGCGCGAACAACCGGGGGACAAAGACAAACGACGGCAACTGGGCGATGCCGCATTAAGCCGGGAAGATATCGGATAGCGCCACGCTAAACCCCGGCGCGACGGGGTCGCCGGTGAGCGTGTCCGACCTCGTGAGCGCCGTGACCCGCCCGTCCGGCCGATAGACTTCGATCGTGCGCAGCCACGGGTTCACGACCCAGACGGCCTGGACACCGGCGGCGAGATAGGCGCTCACTTTGCGCGAGATACTGGCGAGGGCGTCGGTGCGCGAGGCGATCTCGACCGCCAGATCGGGGGCGAAATCGGCGTCCACATCCAGATCGGGCGGGAGGTTAGCGAGGCGCTCCTTGGTGACGTAGGCCAAATCGGTATCCCGCATGTCCGTCCCGACGCGGAAAAACGTCTGCGCAGAGAAGACGAGGCCCATGTCGTGTTTTTCCACAAAAGGTCCCAGGGCTTGTTGCAACCGCGACGCGATCAAGCCATGTCCGAGTGTAGGCATCGCGTCCTCCGCATCGTCCCTTATCGCCCCGACATCGGGGATAGCCGGAGCTTCTTGAAGCATCCTAATCGTCCCTCACCTTTTGTCATTGTCGCGCGACCCTTTGTCATTCGCATGACAACAAGTTTATCAGAGGACTATAGCGATCAGCGCAGGACCTTGTAGATCGTGACGCCGAGCTTCCGGTAGACGACTCGCAGCTGACCGGTGGCGGCCATGCGGTCGAACTTGGCCAGCCCCGCAGGGTCGAAGCCCACGCGGGCATGCCCTTGAGTCTGCACCTCTTCGGCGTAGTAGTTCGGGTCACTACGCTCAGGGTCGCCACGCTCCGCCGTGCCGACGTAGATGTAGGACACGTGGTACTGGCGCAGCAGCCCTAGCGCCTCGGCCGGGTCGAGCGTGTTGTAGATCCTCTCGACATCGTCCTGCCGCGCGCCCGCCGTCGCGCCCGGGGGCTGCGCGAGGTGTGTCACCCAGCGCCCGCCGCTCCAGGTCACGCGTCCGCTCTCGAGCTGGTTGACCCACGCGGTCGGATAGAACCGTCCCGGCCGGCCCTGGCCGGAGTAGCGCTCTTGCTGGTCCTCCCACGTCCAGCTCGTAATGGTGGGCAGACCGGTCAGCATAGTGACCTTGGCCGCAAAGTCTCGATAGTCGCCGCGCTCCGAAGTCAGTAAGACGGGCATGCCCGTGACGTGACCATCGATCCAATCGATGGCCGCGGCGTCGCCGGGGTAGAGAGCGCGCACGAAGGCGGCACCGTCGAGCCCGGTGGGGATGCGCGCCGAGGCGGTCTGCGACCAACTGTTACGCAGCTGCAGGTGGATATAGATGCCGAAGATGGGGAACAGCGCCCCACCCGCGGTAAGTAGGGCCAGCGCGGCCCACCATAAGGCGCCCCAACCCGGGAGGTCGCCGCCGAGGGCGGGCAGGCGCGACCGCGCCTTGACCTCTCCATGCAGCGGCCCCAATCGCTTCGTCACCGCGGCCGGCGCCTCTGCCGCCGGCAACCCCTCGTGGCGCGCCGCCTCGCCGGTGTCGGCGGGGGCCGGGGCGGCCCACTCTTCCGGTTGGGCCGAAGCCCGCGCGTCACGCCCATCTCCGACGGCCTCCACGACAGGGGGAAGCGTAGCCGTTCCCTCGGGCCACTCACCCAGCGCGGGCGTCGCGGGGACGGGCGGGACGCCCGCGCTCCCGCTATGGAGCGTCTGGCCGCGCGCGATGTCTTCTACGTCGCGTACGTCGCGGGGGATGTACGAGCTATAGGCGCGCGACGCGGGAAGGCTACCGGTGCCGGCGGTCGCCGTCGCGAGGGAGAGACCCTGCGTCAGGGGCGTGGGATTCAGCGTCAGCGCGGGTAGCGGCGCGGGCCTGGGAGATAGCGGCAGGCGCTCCTCGGACGCGGCGGGGACGGCGCGGCGGCGCGGCGGCAGCAGGGCCGCCAATGCCAGCGCGCCGGAGAGGGCCAGCAGGGGCCAGGCCTGGTTGTACAGCTTGAAGAACGTGTTCATGCGCCCGGCCTCGTTCTGCATCACCACGTCGGGGATCGCGGTCAGCGCCAGGCCCATCACCGCCAGCACGAGGGCGAACGGCTGGCTGCGCAGCGGGTCCAGCCAGCGCGCGCGGGCGCAGGCCTCGACCAGCGCGATCGTAACGAGGGTCAGCAGCGATGCGATCAGGGCCAACGTGGTGAAGCCGGCGAGGAGCAGTCCCAAGGCCAGCAGCGCCCCGAACAGGAGCAGGTGCAGGCTCAACCGCGCGGGGGGGAGGTCGCTCGACCGCCGCCGCCGCCTCAGCGCGTCGGCCAGCCGGTACAGGCGCGGCAGGCGATGCCGCTGGTCGCGGTAGTAGAGGGTGAACTGCAGTACCGTGCCCAGGCGCTCCAGCCGGTCGAGCGGGCGCGTCTGCCGCCACAGGAAGGTGAGTGCGAAGGAAGTCAACAGGAAGAGGGGCAAGCCCAGGTGCAGCAAGTACTGGTCGGTCGGCGTGCTCGGCGCGAGGAACGTGAAGCCCGAGCTGATGCCGAGCACGCTAGCGTAGAACGGCCGGTACAGCGCGAGGCAGAGCAGGCCGAGCGCGCCGCCCGGCGCGACGATGTCGCGCAGGACCAGCGGCCAGCCGCGCCGTCCCAGGGCGAAGAAACCGCGCAGGGCAAAACCGGCGACGAGCACCAGCACGGCCGTCGGCAAGTCCCACAGGTTGGTCGGGCCGGTCGCGCCGGCCACGACGGCCATCAACGCCCCCAGCAGGAGCAATTGCGGCACACGAAGCCGGTGGTTTCGCGGCGCCGGCACGCCGTCGTGGGCGCGCGTGTCGTCGCTAGCGGACGCGTTGGTCGCGCGCGGCGCCGGCTCGTGTAGAGGCGCATCGCCATACGCCCCGGCGCTCCCAGTAGGTACGACGGCCGCCTCGTCGCGTCGAGGCTGGCCCAGGCCGCTGACGGCGAGCGCCAGCAGGATGACGCCGAGCACAATGGGGATGTCGATGACGTGCGCATGCATATCGCCGTAGGTGAAGCTCCAGATGGGAAATTCATTGATGGCGTCACCCTTGGGGGTGCTGAGGATGCGCGAGCTACCCCAGAAGAAATCAGGGGGTAATTGCGCCTGACGCGTCAGCACGGCCACGAGCCCGCTAAAGGCGTCGCGCAGCCCCTCCACGCCCGGGATGAGCGAGGGTCCCGCGCGGGTCGGGCTGAAACGGGGGTCCGCGAACTGCATCACCATCCCCAGGTTGCCCAGCACGCCCTCCAAGGCCAGCGCCATGGCGCCGATGGAGAGGCGGCCCGTCGCGTTGTAGCCGATGGAGAAGGCGATGGAGAGCATCAGCGCGTAGAGCGTGGGCAGGGCCAGGTTGAACCCGACCGGCACGGCGATGCCGGAGAGCTTCATCAGCATGCCCATCAGATATTGGCCGTAGTAGTAGTAGTTGAGCGTGCCGCCGGCGAACCAGGGGTCGGCCGGCGGAAAGTACTGGCTGCGCAGGATGCTGTTCATGAACGAGACCTCCTGCGTGCGCTCGCCGCCCCACGTGGCGTGCCACAGGTCCGGGTAGGCCGCGCGCACCGCGGCGAAGGCGAAGAAGCCTCCCAGGAAGACGAGCTCGGCCCACACAATGCCCCGCCGCCTGGCGCGCAGCTCCACCCAAAGCGCGCGCGGACGTAGGCCCAGGGCGAGCGAGAGCAGGAGCAGGAGCAGGCAGGCGCCCAGGATCAACCCGCGGCTATACGTCGCGATGCGCAGGCTGGCCGCCAGCCAGGTGAGGTAGCCCACGATGAGGATGCCGCAGAGCTTGGCCAGCGCGTAGCCGCCGTCGCGCAGCAGACCCCGGCAGGCGCGCATCACCAGGGGCAGCGCCAGCAGGCCGAGGAGCTCGACCATCAAGAGCCAGCCGAGCAGCGGGGCCCGCGCCAGCGGGTTGCTGGGCGAGAAGACGCTGTTGTAGGCCGGCGCTTTCTGGTCGGCCTGTTCGACGGCGGGGGGCAGCAGCATCGGGTGGCTCGGATCGTAGGCGACCACCGCCGGATGGAGCCGGCCGTTGTCGGTGAGCAGCGCGGTGGCCCGGACCGGGTCGATCGAGCCGGTGCGCTTGAAGATGTAGACGGGCGGGTGGTCGTACTCCGACTCGTTCTGGTCCGCCTCGTACCAAGGGTGGACGCCGGTGTACTGGTCTGCGCGCGGCACGGCCTGGGCGTCGTTTATGACGAACGGCCCCAGGTGGGGCGGATCGGTAAAACTCCTGGCCAGCCGGAAGTTGAGCTTGTCCCCGAAGAGCAGGTCGTACCAGCGGATGCTGTAAGGGTAGCGCTCGGGCTGGTGCGCCACCGAGCCGAGCACACGCGCGCTGGAGATGGTAATGTAGTCGGCGGTCTGCAGCGCCTGGACGAACTGGGGGACGGTCGTGGACGTGTTGTCGCCGGGACCGAGGATGTCTACCGACAGCGGGCGGTATGATGGCACAACCAGGCCGGCTGGGGCCTTCGGCAGCGCCTCATCCCAGGGCCCCTCATTCATAACCGTGGCGCCGGACGGGATGTGCGCGGCCATCCAACGCGTGGCCGCCACGCGCGTGTTCTCGCCCGTGTAGACGTTCTCGCGCGCCAGGCCGTAGAGCACGGTCAGGGCAACGGCTGCGATCACCACCCCGCGGGCGACGCCGCGCCGCGCGGAGGACGGCGTCGGGGCAGGCGAAACGCCCGCGCTCCCGGCCCTGGCGCGCGCGCCGCGCCACATGGCCACGAGCAGCGCGGCAGCGAAGAGGTTGAGCACGGGCACGAGCGGCAGCATGTAGCGCAGGAACTTCATGTACTGCCCGGCGGTCGCGACAAAGAAGACGACGGCCCACGCCAGCAGGACGAGTTCGGAGCCGCCACGCCGCCGCACCTGCCGCCACATAGCGGCCACGAGGCCGGCCACGGCGGCAAGTCCGAGCGGCGGCCCCATCGTCCAGCCGATCAGTTGCTGCAGCGGGTACCAGTAGGCCGGCAGGCCCGAAAACTTGCGCGTGTACGGTACCTCGGTGATACCCTGGGCCAACTGCAACTGGCCCCACACGTCGCTCCACCAATTGTTGAAGTCGATGAAGGCGTAGGGCATCGTCGCGAAAACAGCGACGACTGTGACGGCCAGCGCGAGCAGCAGGAGCAAAGGGTTGGCCGGCAGCGAACGTCGCGAGGAGACTTTGTGGACCATCCCGTCGAGGCCTATCGCCTCCCCACGCTCGGAGCCGCGATAGATGTGGGCGACGACGAGTGGCACGATCAAGGGGGCGGCGCTGACCTTGCAGGCCAGGGCGAAGCCGATCCACGCGCCCGCCCAGGCGTAGTCGCGCGGCCGGCCGAAGCGGGCGACCCGCACGTAGAAATACAGCGCCCCTGTCGTGCAGAAAGCCAGGAAAGTGTCGACGTTGGCGAAGTGCGAGAACTCTAGATCGAGGACGGTGAAGGTTCCCAGCAGGGCGGCCAGCAGCCCCACCCGGCGGTCGTAGACCAGGCGGCCGATCAGGTAGACGAAGAGCAGCGTGCCGGTATCGGCCAGGCCCGAGAGGACGCGTCCGCTCTCGATGATGCCTGTGCCTGGCAGGTCGGCCCCGGCAAGCCCTGCAAATGGGCCGCCGATCGCGCGGCCCAACGTACCAAGAACGTGGCCGAAGAGGGCAGTAGCGTAGAAGGGTAGGTGTCCATAGGCGGCGAAATGGGGATTGAGCGGCGAGGAGGGGCTCCAGAACTGCGCCCAGCTATGGGGCAGGTCCAGCCCCGAGATGTGCCCGCTGATGCCGTTCTCGTCGGGGTGCAGGTTCGTCCCCTCGTCCCAGTTGTAGCCGTATATGCGCAGCGCCGCCGCCAGCACGAGGATGGCGAGCAGGGGCGCCGCGGCGCGCTTGCGCGCCGGCCAGCCCCACGAAGGGAGCGGGCGCCTCACACGCGACGCCCGAGCGGCGGCCAGGACAGGCGGTGTGGGCAGTTCGGGGGGCACAGGTATGTCGCCCGCTATCAGGGTGTGCGGGCCGCGCAGGTCGTCCACATCCCCCGGCGACGCGAAAGCCGTGCGCTCCTCCGGCCGTACAGCGGTCTCGACCGGCTCGACCAGCGGCCGCATGCCGGGCCCTGCATGCCCCGTGGGCTCTCCGAGCATGACGGGTTCCGCGGGCTCGACGGGTTCTATAGGCTCTCTGAACTCGTCCATGGGTGTCGGTGACACTGAATCCTCGCCGGATCTAAGAGGATGATCGGGGGCGCGCCTCTGCTGTGCGTCCCACGCGCTATCCACCAATCACTGTAACCGCAAGCGCGATTAACACGCCACACGCCACTCGCCACTCGCCGCTCGTCACTCACCGCTCAAGCCGTAGAGCCTTAGAGCCCTAGAGCCGGCTGGACGATTTCAATCGCCGGTTTACCGGATAAGTTGCCGTCGCCGCACATACATACCAATAAACATACACACGTCGAGGATTCCGTGCGCCACGATCGCCGCGAGCAGCCCGCCCGCGGCCTGCCGCACGGTCGCCAGCAGAAGGCCTAACAGGGTGTAGACCCCTGATCCGCCCGTCGCCGCGGCCCAGCGGGCCGCGCCGCGCTGGCTCTTGAAGCCGTTGTATTGCAGCGTGACGTGCCAGAGGCCAAAAACAGCGGCGTCGAGCAGCACGGCGGGCCAGGGAGCCGTGGCCCGGACCAGCAGCACTTGCAGCAGCCCGCGGAACAAGAACTCCTCGCACATTACGGTGGCAAAGGCGACCTGCACGGCCACGCGGAAGAGAAAGTGGTCCGTCGAGATGTCGCCGATGCCCGAGGCCACGATATCGCGCCCCAGCTGGCCGGGCATGAACATGGCCACCAGGATCACGGCGAGCGGGATGAGACCGGCCACGCCCCCGAGCAGCACCCCCCCGCCGGTAACGTGGCCCCACAGGGCGGGCCAGAGGCCTGCGCGCAGCGCGTAGCCCAACAGGGCCAGACTCAAGGCCGTGTTGCCGAGCATGAAGGCGTTCCACTGGTCCCAGCGATGCCGCGCCGAGAGAAATGCCAGGAGGTTGGGGTAAGCGACGAGCGCGAGGGCCAAGAGTAGGGCGTCCACGCGCTATAGAGGTTATGCCGAGAGGATTTCGGACAGCGCTACACACATGTCACACAGTGTAACAGAGGGGAGCGTCCGCCCGCGCGAGCGGGGGCGGGTAGATGTAGATCAGGTAGACAGGGGCTGTGACCTGTCGGGGGGACGAGCCTGTTTTCCCGCGCACGGCATGGTTGGCGGGGGTCCGGGGGGAGGCATCTCCCCGGGCTCCCCCGAAGGGGGCGGGGGGGCGAGGAGGAGAACCCGCGGCTAGGGTTCGGGGGACTAGTCAGCCATGGGCGGGGGGGCGAGAAAAGAGGGGCGGAGGGGGCGAGAAAGTTGACGGGTGTATTATGCGCCGCTACCATGCCTCTGGTACGGTCCTTGCCCCCAACCTATCTATACTATATGTATGAGCGATGTATAAGCGCGACGCGGCGCGGCGTCCCGGAGCGTACCCGGAGCCCTCGCCCCCGTCCCTGCCCCTCTATCTTTCGGAGAAATTTGCATGGCACGAGTCCTAGACAACATAAATAGCCCCGCCGACCTGAAGGGGCTGTCGTCGGCCAGCCTCGAGCAGCTTGCGGGCGAGTTGCGCCAGGAAATTATCGAGACGGTCGCGCTGCGCGGCGGGCACCTGGCGCCGAACCTCGGCACCGTCGAGTTGACGCTCGCGCTGCACCTCGCCTTCGATACGCCGCGCGACAAGCTGGTCTGGGACATCGGCCACCAGGCTTACCCGCACAAGCTCGTCACAGGACGCCGCGAGCAGTTCCACACCATCAAGCAACTGGGCGGTCTCTCGGGCTACCTGCGCCGCGACGAGAGCCCCTACGACGCCTTCGGGGCCAGCCACGCCAGCACCTCGATCTCGGCCGCCCTCGGCATGGCCGCCGCGCGCGACCTGCGCGGCGAGGACTACAAGGTGGTCGCGATCATCGGCGACGGCTCGATCGGCGGCGGCATGGCCCTTGAGGCCATCAACAACGCCGGCGCCTTGCACAAAGATATCATCATCGTCCTCAACGACAACGACAAGAGCATCTCCGACAACGTGGGAGCGCTGCACTCCTACCTCGGCAAGCTGCGCGCCGACAAGAACTACCGCAGCCTGCGCGACGTGGTGAAGAGCTCGCTCGAGCACGCGCCCGGCGGCGCCCTGGCCAAAGAGGTGGCCGGCCGCACCATGCGCAGCGCCAAGGAGTTCGTGCTGCCGAGCAAGAGCGGCGTGATCTTCGAGGAGCTCGGCTTCACCTTCCTCGGCCCCTTCGACGGGCACGACACGGGGGGCCTGATCGACGTCTTCCAACGGGCCAAGAACCTGAGCGGGCCGATCATGATTCAGGTGCTGACCCAGAAGGGCGCGGGCTGCGACTACGCCGAGGCCGAGCCGACCAAGTTCCACGGCCCCGGCGCCTACAACCCGCTCACGGGCGAGCTCAAAAAGAAACTCGGCGAGGCGCCCAAATATCAGGACGTGTTCGGCGAGGCGCTCGTCGAACTGGCGCGGCGCGACCACAGCATCGTGGGCATCACGGCGGGGATGGGCGAGGGCACCAGCCTCAACATGCTGCAAGAGGCCCTGCCCGACCGCTACTTCGACGTCGGCATCGCCGAGCAGCACGCCGTGACGTTCGCGGCGGGCCTCGCCACCGAGGGCATGCGCCCCGTGGTCGCGATCTACTCCACGTTCATGCAGCGCGCCTTCGACCAGGTCATCCACGACGTCTGCGTGCAGGACCTGCACGTCGTCCTGCCAATGGACCGCGCCGGCCTGGTCGGCGAGGACGGCCACACGCAGCAGGGCACCTTCGACATCGCCTTTATGCGCATGATCCCCAACATGCGCGTGATGGCCCCCAAGGACGAGAACGAGCTGCGCCACATGCTCTACACCGCGCTGTACATGGACGGCCCCGTCTCCTTGCGCTATCCGCGCGGCAGCGGTACGGGCGCGCCGATGGACGAGGAGTTTCACGGCCTGCCCATCGGCAAGGCCGAGTTGCTGACACCCGAGGCGGAGCTAGACCGCGCCGAGTGTGCGGTGCTGGGCTTCGGCAACATGGTCGCGCCGGCCCTGCAGGCGGCGCGCGAGCTGGGGGACGAGGAGGGTATCCGGACCGTCGCGGTCAACGCGCGCTGGGCCAAGCCGCTCGACGAGGAGTTGATCCTGCGGCTGGCGCGCGCCACGGGCGCCCTCGTGACCGTCGAGGACGGCGCCGCGGCGGGCGGCTTCGGCAGCGCCGTGGCCGAACTCTTGCACGCGCATAGCCTGCACGACGTGCGCCTGCGCATTATCGGCCTACCGGACCTGTTCGTCGAGCACGGCCCGGCGGCGATGTTGCGCGAGATCTACGGGCTCACGGCCGGCCACATCAAGGATGTCGCGCGCGACCTCGTGCGCCCCGGCACGCATAGTCCCTCCGGGGTTAGCAAGGCTACTGGCCGCTCGTAGCCCAATCCAGGGAGAGAGGGTCAGCGGCCAAAGGTCGGCGCGCCTGCGTCCGGCGCCCACTCCAGTTCCCGCGTGAACCGGTGAGCCCCGCCGTCCCACAGTGGACGGCGGGGCTCGCGCCATACTGTCACCCTGTCGAACCGATGGCGCCACGGTAGCATAGTAGCCTGGATGCTCCCGCCCGCCCGACGGCGACTGGCCTCAAGATCGGATTCAAGGCCGCCGCGCGACCTCCAGCGACGGGACAATGTAGCAAATGTATAACAATTCCGCCCCTAAGCGCCGTAACGCGGTACCATACCAATAGCCGCGCCCACATGGCGCGGGTGCGCGGAGGGGGCGTAGGGTGGACTATCTGGTGGCGGCGTGGCAGTACGTACAGGGCAACTGGGGCGAGTTCAGCGCCGCGGTGACCAGGCACGTGCAGTACTGCGTGTTGGCGCTGGTCATCGCCATGGTTATCTGCATCCCGCTCGGCATCCTGGCCGCGCGCAGTCGCGTCGTTTCCCTCGCCACCCTCAACGTCTTCGGCGCGGCGCGCGCGGTCCCGAGCATCGCCATCCTGTTCCTGATGATCCCGATCCCGGGGCTCGGGTTCAGCTTTACCTCCGTGCTCATCGCCCTGACGATCCTGGCCTGCCCGCCCATCCTGGTCAACACGGCGGCCGGATTCCAGAACGTCGACACTGCAGTCGTCGAGGCGGCGCGCGGCATGGGTATGGGGGGGTGGCAGGTGCTCCGCAGGATCGAGCTCCCGCTGGCGCTCCCGGTCGTCCTGGCCGGGATACGCACGGCGACGCTCGAAGTCATCGCCAGCGCGACGCTGGCCACATTCCTCACGGGAGGTGGGCTGGGAGACTTAATCACGCAGGGACTAGGCAACATAGGCAACACGCAGCAGGTCGGCGTCTTACTGGCCGGCGCCATCACGGTGGCGCTGCTGGCCCTGGGCGCCGAGGTGATTTTCGGCGCGCTGCAGCGCGCGATTAGCCCATCCGTTTAGTAGAGATAGAGCGTATGAACGCGCGAGATAAATATATGACGATATCGACGGCCGACCGGTCTACGATATCCACCTGGGGGTCGCGACAGCCGCCGCCCCATCTCCGTGTACGCCCGCGAAAGAGAGACCGCATCGACATGATACGCATCAATTCCTCCGCCCCGTCGCGCCGCCTCCTCCTGGCCCGCGCCACCGCCACCGCCTCCGCCGCCCTCATGGCGGCCACCCTCCCCTTCATCCCGCGGACCGCGCAGGCGCACGCCGCATCTCCCAAGACCCATACCGCCGCGCTGACGCTCACCGTCGGCGCCAAGGGTTTCGCCGAGAACGAGATCGTGGCCAACATGTACGTGCTGCTGCTGCTGCACGCGCATATCCCCGTCAACGACCAGATCAAGGATAACCTGGCCTCGAGCGCCGCGACGCCGGCGCTGCGGCACGGAGACATCGACATCTTCCCCGAGTACACCGGGACGGGCCTGGAGGCCATCCTGGGCGAGAAGGCCGCCCACGACAACACCTCCTACTACAACAAGGCCGCCGCCGGCTACCTCAAGAAATACAACCTCGTCTGGCTGCAGGCGTACCCAATGAACGACACGCAGGGCTTCGCGACGACGCAAACCTTCTCCAAGAAGTACGGGATCACGTCGATCACGGACATGGTCAGCAAAGCCTCCAACGTCCGCCTCATCGTCGCCACAGAGTACCTCGGGCGCGCCGACGGTCTGCCGGGCGTCGAGAAAGTCTACGGGGGCTTCCAGTCCAAGCTCAAGGGGTTGGTCAAGCTGCAAGATGTGGGCAGCCTGCGCTACGCGGCCCTGCTGCAGGGGCGCGGCGACGTGACGGAAGCCTTCACGACGGACCCCGATATCGCCGCGCACCACCTGGTCGTGCTCAGCGACCCCAAGAATTATGGGCCGCCGGACAACCTGGCCCCAGTCGTGCGCAGCCAGGCGCTGAAGGCCTACCCGCAGCTCAAGGGGGTGCTGAACAGCATCGCGCCCAAGATCACGAACGCGGCCATCACCGGGCTCAGCAACCAGGTCGTCAGCGGCCACAAAGACCCCAAGGCGGTCGCCCAGTCTTTCCTGCAGCAGCAGGGCTTCCTGAAGTAGGCGGCGACCTATGAGCGCTGTCGTCTTCGAGCACGTCGTCAAGCAGTACGGCAACGCGGGCGCGGGCGCGTCCGCAGGCCGCGCCGCGGTCGATGACTGCTCGCTGACGGTCGAGGAGGGCCAGTTCGTGGTCCTTCTCGGACCCTCGGGATGCGGCAAGACCACCTTGCTCAAGACCGTCAACCGCATCATCGAGCCCACCTCCGGCCATATCAGGGTCAACGGGGCCGACATCCACTCGCTGCCTGAAACAGAGTTGCGCCGGCGCATCGGCTACGTCATCCAGCAAATCGGCCTGTTTCCGCACATGAGCGTCGAGGACAACGTCGCCGTCGTCCCGGGCCTGCTGCATTGGGACAAGCGGCGCATCAGCGAGCGCATCGACGAACTGCTCGACCTGGTCGGGCTCCCGCCCGGCGAGTATCGCAAGCGCCGCCCGCGCCAGCTCTCGGGCGGCCAGCAGCAGCGCGTCGGCATCGCTCGCGCTATGGCCGCCGACCCCGCGATCCTGCTGATGGACGAGCCGTTCGGCGCCATCGACGCCATCACGCGCACGCGTCTGCAGGACGAGCTGCTGCGCATCCAGGCCCGCGTGCGCAAAACCGTGCTGTTCGTGACGCACGACGTCGAGGAGGCCCTCAAGATGGCTGACCTGCTCGTGGTGATGCGCGATGGGCGCATCCTGCAGGCCGACCGTCCCAGGGCCATCCTGGCCACGCCCGCGGACCCCTTCGTGGCGCAACTCGTCGGAGCGGGCGACACGCTGCGCCAGCTCAGCCTCGTCCCGGTCACGGAGGTCATGCGCCCCGCCAACGGCGCGCGCGATCCGCGCGCCAACGGGCACACTATCGGGCACACTATCGGGCACACGGAGAGCGCCCGCGAGGCTCTCTCCTTGCTCCTCGGCGACGGGGCGCGCAGCCTGACCGTCGTCGACGGTAGCGGACAAACCCTCGGCACGGTCTCGCTCGACGACGTGCAGACCTTGGCCTCCGCCGAGGCGCGGCCTATATGATCGACTATCTGCGCACCCATCAGGACACCGTGCTGAGCTTGTTCGCGCAGCACGTGCAACTCGCGGCGACCGCGCTGGGCATCGCCATCCTGATCGCCCTACCGCTCGGCCTCCTGGTCGCGCGCTACAGCTACCTGTACACGCCGATCATGGGCCTGCTCGGCGCCGCCTACACGGTCCCGAGCCTGGCGCTCTTCGCAGTCCTCATCCCATTCGTCGGGATCGGGTTCACGAACGCGCTGATCGCGCTGGTCATCTACGCCCAATTCATCCTGGTGCGCAATGTCGTCACTGGGCTGCGCGGCGTCGATCCGGCCGTGATCGAGGCGGCGCGTGGCATGGGCATGAACTCGTTGCAAATCCTGTGGCGCGTCGAACTGCCGCTGGCCCTTCCGGTCATCGTGGCTGGCGTGCGCATCGCCACCGTCACGGTCATCGGCGTGGCCGCGATCGCCACCTACATCGCCGCCGGCGGTCTCGGCGATCTTCTGAGTCACGGCGTTTCCAACTCGTATAACGAGGAGATCGAGGCAGGCGTGCTGGCCATCGTGGCGCTTGCTTTGCTCGCCGACCTGATCCTGCGCCTAATCGAGCGGACGGCGGCACGCCGCAGCGGGCGTGTCCAGGCAACCGGGCCGACCCGATAAAAGGCGGCGGGCGGGGCTCCTGGTAGATGCTCTCACTATCGCTTCAATCGCACGTCCCGACGCAACACGTAGCCGCGCCGATGGGTCGGGGTCGTGACGGCGAGCCACGCGCCGCGCTGACCGTCGATGCGCACCTCCACCCCCTGTACCAGCCACTCGATAATCGACGCGCCCATCCGCGGGTCACTCCGCATGGCCAGTAACAGCGGCGTGGCGACCGCGCGGGATGGGCGGACGCGCGCGGCGGCCGGCGTTAAGCCTCGCGGCACAGATAGATCCAGGCGCGTTAGGGTGATGCCGGGGCCGAGCAGGGCAAAGTGGCGCGCCGACTCCGGGACGACGTAGACGAGCACGCGCTGCACCGCGCTACGCGGGGACACGGGATACCACGCCGGCGCCAGGTGATATAGCCCGGATATCGAAACGGCGGGATCTACGAAGGACCGTGCCCGGAGCGGTGGACAGGATGATTGTCCCACCCGCGCGCGGGCCGGCGCCCTGACCACGATCCCGAGGTCTTCCGCGTCTTCCTTCTCCCTACCCTGTTGCACCATCCTTTCCCTGTCCGCGAGCGTTTCCGGGGGGGACAGACGACGCCTTGTCGACATGGGCATCCAACAGGGCCATTGGTACGTCGCCTCGCCGTTGGGATCGGTAAGCATGAAGTTCGTGCGGTGTATGCTGCGCCTCCTATGCAACGAAAGATTGCGCAGCCACACGCGCACCACGGCGTACAGGTGGCCACGGCTGAGCGGATAGAGGTTATCCGGCACGAATCGCTGGCGGGTTATGCTCAGCACACGGTAGGCGAGGCTACCGTCGACGACAATTCGTCCCGATGTGACCACGCGGACCAGCGGCGCGGCAGGCCGCGCCACCCCCACGGCGCCCGCGACGGCGATGCCGCCGTAGAGGAGCGCGCCGACCAGCGCCGCCGCGGCGAGCGGACGCAGACGCAGGGCCGCGCCCCCATAGGCGGGCAGCCCATAAGCCACACGCGGCCCCAATTGGGCCACCTCGGCCACGACGGCCCTACCGCCGGCGGACGCGGTGATCGCCGTGGCCGCCCTGGCCGCCGTGGCCGCAGTGGCCGCAGTGACCGCCGCGCGAGACGGCCCGCCGGAGGCGGAGGCGACCGCCCCCCGGGTACGCGCATGAGGAGCGTCTCGCCTCGCCGGCCCATCTGTCGTCGTCGTGAGCGCGGCGGCCGATGCCAGGCCAGCGACGCGTGTCGCGGGCGCCGTCAGGCGCAGGAGGGCCGCGCCACTGGACAGGAACAGGGCCAGTAACGCCGACGCGATCCCGATCACGGCGCGGGGCGACCACCAGGGATACGCGTCCGCATGCAGCCACCAGGGGGTGAAGGTGTTGAGGCTCGCGCGGGCGCGCAGGTCGTCGACATCGGTCAGGCAGACCGCGGCGCGGTGGTACACCCGATACAGGCACGACTCGTTGGCGCTCCCGAGATGCTCGCCGGTCGCGTGTTGCGCCAGCGGCGCATGGTCCAGGTAGTTCTGCACGTCGCCCGCGATGCCCTGCAGCGAGAGCAGCAGCGGCGACTGCCCCGGCTTCCAGAAGTAGTTCATGTTGAAGCCCCAGGAGTAGCGGTCGATCTGGTCGGGATAGGTGGCGAAGATGTAGTGGAACGAGCGCCAGTAGCTGACCGAGACGGCGGAGAACTGCACGAGGAAGGAGAGGGCCAGCGCCCCGACGAGCAGGCCGCGCACGGGCCGCCGGTAGCCCCGCCAGCGCGCGAACACCTCGCCGAGCGGCAGGATCAGGTAGGGCAGCGTCGCGTAGAGGTAGCGCGGGCCCCAGGCCGGGTCGCCGTGCCAGTAGTTCACGTTGCTGTAGAACAGCAGGTACACGCCGCAGA
>JAABUO010002139.1_pt1 | contig 24514 bp, 35 predicted proteins | sample 5559291 | NCBI WGS metagenome assembly JAABUO01 (sample SAMN10711878, study PRJNA513372) | rock metagenome | isolation source: Antarctica rocks | place: Antarctica: Victoria Land, Finger Mt sud
TTCCAGCAGTGATCTGGACCCCCTGACTGGGGCTTCTGGAGTGGGCAGGAGCAGGCCAAGAGGTAGCCCTGAAAGCAACACTGGCGGACTGGATGGCAGTCCTGTCAGTGCAAAGAGTCATGCCAAGGACACGACTGAATCTGATCAAGAGAACCAGATGCCGTTTAGGTGAGATCTACACCATCTTGCTTGGTAAAAGTAATGTATCGTGTGACAGTAGCAAACCACTTGCAATCTGTCTACAAGCTGATGCACAATTGGCATTGCCATAAGAAGCTCAGTCCATACTTGTTTCAAGCCTTTGATTGTGACTTGCTGAGTTGCTGCAGGTTCTTAGAGGACTCTGGTCAGCCCCAGCTCAAGCAGCATTCCAGCTCTGGTCAGGGCAGAGGACCCTTGCAGCACATGCATTTCAACTCGCTCTTTGATCAGACAGCCAGCACTCATGAGGTTGATGACTTACTGAGCAACCAAGATAGACATTGTATAAGTGCACAAAAGGTGCAGCGCATGCCTGGCATTTCACCTCTGTTGCAGCAGAACAAATAAGGGACCAGGATCTAATTCACGGGCCTTTCCTGTGTCTGGCTTATCTTGCAATGCATCGTCCAAACAACTGCAGTATGTGGAAAGGTATCCCGTATGACTTCTAGCTTACTAGGTAGTTTACTACACATCGAGGCTGTAAGCATGTCTTGAAATTAAAAGCATCGAATGCAGAAACAAAACCCCTTGACAATGGCACAGTGCACCGCAAAGTATCAGAAGATGTTTCATAGACAGCAAATGCAGCCATGTCTTTGCTGCACTTTGCATTTTCTTGTTCGAATGATGCACAGACTCACTGGCTGAAAAGCAAAACAATTGTGGTAAATAAGACCAGTGGCATTGACTTTATAATGCCCTGTTAGACACTGAAGGGACCACTGCTGTCCAGATTGGAGAGAAACCTCATTCTGCTCCAGATGTCCATATCATCGATCATCACTTGTATGTCTGGGCGCTGTATGGCCAAAGCATACATCAGTCATGCAAAATATGATGCTGTTGTCTCTCCTTCAGGCTTGCACTGCTTAATGACAAGGCTTGACAATGAGTCATGCTTCACAAGACCAAATATGCTGGCCCACCAAATGGCATCGCAGCAATGTCAACACCTTGAGCTTGGGCATGCAAAGCCAGTTGACATCAATGGTGGCCAGTATTGCCATGTTTTCAGCACAAGAGTTCAGTGTCAAGGACACAAAATTTGTCAGCTTGCTCAGTCCAATTTTCACCTCTGACAGGCTTGTCAAGAGTGAGAAGCTGGCAGGAAAATGTGACGACATGACACAGGTATTCAAAATTTCAGCAGCACCGATTGTCTCAACTGCAGACCCATAGCAAGCCAGTACTTGCAATTCACGGCAGGCAACTAAACCATTGCGGTGAAATCCTTGGACTGTTGCATTGTCCAAAGCCAGGCTCCTGAGTTCAGAGGCAAAGCTGCAGTCCTTGTGAGCTGAGGCAGAAGCATTCATCAACATCAGGTCTGTGAGATGAGCGAGCACGTGAATGTTGCTGAACGCCCCTGACTCCAATAGCAGGCTTCCTAGTGAAGGCAGAGCTTGCAGAGGAGTTAGGTCTAAGGGCTGCTCTGAGGGAGCAAGTAGGTCACAGGTAGTGATTGAAGTCATGACAGATAAAAGGTAGAGAGTGGGTGCGCAAGTGGTTTCAAGCGTAATGGCTGTCAAGCAGGATCCAGGCTTTGCAAAGAGTGCCAAAGCAACATTCAAGCTCCCGCTTGTCTGCAAATAGTTTGCGCAAAACCCTCGCACTGAAGTTCTATGATGGTTGAGCCAGGCATACAGGCTAGGAACACAGTGAGCACCGAAAGTCTTTGGAAGCACCACCCAGCGTAACATTGAGACGTTGTCTTCGAAGACTTTATGGAACAGCTTGCAGACCTAAGCAGTCACAAATATGCCTGTACCGGAAAGGTTTGAAACACTTCGGGTCATATTGATCGGATCACCTGCCGCAGCCCAAAAAAAACTGCCAAACTGCTTGCACTTATCGGAACTGTATTTCCTACTAGAGCACAAGCTTCGTTGGGGTCAGGCAGACCTTGAAGGTCTGACTCAAGGTAGGAGAAGACCTTAGCCCACAGATCTGCTGTAAGACGCAAAGCTACAGGCCTACGACATACTGATGCCATCAGTTCTGGCATAGGTGTCATTGATACACCTGACACGAAGCCGGATGCATCAGAGGCTTCAGCTTACAGGCTGCACGGTTGCTGTCACAACAAGGTCGACAAAGTTCGCGCCGAGAGCGTCATTTGGAAGTTTGGGGATTGAGACATGACCAATGGATGACACAACAAATTAGTTTATCCCCTTGACAAGGACACGCGGCTTGTCAGACGCTCTCCGTGCAAAGTCGATAGGTCACCTGGCCCGCTGGTCAGAGAGGTACTTCGCTCACGTTCGCCTGTGCGCTTTGCCTGTCAGCTCGTCCGCCTGTGGTACTGCACTCTTGCAGCAAACCTAGGTGTGGCGTTGCTGTGGTTTGTTGCTGTGTTCCAGCGTTCGCGAACATCGTCCGCTTCTGCCTCCTATTTTACGCTGAGTTCCTACGCAATCGACCAGGGTCTAGCAGCAGCCGAAGTTGGGTTTTTTCATAAGCGAGGACACCGACGGTGTGGGTGAAGTCGGTTTGACGTGCAAGGTGCGAGTCTTGAGATCAGCTCTTCTTCATGTGCTTGTCGGTTGCGGCTCGCAACCGGTTGTGACTCGTTTATCTGTGAGGTGTACGCACGCTTTAGCATATGGCGTTAGTTACTGTTTTTTTGGTGAGTTGCTGCTGGAGCGCTGCGGCTAAGGCGTCTCACCATATTGCTCGAAGCTGTCAAAGCACCATTTTGCTAATTCCGACTACTTTAGACAACAGCTGCTGTGTGTTGCGCTTGGGACAGCTGCACTTCGACACTGGTTTGCGTACTGCATTCAGAGCCAGGGAACAATCACCTAATACAATTGTGATCCCTGGCAGCAAACAGCAGGGGACAGAACAAAATATGTCTCTGAACATACCCCAATGCTTGCAGGGTCTTCACATGGTCTGCCTCAAGCCCGTGCTGCTGATCTGGTTGGCATCAGTGGCAGTCGGGTCGACATGCTGGGCAGCACCGCCTACTGCAGAAGATGTAATTGAAACCTCCTGTGGCGTGGCCCTTGATGTGTTCTCCCAGTGTGCTTCTTCAGTTGAAGATGGGAAACTAGCAGCTACCTGCTGTACGCCCTACTCAGTGCTGAAAAGCTTCAACTGCTTCTGGTGAGGGCAAGTCAAAACAGCAAACTTGCATTCACTGCTGCACACACGAAACCATATGTTGTCATCTCCCAACTCTGTCATCAAGGCTGCCAGTTATTTCATGCCTTTGTAATGGCATTGGTTTGTGCAATGTCTAGCTTGCTATCAGCATGTGGTCAAAGGCTAGCTGTTGAAGTGATGTTGTGCTGTGCAGCAACCCTGACTTCAGCACCCAGGCTCAAGCTATGATGACAGCCGATGTGAGGCAGGCACTCCTGCAGTGCCCTGGAGAGGGACACATCAGCGCTCCTATTCAGTGCGACAAACACAACCAGCAAGGTCAGCATCCTATTTACTGCAAAAGTTTTTGTGCTGAGGCACAGAATGGGATGCTCGGATGCAATACGTTGAGCTGCGGTCTGCGTTAACGCAGTTGGACTATGATCATAATAGAGTCGATTCCTGTGCTTTGCCTTGATGTCAAGCAGGGTCAGTCAGGCCCAGGAATTTGCCATGCTGTGCTTGATGCGCTCAAAATGGGCAAGAAACCTGAAACAACAGCCCTCAAAAATTGGAATCCTCAAAATCACACAGTTGCATGCCACTCATGCTGTGTCACAGGCTGTATCAGCAACGTTATAACAAGGCTGTATGATGTCAATCTGACGCATTTTCACACTTGTTGTCTGTCTTGCAGTGGGTGTGTGGCTAGATGGCTCAGATGCACAGGAATACCTATCCTCTGTTGATGCCAAGTTCAACCTCATGAAGGAGATCAACAATCAGCTCAGCGTAGCTCAGCCAGATCAGCTATCAGCTCAGCAGGGCGCTGAAGCCAATGACTACGGCGGTGCGGATTCCAGCATCACTCTGGACCTCACCGTGGATGTGGAGTTAGGTGGCGGTGAAAGGGTGGTGAGGAAAGGAGTTACTATTGGGGCTTCAGACCTCAGCAGCTCGATTGCAGACTTGACAGCTGAGGTGGACTTTGAGGTTGGCCCAGACGTGTCAGGTGAGTCTCAGCTTTTGGGCACATGATGACAACCTGACTTAGCATCAGTCAAGACAAACCAACCATCAGGCTGCATCTACTGTGTGGCAGTAGGGCAATCCTTTATAAGTGATCTGCACATAACGCAGAAAATATTCACATAGCAAAGATCCAGTACCAGTCTCTTTTTGCCATGCAAGATGTCAGCTGTGTCTGGGATCTGTGGTTTGGTTTGGCTGTCAAAACAGCAATTGCTTATGGCTGTCCAAACAGCAATTACTTATATTGTCATCTCATGGTTGCATGATGGCCTGTCTCTATGTTCTTCTACCTGTTGGTAATTCTTGGACTTGCTCTTTGCTAGGTGCCTTTTGCATGCTCTCGGTCCCATTTAGCTGGACTCACATACATCAACTGTCTTGTTCTGAACACTGAGATCAGGTGCATTTGCTCTGCAGGCAGCGAAATCAGGCAGATTCTGCAGGGCGTGACTGAATGGATTGCAACAATGGTGGATGATCAAGCTGATCCCTTTGGGGACCTTGCTGCCTTTGAGCAGTCTGGAGAGATGAGCAGCATCACTGCTCATGTGGCAGAAGTCATCTCGCAAATGGCGGGAACCCTGAATGACCTTGGCGCCAACGAGGACATGGATGTTGAAATTACATACGAGTTTGACTTGGCGGTGCGCACCCACACTGTGTGTTGTCGGTCTTTGTGTTTTGTCTACAAATGACATGCAGGTATATATTTGCCTGACGTGCGCCCAACTGTATGTGTTTGTGTCTTCAACCAACGCCATCAAAGCTGTCTTAGTAGGGATGACAGCCTACAGCTTGTTGGCGCATCATTGCACAGACACATGTTTGCTGCACAGGCTGCTTTTGACGCTGCATCTCAGCATGTCTGCTTTGAAGTAATGTGATTGAGATGTCACATATAGTGCTGATGAGCTTTTCTGCTTTTGCTGTCTGCAGGCGCCAGAGTTCAATGGCATGGCACTCAAGAGATCAGCTCAAGACTTGGCTCCTCTCAGGGATAGCATGATCTCAGCTGCAAGTGACTACGCCATGATAGATTCATCTGAGTCATTACCTTCAGATTCTCGCCACACCAGCCATCGTCATGGGGACCATGGTCACATGGGCCACCACCACATGGGTCATGGACACAGCTGCTTCATCAGACAGACCTACAGGTGGCTTTGTCATCACAAGGAGCTCATCAGGATGGCACTAGTTGTGGAGTTGGTGTTGTGTGCACTGTTTGCATCTGTGCACCTGGTGTGGTCTTGCTGTCTCAAGGCTCAAAGCTCAGAGGAGGAAAGCTCAGATGCTGAGCTCAAGGCACCATTGATTGAGTCAGCTTCAGCCTATGCCCCAGCTGATGAGCGCGTCATCATCTCACCCCTGTGGGCCCATGTGATCGACTCCAAATCTGGAATCTCCCTAGTGTGAAGAACCTACAGAAAGATTCAGCACACTGCAGCAATCCCGGATAGCTACTGTTGTACATTTACCACAGAGGTGTAGTCTCAATTTTGCTACTGCCTAGGCACTCAGGCCATGCCTGCTCCAGATCAGTCAGCTGCGGTTATTCATACATTTTGTGAAGCACCGCAGGATTATGAAATGTATAGATTTACATTGCAGGCGGGTTGAAAGCTAGGATGTTGTACAGGCAGTCAGGTGAGACAGGATAAGAGTGCAGCGGTTGTCTTTTGAGCACTGGACCAAGTATATACTAGCGTATATGACAAGCTCATGTGCACTCACACCCAGACATGAGAAGTATGCTGATCACCACCGACATGAAAGACAGGGTAGCCGTCATGGAAGACAGGGCAGCCTTGCTTGAATTCTCTCTATATATCTGTTCAGGGTAAATGTATATGCCAGCTGTGAGGAAGTCACCAGGATCATGGTGTGTAAGACATAGCTGTTTGTAAGTTGACCAGGAAGTCCATCACATCTGCTGCTACCTCTTGAGTGAGAAAAGATGTTGCATTGACAACTTCATGACCTTTCTTCTGTCAAACCCTGATGCATCCAACACATACTGATGCAATGGCGCTGAAACGCTAGCCTGATACTGATGTCCATCTGTACTTTGTCTATGATGCGCAGATGATGAACTGGTGTTGTGTCTTCAATTTAGCCTGACATCCTTTTCCCCATCTGCAGATGCTCCTTGTCATTTGTTTTCTGTGGAAACACATTTGTGAGGTAAAGCTTGCACTTTCTTGTGTTGTTTTGCTCCGCTATAGATATATTACTGCAACCATATAATCAAGGGTGACAGCAAATGTTACTGCCTTCTGACACCTGTACACACTTTCTGGATCAATAAGGTCCAATTGTCTTTGCCCTTCGATGCTCTTATGCCACACTGAAAGAGCTTCAAACTTTTGCAGAAACACTGAAATGACACCCGTCTGGAGTGCATAGATCTCAAACGCAATCAAAGTACTAATTGAGAACACTGTCGGACCAGTTCGGACTGTGCCAATTTGCAAGCAAGACCAGGCACAAAGCCCTGAACACTCCATGGGCTGGCTGATGTCGATACCCCGAAACAGCCAAAGGCAAATCAGGGGGCACCGCACTTGAGTTTGCAAGCAATGTGTAAGGCTGCATGGCAAAAAGCATGAACAACAGGTTCAATTTGAGAGTGAGAATGATGAGCTACTTGAATTTGGATCAGCCCATTGGAAAACACATTTCTTTACTGGGGGCGATGGAATAGCGTAGATCGTTTTTGGCTAAGATGCCTTATGAACGCATCTTTCCTGTGGGAGGAACCACAGTGATGCCCGACAGGCTTTGCTTAGCCATTGCAGCTCTTGACTAGCTGACATCAACATGTGCATGGGATGTGGAGACCCCCAGCAAATGTGTTGATTAAATCTCAGTGAGTGTGGGCGGGGATGGGGGGAGGCAGCCCCCACAAAGACCTCTTGTCCACAGGGTTGCCCGGCCAGAGTGGACAACCTTTCTTGCCCTATCGCAGACTAGTGAATGTGTGCCATGTTGTAAGAAAGATCACAGTCATGATGTGTTGTATAAACTGCAGAGGTCTCCAGTGATCTGGTCTCTTCCCAGGCTCTGTCAGCCTTGCAGGTGTCCGTACCTGGCAACTCTGCTTGAGAAGGGCATAGGACCTGACTCAGGGAGATTTTCGCCAGTACCTGTCATGACCTAAATGTCCTAGAACCAGTTCAACACTGCTTCTTCGATCAGATATTGCTTCCAGGCGGTTGCTGGCAGGTTCACACCCGTACCCCAAGGTCGTTCGATGGTGGTTCCAACCTTTGCTTGTACGAACTCGGCGTACTGCTGCTGAGACAGCTCACACCCAAGGGGAGGCTGCATTGAGAAGTCTTTGAGTGTCCAAACCTCCACCTGTGTAACAATAAGATGTGTCTCTGCAAAGAAAGTATTGTCTTCACCTTGCCTGAGGAAGCGGCGACGTCAGCTGCACTTCTCATGTCTTCTTGTTGACGTCAGCTCAGTCTGCTCATCTATCTGGTCATCTATCTGGTCATCTGCGAAGGCTACTTAGACATGCACAGTGTCGTGCTGGTGGTCTCGACCCTAAAGGGCCAGCTGCACTGAATGCTTAACAGAAACCCTTCATATGGTGCAGAATGCTGGATTGATGATCACCATGATGCCAGAATGCTGTGGACATATCATGGTGCAATGGTCTCTCAGCTTGAAAGATGTGAGGTTCCCCCTTCCAGCCAGTGCACCGGGTTGATCAGCCTGGCTCCATTCCTTGTTTACCACCACGTGGTATAGAACTGAGGATGTTTGTACGAAGCCAGGACTCAGTGTATAGGACAGCCAATAGGACGCATCTGCTTGGACAGAAGTATTTTCCCTTACCAGATGTACAACTGCATGAAAACTCATGGACAAGCAAGGTGTCAGCTAAGATGCCCATATGGCCTTCAGGCTGAGAACAAATCCTTGTGCATGACAGCGCTGTAGTTGACGCTAGTGGCTTGACGATTTCACAAAACCGTTGATGACGTCACCCTTGTGTGCCAATATGGAAATGATCACTTGTGTTGACACGCATCTTGAGATTTGATTGTTGAGTGTCAACTGGAAGAGCATGTTCAACTTTGTTGCAAACAGCATGCAGCAGCGGTAAATATACGACACCGCAGAGAATTGTATTGATACAAGGTGCCTATACCAGATCTTACAATCTGTCTTTGGCAAAGCTTGAGAGTGTGCGTGTGGTGTTGTAGCAGCCATTGGCCAGATCTCTAAAGCTTGTTATAAGCAATTCACATGACTGCTGCATCAGCTGAGCTTCTGAAATAAGTGATGCACATGTACTTTACAACAACCTCTTCAGTGAGCCAAATTGTTGGCAGGTCCCACACATCAGCAAAGGCATCAAACCCTAAAAGCTGGGAGTTACCATGTTGAGCCACGTGTATGAAGAAAAACATGTAACGCTCAACAAGCAATGCCATGCAACTGCTTATGTATGCAATGCAATGCAGGAAGTGCATGCGGGCAGAGTTGAAACAGAGCATGTAGTTGCAAGATGACAGTGCAGCATGTACCTGTCAACCTTTGTGAGCTAGTGTTGTCTAGGCATTGAAGTGCTCAGCTCTATACAGGTCTAGCTACAGACTGTATTGGAAGTTCTAGAAGTTGGACCTTCTAGACGAGATGTGTTTTCATGTCAAGCGCTGCATCAGGTTCTTCCAGACTTCATCCACATGGCACATGGAACACAAGTGTTTGATGACTGATCTAGTCAACATGACCTATTCAATCGACCAGGTCAAAACTACTGCCAATTTGCATGGGAACTTGAATCAACGCCTGTCCCAACGGCTGATGCAGCAGTTTGCATGTTGATTGACCATATATGCCACAACCTCAGGCCAGCCAACTGCTGCCTGATACATACCTGCTCACATTTTTTACTGTTTTGTCACAAACATACTCACCTACTATAGCTAGCACTGCTGGGCATGGCTTTGAAGGCCATCCAAAGCATAGGAAATGCAAAAGCAGTGGTGACATTCCAAGACCGGAATCGTGAGATTATGCGCTCTGCCTTTTCCAGGTCATGAGGTTGTGCTTGTGCCAGCCATGCCGCATACTCCGCCTCTGATTGTCTTCCGTGTTTGCTGTAGTTGACATACCTAATCAAGTTACAAGCTCTGGTAAAACGAGTTGCCGTGGACACAGTTACTGCTAGCCCAGCCATGCACAAAACATATTGCTGGTAAACTTTGCGCATGTTCAGCTTGTTTGCCAAGAAGGAACTGTACAAAGGAGCTGCTGTGTTGTATTTGTCCTGCACACCTTCACCAGGACAACACACAGCAGTGTGAGGGAGATGTTGGTTCTAGACTACAGCTGACGATATAAGTATGATAGTGACCCACGCTCACGTACCGTTGCCGTCTGTAGACACCATCCAAGCTGCCACTTGCACAGCGAGGCCTCGAAGTGATGCGGACGCTCGCAGCGTAGATTGAACATCAACTTTGTTCAATATGCTTGCTAGACAACATCCTTAGTCATGAAAGTTCATGATCATTTTTCTTCTTTTCTTCATTATGCGTCATAGGTACCTTGCTGACTACTGACTCTGATCAAGGATTTGTAGTACCGGCACCGGACCTGCAATGCTGGTACTGCAGACAAACGTGAAAACAAGCAAGCATTAGCAGATGTAAAGAAGGGCTCCATTTCGAGGTGTCATGATACCTGAGTTAACCACGAGGGCATTATAAGGTGTAGTTCCACCAATGTTCGCCACTGTTCCCTCGTTGAAAGAGAAACCAAGGACACCATGCCTCCGACCGTTTCACTATACAATCCAGCATGCAATCTCCACCAGTCATTTACAGTTACTGCAAGCGGAATCCTCTGTGTCTCAGCTTTTCACTGGCCAGTTCATGTTTCGTATGTTTTTGCTTGCCTTGATTTGCTGTGCCTCAAGCTGTGCAGGCACACTTGGCAGCAAGTTAGAAACACTTATGAAGAAGCTACAATTGTTGCAAGGCAGCTACATACGACTGCAACAAATACACACACAATGCGCTGGCATTCACTGTTCTATTCACTCACACTCCTGACCTACCCTACACAATGCAGCCAAGCAGGGCTCAAAGGGCGCTTGTACATATAAAGCCCACCTCACATGCCACAAACAGCTTGGTGATGCTGGCGAATTTGTTCCTTGAACAGCCTTGCACCCAGAACAGTGCCTCTAGCAGTATAATAGCACACCAAAATGAGTGCTTGACAGCATTTTCACTTGCACAAGCAAATATTGTTCCACACAACCTAAAACCTCAGTTTGGATGCAAAAACAGAAAAGTCTAAGCCCCAAGCTTCACAGCGCTCAGGCCTAGGCTTTCTGGCTTCGCTATGTTGTTCTACAAACTACAAGAAGTCGGCGTAGTCAACTGTCCTGTTGTTGATTGGCTGTAGAGGCCTGGCATTAGCACGCAATCCAGGATTTGCCTTGTCAGCGTACTGCTGAAATTGGTCCACCTGGCTGTAAGGGATGGTAACCGTATCTGCAAAGACAAACCACTGCACATCCTCAGAACATGGAGGTGTCGTCAAGGAGCCCACATAGTGGATGTACGGTCTGTGTCCACTGGCCTCCTGCTGAGGCAGTAGAGACTCGAGCTGCATGGGCTGCTGGTCTGCTGTCTGTTGCTCATGGGAGGCCTCAGGTGCAAGGCTCAGGGCAAACTGCAGAGCTGGGTTTGGTGGCGAGGGGCCTATCTCTAGCAGCACAGCCACCACAGCCAGCCCACCTGCACATGTTGGTGAATTTTCTGGGAATGTGTTCAGTGACATGCATGGCCTGTGTATGTGTGTGCTGTCCTCTGACCATGTTCACAAGCTGGTGACAGGTGATGAAGTCAACTTGTCGTGTTGTGCTTCAGGCTTTGTGCACATTTGCCAGGGCAGGAGTTCTCGCTCCAGTGCTGGGTTCAGTCTTGCAAGCAGACTGCAGTTGTACTTGAGACATGAGCCCAGGCGTATGCAGTAATTACATCACGTCTTGTGACTGGACACAAGCTGCAGTCACCAAAAGCCAAACAGCACTTTGTTCAGAGTGTCTGTAACAGAAAAAGAAAAAAAAAGACGATGCCGTTAGGCATTCAAAATACAGAAGCTTGAGATGATCCCAAGTTGGGCCCAAGACTGTCTGTAACAGCACTCCTCACAGCAGTGCTATTTGTGTGATGTGCATTGTGAGCCGCCTCATGCAACAAGATGTAACACGATTCTGGCCTGCACATTTGGCATGGAGTGTCATCAATGTGCAACCCCACCTGTCTTTGTATCCTTGTGCACCAGGTGGGCTTCCATTGCCTTCCTGACCCCATCAAAAGCATGTTCGCTTGGGGTGTGAAAGTGCCATTGCACCAGCTCCAAATCTCTCCCTGACACTTGGGACATGTTTCCCTGTGGAGCATTCACCTGCAGCAAGGATAGGTTGGGTCAAAGCAGCTAACATTGTTTGTGTCAAAGTAGCCAGTAGCAGCAGCAGCAAGTGAAACACATGCAAGACAGTATTTCCACTCATGAGTCCTGCAATCTGTCAGTGAATTGATCTAGGTCGAACAAGTGGAAGTCAAGACCCCAACATATGTGTTGTTGAAAACCTGGTGTATAGACCAGCGCACATGATGGACATGCATTAGGACTGATGGATTTGCTTCAATCTGTTATGTGGTGTTTGACATCATGCACCACAGTCAGGCAGTTGGTGACTGTGATGTACACGCTGGTAGGTACATCATGTGAGGGCAGCATGGTACTCAGCATGGTCAAGGCAAGGCTGGGCAGGGCTGGATGAGGCAGAGCAAGGCAAGGTGTCAATGTTGTTAACCAAGCTGCAAGATTCTGCCACCAATGCTCCGTAGCCTATGCACATGCTGTTGAACTCATTAGCTAATGTACTGAACATGCTAATGCTTGCATCTGAGACAGATGGGGCAGCTACCCACAACTTGTGGCTGGTGGGCTTGTGCAATAAAACAAGACAAGCAGGTAGTGCATCTCTTGACAGATCTGCCATCGTCTCTGGCATGCAACGCAGCATGAGTGTACCACTGACGACATCGGCTTAGTCACTGTGATGCCTACTTGAGTCAAACGCAGTGGCTGACTGCAAATGTTATGGTACATCCGCTGCACAGAGCTGCATCAAAAACATAAGGAAAATTGTCAAGCACTTGCTCACCTGCATGGTCCCATGGCCTGTGTTCTTCACCACTGCACCGATTTGGTTGTTATACTGGAAGCTGATGTCTCCAAACCGATTTGGTGTTTGCTGAAACTTGAGCTCAAAGTGGAACTTGATGTCCCCAAACTTTTCCACATTTTGCTCAAAGTCAAACTTGAAATTTTCACTGTCATTCAGCTCATGCTGAAAATCAAACCCAAGATCCCCAACATCATCTTGCTTCTGTGAATACTGGATCTTGATGTCTCCAATCTTCCTTTTCTGGCCATTATTGGTCTCTTGAGTACTCTGGGCAAAGTGCTCAGCCAGAGGAATGTTTATGGGCGATTGCTTCTCGCCAATGGAACATGTGCCTGTACCAAATACCATCTGCTCAGCTGCATATCTTTTGTGCCAGGGTCAAACATCACTGATGCTTCAGGTTATTTCATGCTATTGACTTCTCCTAGATCCATTACTGCAACCCTATGTTGAGTGAACGTCTTCTAAGGGTCAACAAACGTGCAGTCAGCAGACTTGCTTGTGGCAACATGTGTTATGCCAAAACAACTTCTGTCAGGTTAATCAGTTGTAGGTGGTTGCTGGAGTGACACTTGAAATGCAGCGCTAGCATCAGCCAGCTTGTGCGTATACATCAGCCAGCTTGTGCGTATACATCAGCAAGATGCATGCTGCGCAGCCCAGACTATCTGTGCCCAAGCGACGTCTTGCACACAGGATTGCATCATCAATGAAGATGCAACATAAAACGAGCTCGCAATGCAAAACCTCCCACTGCGGTTGTTGCATTCGTCATCACCCGGTCTAGCTACTTTTATTGAAAGGACGTGCTATGCACAACTCACCTGGCCATGCTGAAGGTCCTGTATCACTACCAGCATATGAGAAGGAACCATGCTCCTCCGCCTGAGCCAACTGTGCGCAGCAGGGACATGTTGCTGCCAGCAGCAATGCTTTGCCAGCCAACAAGAGCCTTCGCCTTGTAGTGACCTCAGGCTCTGCGTGACAATGGTGTTGACAGCCGTGCGGGAAGAGGCGCAGTGAGTCAGGGACAATATGATCATGTGCTGTTGGCAAGCAAAGATCTCTCATGATGTGCAGGCTTACCAGCACACTGTTGTTGCTGACGCTGCTCGCGCTCTGCAGTGTATGGCTGTGCACAACATCGCAGTGTCCTCGTCCATGTGTGCTGTAATCTGGTATTTGGACGTACCAAAAGCTTTTGCTGCACCTGAGTTGGTGCGAAAAAGGCTGACATTGCCGGAGGGCCAAAAACAAGTTGCCCACTGATCATGATCAGTATGACAACTTTGCCTTTGCCAAGCAACCAGGCGCTTTGACGGCTGACAGTGGTCCTTTACAGTCCAAATGAAGCGTCACGCTCTTTCTCCTTCACTCAATCTGCACGAGCCGCTCCTCACCAAACAACAGCTAAAAGACTGCAGTCAAACACCACACACGCTCGGCGTGCAACGTACGTAAGGCGTGCAGATATTTTGAACCTTTCAAAAGCTTCGAAACGAACAAACCAATACAGAATATTGACTAACATTCGCAACGATGCTGCCTGAACCTCGGCTGCGACAGGAGCAGCTGCCAAACCCCCTTTCCAAAGATTTACCGCTTTCAAAATACGGCTTTGACAGCGCGTGGCCGTTGTTGTTTCCGCACTTCTTACAGCGAGCACAGCGATGGGAGTTCTGAAGGGTGATGCTCGACTTGCGTGCGTGGACCTTTCGAGCTATGCCGAGAGAAAGCATGAGATCACTAAGCAGCTTATGGAAGCAGCGACAACCGTAGGGTGTGTCCTTGACGTCTGGGATTGCCCGTGTCCGCTTATCGGCTGCCGGGACTGTATACGCTTCTCTGCCTTCGGCTTTATTCGTCAAAGTGACAAACGCTCGAGTCCGTGTGCAGATTCTTCTACGTGACAGGTCACGGTATGCCTCAGGCAAAGATTGATCGCTGCTTTGCGACGACGGAGAAGTAAGCAAACTCATGCTGAGCCAACTCTGACTGCACAAGGGTATCGCACTTGGAGCGCGTTGTGCCCCGGGCGCCTTGTCTTTTGTGTCTGCCACAACCGTCGCTTTCATTTAATCGCCTGAAATACATGCAGGATATTGGCGATGGAAGAGAAGCCTCCCATGCAGAAGCAGAGCTTTGCTTACATCCTTGGCTGGTCTCAGGAAAAGATTGCAGGTCAGAACCGCAATCTTGTGAATGCTGTAAACCTTTTATACACAACACCCAAACTTATCAGATGTCTTGGCTGATGTGCGTACTTGCCTTTGCCTCTTGCTTAGGCTCTGTGCACAAGCAAATGGGTGTGGCAAGTCAATGAGGGGATATAACAAGGCTGCATGGCACATCTGCCTTTCATTTTAGCGCAATTTCAACCTCCAGGCTGCTAAAAATGTATACATGCAGCATTGCAAATTCAAGCTGAGCCCACTGAGCACTCAAAGGGGCTCAAATATTGCGCAAGGCCAACAGATGACTATTCTTGAAATGCTACATTCTGAGCAATACCCCATGTTCACTACATCTGCACTGGTGTCTGCAGCTGGAGCGCTGAGGGAGGCACTGTTGATTGGGTATGATCTGCCTCGTATGGAGGGCTTGTGGCCTTCAGAGAAGCAGTGTCCCGGATTCAAGTATGCTCATTCTGTCCGTGTAGAACATGCATACATGCACAATAGTCTGCATGCACTACAACTTGCTAAGCATTGTTTACAATGCTCACAGCGATGCAACATGGTGCTGCTATGCTGTTAGACTTGTTGACTTGCCACGCAAATGTCTTTGAAGCTGCAGCCTGGCTTTGCCCTTGCTGAGGCAAAGCAGATGACTTAAAGGCTGTTGTAGTCTGTCTGTGCATGTGTATGTTCAGTACACTCTTGATTGCGCACAACAGGAACTGCTTTTGATCACCGACCAGAACGATGCACATAATCATTGAAGGCATCGCACATATTGTACATGCTGTCCGTGCATGCGTACCCCACACGCAAGCCATGGGCGTCTTTGCCACAATTGACAGACCTGACGGCACAGAAGAAGCGCAGAACTTGAGATTCAAGTGTTGTGAGTTTTATCAATCACGGAATGCTTGGCTCATGAGTGCTGCTTGGTCTGTCTGTGCATTCATGCCTCTGACAAGTCTTGACTACAGAGAGGAGATGCTGGACTTCATGTTTGCGTGCCATGAGGTGGTGGAGATGATCATGGAATGCTTTGCCAGAGGCCTGGGACTCAAGGAGGACTTCTTCAAAGAAGTAAAACACTGACACCATTTCATTCACATGTCATGTCCGAGTGCCTGTCTGTCTGTACCTGTCTGCCTGCCTGCCTGAACATGTCTGTCTGTCTGAAAACACTAGCTGGTTGCTTGACAGCTGTGTCATGTCCATTGTATCTCTGCAAACCATACAGGCTTGGTGATCATGATACAGTGACGATGGAGTAGACTTTCTGTCCTGACCACTGCATCTATGGCACTAGCCCTATCAGCACACACACCCCTTGCATGCAACTTAGTGCTCAATGTTAGCAGATGTCGGCGCGCAGAACTGGCTTTAGATACGCTTAGTAAATAGCTAGCAGCAAGACAGCTAGCACGCATGTACTTATTATTGTGATTCTGCATTGGCAATCTTGCGACCTCTACGCTGTTAATCCATGCCAGTGTGCTGCTCAGCAATGCAGCATGGATCTTGCGATCTCTACGCTGTTAATCCATGCCAGTGTGCTGCTCAGCAATGCAGCATGGAGTTCACAGCACCTGCATGCAAACATAAACTGCCTGTTCAAGTTTTCTGAGGCATTGTTGTGGCTGCCTTATCTACTGCCACTGTCTTGCAGCTGCCTGCTGGGTCCTTCATTCTGTGACTGATGGTGTGGCTAAAATGTACCCTTGTCACCACAGGAGATGAACCCGCATCATGAGGACAACATGACCAGCATGAACCTGAACATGTACCCCTCCACAGAGGGGCACACCTTCCCCCCGGGGGCCCAGCGCATCTGGTCACATACTGACTATGAAGCTCTCACCTTATTATTTCAGAAGCCAGGTGACAAGTGTTACTCATGCTCATCCCCATCAGGTTGTTACTGCATGAGTTGGTTGTGGTGAAAATCTGTGCTGGTCCCACATGACCTGTGAAGCAGTCACTCTGCTATCCTAACAGTCAGGTGAATTGGGCCATGGCCACTGGAGTGTTGGTGAATGCACTACTATTACCAAACATTGCCAGACTGCAGTGTGGCAAGTACATTAACTGCTGACTGAGTATGCGGCTTTGTTCCTGCTATTGCAGCAGCGAGATTCCCAACAGGAAATTGCTGTCACAAGCCTTTTGCCCCTGATGCAGGTCAGACAGGTCTGGAGGTGTGCTGGGTTGCCAAAAGACCACAAAGAAGCAAATGCAGCACATCTCATGCAAATGTGACCTGCACTGCAGTCAGTTGATATGTCACTTCACACACCTTGTCCTGAATGACTTCTTGCTTATTGCGAAGGTCAGACTGGCTTGACTGGATGTGTATGCAGGTTGACTGCAGACCATCAGAAGGCACAGAAAAATCCAGTGGGTTGCCTGATCTCTTGCTGCTGGTCCTGTTCCAACGCTTGCTTGCTTTTCCATGCTCAGCTGGCGCAGATCTTGCCGTCTGATGCTCAGACAAGACTGGACGAGGGTTTGAGGATGACCACAGACCGCAGCAAAGCACAACAAATGCAGCAAATTTTACAGCAACATGAACTTTGCTGCACTTGTTATCACCTGTTTCATGACTTCTTGCCCCTGATGCAGGTCAGACAGGACTGGAGGTATGCTCTGGGTTGGCCACAGACCACGACAAAGCACAGCACATGCAGCAAATTTGACAGCAACACGACCTTTGCTGCGCTTCCTGCCGTCTGTTTCATGACTTCTTGCCCCTGGTGCAGGTCAGACGGGACTGGAGGTGTGTTCAGGGCTGACCACAGACCGCAAGAAGGCTCAGGAGGCCCAGTGGGTGGCCTTCGACCCCGTCCCGGGGGCCATCACCATCAACATTGGGGACAGCCTGCAGTACTGGAGTGATGGCGCGCTCAAGTCCACCTACCACCGTGTGCGCTGCCCGACTGCCGAAGACTACGCAGTGAGCCTCTGTTCCTCATGAGTTTTGTGAAACGTTTGTCGTAGTGTCAGGATTTGTGTGCCCAAGCTTGAAACATAATAAGTAATGCAGTCAAACTCTTGACGTATGACATCGGCAAGACTCCTGCTCCTTTGAGGGTTCAGTGTCAGAAAGCAAACTGTGCCTGCCACATGTCCATAGGTTGCCGTGTGCACCATGCAGTCCTGAACCCTTTGTTCTGTCTTGTCTTGTATGCCTGCTTCTTCATTTTCCTCCCTTTCCTATTCTTCTCTTTTTGTGCCATCCTGGTGTCCCTCTTTCTACCCATCTATACATGGTCCTGACATTCCATCCCCCACCATGTGCAGCTTGGCTGCTGTGCCTCTTGCTCTTCTTCTTACCTGTAGTCTTCCTCTTCTACACCTTTCTACATCTTGCCCTCCTCTTCATCATCGTGCCTCCTCTTCAACTTGCTGTGCATTTACATGTGGGCTGAAGCAAGTGCTGAAGCTTTTGCAGTGATTGAGACCTAGCATGACTTGATTGGCAGTGAGCCTCTGCTTCTTCTGCTATGTACCTTTTGCTCAGTTCTGCTCCTGCCATCCTTCCCTGTCTTCTTGGTTTGTCTTCTGGTCCCCATTGCAAGCTGTGCTGATGCTGCAGAGCACGTTGCTGCAGGGAGCATTGCATCTGCGCCACGTTCCAAATTTGGCTACGTCTCACACTGGATCAGAAAAGCAAAGTACAGCAGGCTGGTCTATATCTAGCTGCAATCTCATAATTGGTACACTTCTGAATTGATGCAGAGGCAGCAATTACAGTTTAGCCTACTATGGCCAAGGGACAGACTACTCACAAGACAGCAGCTTTGGTGACTTGTCACATGTTCCTGTCAGCCCTTGTTGAAGTGATGCTGCAGGGCTGAAGGGGCAGCATAGCCCACTTTGTCAACACGGCCAAGAAACTCTTAAGACCAAAAAAGCAGCTCATCAAGCTGTCAAACATCACGTGTGTCCTTGAGCTGCCTTCCCACCCATCCACCTGGGTCCCCTGTGTAAACTCTAAACCCTAGTTTCCCTCCCCCACCCCACCCGGGTTCCCTCTGTGACCCAGGGTCATCTCCTGTCACTCACTGTCCATGTGGTCCTGCAGGGCTGTTCTGCACAGCTGATATGGCTTAGGCCCCTCATGTTTACTAACCACCAATGAGTCATACTTGCTGAAATGCTGATCTGGCGCTGCAGGGCGACAGGTACAGCATAGCCTACTTTGCCAACGGGAGGGCCAGGACTATCCTGCAAGGGCCCAAGAAGAAGTATCCCCCCATCAAGTTTGAGCAGATTGTAGCGCAGAAGAGCAAGTATCTGACTGAGGAAGAGATGACCAGCGATGACAAATATGTGGAGTGGCAGAAGAAGACTGCGTGAGTCAACTGTCACTGCTACCAGTGAAAAAGAAACCAAAAAGAAAGGAATAGTCTATGCCTCTGAAGAGAAAAAACACAGAAAAGAAAGGTCTATGCTTGTGAATAATCATGACAGGAGCCTCCTGAGGCGGCAGCCCAGAGGCACTGCCCACAAATTGTCACTGTCATTAACCTTTCTCCCAAACGTATTTACTGAAATGCATGACACCTCATTGGTGCAAGGTCAGTTCTGTCTGTATCATGCATTCAGTAAGTAGGAGAAGAATTTGCTGTTCCAAAGGTCTTTTAGTTTCAGTGTCAGGCCAGAGCAATCATCCACCAAGAATGCCAGCAGTGCTGTGCATTACTGCTGATGCTTTGGGGTCATCTTCTTCTGCTAAAGGCACCTTGAGCCGTGTTATGCCACAGTCTTCTTCGTTCTGCAGCACAGGACCTGACTTTAGACTCAGCAGGAGCGCTGACAACCATCTGCCATGCCTGTTCTCACTCACCTCCTATGGTGCCTGCCTCTCATGCAGAGTGGGCTTGATGAACAACAAACCGGTCATCGTGATATGCAATGCTTGCTCTGATGATTCTGTCTCAACCACACTCCTGTCTTTGTACATGCTTACCTGGACGGATGCATTATTTCAAGCTGGGAGTTAGGTTGCAAGCTTGTTGAAAGCATTGATTCAAGAAAGGTGTAGGGGTTGGGGTTGTCGGATATAGTATCACAGATGAGAGGATTGCAAGTCACGGCTGAAGGTCTGCTCAAAACGATGCACCAAACCAACTTAAGATGTCTGTTTTGTTTAACTTAATGGGCCATCTGGTCTGAGGTCTCATGTCTTGAGTCCTCTTCTTGCTGCAGCATAGGACCTGAGGCTGACCCATGGGGCCACACGCTGCCAATAATGCTGTGAAATGCTGATCAGGACGGTGTTGCTCAGAGGTTTTGCAGTCGTTGGGGCCAGCTAACTGTTGCTCTTCATGTTGTTGCTGTCATTCTTCTTCATCGTCTGCTCTTCTTCTTCTTGTCTACTTCTTCTTCTTCGTCTCTTCTCCTTGTTGTGTGTCCTACTGTTCATCTGTTCTGTCTGTTTCTGTGCAGTATGGGACCCGAGTTTGATCCGGTGGAGACTGCCAGTAATGACGTCCAGGACGAGATGCAACAACTGGTCAAGCCTCCCTCAGGCAAAGAGGAGTTCTACAACAGGAGCACCGCTGCTGCATGAGCAGTCATTCCTGACAAACATTAAACAAGCTGCACCAAATTGCAGCTTGGGGCACGTATGCAGCAAGAGTGCTGCACAGCCACCTGCAGATGCTGCTCTGGCAATACACTATGGAGTTGATTACATTTGGGAAGCAGGGACTCTGCTGCTGCTGCTGCTGCTGCTGTGCTATCGTAGCAAGCTGGGCATTTTCTTGGAGAGTCTAGAGATACTTATGCACTTACCAGCAGTCTATGGTGCACTGATCAGCAGTAAATGTGGCTTTGGTGTGGCTTGTGGTGCTTTGCAGTAATGAATGACCATGCTTGCTGCATTTGCAGGTTTGCAGTCTGATGTAGGATCTCAAGACATGTTTGGCACAGTTTTGGGGGTGTGTGTTTTTGTGCTGCTATCCTAGCTTTTTTTTGTTTCTGCTTGTATAGCGGCTGTTGCTGTACAATGCGATCCTTTTACTGCTTTAGCTTGCAATAGCTTGTAGTCTGGGCCCTCTGCGCTGTTTAGTTGTGTGTTGCCTTGTGACCGAAGCTTGTCATCTGCTGTCAATGTGTTGCAAAGTGTCTTATTAACCTTCATTTTGAATCTCACCTCTGCATGATTAATGCAAAGTGTCCTCATCACATAGTACCACCTGATGCAGAAAAGGAAGTAAAAGCAACATGCATTGCTATCATATGACAGCAACTTTGAGGATGCTTGACAACAGCTGCAGGCCACCTGGGTTTGTTTGTTGTGTTAGTGTTTTTTAGTGGGAATTGTGTTGCCAAGTTAATTGAAACAATGAGAAATTTTCTCTGGTCTGAGGTGCCATTTCAAAGCCGCCACCACCACGCCAAGGTCTGTGACAGGCAAAATCGGTCAAGGTGGCTGGGTGTGGTCAAACGTGGTTGTGCTGTGATGCTCAGCAAACATGACTGGTAGGTTTGCTTAGTGGTATACGACCACCTTCGAGTGGACTTCTTGGCGCAGTAGCCAAGCCGCAATTGCGCATTGTGCATGTTGGGAACTCAGAATGCATTAGACTGCAGCAGGTGCAACTTAGGTTTGGGTTCACGCTCGATTGTAGTCGAGCTGAGGCAAGCAGATCCTACCTTAAGCTTGACCCCTTGCGATCATGCTGTGATGCCAGAAACAATAGCATCGCGGCATGGCTGGATAATACAGCTGTAGCATTGCGCAAGATCGACGTGATCTGCTTTCACTATACTAATCAAGACGCTAGTATAATTAGCCTAAGATCAAATAGTGCTGATGGCCATCACCATGGTGTGATTGTTACGACAAATTGCATTTAGCGTCTATTGACCATGTTGGTAGTAAGCGTTTCACTGTCTTACTACAATCCTTGAGGGCATCATTTGTGGCCCGTGGCGCCTACGTGGTACAACAGGAGGCAGCAAACAACACCTCCGCATGCTCCCGCCACGAGCCAGGACACCTCAGCAGTCCATGAGGCATCCACGTGAATCACGTATTGCCCGACTATGCGGCTCTGTCAATCGTCTCTGCATGTATTTTGGCTTATCCACAACGAAATGGTACTAACCCACTACTGTAGTTTATTACGCTTTCGATGCTCGGGCGTAATAGTACAGGTGGCAAGGACCGTCATTCCATGGAGAGTACGCGTAATAGCTGCAGGCCTGACCTGTGGCAAAGGCTTCCTGCAGCTGCGTTGCATGTTTCAAATGTGTGAGGAAGTTGATCGGTGTCGCACGCTTGTACGACCTGGCAGCATGCCAGCGGATGCAAATGTGAGCTCGAAAGGCATGGTGACTCTGTCCTTGCGCGTTGAAAGCCTGTCTGTAGCGATCTGTGCCCCTCAAAGCTATACTACAGCAGCTTAGCGGTGATGTTACTTATGGCACACACACCACAGGGTGAGGGGTCTATCTTTGGTACTTCTCACAGCCTCGGTTATCCTTCAGGCTTTGGCTATGCCGCACGGCCTTCTGCGGGCCAGAAGCGGCCTTGCGACATGGATTCACTCAAGATGGCCATATCGCAAGCCATACCTGGTACTGGCCAAGTCAAGCGTGCAATCACAGACGCCACCTTTCAGCCTAGAGCACCAGCGTTCACTAGCCTGATTCAGACATGTGCTAAGTTCCGCCAAGTGCAGAAAGCGATCGAAATATTCGACACGATGGCAACTAGCGAAGCTATTGACGTGAAGCCAAACACTGTTCACTACAGGTGCTCGCTCAAGTTTGCTTTGCTGCATCGGCATTGTTCGACACTACGTAGCAACGCTGAGGCCTTGCTCGACAATCTCCGTACTGGTTCGTACCTGGCTTCCGGAACTGAGCATGTGCTTATCCGCGCTGCAGTGCATTGATCTCCGCCTGCGCAACAGCCGGAAAATGGCAAGAAGCTTTAGATGTCTTCGAGAGCATGAAGCAGGCAGCGTTCACCGATCCGAACTGCATTCCCAATACCATCACGTACTCTTCCCTAATCAGTGCATGTGGAGCGGGAAGCAGATTAGACAAAGCTCTGCAAGTCTACGACGAGATGCAGGAGGCGGGGTTACAGCCAGATCACATCACGTATAGCACTCTCATCAGCGCCTACGAAAAAGCAGGCGAGCTTGCAGAAGCTTTGGCTTTGTTGGATAAACTGCACGAGGCAGGCGGAGCAGCTTCAACAGACACCTACGTCAAAATCATGCAATATCTAGCCGGCAAGCAGCTTTGGAACAGAGCCCTGGAAGTTTTTCTTGAGCTGCAAGCAGCAGGTGATCTGTCTTCCATCACACTGACAAAAGCTCAGCCCAAGCACATTTACCCCACATCATGTCTCACAGATTGCTTGGCACAATGCAGGTGTTGCACTTGGACAGCCGCTGTGCTTGGCTCTGCTGTCAGTGTTTGAAGCTTGTGGCCAGTCACAGCAAGCACAAGACGTTCTGACAGCTGCAAGCGACGCCTCCATACCATTGAATGTGGAGCTATACAATGCTGTGTTGCGCAGTTGTATACTTGAGCAGCACGGAGAGCGGGCCATTGAGGTATGGGAGGAGATGCAGGTCTGTCCCTTCACATTATGCTTCTTTCCTCTGTAAGATTGTAAGCAAGGCAGGCACGGCAGTCTGTCCATGCTGAATGCTTCATTGACCACAACTGATGCATGCTTTGGTCATTTTTTGCCTGTAAAAGTGTGCATACAAGCAAAACTGGCATGCTCATCATGTGGTCACCTTAGATGCTGCGCCAAACAGATCTGCCAGCATAAATGTGACACTGATCATGCATCATACAGCTCCACTGGGAAGACTTGAGCTGCTGCTGATGCTGCTTCTGCTCCTGATAGTTGCCATGCTGTGCTTGTGCTATATGACTGCATGCCGGCAGCAGATGCCCTTGAAACCAGTGCTATTTATGTGCTGCACACCTCTATCCTTTTATTGCCTCTGCGTTCGTTGAGGCATGTCAGCGAGCTATATCCAGAATCATGTTGTCTTTGTAACCTGTTTGTCAGCACAGAATGCAGTGCAGACAGGAGTACATAATTGTGGTGCATCCATTTCATATGCTGCTGTCAGCGCCAAATGTTGCTGTCATGCAGGCAATTGGCATCATGCCAAACGCTGCTTCGGCCGAAGCCTTGCTGCAGTCCTGCCGAGACTGTCAACACTTGTCTCGTAAAGTGAACAGCATGACTGCACCTTTTCAAGCTGTACTAGCAGCAGCACAGTTGATGCCACGGACAGCGGCTCCACAAGGCATAGCGACAACTAGCACAGCGGATGTACCTGAGACTTTGCCTTCAGCAGACATCATGCATAGATGGCAAGCAAGTCCTGCTGGTAGCTACAACATGGCAGCTTCTCTTAGTGCACAAGCAGATCAGTCATCTGGAGCAGGGCTGCGGGCAACAGCACCTCCCCCAGAGCAATTGGTTGCAGCCCTACATCTAGGTCCTTTGGCTACGTTGCCATCATCAGGGCTGGCTGATGAGACAAGCCATTTGGCATCAGGCCCAAAGTCAGGGCCTATGGCAGCAGGCTCTGGGTCTGGGCCCCCCACAGGAGCGCCTTCAACCCCAGACCTGCACTCGGAGGGTTCTGATGTTTCCCCATCACATGCTGAAGAAGCATCTGCACATCAATTGTAGCATCATTGTGTTGTATTGGCATTTGCACCCTGGCACCTACTGAGTTGCTAGCCTAGGCATCTGCCTTTTGATATTTGAACCTTGTCTGCAATGATA
>JAABUO010002140.1_pt1 | contig 24510 bp, 31 predicted proteins | sample 5559291 | NCBI WGS metagenome assembly JAABUO01 (sample SAMN10711878, study PRJNA513372) | rock metagenome | isolation source: Antarctica rocks | place: Antarctica: Victoria Land, Finger Mt sud
TGCTATGATGAAAAAGGCCTGACAACCAAATCTCCTCAGGAGTGCATGTATCATACTGATAGTATGTCAACCAGTAAGAAAGTATCTCAACTGACACGTGATCAATACATGCATTCATGACAGTGCTCACCATTTACTGGAACATGTGATTACTGTTACTATCATCATTATTTATGATTACTGCTTTTGCTATCATGATTGTTGTTATTGTTATTATTATAATTGTCATTATCATCATCATTGTTATTACTGTTGTTATCATTGTTATCATTGGTAGTGCTCACCAGCAGCAGCAGCACCAGTGCAGCCACCACATGTGTTGAAGTACTCCATGCCATTACTGAAGCCCTGTGCCAGCTTGTGAGACATGATGACAGCCCCCATGGGGAAGCCATTGCCAATGGGCTTGCCTAGGGTGACCATGTCAGGCACCACTGACTGCACCTCAAAGCCCCAGAAGTGAGAGCCCACCCGCCCGAAGCCACATTGCACCTGTGGCCAGCATCCTGACGGCTTTGTGAGGGCTATGTCGCATGAAAGAAAAAGGCCCAACTGCTTGTGAAAATCAAGTTTTTATATTAAGATTTTGATATTGATAAAATGGCTACTCTTGGCCAAATGCGTGATGCTAATGGTACAGCTGTCCTGATGCCTGTTATTGCATGCATTGGAGATCACTGTATGTGCTGAGCTGACATCGCAGGCGTTGCAGCTGCTCATCCTCCAACGTATCAAAACACTACCATGCTTATTTGCATGCAGAATCATGCAAGGGACATGACCTGTTAGACAAAAGCTGGTCTTGCATGGCACATCATGGCATGTGACAAGCTGGCAACAGACATCAGCAAGATGCTTGCAACCCTGTGGTCACAGGCCGCAGCAAGGCAGCAGTCAAGCCACAATGGTGTGCAGGTTTTAGACCTCCGGACATCAGGCACGAACTTCTCAGTTGAGACAATTCTACAGGTGAATTGCAAGCATTGTGAGCTGCTTTCTTGCACCTCATCTGCTATACAGACGGCTCCGGCCTGGTGCATGACATCATACACTTGCTGCAGATAGCCGGCAGGCAGCACCACCTGGCCCCCACACGACAGGATGGACTCACAGAAGAAGGCAGAGACATGACCTCCAGCCTTGTGAGCTGCATCCACAGCTGCTTGAGCTGCTGCCCGCCCATCCAAGTTGTGACCCCTGCATCAACTACTGGGGTCAAGCAATGTGTGTCAACGTTACAGTGACAGCTCAACACTCTGTCTCATTATGTGTGGAACTCATGCATTTAGCTCAGTTGGTCTTAGCTGGCCACTATGAAGCACAGTCATGACAACCATGTAAACTCCCGTTCTGAGCATGCATGTCATTCTTGCAATGACCGCTAGACTCTCAGCACAAATACCGGGCCTAGTAAATAATAGTATGCCTGAGAGTGCATGTCATGCTGGTGGCAGCAGCAAATTCAGATCTGTAGACCTTGAAGACGCAGTTGGGCCCAAAGGTGCTGCAATGGAGAGTCTGTCACAGCATACGAGAGTCTGTGACATGCCTGAAGACGTCAGGGCAGGGCAGGACGTGCACATGGGGGGGCTTGCCCATGCCACCAGGCCCATCAAACTTGTAGGGGGACAGGTCAAGGGTAGCTGTGGTGTGACCATGATAGGCTCCTTCCATGACAGCCACGTGCCACGCTCCTGGCCTGTTTGCTCTGGCTACGCGCAGCGCTAGGTCATTCGCTTCTGAGCCTGAGCAGACTGCATACATCACCTGCATAGGGACACAGGGGTGTAGACTGCTGTGCTGATTGATGTGATTGATTATTTGGTAGATGCCATGAGACGCCGTTGAGCTTGTGCTTCCTGCTTGTATGCATGCTCACTACAGTGGGGCACTTGGACATAGATGTGCAGTCAATGTTGCTTCAACAGTTGCTGCAAGGAGCTTGCGTCAAATGGCTATGCCATCTGGTCATCTGTTTACATGTGACTAGCACAGACTGGTACAGCGTTATGCTGTGCGCACCTGCAAGGGTTCTGACATCTGGTGCATACCTGCAGCGGTTCTGGCATCTTTCTTGTGATGCCTTCTGCCAAAACAACCAGTTTGTCGTGCAAGTATCGGGAGTTAGTGTTGAGAGTTTCTAGCTGCTTTGTCACTGCTGCTGTCACCTGCAAGTCACAATGGCGACAGATAAGGCCAGAATCAAGCTGGACTTATTCCAGCAGCAAGTGTCTCTGCATATTGCCTAGCTCATGTCCAACACCTGCTTCTAGCTGGGAAGACTCACGTGTGTGTGCGTGCATACAACAGATAAATGAGGATTGAGCAAGACCTGGGCACTTGCTTACTAGCTTGATCAATGTAGATTGCAGTGGTTTGCCATGACTGTGCCAACCTGACTGTACCTTGGGATGACAGTGGCCCACATGCGCCACATTGTTACAGCAGTCCAAGTATTGATTGCCCTCAGCATCATATAGGTACTGGCCTCTGCCTCGTACAATGTATAAAGGTTCATCAAAAGAAAGGGCTGAGTTTGGGCCAATGAGGACACTTCTTTTGGAGGCAATTTGAGCAGTCTTAACCCCATTACCCTGCAGGCCAGGCAGTGCGCAACTTGGCCGCTTGGTAACATTCCATACTGGGCATTTGCATGGGACAGACTGCTGGCTTGCATTGTGGTCAATGTGTAGTAGCAGTACCTGGAAATATGGCGAGCTGCTGACGACATCCCCTTGATGACTGTTCTGTCCCGCTGACGTGAAAGCGTGACTTTCGCAGCTCATGCCGCTTCCAAGGGACTTGACCAGGCCGTTATCTGCTGCCGCGACATTTCAATCTCCAACAGTTCTCACGATGGACTGTTCGATGCCATGACATGCAGATGCATGTGCTTCGAATGACTTAGCGTGTATATGGGCTCACCTGCGGCACTTGACTGTACCATACGATCTGCGGAATATTCCTTGTCTCCGAGAAATTTTGCTCCGATGTTCAGACGGGACCTCAAGCACCGCAAAATAGAGTCACTTGCAGGCTCCGCAAGATTGTCAGGTGTGTTGGCGATTGTCCGACACGAGTCAAACCAAAAGACCGGTTTCGCACGGGCCGTGTAACGCTCCTCTAGTATCTGAACCGCTGACGTTTGAGCTTGCGATTAGAGGCAAGTCCGCAGTTCTCAAGCGATCTCGGCGGGTCAGTAGACTGCACTCGGGCGTCGTGATTTGGGACACAAAAGCTGTCTATGCATCATGCCTCGGTCAAAGCAGGTTGAGCAATTGACTACGTGAATTTAGTAATCCCTTGTGAGGTTTGATGTGGAGCAACACTGCGGTAGCACCAGAGGCTTTGGCTATGCTAAGCACCGTTCAACCTCTATCACACACTGTCCGATTATCATCGACGCGACCAGCTTCGCTACGTTGGTTGTGTCGTCTGGGTTCACAACCTCACAGGCAGTCATGTGTTAGCAGCATGTCTGCTATTCAAGCACAGGTGCGTACATGACGCCAGCAGTACCAAACATGATATAATGGATCACACTCAGTATGAAATGTCGGCGAAACATGCAGGACCGTCAATTTGGGCCCTACCCAGTCGACAAGTCACAGACGTTTGCAGAGACCAAGCTTTCCTTTGCTTTTGTCAATCTTAAACCAGTCGTGCCTGGCCACGTGCTCGTCAGCCCAGACAGAGTGGTGCAGAGCTTTGAGGATCTGGAGCCTGCTGAAGTAGCAGATCTGTGGTAAGACGGTTGCATGGATGCGTCCAGTATGCCACTGTAAGGTCTTATTTTGCTCAGGTAGCGCCAGCTATGCTGCACAGGTTGCTAGTGCAGAAGGTTGGCAAAGTTATCAAGCCTCATTTCAAAGCTGCCTCACTCACTTTTGCAGTCCAGGTATTGTCTCTGCTGCTGTGCATTTTTTTGGTCTGCCTGGCCCCCTGCTATGCTTTGCAACTTGTTCCCCTGCTGTGATTGCTGATGCATCATTACTGCCCTGACTGCTGCAGTGCCTGCTGCATATGCTTGCCCACTCATCTGTGTTTACCTTGTAATGTGCAGCAACTTGCGTGACATAGGACGGCCCACTCAACCAGCAAGTTGCCATATGTACTATGCTCAGTGCCACTTCCCACATTCTGTCAGTGCTTGGAACAAGCTGCACACCTTCAATGTGTAGTGCATTGTTGTATGAAGCTTAGCGTGGATCCGTTGTATAAAGCTTGGCCTGGATCCGTCACTTGTTCATCCATGAGACTCTTTGAATTGCATGTATCTTGCACAGTCCTGTTTTAGCAGTGCTGGCCTACAACAGCATGCAGGCTGATTTACTGCACTGGGACTCAAGGCTTGCAGTGAACATCATGTTGCCAAACTTCATGACATGGCATATTGGCTGCAGGACGGTCCTGCTGCTGGACAATCAGTCCCCCATCTGCATGTGCATGTCCTGCCTCGCAAGGAAGGAGACTTTGCCAACAATGATGAAGTGTATGATGCCATAGATGACAAAGCTAATGCTTACAGACCCGAGTGAGTTAGAGTCTTGCCCAAAATGCATCTGCAGCCACGCACTTCCTGCGTTGAACATTCAAGACCGCATTTGAATATGTTATCATGTCACAATGCCCCTCAATTATGTGTCTCCAGCTGTGGATCTGCTTTACTCAGCAGGCAAAGCAGTGTCAGCTTGTGAAAATAGAGCCATCGCCAGACAGCGCGGACGCATGCATGGCATGCAGTTGGCAAAACAGTTGGCTGCAGCCTTGACACAGACAGGCTTTATGCTGGCAATATGCTTTGCTATATTGTCACGCATCAGGCTCTATGTATCAAGCTTCTGCTGTGTGGTTGCCATGTATGAGCAACATGGCACCACAGTAAACTCAAGGCTATCAACCAACTTTTGCTGAACAGGGAAGCATCAGGCCAAAAACTAGACATGGAAGCTGAGCGGCGCCTCAGATCACCAGAAGAAATGTCAGCAGAAGCAGCAGAGCTCAGAAAGGCCATGTCTGCTTTTGATCACTAGCACAGCTCCTACTAGCACTGTCACCTCAAGCAGCTTTATTCCACACTCCTCCCTAGGCTTGCCCAGGCCACACCACCAAAGCTGCTGTGCTTTTGGGGCGTATGCTGTTCAGCACCAGACACACAGTTTTCTTGAGACACACATTGCTTCACAGCCAAAGTTTCCACCACCTCTGCAGGTCTGCTGTTTCTGTTGTTCCGTCCTGCAGCACCATTTTTTGCACCACCAACCGTCGCACATTCTGCTTGGCGGCCAAACCCACCACCACAATCTCCGGCAGTCTTTCTGTCCTTTTGAGCCCTGCTGTCACCAGAAAGCAGACGCTGTCTGCTGATCCAGCCCTTACCAGGACAGCATTCACAACAAACAGCTGCTTAGGACAGCCCTTCAGACCAACACTATCAGCTGTGCCCATGGCCCGACAGTCAAGTCACAGCGTGCATAGCTCAGCAGCGTGCAGAGCATATGTGGGAGAAGCTACACCAGCAGCTGGTGAGTACCACTGCAATGACTTTGAGTGGGAGGACCTGAGGCAAGAAGCTGAGGCACTGCTGTCAGCTCGCAAGGCTCACCAACAGGTATGGGTCACCAAAGCTAGGGTAACCAGGGTCTAGCTTGCCATGGGATGTCATCACTCAAACTGTGTGCACTCTTGTGCGCAAGACATCCAATCGTGCATGAAGTGTTCACTCAGTACCTTCATGAGATCACAGAGGTCAAGAGACAAGTCCAGACATTCTGAAAGGAACTCTGCTGCAACCCACGTGAAGCGGCTTCTTGCATGGCGGAATAGTCTGCCCAAGCTTTGAGGTGTTCCGTAAGTGATTGAAGTCTGAGCATGCTTGTGGGTATGCAGGATGGCAGAGGTGCAGCAAAAGCTAGTCAGCTAAGTGACCCCAAGTACCATCTCAAGTTGGCAGCCACGCCTGTGGACACCAACCTGCCTCAGCAGCAGCAGCAGCAGCAGAATGAACACAGCATCCATCCAGAGTATGACAAGGGCTGTTGGGAAGCTTTCCATGCACGTGACAACGCCACTGCACGGTTCTACAAGGAGCGCAGGTGACTGCTGCTGCACAACAGCCTCGCTCTGCTCCTGCCTCAGGAGCTGTCAGGCATGCCGTCTGTTCCTCGTGTTTCGTTGACTGGCTCACAACTAGATTTTTTGCTTTCTCCTGTGTAGCAAAGTGATGGTGCAGCTGCATCTGAGTGTCCTGAGGCAGCAGCTGACCTTTATGAGCCAGTGCCCAAGACACGAAGCACACGCAGATCCAGCTTGCCCAAGCAGTGTGCTGGTTCTGTACCAGGCTGTGCACACCAGTCACATGTCAGCATTCAAAGCTTGTTTGTGCATTACCATCTTTGTGAAACCTCTCAAATTTCCCAAATGTTGCGCAGGTACCTGCTGCTGGAATTCCCTTGCCTGACCGTCAGTCAGCCGCCACAGCAATTCATGGAGATTGGCTGTGGGTGTGGATCATCCCTGCTACCTGTCCTCAAGGCCAACCCCACTTGCACCGTCACTGGCACAGACCTGAGCCCCACAGCTGTGGACATGTTCAAGCGCGCTGCAGCCAAGGCTGGCATTGCCAGCCACCGCTTCACTGGCTATGCTGCTGACAGCACACAAGCAGATGCTGTTGGCGGTGCTGAGCCTAACTCACAAGGTGAGCTGTGGGCGTGAGACAACTGGCATGCTTTGCACTGCCGGACACTGCTCTATAAAGGCTATTTGCTGACAGCACATCTGCACATGCTGCCTGACTATTGGGTATAGTTTGTCAAAACAAGTAGGAACTATAGGGTGCACGCGTTGCACTGACAACCATTGTTTGATACGGATTGGCGCTGACAGATCAGAACCAATGGCTGCTGCTGCTGATGATGAGTCTGTGCAGAGTCTGCCGATGCTGCAGCTCCTAGTTGGCATTAACTTGCTATCTTACTTCTTGCTTTTGCTCCTAAACCCGTCCCCCCGGACAGGTTTGCTGTGAGCAGTCAAGCACAAGGAGCTACAGATGTCATTGCTTAGTCATTACAGCATGTTGTGTCGTTCCAGGCTGCTGCACATACTTGCTGCCCTTGCAGACAAGCTGTTTTGTGCTCATGTACTGTTTCCATATGCAGTGATTGGTCCCAGGGCATGATGTCTGATGCCATGTGTTTGCTGCAGGGTCAGCAGATGCAGCTCTGCTCATCTTCACGCTGGCTGCTGTGACCCCAGAAGAAATGCCTGCCATGCTGCATACTGCTTTTCAGGTGGGTCCGTGTTTGTGCGCACTAAAGCACCCTACCTCACTCAGCCTATAGACGGCATTTCTGACACCCCAGTCATGACAGATCTGTGTCTGCTCCATCTGTGTCTACTCCATGTGTGTCTACTCCTATCATTTGTGTCTACCCATTGAGCTGTCATCCCTTGTGACAGGCCAACCACTGCCCATCTGCTGGAAGCATGCTCTATGGCTGGTCATGTACATAGCACATGTTCAGTGCATGGATAAGTTAGCATTGCTTTACTGCTCTGTTGCGTGAGAACGCATCGCGACGCTGTCATGCCATGTGTGTTTTGCGCAGGCGCTTCGCCCCGGTGGAGTGTTGCTCATCAGAGATCACGGTCTGTATGATCTAACCCATCTCAGGCTGCCTCCTGAACAGCAACTGGCTGACAAGCTGTACAGGCGACTTGATGGCACCACATGCTACTTCTTCACTACAGAAGATCTACAGACTAAAGCAGAGACAGCTGGCTTTGTCACCAGAGAGTGCAAGTATGCATGCACTAATCTGCTGAACAGGAAGAAGCAGATTAACATGAAGCGCGTGTTTGTACATGGTGTATTTGAAAGAACTCATGCTGCTGACAGTTACAATGATCATGCGTGACTCACTGCCAGTGCAGGCTGCCAGTAAAGGCTGTATGAAGTTATGGTCAACATTTTCAATAGCATCAAGATTGGGGCCAGCAGCAAATGGAGGTTATCTTCTGTCAGTTGCTCATGCTGTGAAAACCAAAAAGGGGCCACTGATGTCCTGATAAGGTTGCAGGCTACAACACCTTGCCGTTGTTTGCTACTACTCTACTCACATACCTCACATATGTTTTGAAGGCACCTTCTCCACCTGGTCTTTGCTCAATGAAGCATCCACAATGAATTTCAGAGTTGCGATGTGAAACAGACGTTTCTCCAGAAGTATTGATATTTATACATCCCCAAGAGCAGCTGCTTTTATTTGAATGCAGCAGAGCCATCTGGCTAGTCTCTGCAGTGCGCTCTAGTATGGACTGGCTCTTGAACAGCAGCTTCAGATCCCCACAAAACATCAAAACTTGACTGTATATAGAGGTGTCCGGCCACCGACACCAAAGGAAAAGCTGCCCCCATGAGTGTGCTTGCTGTTCACCAGAGACAATGGTGGGTTGTAGCAAGGCCCTGGGCTTGCTTCTTTGGTGTCCAAAGATGACTCTACAGCGCACACAAGCAGCTCATCAGTGACCACTTCATACTTTTACAACTGCAGTTGTGACCTTGTCAAACCACAGTTGGCTTTGGTTGCAAAACAGAGCCCGGTGCAAGCTCTAGCATAAGTTGCAAGCCCATGCTGCATGCATGACGATGTTCCAATTGGTTCTGCTTTTGTACCACTTTGCTTGCAACCTTCACAGCAGTGTTGGACTTGTACCAGCTTGCTTGCAACACAGCGTCACTAAAGAAGCAACTAGGTAACAACAGTTGCTTGTGTGGCGGTCATGGGTCCTGCTGACTGCAGCAAACAGCAGCTTCGATCAGCAGCTGCTGTCAGACGCAGACTAGTCTGCTGCATACTTTGTCATATATAGGAATGAGCACCTCTGGCTGAATGTAGGGGCTGTGCTGCAGTCTATAGGATGCAAAGCACCTGAAGCATATGCCGTGAGATGCTGACCAATGAGCATGTTCATACCTCTGGACATGGACAGGGAGGCCGGAATCCTGGGCGGCAGTTTCACTCCATGTTTCCACTTGCCCCAGGGGGTGCCAGGCCCCAGTCGGCTGGGCTTCCCCTGAGGGATGTTAATATTGGGGCCGGGTGAGTCCTGCCCAAGCGTGCCCAAAGCCCCTGTCCATTCAGACCACTACTTGTTCATCAGTCTCAAGAGCCAGTCAACAGGATACACAGCACTATATGCATTCCCATCTGGCAAAAATATCTCTAAATCGATGTCTGGTCACTCTGCATGCTCTTTCACTCTGCATTGCTTGCAGGAGATTCCCTACTTCATTAGCATCAGCAATGAGGCTGCACATACGCTTTTGGCATCCGGTGCTGCAACATCCCTGCATGAAGATTTGAGCAGGCTTTTGGTGTTGCATGAGGTGGAGGGCTGTGCAGCGCGTACCGGTGAAGAAGTCAGGCACAGTCTGAGTGTGGGCTGCAGCAGCAGGTGCTGACTTGTCTCCAAATGCTGGGGCTGGTGCTTTCCTCCTCCCTAAAGGCAAGCACGCATCAGATGCACATGCATTCGTTGACCACTCTGTGATTTGGCACATGCATGGCTCACTGCCTAACAAACTCCTGATGAAAATAGAGGGGGTTTTACTGTGAAACTCAACAAACATTTGAAGGTTCAGGAAACAACAGAAATGACAAAAATTAAACCCCTGCTAGCACGGTGCATAGCAGGCCAGGGACAAACAAAATTTCAGCTGCCAGGAGACTCAACAACATGAATGCAGGATTTGTGCTGAGATCCAAACTGCAGGGGCATGAATGCAGCAAAGACCACATGCTTTGCACGTGGGCCATGCCATACAGGGGGGGGCAGTCCTCACCTAGGGTGGTGCGGATGTCGTAGATGGGGCCAGGCGAGTCAGACTTGGGGATGAAGGTGTAGCGGCTGGTGGGCTTGCCCCTGCTGAAGCTGGCTGATCCCAGGTTGGCATGCTGGGATACACTTTGCTCCAGCTCCCCATCTGTTAGTACCCTGCACACTGTTCTCTGTTCATGCATGCATGTATTTACTCTTTGATATGTACTTCAGCCAGTCTTGAGTTACCTGCCAGCCGCTGCTTTGGTGCTCACTACTAATTTCTGATCCTCACACATGTATGACTCAGATGTTTCTGTCTGTTACCAAATCATCGTCTCAGATTTGCATGACGTCTTGGTGCACACTGAATTGCAAGTCTAGAAGTCACCACCTCGCTCTTGAACATGATGACTAAGACCAGAGCAACAACATCAAGCCTCAAAATGCCATATGTCCAGAGCAAGCATGAGGTTGACCTGTAGGCACCAGGGCCAGGGCGGGCGCTGGTGGGGCGAGGGGGTTGCCAGGGGGCAGCCAGGCTGAAGGCAGGGGCTATGAGATGCCTGCTGGTATGGTCCAGTCCTTCCTCTGCCTTGTAGGTGCCCGGGCCCGGCAGAGATAACCTGACAAGCATGGCACAAATCTGTCACCAGCCGTCACCAATTGTCCAAGCCTCATGCTGCACATCACTTGCCAGATTCCAAAGACATGGATGGACACAATCAAAACAAATTTTTGGATAAACTCAGAAAATATATATACATATGTAAACTCTTGCATTCACGTCTACTTCTTATAATATTTTTCTCATGCGTAGGACAGGGAGGGAGCCCAGTTAGTAAAAACACATTTCACGGTTGAGCAGTGCAGTCTCTGTGGTCAGATGGCTGTTACATGCAAGTTCAGCCACAGCAAGACAGGTCAGATGCGACTAATGCAAGGCAGTGTGCATGACGTCTGAAATCAATTGCAATTGAGGGAGATTTACCCAGCGCCAACTGCCTTGTTGCACTGCCGCCCCTCAGACCCAAAGCAAGGGGCCGGGGCTCTGGGGTGACTGGACAGGGCTTGCACATGGGGCAGCACGTCATACTCTGCCGGCCCCGGGTTACGTGACTGCCTGGCAGCTTCTGCGCTCATTGCTGCTTCGGCAACAGCCATTGAAGCAGAAGAATTAGACAAACAGCCATATGTTGCTCAGCAGTGATGATGTCAACATCTTCAAGCAATGATGCCGCTGAATTCTTCAAACAGATATTGTCACTTGTGACACAGGCAGATGTTGTCACTTGTGACACAGGTAGGGTCACAAGTGCATATATTGGAGCCAGGAGATGAAGCGCAGCAGCTGCTGCTCATGATACAATGCCATTATGTGAGTGTGATGCAACAATATACAGTCCAGACAAACGCATCTTGCTCTACACTTTTCAGCTAACTTGGCAGATCTTGACAACAGTAGCTTGGAGGCAAAGCAGTTACGCAACATTAGCCATGCGCACATACATTTGCAAGAGACAGCATCTATTGCAAGTCTGTGCAATGGGTTTGTGTCCTGTACATTTAGTGTCGCGGCACAGCAGCAGCACATGTTCAAGCACAACATTGCATGAATAAATCCGAGAGTAAGTAAAGTAGAACAGGACATGCATATTACCTAACTGCATATGGTAGTCAGGTGTTCCTGAGCGGCTCTGGTCGAGTAAGGGCACCGAGTGGGCGCGGACGGGCCCTGAGGGGGGGCCAAACCGGGTGCAGGGGGACTTGAACGTGCTGGGCAAATGAATCTCACTCAGCTCTGTCATCTCCTTCTCAATGTCCTGTATTGCCACAATAAACGTGTTGATGACCAAAATATTCACGATGCTGTTTATGCTTGGTCTGTCTGCTTGCCATGTGTTGGTGCACAGCACCTCGCGCATATGCTCAAGTTTCTAGCCAGTAGGGCCTTGATTGCTTGACCAGTAGTGCGGCGACAGCCTTGTGGCTCAAGGCTGCTGACTTGTGTCTGCATGCATGATGACTCAACAATCAGGTTCTGCTCATCCCTGTTGAGCTTGCATGCGACATTGCAGCGTTCATGAGACCTGACTTGTGAAGTGAACTGCCACGATGGAGACTGGTCAAGCTGTGAGAGGCTTCCAGCTCAGCTGTGATGCTAGCACACCTAATCCATGGTATCAGCGCATTTCAAGCAGGCATGCTTCAAGCATGAGACCCAGGGACTAGTGCAAAGGCAAACTAGGTGCAGCCATACGTTTGGAAAGACACATGTTGCTCACCTCTCTACCAGTGAGAGCGGCAGAGAAGGAATAGGCAGCAGCCTGCCTACTGAGGGCACGACTGGCAGATTCTGCCTTGTAGTAGCCCGGCCCAGGGGCATTCCTGCCCTCCTCTTTCCTTTGCTCCCTTGACCACAACACCTGTGACCACAGCATGTTGTCTCTGCATGCTTGGGGTCAGCTGCAGACACCAGCTGGAGCTGAGGCATTGCAGTGCACATTGAACAGCGCAATGTGGGTCTGTCTACAAGACAAGCAGAACATGTTGGTCTGTCAGATGCTCATGTGCATCAAATGCTGACTTAGACTTTTGAATGTGAGTCATCAGCATGTCATTCGCAGCATGGTGAAAGGCTGAGCGCTGCCAAGTACTCACACAGCATTGACCCATTTGGCATGCACATGCATCTTATGACTTTGCACTTGTTGTAGCAAACAGCACGATGGCTGGTCCAGAAAATAAAAATACAGCAAGGATGCGACTGACCTTCAGCGCTTCATCCCTGCTTTGCTGCATGCCTCGCCTGCGCATTCCAGCAGGCCCAAAGCTGAATCTGGGAGCCTTTCTGTACACTGGGGCTCCCCCTGGCCCCAGCGTGGTTTCTGTCCTGTACACTGGTCCCGGGCTGAAGTTGCTGGGGCGGTCCCAGGGACCCTTCAGGCGTGTCCCAAACTGCCAGGTGGGGGCGTCTCCTAGGGTGTGGGGAATGCGGCGTCCTTCTTTCTGCCTGTCACAGGCCTCACAAAGGCGTGAGCAGCAGCATTGGCCTTAGGTGTGGTGCTCTGTCACAATCTTAGACACCACACGAGTAGCTAGATATGTGATACTACAATGCCAGCAATGCTGTGGTGTTGCACAAGCAAGGGTTGGTGATGTTGAGCCACAAGATGGTCAAATGAATCAAAGCATGTATGTGGTGGATCTAGGCTTGCCCTGCTGCCTGCGCAGTGTTTCCGAACAGCAGCAATCTAATGGAGGTGTCTGCCATTTGCATCAGTGCACAGCAACAAGACATGCAAACAGAGCAACCGTACATCAAAGCTGGGGGACGGGGGACATGCACAATGCGACAGGCCAGATGTTGCACTGTTGAAATATACTTCAACATGCACAATACAAAGCAAACAGTTGGCTTGGCTTGTATCATGATTGGCAGGAAGTGTGGGTGCTGAGCAAGATGGTTTCAGGCAGGGGAGGGATATCCACAGTCCAGGGGTATGGACCATGGTAGACGAGAAGGGAGGGGGTGGCAGGGCTCACGTGTAAGCAGCAGGGCCTGGGGAGCCTGTGCAAAGCAGCGTGGCTTGGCTGTGCTGGGGGCTGTAGAAGCGATGAGGCTCATGACGAGTGCCCACACCAAAGGTGCCCTCGCTATCCGGATTGCGGCACACGCCATGCTGCATGGCATCATGGCCTCTAAAGTTGGGGCTTCACTAAACTAATGCTGAGGGGCATAAGCTTGCATTCTTTTTGGGTGAACGACAAAGGTAGCAGCCCTACAATGTTGCATTGGTTGACTGCCACCGTGTGCAGTCAAAGGATGCTCATCAAGGTCAGTGCTTAATGACTGCAAATGGTTGCAGCGTGGGGAGCTGACTCGGCATATTGATGTACAAGTCGAGAGAGCCTGCAAGATGGTGGAAGACAGGCTGGTGAGCAGAGCTGCAAGCATGCTTGTGTAGCTTGCATGCGCTGCTAAGCACAAGCATGTAGCGCAGTGTGAATGTGAATGTCACTCACACTGCTGTTACGTGGGTAATGCATGCAGATGCTTGCAGACCATACGCATGTTGATTTGAAAAGTCAGCTGGTGGTATGCATTGGCAGATTGCCAGGCACTTGTTGCTGTTGTTTTGAACATGTACAAGTTGCCATATCTGCAATATGTACCTGTTCCAGATATCTATAACCTCTATTGGCGTCATAGACAGGCCCAGGAGACTTTGCTATCTCATTGTCGTGTATGCGCCCCTTCAATGTCCATGCTGGAGGAGTTGCAAAGATTTGTCTGCCAGCATCATACTCATGTGCTGCTTGGTTGCTGCAGCAATAAACCAGACAGAGTTTGGCATGAGAGATGATTTAGTTGATGATGCTGCCTGCATGCACTCACAGATTGTGATGCTGTGCACCTGAAAGATGATGGTGCTACATAAGTCCCTGGCCCTGGACTGCCATATATTGCCTTCCCGTTTTCAAGAAGGGCTGCAGCTGCAGGGTGACCTGCAAAAAGCACCTGGCAAGTGAGATAGCAAGGGCAAGTATCTGGATGGAATTGTTTGTAACATTGTCATTACAGTTCACAAACTGAAGGTCTGTAAATTGTATGTGTGTTGGGTTATGCTCACTGTAGACTCTGTTGACAGGAGATTCTGCTCTAGCCATGAGCCAGAGGCTTTTCTGTACGTTTCTGTTGGCAGCAATGACGCCGTCTTTCGACCCAGGTGTTGCAAGTAGAATCAACTATGACTAGCTTGGAGAAGCGCCTGGCCAGATTGAGCGTCCATTAGCAAGGGGCAGCACGGCACAGCTGCACGTATCGATGGTGCACGGATACTTCGTTGGAGGGGTTGGAGAAGCAGCTTGATAAGGCCCGTCACAATAAATGTAGGGTCCGCAGCAACTGTATAGCCTGATTTACGATTGAACGGGTCTTATCGCCTTTCGCGTTTGTACAGCCAATCACTCCTCAATCAAAGCACGCCACGGTTGGAGGTGTACTGCGCGCAAACCTCTGCATACATTTGAACAACGTCTTTGGCTTGTTCGAGGCCATCTGCGCCATTATAAAGACATCGATGGGTGTAAGATGATATGCTCACCGAGCGGAGCTCCTTTCATGAATGGCTCAAGGTAATTGAGGGTAAACGAGGATTTACGATGGGTCTGCGAGCGTTACTAGCACTTTTTTACGTAATGTAATGTAAGTGACAGCCTGCACTCGCAGTTGCTTCAACTTTCTTGCTGTACAAATTGCATGTGCCTCGTTGCACGAGATGAGACACTGTGTGTGAGCAAGACCACATAAGCAGACTTTCATGTCAAGCTTCTCATGCGTGTTTGTCACAAAAAGTGATGATCTGTGTCTCCTCTAATGCGTGCACATATTCTACGCTATATCCAGCGTCAACGTCCTGCATGGCGGGGTGCTTGCGAGCTCTTTGGCGACAGCTCTGGATCAGCTCTGGATGTGGCTCTGGCCGAGTTGCAATTGAACCCACGTGAAGTCATGTGTAAAATTTCGTTATTTTGCATGCACAATTACAGAATTCTTTGGCGACGCGAACAAGTGTCGTGCAGAAAGAGTTATACCTTGCGCTTCAGGCTCCTGACCGTCCTGCTGACGTTCAATTGGTGCTCTTCAGAAGACCTCTGGTTGGAGGGCTGAATAGTGGAGTTTCCCCCGGCAGTAACAATGCCCGGGGAAAACTCCAACTGCTGCCCGGTCCTTCGCCCAACAAAGGCGCAGTTCTCGCGACCATTCGTGAGTTTCGTCTCAGAGTATTTTCGCAGAAATCCTGAGGTTCCCATGGTCAAGGTCATTCCCCCCAAGGGTTATACACCTCGCAAAGCCCAGTACCCCACAGACCTTAGAATTGACACTCCCATCGAGCAGCGGGTAAGTAACGCTGCAGCTGTTATCAAGGAATGGGCACGTACCTTGGGCACGTACCAACGAAGACGCACTCACTAATCGTCGTTGCAGGTGTTGATGCACGACAACAAGCCCGGTTACTATGACTGTGTTTTACTGTCAAAGTCGGTACGTCTGCCACTGCTTGTAACGCCTTGCCTGCTTCTGGACCTGCACTCAGAAAGATGTTCTGCATCTCAGACAATGACAGTTGAGGAGTTCAAGACGGAGGCAGAGAGAAGGGGCGTGCCGAAACAACGTAGGTCTTTCTAGGCACTCGGCATGTCTTGTTTAGCTTGGGCTCACCTCAGGTCTGTTAGGTCGAGCTAGCGGCATATGCGTGCACGTCAGATTTGATTACACAGCCTTGAGTGTCCAAGACATGCTGTGGCTTCTGCTGTTGTGACTACAGCAGCCTACAGGCAGGTTTTTGCCTCCAGCAGTGTCTACCAGCAGTTGGCAATGTTTACAAATCAGGTTGAGGTCCTCCTTTCAGCTTTTTCGAAGCTTGCATATTTGATGCAACCAGTGTGCAAAACTGCAGCTGTTCACAGTTGCAGCAAGCACACCAAATTGGCGGCAAAGCAGCTCAGCTGTGTATGACACACACCGCCAACCTGTGCCTACCATTCCAAATATCACATCTTGAATGCAGGTGCTGGTAATAATGCTCTGCTGGAGAGACCATTCTGGAGCTCCCTCACTGTAAGACCCCCCCTGTATGGGGCAGACACCCCTCACAGCCTTTTTGATGAGAAGCTGGACTTTGGGTGGAATCTGAGAAACCTGAAGTGCCTCCTGTCCAAGTATAAGGTCCCTGCCATCCCAGGAGTTACCACTCCTATGACCTACTTTGGCATGTGGAAGGTATGTACAGGACCATACAGTCTGCAAGCTGAATGCTCCATACTTGCTACTATATTGCTGCTGGGCTGCTCTGTGTTGACTTTCCTTCGATGCAATCCACAGCCTGGTGTGGCATGCAGCCTGTGGCTTGATGCATGCTGCCATGGTTGTTGGCATACTCCCACCTTCCTGCAAGACCAAGTGGTTTTCCACTTCATCCTGTATGCGCTACAGACAGTTGTTGCATGCGATGTAACTATCAGCAGCATTGGAGGCCTGGGCATTGTTCAGATCACAATCTGCTGGGTTGCATTTAATCATTTCACAAGTATGGTCTGTGCTCAAGCCATGTTGAGGCAACAGATCCTGATCCTAGCAGCGGCCGGGGGGTGGCTGTACTTTGTCCTGTGCTGGGGAAACTTTTGCTGCTAGCCTGCTCAAATCTACAGTTTAGTGCCATGTTTGTGCAGTCTTTCTTCTCATGGCATGTGGAGGATGTGGACCTGCTGAGCATCAACTACCTCCACTATGGTGCATCAAAGGTACAGCTTTTCTTCATGTGTTATGCTGTTCAGTTGGTCCTCTCAATCAAGCTGTATTGAACTCACAACAGCAACTGTTCAATGCTAGAACATAGCGTAAGATCCCTACCTAGCAATTCAGAACTTGTCACGCCCATGTATTGGAATCTATGTTATTTCCCCTTGTGCATGTGTCTGCCATATCTGCTACAAGACACCTGCAATGTAACCACAAAGGATCAAGCGCTTCTGACAACATTGCTCCAACCTGCTGGGTGGGTGAGCACAAATGCATTTTGCGGTGATCCTCAGATGATCCTCAGATGATCCTCAGATGATGGGATTGAGACCTGTTCCCATGCTGTTGCCAATGGGAGTGCTTTGCTGCAGGTTTGGTATGCAGTCCCTCCAGGCATTCACCGGGCACGCTTTGAGAAGTTGGCTCAGGAGTTGTTCCCCAAGGATGCAGCAAGCTGCAGCAACTTCCTGCGTCACAAGACGGTGCTCATCACTCCTGCTCTCCTCCGACATCATGCCATGCCAGTTGTTACGGTAAGTTGCTCTGCTTGCCCTTCTTACTGTTCATACTATTGGTCTCTGGGCTGTGCTCATCACAACTAGCCTATTGTCTATATTTTCCCCTAAACCCCAAACCCTAAGACTACTATCAGACGCTAAAATGTGTCTCAAGACATTTTGGCTTGGTCACATAAGGCTGAGGAAAAGTCAACACTTGCATCAGTATATTTGCAGTGGTTGCCAGATCATCCACTAATGCAACACTCATTCCCAAGAGCAGGGAGCAGTCCAATGGGGAGAAAGCATTGTCTTGAAGCTGCTGCACAGTAGACTGAGTGTGTCATCGGTACCTGTTCTTGACCGCGCTTGTCGCACACACAGGCCATGACCAAATTTGCTTGCCAAGCTGATTTCCCATTAGCCATTCACCTGTTGACTCATCTTGATTCTGGCTGCGGGGGAAGCCAGAATCAAGGGAGGTCATAGTGCCAAACACTGGTGCTCATCACACGTCTGCTGACTCATCTTGAATCTGACATGCAGATCCAGGGGAAGTCATAGTGCCGAACGCTGGTGCCCATCACATGTCTGCTGACACATCTTGGATCTGATATGCAGGTGAAGCAGGATCCAGGGGAGTTCATAGTGCTGAATGCTGGTGCCTATCACACATTGAGTCCTCTTGGATCTGACTGCAGGTTAAACAGGATCCAGGGGAAGTCATAGTGCCGAACGCTGGTGCACATCACACGTCTGCTGACTCATCTTGAATCTGACATGCAGGTGAAGCAGGATCCAGGGGAGTTCATAGTGCTGAACGCTGGTGCCTACCACGCGGGCTTCAACCAGGGCTTCAACTGTGCTGAAGCAGTCAACTTTGCGACAGAAGACTGGATCCCTCTGGGCAAGGATGCCACGCGGTGTGACTGCAAGGCTCTGGGCAAGGACGCTGTCAGGGTGAACATGACCGTGTTCCCGGGCTGCGAAGAGTCTTCTTCTTCAGAAGATGACAGCTCAGAAGGTCAGTGACACATCTGCTGATTGTGGCAGCGCTGTGGGTTTGTGCTTGGATTTTGTTAGACGAAACTGCATGGCTTATATCACAATCAAAGTGTTAGGTCTTGGGCACCAAGTGCAGCCTGGTCTGATGCTGGTTAGAAGGTGAGCAAGGCAAAACATCATAGCCAGCAGCCAATCTTGGCTTTTGTATGCATGCTCCCAGCTGCCATGCAAGCTTGGCTTTGTGTAGGCAAGATTGTCAGCTGCTTGCAGACATGTTCGGTCTCTTCTTCATCTGCTGTCAGAAGATTATTGTCAGCTTGTGCTTGCAATTGCTTCAAGCTGAGCATCAACGACTCAGGTGCTCGAGTGCCTGAGGTCACATCGAGGTATATGGTCAAAAAGGTGTAGAATGAGGGCATTGTTTGACACATCATCACGTGGTGTGTCCTGGCATGATTCACGTCAAAGGACAGGTTGTGGAAACAACACCACGAGCAGGGCCAGCAGCATGTGTACGCCTCAGCATGTGGTGCTGAAGTGTGTGTGTGTGTGTGTGTGATGGTGTGTGCAGAGGACAATGCTATGGAGAGTGTGGATTCTGATGAGGGCAGCAGCAATGCTCCCAAGCACAAGCCTGCTCCACAGAAGAAGAGGGGTGTCCAGAAGCAGCAGAAGAGGTGTCCTGGGCGACCCCGTAAGCACCCCTCTCCCTCTGACCCTGACAAAAAGAAGGCCCTTCAGCCCAGGGGCGGTGTCACAAAGGCAAGTGCATGCTCCAAATTGCCCTTTGCTAAACACACCCCTTCCCCCCTGCTACCCTCTTGCTCCCTCTTTCCAACCTTTTGCTTCCCAATCCCCCTTTGTTGCTTTTTCTCTATTCCCCTTTTTTGCTTTCTTTCGATGTGTACAGTACAGCGGAAGCAAAAGCTGGCACTGCAGTTCACTCTGGCCTATTCAAAGCTGCATTTGCTGTTATTTGGCACATTGACAGGCAAAAGCACATGAAGTATTGTCTGATAACTGATGGCTGACTTACATTCCATTCATGCTGTGATTGCCTTGCTCTTGAAACATAGAACAGATGTTCTCCTGTTCGAACAAAGCTGGCTGCCAAAGTGGACATGTCCAGCTGATCGTGTATGTTAGATGCTGTACGCTGCACGCTGCACATTGTGCGTTGTGATGAGGGCTGGTGTCAGGGAGAATCTAATCAGTAGGAAGCACCTTGCAGGCAGGCAAGGGCCGGGGTAAGCAGGCAAAGGGCACCAGGGCAGCAGCGTCTGAGGAAGGAAAGCCCGCATCAGGTGATCCTCAGTGCTCTGTCATAGCTTGCTGCCCTTTGCCTGTCTTGTTGCGTGCTGCATGGCTGTGAGTAGATACTCGGGTGCTTTGATGTCGTTCAATGACTCTGCTGAGGCTTGAATGTGTCTCATGTTTGGCTGTTTCTTTGTGCTCCTTTTTGCCTGGTGAAGCATGACATCAAGGTGGAGTTACAATCAACGCTGACAGACATCTTATCACAAGCGTTGGTGCTATCACATGTTTGCGTTGCTTCCTTCGCAATGCATGTATCATGTCAGCACCATGCACCCATCTGCTGCTGTTTGTTATTATGGTTTGTTGTCATCCCCATCAGATTGGATGTGCATGCAACTTTCATCATGTGGAATGCACCGCGTTTGTTGCCAGTCGGATTGGACGTGGATGCAAGTCTCAACATGAGGTATGCACCAGGGCACCCCCAACCCTTTTTGTTGGGGTCAATTGTACACAAACGATAGCAACATGATCTGTAGCCTGACCCTATTAGTCATGCCTGTAGGATCAGGGAGGCAGGGCGCCCCCAAGCAGCAAGAGGCTGCCAGCGCCACCCAGGCCAGGACCAAGAAGAGGAAGGGCGCTGACTCTAATGATGATGAGTCAGCCATGAAGAAGGCGAAGTTGGAGTCAGAGGAACCCGTGAAGAAGAAGCCGGGGCGGCCTAGGAAGCACCCTCTTCCTGAGGATACCCCCGCCACCATCACTGAGGTCAGAAGCAAGGTGTTTCTCTTGTTGCATACCTGCTTACCTCCGGCCCTTGTTGACCAATATGTATAGTCTCAATGAGTATATTGTATGATTGCCTCATTACAGAATGTGTTAGTGTGCAAGCTGGAGTGGAAGGTGGAATGTCAATCACCATAGGCCCTCAGCATTGGCTTCTGTAGTCTGCCAAAAAACATTTCTGCTATATAAGTTTTGTCACTTTTTAGTTACCAACTTACCATGTACCTGACTTCCGGCTGGAGTGGAAGGTGGATGTGCATCAAGGCTGCCTCAGGCAGGTCACCATGCACTAGCACCATGAGTCATCATCCATCCACATGGTCACCAATTCATGTTCTCACTTAGACTGCAGGCTGCTGAATTGTGAAAGCGGGGTTGTGTCTGAAGTGCAACTGAGCAAGCCAGCCTCAGCAGAGACCATGGGCACTCCCACATGGGTATTCACTTGTCTGCTGCTTGTGATCGCACACTGACAAAGTGGCGTCTGTCACGTCAGGAGTGCAGGCTCACAAGCCCTCTGTACAGCGGCACAGCTTTACCCACCTTACTCACTGATCATCAATACATGGTCACTGCTCCAGCTGCTGTCTGCGGGCTGCAGGCTGCTGCAGTGCAAAGCGGTTCCACAGCAAAGATGTGGCCAGGCAGACCTGCGGCTTAAGCAACAACAAAAGTCTCACCAACAAGCTCACTCTACATCTGTGTTCTGTAGCTTCCTGTGTGTCCTTCTGTGCTTACCATGTATGCGACTGCAGGCTGCTGGAGTGCAGACTGAGGATGTGTCCAAGGTGCAGTCAGAGAGGCCGGCCTCGGCAGGCACCAAGGGGGCGCCAGGGGGGCATCAGGGGGGCACCAGGGGGGCGACAGCTGCCTTGGAAGCTCTGGATGCTCAGGTGGTGGGGCAACCCTTCGTCATCGTTGGCAAGGATGACCAGACTGGCAAGAAGTGAGTACCCCATTGTGGTGTGGTGTTCAGATGTGACTGCAACTGGTGGTGTTCTCAGGATGTGTGTACCAAGTGTGTCATCAGCTGACCAGTTGTGCATGCAGCTTCGTGCAGTCTGCTCTCGGCGACAATGTCTCACGTCACGGGCTCCATTCATTGTGCAGCAGCATCGCCAGTGTTGAGGTTGTGCTTACTGAATACAGAGCCAAGCACTTTGCATCAACGCTGCAGTCTAGCTGTGACTCATATATTGGTGGAGCCGTCATGTACGCAATGATCACATTGCTTCATTTGGGTGCTGCATGCACTTAATAACAATAATAATAATAATAATAATTAAAACGCTTTCCAGCTCATGATGAGCTAGGTACGTGCGGGACAAGTCTTGTCTCTCCAGAACAGCCTGTCTTGTGCATCCCTATAATGCCTACTAATACGACAGTTTTGACAATCACATAATGCAACATCATTGAAACTAGACTACAACTTAGGGCTGGGGAAGCTCCTGTGTTTGTGACACAGACAGCGCCTGCCAATGCTGAAAGCTGTGTCTGCAGGTACTTCTATCTGGTACAGGAGCTGTCCCGGCCGGCATCTGGCAGTGGGCAGGTAGCTGTCAGGTGGCTGGAAGAGAGACCTGATGGCTTGTGGCACCCTAGCACGCAGACATGGGATGAGTGTAGGGGTGCCCTGTGTGTTGTGAGGACTCAGCCTTGCAGGGACAAGTATGGCCGGCGCTGCTTCCAGCTCCTCACCTTGCGCAGCAGCATCGAGGCTGTGGAGTTGGAGGACTGAAGTCTACTCATACAGTGGAGTTGGAGGACTGAGGTCTACTCATACAGTGGACCATGGGTGTTTCATCTCGTGTGTGGTGGCCTGTTAAATTTTGGTAGTGTATTTTTGCTTTTGTGTTGTGGTTGATGCTGTTTGGAAGGGTTGGGTTAGGAGGGGCAAGGCTTGAGGGGGGCTTGGACATGTGCTTGTTACCAGTTGTTGAGCACACTAGAAACGCTGTTTCTGATATGGCGGCTGTGGGTGTGTGAGGCAGTACTGCTTCGTATGCCACGCTGCAAGGATGCTTGGGTAGAATCTCGTGAGATGCTCACAAGCTGTGATCTGGAACATGATCATGCTTTGAGATTTGATCTTACCAAGTAGCTCTCTTGTTGGCAACCTTTTTTATGATTCCTCGCTTTGAATGTGTGCGCTTTGCTGCATCGCTTTTGCTCTCAACGTACATACACACGACAGGTTTGCAGAATATGAGCTGCAGTACATGAGCAAACTTGCTCTTTTTATTAAAGATTCCACTACTTTGAACGCTGAGGCGCTTTGCCATCCCAGACTCAATAAAGGTCCTTTCAAAGACAGTGGCTGTGTATATACAAATGAATCTGCAATGAACTCAATCCAGCTTGCTTTTTTCTTGCTTTGGTCTCTTCCCCATGCTTTGTTTTTAAGACAAGATGAATCCCTTTGTGATCATTTGCATACAATGCAGCCAAGCCTGGCACACCTGCACGCTGTTCAGTGACAGCTGGACTACATGCACTCCTTTGCACGCCGTCTTAACAGGAGCAGCTTTCTCACTGAGAGTCTGACAGAAGATTGACAATGACATATCATTACGCATGCTACAGTATATATGTTGCTGCTACTCCAGTGCAGAACATCTTTGCGCGAGAGGAGATGGCCGTGCAGATTACAAAGTGAACATTGCACACGACTGGGGAACATGAGCTTGTGACAAGGTCAAATGCACATTTTTCCGGGAGACGATGAGCAAGCAAATGCCAACTGCCCTCCTGCCATTTGCAGCAGCTCACCAAGCACAGCTGTAAGTGCCGCCAAGCTAAACTGCGGTCGCAATCTGATAGAGCAAACAAAGGAACCCAAACAATGAATGGGCAATGCACTCCAGATCACGTGAACCACATTGGAACAGGTAGCTTTTTGAAGTTTTATTTCATAGCGCAACAAATACACTGAATTTAAGATTTCACAGTCATCACAAATCTCACAAGCTCTACATGAAATGTTTCTGCACTGCATACATTTTTGCTACTCTCACACTTTACGCTTGCCTAATAATTCTACCAGTGAAAGCAGGAGCCCTTTAAAAGGCCATTTCAATGAATAGCTGCTCTGGTTCAAAATTGTCAGTGCTCGACATTTTCCCAAATGTCAGGCTTGCCAAAGCAAGTCAAAAATGCTTGGTCAGACCAGTACGACCAAAACAGAGGCAGAGTTTTGACCTTGTGGTAACTACATGAAATGGCAAGCAAAACGGTTGCATCAAGCCTGTGGTGCAGAAACAAAATCTACTGCTCTGATAGCTCCTGTAGCAATGACTGGACAGATGTCCATGTGCCTGACAAAGCGCAGAAAATACCCAGGGCCACAATGAAATAATTCAACAACTTCTCCTTCTTCTCTATCTCTGAATCGTAAAGCTTGAGGTAGCACAATGATGGGAAGATGACTGATACTGTGATAGTCAGAAAGCTGCCAATGACAGCCATAACATACCCAAAGTAGGGTACCTTGGTGGCTAGCAACAAAGCCCCAAGCCCTAGACCTGTTCTTGTGACTCGAGCAGGCAGGCGGGAGCTCTTCCAGGCTGCTTGCCCTCGTCGACCCTGCAATACAGATCAAGGCCATGTCAGCAACCTTGCTCTTTGCTCAATCTACCATGGTTCAGGCATTTGCACCCAGCAAATGGAGCAGAGCCTATGAGTCCTGCAGAGCTGACTGTGCAGTCTAATGGAAAAGCAGTATCAAGCATAGAAATGTCAGAAATGCAGTGCTTCTTTTGCAATGTATTCCACACAATGTTGTCTGCTTGCCTGCAATGCAACATCACAAGTTTGCATGATGCAAATCTCCTC
>JAABUO010002143.1_pt1 | contig 24485 bp, 20 predicted proteins | sample 5559291 | NCBI WGS metagenome assembly JAABUO01 (sample SAMN10711878, study PRJNA513372) | rock metagenome | isolation source: Antarctica rocks | place: Antarctica: Victoria Land, Finger Mt sud
AACCCCCCCCCCCCCCCCCCCCCCCGTATCCCGCGTATCCTACCTTGCCCCTACCAACTCAAAGAAGCTAAAAATTAAAAGTCTTTTTCTGTGCCGTGTGAGAGAGAGAGAGGTGCATATAGTAAACAACTCTCGTCTTCCCTTTCTCCCGAATTTACTGATTTCCTGCTTCCTCAATCAAGCTGCAGCCGAATACATACCCGTAACCGCGCATCCGACCATCTCGCTACCCAATGACCCCTTCAAACCTCCACGACCCCATGCTTCTAAACACCGCAATCATCCTCACCGGGCTCATCTCCCCGCCAAAACCGCCCTCATCCCTTCCCCACTGCCGTCCTCAACAACCAACCCTCTCGCCCGCAAAACTCCCTCCACAGCAGCAACGACCTTCTCGAAACTGCTCTTGGCGCCCTTTTCCTGCGTGAAGCGGGCGATACTCAGGTTTGCCTTTCGCCCACGATGCAAGACGGTGAAGAGTTCGATTGCAAAGGAGAGGGGTGGGATGTGCAAGGCTGGGAGTTTGGGACGATGGTTAGTTGAGGTTACGGAAGAGGAAGGAAGCGAAAAGAAGGTAAGACGAAAACTTACAGTTAGTCCTCGCAACCTTCGCCCAGATCCTGCTCGTGTTCTTGTCAACCACAATATCCCGAATCCCATACTTCCGCCACTCTCGCAGCAGACTAGCAATCTCCCGCCTGGCGCGAACCTTGCTGACCTGGAAACACATCGTCGCCACCGCCGGTTTCACTCTCAGAAACCTCGCTAGCCAGTTCTGATGCGGTTGGATGACACGAGGAGGACCAGGGGCGACGTTCGAGATGGTCGAGAGGGTGGAGCGGGGGTTGGGTTTAGGTTGGTTTGGGGGGAGGGCGCCGGACATGAGGTAAGAGGAGGGACTGGTGGTGGTGCTGGAGAGGGAGGCGGAAGAGTGGAGGTCGTAGTCTGCGGGCATTAGCAGGCTAATATAGGTTGAAAGGGGAAGAGAAATGGACAAAGACTTACCACCAGATTTCCCATCAGGCTTCGTATGCTTATGTTTACTGAAAATCTTGAAGAATTTGCCTTTCGCCTTCGGCTGCAGTTTCTTCGGTTCACTCGTCTGTGATTCCCAGCTCGGGACATCGCTCGTCCTCTTCTTTTCTGGGCTTGCATCACGATGACCTTGGAGAGGTTGCAAATCCTTCAGAGGAGGTGGAGGTCGCTTATCGGAAGATTCTGGGGTACGTTGAGCCTGCTGTTGACGACGGAACCAATTTCTCTTCTTGAATTCTCCGGAAAAGGGTTTTGGGTTTCTTGGAAGGGGATCAAAGTTCTCCTTGTCTTCGTCTATTGATTCGAGAGGGGTTTCGACAAGCTGGCTGAGGCCGGCGATGCGGCGTTCTTCGTTCAATATGATATCATCGGGATTGGTAAAGTGAGATGGTAGACCTCCCCGTGTCCGAACTGACAATGGTGAAGGCGTTGAAGAACCACTTTTCTTTCGTATCGTCAAAGGCTTGGTGGGCGATATTGGTTTCTCACCCGATTGCTGCACCAGGCGAAGGGTATCTTTGTCCGCATACCTCCGCCGACGAGGAAAATCAGCATAGCCTCTCACAGGTTCTGAAGCGGAGCGGAAACCAATGTTTCCCTTCTCCAACAAACTGTCAAACGTATCTTTGCTACGTCCCATTGCTGGGGAATTTGGGTCCGGTGTTGATACATGACGCCGCTGTTCATTCGCTCTAACAGTGCTAGGTTGCATCAGACGGTCCAGATGGGCTATTACGTCGTCAAGACATCCAGGGGCCATAGCCATACGAGGATCGGCAGCACGTTGCTTTAAAAGATCTCTCGTCCTTGCAAGCTCATGCTTTGTATAAGATCCGAGGTGTTCTGGCTCAGGAACAGGTGGTTCCGGCAATGGGCGTTGCAGGTCAGAGGGACGAACAGGTCGTACCAGTTGAGCAGGACGACGAGAACGTTGATGCTGGTGTTTGGAAGTCAGTTCTACATCTTCGAGGATAGATACCGAAGTCGTGGGTGATTCATAGCTCCGTTCCGGTGGGTCGGTCATTACAGTATGGGCCGTGGCTGCAGTTGAAGCCATCGACGACCTGTTGAAGGCTTCATCACAAAATTTCTCGAGCTCGGTGCTGACTTTCCTTGCATCATCTTTCCAGATATGGCTTTTTGGCCTCGCGTTCTCGGCTGCAATAAGCTGTGCCTCAGTCAAATCCGTTGGCGTTTTCTTCGAGCGTACTACCTGCGGGATTGTTGGTGCCGGACTCTCTTTTGTCAAGAGCGATGGCAAACTCGATGCATGCTGCGGTCGGTCTTTAATATACCGTTCTTGAAGCGTCATGGGGTTATGTTTTTGAGCACTGGTAGAGCGCTGGTTACCACGTGTATGAACAAAGCTGACGCCACGCTTATAACTTATAGACTTGCGGACAGGTGCAGGCCGTCCGCTTGACACATTGCTCACAAAAGAACGTCTTGAGATACCACTAGAAACACGTCGATCATTCCTTAGCTTCTGCGTCTGGGAAGGACCTGCGCTATGCATAACTGGTGGAGAGCTAGGGATACTGTAGACATCATCATTGATGCTACCAAGTGCTGCGTTTCGCTTTGTTGATGTCTTCCTCAAAGACGCTCTCTTCACGTTGATGCCACTCGGTCGTTGAGTCCGAGATGTGTTCGATGCTCCTCTAAGGACAGTGATCCTAGCGTGATCTGCTTGCCTTTGCGCGATCTGGTTACGGGAAGTTCTAAAAGGATCATAGCTCTCTTCAGTTTCGGCAACACTGGCTTCGCGGTAACTCTGACTCGTTCGCGGCATGTCTTCTTCGAGAATAGAGTACTGAGACTGGCGTCGATGACCGCCTTGCAATGACACCCGAGTTGATGATCGCCGAGTAACTGGCCTCGGAGGAGCATGATGATAGTCGCTGACCGAATATTCCATAGGAGGGCCCTCGTAATTCTCCAACTGCTCTTCTCGGAACCTCAGCAGCTTAGTATATAAAACCTTCTCATGATTTGGCCTAGACATGATCAGCTTCTTGAAGGCCCAAGAGTCATCTCACAATACATACTCATCGTTCAGCAGCCTTTCGGCGAGCTCCTCCTCCGTGGTCCCATGCCACAAATTCTGAAGATTCCTCAACAATTCCGCATCAATCTTATCTCTGGAAATGATCGGCTCGCCGCAATCCCTAGTTGTCAATGGAGAAGGAGGACCAATATACTTGTTGCCATTTGCATCAGTATCATCGAGACTCTCATACTTCTTCAGCAAGGGATGCTGCCACATCATCTTCATGGGTATACGTTGTCTTGGGTCCATCTGTAGCATTCTAAAGATGAGGTCTTTGGCATTTGTCGACAGTCCTGTGGGGAAAACATAGTGCCCTTCCAGAACCTTGTGTACGACTTCTTGCCAATCGCCATCACTGTCGAATGGAAGATTCCCGGCTAGCATGGCGAAGAGAATAACGCCGCACGACCATATATCGGCTCTGTCTCCTCGATAGTTCTTACCCAGGACGACTTCTGGAGAGGCGTAATGAGGACTACCGCATGATGTGTTCAGCCATTTGTTCGCCGGTTGCAGTGCAGCCATCCCAAAGTCCACTATTTTGATATTTCGATTCCGATCGAGCAGGATGTTCTCAGGCTTCAGATCACGATGACAGATGTTGAAGCGATGACAGTAAGAAAGGCCAGCAATCATCTGACGGAAAATGCGGACAGCTTCATGCTCAGGTAGTCGACCGTTTGTAGTTATGTGATCGAAAAGCTCTCCGCCTTCTATGTACTCGAGGACAAGATATCTGAGCCAATTGCATTAGCATCGATCATCATATCCCAAATCCGAACTTACAATTCGCCCCTATTCTCCCAAACATCGTATAGACTGATAATGTTCGGATGTTCTATCAATTTCATAATTACAACCTCCCTCTCAATCCCAAACGGAATCACACGTTTGCCATCTTGGGCCGCAGAGAGCATAGTGTCCATGACCGCCAAGCTAGTACTTCGAAGCAATTCCGCCGATCTTTTACTGACAATCTTGATGGCCGCATCCTGACCTGTATATGCATGTCTGGCCTTTCTCACTCTACCAGATGCTCCCTTGCCAACCGTCTTGCCCAACCTCCATGGTCCCACGTGGGTCTTGCGCCTTGACTTACCTGACGCGTTGGTGGACGCAGATATTTGGGAGTCGCGGTTCGTATTCCGTTGCCCTTCTTCAGCAAGCGCTGATATTCGTCTGTCTTCTGCACTAGACAATAGGGAGCCGTTGTCGCTACGCCTCTGAAGGTTTCCACCTGGTTTTAAGGACCCGTGATGCGGCATGTGTGGGGACGAAGGGTAGAGCTCTGGACCAGAAACACTTGGGGAATGATTGTTGACCCATTCTGTAGTATCACCAAGCGGCTTGCGGTACCTTGTGGCCCGGTCTCGAGGAGTATATGGGTCGGCCATCGTACGGTAAACGTGTCAAGGCTCTGGTTCCCAAAATGTGCTTGGATTTGCGGCTCGACAATGTTTGTTGACATATACCACGAGCTAGACGATAGTTATCTAGCTTGCTAAAAAGCCCTTTCCACCTTGAGCTGGCCAATTGCATCAGCAGATTCAAGGTCGGTGTTAACCCTTCGCGACAAGCTAACTTATTGACATCGTGACAGGAGTAGTATATCCAACGAGGAATCTCGATCGTTCTCCAACGCCGAATATCCAGTCAAGAAAGCGAGATACCAAGAAAGCAATGATGTTAGTATGCTTGTAAAGAAGTCTTCAGTACATCCTCCTTCGAGCCGATAGTACGTCTCACAGCCAATTGCCCTAGCTTGAACCTTCCGCTCTTCGTGACTTCCCCAAAGTCGCGAGATATCTCCACCCCTTCAATGGTACGTAAGGAACAAGAAGCACATGAGCGTTAAACCCGAGGATTGATAAAGAGCAAGAGGTTCGAGAACGATTGAGAACGTGCGAAGGAGAGACAGGAATGTTACCTAAGCTAGTTGAAGATGTTTGGTTGCTAGGTCGGATGGCGACGCTGGAATGCGGCATCAAAACAATGAAGGTCAGGGTACAAAACTGGACGGGAACCAGTGTGATTCATCGACGGACGATGATGAAGAGAATCATAGGCCAAAATTGATATCTCAGCAATTTCTGCCCTTCTATATCGCCATTTCATGAATCGGATGTATAGGTTCTCACTGGTCAATCGCCTTCAAAAGAGCGCTCTCACTCATTACTACTGTCGATTAGCATAAAGTGCGATTCTTTCCGTTCCTTGAGCGCTGTAAAGCGTAGTATTTCTACTCCTTCTACGAAGTACTGTCATGTTATCGAATGACTGCTGGTCATGGCCTTTCCCAGCCATATCTACGCAGTTGTACGATGAGTAAATACTCGCTGTTCTACTGACGTAACATCTCCGGTATCGCATAGCATTCGTCCAGCAAAAGATACTCTCGAGCAGCTACTATACAGGATATGAAGACCAAAGTTCACGTTCAATTGATGTCGAGCTCGGCTACCGTCAATCCTTGTCGACTCTGATCCAGGCTAACCATTCCTAGATATTTGTCATACAGTACAAGGTTGCCATAAAATACGTATTGGGATGTCTAGAATCTCGAAAGAGTGACCTGCAGTAGTTTTGGACTGTTTGTCGGTTCAGGTTGAGGGTTTGAAGCTTCCGACACGTAGCACTTTAGGAGATTGGGACAAACAGAAGAGTGCCATTATCGCTAATCCGTCATGGAAATCTCCATTGAGAGAGTATATCATGCACCGCAGAGTTACTCATTTCCTGCAATACTCGTATCTAAGCCATAGTTACCTCCCCAATTAACCATAGCTCGGCGCAGCCTGGGTACTGCTCGCGAACCAAGCCGAAAGTATTCTGTTGCTGATCAAATCGCTCGAAAGCTAAACATCAAGACGCCCTGAACATCCGCCGCCAAAATATTCACAAAGCCCTCGGTGGTATCTAACCAAAGAAAAGTCAAAGACGCGATGTAAGGGAAAACATTAGAGGAAAAGCCCTTTTCATCCCTCGCACCAAGCCGATATCGAGGGAGTGTTACATAAGATTTTTCCGCCTGTCGCTCCCTAGTAAATAGTAAGGTGAAAATTCATCTAGCAGTCGTACCCAGTGCGCCGTAGACACCGTGCAAATCGTTGATACATGTCGCTTCAGGGGAAAAACAAGAAGGGTCAAACATTTTAGCTGCTGAGGACGCTCTCGTCATTATCACTGCTCATGACTTCCGATTTGTCAACCGGAGACATAGATTGGCTATCCTTGGCGGTTAAGGAGGACCCTCCTTTACCGCAGCCTTTGACGAGGATATGTCTCTGGAAGTGATATTAGTCAATGCACCTTGTCTCGAACATCTGACGACAACTCACTTTAAGTGCATCCTTTCTCGAGAAACTTTTATCGCAGTGCCCGCAAGGGAATGGCTTGACTGCAAGATGTATCCTCTTATGTCTCTTCAGATCATGATTCCTGTTGAAACTTTGAGGACACTGGTCGCATTTGAACGGGCGTTCATTGTGCGGCGTTTGTGCTGGTCCCCCATACATTTGTTGCATTTGCGCTGAATGGCCGCTATTGAATCCAGGGATCATGCCAGGTATGCTGCCATTCGGCATGCCGACCATCGCCATCTGACCATTAGGACTGTGCACGTTTGACATGACAGGACCACTCATGGCGGGTAGAGAGTATGTAGTATATGGGCGGACAAAGTGATTTCCCTGCTGTGAAGGAGCCGGCTGAAGGTTTGGCGGCTGGCTGTTTATCGGCGATAATCGTGATCCTTGCGGTGTGGCGCTCATCGGACTCTGCTGGACTGGCGACCCGTTCTGGAACGCGGGAAACTGACTTTGTTGAGGAGTTGAGGACGGTTGTGAGCCACTGTAGTATGTAGGCGTTGATCCTGGTCTTTGCGAGAACGAATCGGTATTTACTGGCGAATTTTGTGATGCAGATGCCGAGACTGGAGTCTGAACATTGTTCATGTAAGCCATCGCTTGCTGTTGAGCGGCAATCGTTGGGAGACTGGCGGGAGCAGACATGGACATCGATGTGGGAAAAGGGGGGAGCTGATTTAGGTCGTAAGGCGGAGGTGGGAGGCCTTCCGACGCCGATGACGAATTGTTGCTATTGCGTACGAGCGAGCCAAGTGAGGGTGAGAACATTCCCCGAGGAGGAAAAAGTTGGTTCAGCGAACCTTGACCCCAAGGCTGTGGCGTTGTATTCGTCCCCATCCCAAATGGTGTTCCTCCTGTCGCTGGCGGTGGCCAGTAGCCATTGGGTGTATAAGGCGGCAGACCTTGAGTTATTGCGCCAACACCGTTCAGGCCAGTTGTAGGACTGAGGCTGTCGCCCGGAATATTCGACGGTGGTGTCAAGAGATTGCCCACGCTTACCATTGCTGGCGTTGACTGTGTCGTGTTCATGCTCGAGAAAGGTAAGAATTTGTGGGAGAGCTGTGGGGGCGGTGGTAATTCGAAGCTCGGCAGATTTGAGGCCGCCGATCTGCGGGCAGTGAAGCTCGAAGGAATCCCATGCGGCTCCAGGTTTGAAGCCATACCCGGCTGCTGTACCGCAGCGGAAGCCATTCTATGCGAGGTTTCTCGATTATGATGGGCCGTTTTGAACACGTCTAGGCCTGGTGTAGGGGGCGTTGGAAGAGTATTCGACGGGGCTATAGGATTGGCCGACGTTGATGAGGTCGCACCCGGCCAATACTGGCTTGCCTGCGCGGCCTGTGGGTTATTTGCGAAATCCAGGGAGGGCAACTTGTGCGCGGAGAATCCGACGTGATCCGATTCTGAAGCCCGAGTGATGCTCGGCAGCAAGAAATAATCTCGCGCTGGAGGCAGCGATAGGGTCGCCGTTTTGTTGACTTCCTCGGTCTTTGGGAAATGGGTTCGTTCGAGACAACTCTCTCGGCGCCAGATTATCCGGCCTATATTCGGTCCTTTCCGAGTTTTGGGGCACGGCGTATCGAGATGGGACGGGGACTGCAGAGGTGCACAGGCTTTGCGATGGACTGAAGACGGTCACATGTGCTGGAGGTTGGCTCGACGGATTGACGTACGGGATCTGGCACGAAACAGCACGTCTTGGGTCCACAGGGCCGAGAAGAAAGGTTTGAGTAGCTGAAGCGGTTGGAGGTATGTATATCGGTAGACGTAGAGGTGGAGCGGTGCGATTAACAGTCGCAGTAACCAGCGATCAGTGATTGCAGAGTAAGGTAGACGGTCAGGTACCGGAAGCAGGTGGAGGTGTTTGGTGGAGATCAAAACGCTTAATTAGAGCTTGGGAATCTGGGATGCCGAGTCGGTGGTGGACTGTTAGTCTATTGGACTCAGGACAAAGCCCAGGCGTTCGGGACTGTCGATCTCAAAGGCTGATCGCAGCTTTCCTTGATGTAGGGATGAAACGATGGAGAAACGCAAGACAACGAACGACGATTGATTGCCGGTCTGTTCGAGTCTTGCCCCGTACAAGTACTACTTGAGCAGGACGAGAAGATGGAGGAGGCGGTGGAGGGATATTATTATGACGATAGGTAGGGCAATGTCGAGTAAAGTACGCAGTGCCGGACCGTCCCTTTGTTGGAGGTCGTCAAGTCGAATAACAGTCCCAAGTCGCGCGGGCTGGCTGACGGGAGGGCTGTCTCAAAGGCTGGATGCGGGTCTATGGGGAAATGTTCAAGGTATACAAATCATTAAATAACGATATTCCCGTAATGATGGATACCTAATAATAAGACGAAGCAGAAGAATAAAGATTAATGCTGATTATTAAGGTTGTACTTCAATCTACTGTTATTCGTGGTTTCAGTCGTAAATGCGTGCTTGATGATATTTAATTGGAAGTGCAGCACCAACGGAGTGGTACTAAGGTACTATGTATTGCGGAGTCCTCCTACACAGTCCTATGGCTACTCTATCTTACTTTCCGAGCGTTTCTTCACTCTGAAAGGGTCGGCTGATGATGGATCTGGAATCCAGGTTGTCGCTTGTTGAACACCCTTTTGGGATTTCGATGGAGGAAGAGTGGACAAGCGCGTGCATGGAACCGGTAAGCTCCAGAAGGTGTCCAGTGCTCACATTGGTCAGAGCTGGGCGGGACCGTGTCGCGGTCCCAAACCTCGACTTCCCTCCATTCCTTGTCTTCCTTCACCCTCGTTGCTCATTTCCAGACGTTGCCCAATGTAGAAATGCAGGTGCAGCTATTCTACTACTAGTCTTCGATGTACCTTATGTACGGCAATTTATTGCACTTGTGTTGCTGGTCCGTGAGCTGGCTCAAGCCTTGCTGCATCCTCCCTCCCAGGGCCTGTGAGAGGCTGCGATGAAGGCAGGAAGGCATGCAGGCCCCGTCGATGCTCTAAACCACAACAGGGTCGCACAAAGACCCAAGCCGGGGCGATTGGTAGCGTGAAGCACATGGCATGTTGGCTGCGGGACGGCTTGATTATTGTTATTGCTGAAGTGGGGATCAAATGATTGGGGATCCGAATCTGCACACAAGAGGCGTGGATACGACTACTCAGTCCGTAGGTACGGAAGTACAGTATCTAGACTGCAGGAAACAGGGCTTCTTAGTGCTTTACTTGTGCGCGGGGTGGGTCGTGGGTGTGTGTGGGTGTGGGTGTGGGTGTGTGAGTAAAGGTACCTCAGGTACCTTGAAAAGTACGACTTTAGTGAGCAAGGTAAAGTACCCAGAAGGTACCTACGGTTAGGTGCCAGCTGTGTGTGAGCTGGCTGCTGGTCCAGCTTGGAATCGCTGCTTGACGCATACTAAGGCCCGATTAGGAAAAGAGGGCCACAAAGTCTTTGTGTTTGCATAATTTCAACAGGGATCTGACAGTGACAGGGGCAAGGCCTTTCGACTTTGTCGACAGGCATCTAGGCCATCAAGGAACAATGAATGACACAAAACCCGCCAGACGGATGGGAGATTCCTTGCCAACATCCAGATCGTTGGAGCGGCTAACCGAAACCCTTCGAGCATGTTGGCCCAGATATGTTTTGCGTGCTGTCCCTCCCCCCCACCCACCCACTTACTGTGGATCTTCGGAGAAAGACAATCAATAATATACTACGTAGAATATTAAAAACGTGGGCATGCAGTCTACAGACTTTCGGTCATCACCTGCTGTTTGTATTCTATGTTGATGTTGAAACCTTGCACTCCACCAAATGTGCCGGTTCCCAAGAAATCCTCGGAGGCAGCCAAAAGCCTAATCATGATACAAATTCCCCGATGCACGCACAGTCATATCAAAGACTCATTTGCCCATCAAATGACGGCGCCGAAACTGCGTGGTCAAGCGCAATCTCCTACTACGTAAGGTAGAGGAAAGGCTCTAGTGATCCCGCGTTGAATGGGAAAGCTGGAAACTGGTCGCGCCGGATAACCCTGATTGCCTCTCAGATCAGCGGCTTTGTTCTAAGCGAGCATTTACTTGGCCTTATGTTTCCCGGCAGCCTAAAGTAGAGTCCTTTCGTATCCGCAAGAGACAATCAACGTCAAGCCGGCAGCGCAGCCAAGCTGCAAAGTTCGGATCCTGCTTCTTCAACATTCTTCATATTCTAGAGCTCTAAAGAGGAGTTAGAGCCTCAATGGGACTTTGGGCGCTCGACTCCTGACTTCCGATGACCTTGACAGTGCCTTTTCAAGAGATCAGGAAACCCGAGGATACGGTTTAACATTGACCTACTCCGTACTCTAGCGGCAAAGTACAAGTATGAGCATGGGTGAGTCAGTATAAGCCTATCACCGTCGGCTTCCTTCCCCATATTTCCAGCTTTCGGCCACAACCGAAGAGCGACCCCATTTTGGCTTCCCACGAACACATGCGCCATGGCTTTTGGCTATCGTCTCAGATCGCCTGGGAAACATGACATGAATGGATTCAGACATGTTCTGGATACAACTGCTTAGACTCCTCATCAGAACCATGCTACAGGACGGATTGGGACCTGCAAAGGGCTGGTCTGGTGATAGACTAGGCAATGGCCTCGCTGCGAGTGCAGACTGAGGGGACGGACCAAATCGCCAAAACGCGAGATGACTTCACTCGTGAGCTGAAAATGCTCATTTGGCCTTTTGACCCTGGCCTCGGAGCTAGCCGGACATGTGGCACTTGCACCGAAGATCATGCACGTCCTAGGGGGGCAGTGACACGTGAGGGTGCAATAATTGTAATCCTCGAGTCGTACAGATCTTGCGGCCGTAAGACCAATGCTGCAATCAACAATGGTATGGTTGGGTGCTTGAGTGCTTGATAATGAAAGAATCATCCCCATTGTGTGTTGGGTGTGGCACCATCAGCACGGAAACCTCCTTGACCCATGCCAGCATAAGCGAGAGCGAACTATCAGCGGCATGCACGGTGATGCACCTAGCTGCTTTGGATCATCCTTACGTGAGACCGGTGTGGCTGTCTGCTGCCTTCTCTATAAACCCTCGTGTCACAAGGCTACCGTATCACAAGCAGACTCTGGACACTGCTGTTGCGTACCAGCTCTTGCTATTGCGAGCGGTATCGCAGCGGATTCCGAGTTGTATATCGCTTGATTCATGTACAAAACGAAAGGGTACGTACGGTAGGTAGAACTAGCAGCCATACTGTATCCAACCTAAGGCACCGTGCTGCAAAGCCCAGTAGTACGGAGTACCTTATGCATCATCCCAACTCCCACGCAATGCAGACATGTACTGTATCCGGTTCCCCAGACGCCCTGACACCGAAGATCTCCAAGTGCCACGTGGAGGAGCCCGAATAGGCAGCCCATCGGACGTTGGGCGCTCCAGATCGCAGCATCTGGACCGCTCGCCTGGATTTCGAGTATGTATTGCCAATGAGGCTTGAAGTGTCTGTACCACATTCATCGTTGTACGAGTTCCTCGAGTATGCTTAGCATCTCTGCTCTTAGTCAAAACTGAAAGGATTCTTGCAGCGGGTGATTTGCTGCTTTGCGTCCCCGGTTGTTGGTAGGTGGGCCTGGCACGGAGACGTGGCTGATTGATATTCTAAGGGAGATGTCGACAATACCTTAAGGTATTGTTGGGGTCCGGTTGCTTGCGATATCGGGGAAGCTTCTTGACCCTAATCTCGCTTAAAGGCGACTAGCCTCAGGGGAATGAGGCTTAAAATGTGATCGACGGCTTACGGAGGTATCGACCTGGATGAAAGCTCCGTGACATCTCGTAATCGTTGTGTGGGTCTTCAAATCAGCAGTGTGTTCCGCTTGTGGGACGGTTTTGGTTTGGTGATGCCATCGCTACTGCTCATATCTGTGCCGCATTCGTCGTCGTTCAGCCTGTACTGTTCTATGTATCTAAATCTTTTGCACGTTGATGTTGAGGCTAGTCAGCATCTGATGATCAGGATGGGTTTCTGCAAGTCCTGCCATGCTACTTCACCTTAGAAAGAAAAGAGTTCCACAAACACTCCCAAGGCCTTGGTTTGCTATCAAACCCAAAGCAGTGCAGTCGGACGGGCCATAACGCTCAATCCATAGCCATCTCAAGAGAGGTTTTTGGGGAGCATGACCCTCCGCTGGGAACTCGACTGTAGAGTGAGGGTATGGAAACAATATACCAAGCATCGATCGCAGGTTCCCCATATGGTAATCCCTTTAGGAGCATTCCGTAAGCAGCACGTGGTTGTAGTCAAGGAGCATGAATAGAGGATCTGGCTAAAGAGGCGAGAGTGAGACAGGGCAAGTCGTAAATCATACAGATGTTGGTCATGGGGATGGCGCGATTGCTCTGTTAGCACCGAGTGCGTGACACTTTCATGTCTAACATTCTCCAGGGTTGTGGTGTTGAGGCAGATGGAGTGAGGAGAGCGGAGCGGTAGGGAACGGAGCGAGGTAGGATGAGGTGGAAGAAGAATGAAAGACAGGATGGATATTTAGCCACAGAATCAATGGATGGCGCAGTCCACTAACGGTGTCTGGCAGAGATTTTGTTAATATGAAGCAACATTTCTGAATCCGAGCTGGACGGTAAGAATAGCTATCTACCTGCTTTTTTCTATGAGATACTGTTCTAGACATGCTGTATGCGATCTGCTCATGAAGCCACATGTCGTGATGGTTCTGTGAGACTGAATAGCTGTAAGGAGGTTGCCAACCATGACCCGCTCTGATGTTTGCTGAAAGTACCGATGCCGTCTAATATCTGCTGTGCTTTGGTTGTAAATGAGCTCTGAACCTTGAAGCTCTGGTAGATTTCCACTGCTCGCCGTAAAAGCGCTGCGCTGGACCTGCCGTTGCTGTGATAAAAGAATGCTGTGCTTTTGACCCATAAATCATGCCCTGCTATGAATTTGTGTCCTGTTTGCTCTGCTCCACCTCTCCAACCAGGTGTCTCTGTCCCTAAGTGCTTACCCGCCACCGTGCCTCCCATTCTCCAACCAGAGCGGATAAGCAAAATCACGGTTAGTAATGTCTCCTGTAATCAGTCGCTTTCCTGCCAAAACTTGACCAGCGAAAGCCACCTTGCGATTCTACCGCCCATCACTAGTGCTGTTACTTCATGGCCTACAAAGTCAAGGCGCCACGCAGCAACTCTTCGATTAGCTCCCATTCTGCCGCACCAACTTCACGCATCGTCTTCGAACCCAGGTTGCCCTGGAATAACGCGAGTTTATTATAGGGCAAGTCTGAAGGGGGCGTAGATGGGTGAAGAAACAAGCGATTAGCGTAGAACTACGAGCAAGAACGGATTAGTTTTCGATGCTGCTATGGCTAGACAAGCATCAGGCGATGGGCTAGAGAAATGAGGGCTGTATATGGAGTTGAAGGGGGTTTGATGAAAAAGGAAAATGGGATGCATTGCATGACAAGAGAATGCTTCGTGCATGTGACCAAGGCTGTAGAGGTAGAGGTAAAGATGTAGTGAGCAAGGGTAGAAAAGAGCAAACTCTTATGATCATGGAATGAGCACAGAGAAAGTCGTCGAAATTAGCGGTAGAGTATGGACTAGCTTACTCACCTCAACAACGTCCTCGTCTACTCCAGCCTTTCGCCCAACAGCTTCGAGAGGCCACAACTGTGCCAGCGGACTCATCGGAACCTTGGAGCCTGTCATACCTGCCAATTGACGGAGCTCCCATCGTTGTCTGTCGCTAAACCCGTAGGCGTTGAGTCCAGCCATCAGCAGGTCGTTAAGCAAGTTTTCTGTAAGACCTGGGAGTCCTCCACGGTTCATCGTGCTAGTAAGGGTTTTGAGCTGATCACGCGTGGCTGCGAAGAGTTGGTCACGGGTCGTAATGGTATAGTTGTCGACAGAAAACCAAGGGAACTTCGTGAGAGTGCTGATCATGCACTCATATGCACGTTGAGGGCATTTCTGGGTGTAGCTTGACTACTCGTGGTGTCAGTACAGCATGTATGAGGAAGGATTATGAAATCTCAGCAAAAGAATGATAGGCTAACTAGGTGTACTGGCAGCTGAAGAACTTACACGATGAGGCTGCTCTGCATGCCTCACAACCATTACCATCTCCTCTCCAGTCACAAAGGACTTGAACCCTGTGTTGAAGGGTTCATCGCTCGCCTCAATGATCGGCACTCCGCCCTCCCAAACCACGTTCTTCGCTCGAGGGAAGAGCTGTTTGAGCAGCTCGTCTTGCGAGCTCAGCTCGACATCGACGGCTCTATCGCCCAGCCGAAGCTGGTGGCCCCTCGTGTTGCATTTGTTGACGGCGGCTGAGGCGTCGCCGTTGCTGAAGAACTCCACTAGTCCTACTTAGCGACACAGCTAATAAAGGTAAATACAGGCGACTTACCGTAGCAGTCCATCGTCTTGCCAGTGGACCTATCCATAATTATATGGATAGGCACCCCAAGATCTGGGGTGACAATCTTGGCGTTGCGGCCAAGAAAGCCCAAGACTTCCTGCTTGGTGAGGGAGTATGGGATCTGTTGAGGTCGTCAGCGGACAAATAATTCCAAGGCTCGAGTTTCTGCCATGAGAAATAATGGTCCCTCAATCAGGACCCCACTAGCATACATTGATGGAAGTTATGGGGTGCAGAAGAAAAGGAAGGGTGTAGGGAGAAATCGAGCAAGAAGCAAGAAAAAGTAAACCAACATCACCCAGTTGAGGGCTTAGCGTGATTGAGTTAAAACGAAGCCCTAGCTCATGATCTGGTCTAGTAAAGTATGAGAGCCATGTATAAGGACAAGCAAAGCTTGAAGCGTAATCTGCAACACATTGCACTCGTGAAGATGACGAGAAGACACGAAACCGACACGCCGCCTTTAAGTTTTACTTACATTACCGATTTTTACGACGCCCCATCCCGCCGGCTTCGTATTTTTGGCTGTCTCGGCAAAAGGAACTATCTCTCTGCTCATAGCCATGGCAAGACTTGGTTGTCCGTTACGTGTCAGCTCTTGAAGTCTAACGCTCGCTCCTCCTATGGTTGTAGGGAACATGTCGTCGGACCCTGGACGGTACGGTAACATGGGCAGTGATGGCTGCACGGAACTCTGTCTACCAAACCGATGTGACCAATCCATGTTACGTGAATTGGCGCCAGTATGATAAGCAGCCGATGCCCGTTGAGTCTCTTGGTGCTGTCGTGGAAAATCAGACGATTGCTGACTAGGTTCAGGAACAAACAGCGAACGGCTGCCAGCGTTCACACCCGACGCTGCAACACTGGGGTAACTATGAGGAGCGGTATACTGCTGCTGAGGAACCGGAGCTTGAACAAAGGCATCGGTATAGTGTGGTTCGCCATACACCGAATATTTAGATTGCATCTGGGGCGCCATAGGATACGGGATATAATATGCGAAAGTAGGCGTGGAAGACATATTCTGTATACCAGACTTATACGGAAGCGATCCAAAGCCTTGGGAACCCCATTGCTGCATTGGGACATGGCCATCGTGGTTCATAGGGCCTCTTAGCACTGGGCCTGGTAGAACTGGCTGACGGTCTATGTTTGACATCGACAGCCAAGAGTTAGCACCAATAGGTGGGGGCTGGTATGATATCACTCCAGTATCTGGATACTGCTCGGAGAACTCGGAAGATGCAGCTTGATGATAGCGAGCGCTCTCGTTGCTCTCGGCAAGACTCATCTGGTATTTCGCTCCATGGGTTTCTGTCGGCGACAACACTTGTGGACCATGCCACGCTTCTAGATCACTTACTTTGACTAACGGTTTGGTCGTACTTGCATATCTTGGGATGACGTGCCGAGCAACCGGATGCGAAAGGGGAACTGCTACCTGCCTCAATAACTGTGCCTCTTCCTGCCACAATGACTGTGCGTCTTCCTGCATCGATGGCTCTGTATCTTCCTGCCTCGATGAATGTGCGTCTTCATCCTTGGGCTTGGCTTGCCGTGGCGGTCGTTCACTTAGTCTTCCGGTGATTGTTTCTGGGTCTGTCATCTCGTCGAGCATGAACTCAATCACGTTAAAGAGCTCTCGCCGGAGAGTCCCGAGGGTAATCCAACTTCCGTTAACTCGCATAATGGATGCAAACTCTTGCATATCCAGCTGCGGAAAAATCCCGTCCTCACCACCAAATACGGCTCTATAAATTTGCGCGCGGAGCTCCCCTCGTCCACAGAGGCGACAATCCTTTAGCCAAGGAGCGGAGCCATCTCTACATTTGTCGATAACAGCCGACAGGTTAATGACCTCTGATTTAGCAGCGCGACTAGTTCTTAAGCATTGTCAGTACTCTGATGGGAATAGTATCCATTTCAGACTTACGGATCAGTGCCCATGCGCATTGCATAGCGGGACAGGCCAAAGCTTCTCTCCATCCAGTTCTGTCGTGCCCGACGATTGAGTGCCGACTTCGTTAATAGATCCGTCATGCCGGTAAAGCCATCCTTCGTTGCCTGTTCTCGGCTTACTTGAACAGTCAGATCGCGAGAATTGAGGCCATTCTGTTTTCTTTCATCTTCGGTGATGGCCATTAAGCCTCTTGACAGGGCTTGGGCTGTATGAAGCCGGTTGTGGTTGTGATACTGCTTGCCATCCTCGATGATTGCCTTGGGTGAGATGATGACGACCGATTTTTGGTCGGGTTCGCGTCTGTACATCGACTCCGGCTTATTGAGCCAGTAGTTGTCCCACACACTTTCATTCCATGGGCCGGCTCCTGGCACGAGAGGCGGGCTGATTTTATTTGGAGCTTGAGGCAAAGTCTGCGAGGTCAGCTTGCCGTGGGTAGTAGAATAATTAACACTTCCAGTTTCGTGGTACGAATTATCTTGACCTAACACGTTTTGTGGAACTGGATTCGAAGAATTGGTCCCCTTTCTCGGCGGAGAACCGATGTTCCCATACTCTCCGAATGGATTTCCTTGACCAGAGAAGCGCTCTACAAGTGGATCCGAGGATTCTTGGCCTGTTCCAAGATGGCAAAGCTTCGGAGTGGATGGACGACCTATCTGTGTACTCTTATAGGGTTGCATATCAGGAACATCATGGTCGGCTGTTTTTCCATAATTCTCGAACTCAGTGTTGTGAAGTTGTTCCAGCGTCGACATGCCTTGCATAGCATTCGCCGAGGTACCAGCTGCTTCTCTGAGCTTCCCATATGCGGTCAGGCTACCTTGGTGCTCTGGTGGGAGATAGACGCCTCCATGCTCTCGGTCTACCGAAGATCTTGCCGACTACGATATGTGTTAGCCCGAATAAAAGATTTGCTTTGAGTATTGCTTTACCTTGGAAGCAGTGTCTCCTATTATTGGTGATGATGGTGCTGGATCTATGACAATGCTGGGGACCCCTGAAGACGCTGAAGCGATGAAGGTAGTCTGAGGTGACTGTAATGGGGTTTCGGGCTTTCGCTCGGCTGACATGTTGCCATGAACACTACCGGAATTGTGTGAATTGTTGAATGGAGAGCTGGGGTCTGGCATCAAGACAAAAGGCCGAGATGAAGGTGAAGTGAATGCTGAGGCGATTGCCGGTGCGGATGGTTTCGAACGACCAAGCTCATAGAGACGGACTTGTCTAGTTGGCTGCATTGTTCAAGAGCTTGAACTGTTTTTTTGAGTAAAGTATTCACAGTGACATCCCTTGATGTTTGGTGCTGCGGAAGTCAAGAGAGTCAGCCTCGACAAGGACCGAATGGGCAAGTGCTGATAGAAACACTGAGACACAATAAAGAGTAATCAAAGAGAGAACAAAGTAAGCCCATAAGTCTGGCGTCATCATTCCGCGAGTAACACCGAGTAAGGTCTTTGAAAAAGCTGAGGGAGTGAGACCATGAAGTCGGGGGCTCACCGGTGTTAAAAGAGACACAGTTGTGCATACAGCTTATGCACAAGGTTATGCCTGTGCTAAGATGAGCTGATACTCACTGAGTGTCACATGTGAAAGCACCAGCAAGGTATGAATGGGGAAGAAGAATTCGATGCAAGCTGCAAGCTGCAAGCTGCAAGCTGGACTGGGAGTAGTCTCGCAATTTTGGTGTTGCCAGCGAGCCTTATCATACATCAGGGGAGGAAAGAGAGATTCTTACACGGTTGTTCAACAGTTGCCACTTGATCCAGTGGAGGTGACACAATGGATGTCGAGGTTGACATTAATTAGCTACTCACACAAGGCCTAACCTGCAATATCCCAGGCTATAGGATCACGATCTCGCACATTCAAGTACGCGGAACACTGGGGATCTCAACGAAGATGTGACGCAGAGCATGAGAGTAGGATGGAGGATGGAGGATAAAGAGTGGAAGAAGATAGAGGTCGTGTTGAGCTCGCGATTACACAATAACAGCCGGGATATACGCTAGAGGCCCCGAAACCCTACTTCGGGAACAGCTGTGAATGGTTCCAGGCTCCGATGACCGGCTCCGACTGGTCTGCAAGGCCGGCTGATGTCTTATCAAACCTTGTTACCAGAAGAGGATATTCGTCCCAATGTCAGTTGCTACTGCACGTGCTTAGTGGCTACAAAGGCAAACCTAAGTGAAGAAGTTAAGATATGGGAGAGACGGCCTGCTCCACCGGCGCTATCGGATCCAGACGGCTCCGAAAAGGGTCAAACTCTTCCCACAGGGTTCTGATATGATCCGTCCTTCGTATAGATCAGATAGTAGGGGGCTAAGGTGAATAGCTGAAGTACGATGGCCATAGCGTGTTCCGAACCATTCTGAAAATTATTTCCAAGGCAAGAAGAGAGTCACGCGTCAGAAGGTATCGTGAAGCCTGCCATTCCCCAAAGATGAGCCACGGATTAAGATGGTTAACACCGACCTTACGTTCATTAACCTTTTTTCACTCACCCTGATATTTACCGGATACCTTTGGTCACCATTGAACGGATATAACCAGTAAGCCACTAATCGATAACAAACGCCACCCTGTCAGTACAGGAAGTCGATTACTTATCCCTTTCTCGAAAATCGTAGCATACCACGACCCGTTCCCGTATATGATGTCCTGTGTAGACAGATTGACGCTTGTCTAATAGTGACCCATGGCATGAGTATCTAGGTGGCAGAACCTTTCAGTGCCGGCTATCCCAACGTCCTGACAGCTTCATGCCAGCGCTCGGATGCTAAATGCAAGTGAGATCATTGCCTCTCTCGAGCGGATACTCCACCTCTTGCATTGAGTAGCAGCAGATCAACGGCTTCTTACACAGAAAAGCGCGTTCGGGGAAGTCTAGCCAGCAACCGCTTCCACTGACTTCCTCTCAGGAGGCACAGTTGAAGAGTGGCAAGGGAATTTCCCAAGTATAACGCAAATCCTCTTTCTGGCTCCGGGCATTGGGAGATCGAACAGCGCCTTTAACGTAATTCAGGGGCCATCTAGACGACAAGCATTCTGGGCAATCGCCATTCCGAAGCGACATAGTGCACAGCGTCCACTACAATACAATAAGATTGCGACTAGTATCCATTATCAGCAGGCTGTTATGCTTTCGAAGCAGAGACAGGGTTGATGAAACAGCAGAGGCAGCAAAGGAAGCACGCTCAACAACGAGAGCTTGGGAACAATGGCGCACGTTACAGGACAATGGGACAGGGACCCAAAGGCGGATGTACGAAGGATGGTAGATCAGAGTGAATAACTCACATTGGGCTATAATGCGGATAGAAACGACAGCATACATTACCTCGAATGTGGATAGGTGTCTCGGCTTGCTATGTGCGATCGCAGTTCAGATCAAGGCATCGCTCGAGCTCTATGGGTCAGCTTCTACGCAGTTTTTATATGTTCAGGGGTTTGACCAATTCATAGTAATGAGCATAAGACGTTAGCAATGTACACTTTACCTACCTACCTAAGGCCATACGGGCGATTTGCGCCTGCCTCTTCTACTGCAGCGTAGCCAATTTAGACACAGCGAGCACTTTATCTTCGGTTAGGCCCTGCGAGACGGTTAAGGTATTATTTGTATGTTCAGCGAGGAACGAGAGACCCGGACTCTGGGGAGTAATACTTGGGGCTTCATAGACATATAACATCATAAGCTGCCTTGTAAGTGCTAATACTTTCGAGACTGGTAATTCTTTTCCGATGGTACACCTTTCCATACATAGAGGCCAATCAATCGAACTAGACCAGACAATTAGCGTAGCCTTGGAATTTGGCAGGAACGTTGCACGAACCGGCGTCAAAAACGATTCGGCCACGAATCTCGCTCGAGCATTAAGCTTTCTCAATAGTCAGCATGTTGCCCCTTTTGTCCAGCAAGGTACGAAAACAGAAAATGAAGTTGGCAAGCCTGGGGTCCCTACGAAAAGCTTCATTTCCGATATCTCCTTATCAACCTCCTCCATGAATTGTATAATGAAATCCACCAACTTGTGCTTCAGCATCTCTTCCGTATGAAAGTTCGTAATCAAGAATGAAATATCATAACCCTATGACCCAATGTCAGCACTGCTCGTCGCAGATCCTAACCGCACAGAAACTCTACCTTTATAGCCTTCCTCCTCAATATGAAAAAAGCCTCCGCCCTCTGTGTCAAAAACCTTGTAAACTTGTGCACCAGGATATTCTCAATCTCGTCTGCCTGCTTAATCTTAATACTGACGCGTATGCTGTTGACACTGGGCTCGATCAGAACTCTTTCGTTTTCGTTTCGGGAGACAGTCAGAGGATTGAGCAGGACTTCGGGGGAACTAGCGGCTTCGATCTCGGGGACATTGTGGCGTTCTGAGGTTTGAGAGGCGAAGTTTGAGAGGGCGAGGGCAGCGGTGAGGGACGAGCGGACGCATTGAAGGTAGGGGCGGAGGGATTGGGACTTGGTCGGTATCAGCTTTGGACTGGTAGCGAGGGAGAGAAGAGGGAAGAATAGTCTCCTCACCATCACGACTGCCTTAAATGACAGTGGAAGGCTGGTCTCTTGTCGCAGGTAGTGAAGTTAGGGAGACCTTGCGACAACAGCAGAGAGAACGTAGATCATTTCAATTTCCCACTCGGAAATTAATTTTGTAACGTATAATACCTTTCGGCAGCCGATATGAGGTCGTTACAGGAATTACTACTTGAGTGTTTTGCGGAGGTCTGCAAATATAAGTGCTCGGTTGTGGTCCCTGACGTTGAGTTTGCATTGGCGTGGGCGGCAATAGACTTTGATATTCCTCAAGCTCGAGCACTACAATTGAACTAATCAAAGTGTACTTTTCCTTTCATCTGTCATTTTGAAACATGGCTGCTATTCAAGGTAACTATCCTCTCGACATGATCTTCTTTATCCGCGTTCCTACTAACTCCTTCAATAGTCTTTGTGAAACACCAAGGCAAAAAGTATGAAGTCGAGCTGGATCCAACATCTACCGGTGAAACCTTCAAATACCAGCTCTACTCCCTCACAAGCGTCGAGCCAGAACGTCAGAAGATACTTGTCAAGGGTGGGCAGCTGAAAGATGAGGCGGAGCTCTCCACCCTCGGCGCAAAGCCAGGGCAAACCTTCATGATGATGGGCACACCTTCTGGCGGGGATGTTGTACGCCCGGCGGAGAAGATGCGATTTGTTGAGGACATGACTGAGGCGGAAGTGGCCAAGGCCGAAGGAGCGACACCTGCGGGACTGCAGAACTTGGGAAATACATGTTATCTGAACTCGACTTTGCAGACATTACGGTCTGTGCCAGAGTTGCAGGAAGAGCTTCAAAAATACTCTGCTTCTGCTGTAGGAGGGCAGGGTTCATCCGGAATGGATCTCAGCCAATTTGGCCTGCAAGGATCGTTCGATCTCACAGCGTCTTTACGGGATCTATACAAGCAAATGTCCGAGACACAACAAGGCTTCCCACCGCTAATATTCCTCAACGCTCTGCGGACAGCATTTCCTCAGTTTGCACAAAGAGCAAAGTCTGGAAACGGCTACGCACAGCAAGACGCTGAGGAGGCGTGGTCACAGATTATTTCACAGCTACGGCAGAAGCTGAAGACGAGAAACGCTGTTTCCAATGGTTCAGAAGTCAAAGATGCAGATATCTCCTTCATCGACAAATACCTCGCTGGTCGCTTCGAGTCTATCCTCGAATGTGATGAGCCCGCAGCCAAAGAAGCAGGCGAAGAGGCCGTCCACAGCGAGGATGTATTCCTCAAGCTCGACTGCCATATCAACAAAGACATCAACCATCTCCGCGACGGTATTCTCGCCGGCCTTGAAGAGAAAATCGAAAAGCGCTCCCCGACCCTTGAACGTGACACCATCTACACCAAGAAATCCCGCATAGCTCGCCTGCCCAAATACCTTACCATACACTTTGTTCGTTTCTTCTGGAAGCGTGAAGCCCAGAAAAAAGCAAAGATCATGCGCAAGGTCTCTTTCCCTCCCGAATTAGATGTAGTGGAATTCTGCACAGAGACGCTGAGGAAGCAGCTTGTCCCTGTGCGGGATAAAGTTCGCGAGGTCCGCAAAGACGAGGAAGATGTTGTTCGGGCGAGGAAGAGGCAGAAGCTAGCGCACAAGCAAGAGGAAGACCGCGCAACTGACGCCAAAGCCAAAGACCCTGCCGACGAAAAGAAGCTGGCCGACAAAAAAGAAGCAACGAAAGCCAAGCAAACCGCAGACGGCGACACTACAATGGACGACGCCGTCTACAAAACCGACGCTGAGCACGATGCCGAGCGCGCCGCCTCTCTCCACCAAGCTAAAAAAGAACTCTTCGCCCTCATCAACCCCGACCTAGCAAAAGACGACGGCGCCAACAAGTCCGGACTCTACGAGCTAAGGGGACTGGTCACGCACCAGGGGGCGAGTGCCGATAGCGGGCATTACACGAGTTATGTGAAGAAGCAGGGCTTGGTGGATCCGAAGACGGGGAAGCGGAAGGAGGAGGATGGGAAGTGGTGGTGGTTTAATGACGACAAGGTTAGTGAGGTGGAGGCGGAGAAGATTGAGACGTTGTCGGGTGGTGGTAAGTCCTTTCCGGCACCAAGGGGGCGCTTGACGATGGTGGTGATGGCTAATTAGTGTGTAGGTGAGAGTCATTCTGCGCTGATTCTGCTTTATCGAGCGATTGACTTGCCTACCGCTGAGGAGGTCAAGGACTAATTGCTATCCATGTGGCACGATCGCGTTTGCATGGCTTGGTTAAAGCTGGCCCCTCAATGTCGATACGATTTCTACGCCCCCAGTGCTCTTAGATGATGCATTAGAAATGCGAGCATAGCGTGGCAAGAGCTTTTTCAACGACCTAGAAGGGCTTGCTTGTAACAGTGAAGCATAACCCAAAAAGAACGTCCGCCATCTCGAACACGCTCTCCAAACACTTTTTCATTTCTGGTTCTTGCGTTTTTTTAGTTGTTGTTGTTGGTTTACGGTCGAGCTGCACTTTGATAGTTCTGCCCATCCGCATTCGCATTCGACTTTTCTTTCTCCCTTCCCCCCACCCCCGTCCCCATCCCCATTCTCTACCATCTCCCAAACCAAAATCAAAATCAACCAGCATCAGCCCCCCCCCCCCCCCAGAAACCCGATAATAACCAAAACCCCCCCCCCTCTATTTTTCCTCGAATATAAAATATCCATCTATATTCGCTAAAAGCACTTTTTCAATCCCCTCTCTCCATCATTTTACCTCCTCCCTCGTCGTTTTCTTCTCCCCCCCCACCCAAAAAGACTCACTCCGCGCCCCCTCTTTCCAACAACTCCCTCGGTCTCTCCTACTTGACACGACACACATTCTCCCACCCTCGATGGGGTGGGTTGGGATGTGGATGTACCGCCAACTTTTCTTTTAGGGGGGCTGGCTGGGTTTACAGGGGTTGGAAATCGAGGTTTCTTGCGACATCCTTGGTGCAAAGGTTTTTTTGCCTCTTTGCTCTTTCCTTCTTTTGTTAACCCACAACTTTTTTCTTTTTTTCTTTTTTTCTTTTTCGGAATCTCGGGGCGAAGGAAAACCCCAGTCTTTGGTGTGTGTGCGGGAGATGGGATGGGGTCTTCTGCGGCTGGGACGTGGTTGGGTTTGGGTTGGGTTGGGGGT
>JAABUO010002144.1_pt1 | contig 24472 bp, 36 predicted proteins | sample 5559291 | NCBI WGS metagenome assembly JAABUO01 (sample SAMN10711878, study PRJNA513372) | rock metagenome | isolation source: Antarctica rocks | place: Antarctica: Victoria Land, Finger Mt sud
AAGATTGGCATCAGCTGCTCAAACCCATCTACATGCACACTAGCCACACCTCCTCCACTGCCCACTGCAATCTCTCGCAGCTGCACAACAGCAAGCCAATGGAAGGTGTATTTAAGCATTGTCTCCACAGTACCTGAGACCCTGGCTACAGCTGAACAGTTAGCTGTTCCAACTAGAATGACTGCAGCACAAAGTGCAGGCAGAAGCTTGGGTGCCGGACCAGACTCTGCTCAAGAGCTTGCCTCCTGACTCAACTTACCTCTGCATTTGCATAATCAGCATCTTCACCACCTACTCCATCAAAGCCATTGAAGCTGGGGACACCATTGTCTGTGACGCTTCTGAGACTTGGTTTAGCAAAAGCAGGCTGCGCCAGCAGAGATGCCAACAGGAAGCTTGCTCCTCTCATCAAAAATTCCCGCTTTGTACAGCTTTCCACATCCAGCAGGGCCGCAATCGGCCCACGGGCAGCTTTGCTTGCCTTATATGGTTTGGGGGAAGCACTGCCCCTTTTGCTGCCGCACGCTACACCATTCATCCTGGGGTCTGGCTTTGCTACGAGCATCTTTACAAGGACAGTCAAGCACTCACAGCAACAAAGCACTTGTTTCCAAGCTGGCTACATATATAACTTTTGTTGTTGAGTGATCACTTCCTGGCAGTACCATCGGCTGGCACGCACTTGTCATTTCGGCTGAAGTGACTCTGCCAGCTTCTCTGTTAGGACTGTCTAGGCCCCTGCAAGGATCTCAACCTGAGCCGTGACGCGTACAATCAACCATACTCCAGCTACTGCTCCAAGATACAGAGAAGCCTCGCATGCACGCACAGTCCTATATGCATGCGACACACAGACACACTTACTTACACACGTCTCGAGTCGCGCGATCGTATGCGATCGTGCGCGTACCATCACGCTCAACTCGAGAGGATCTGGGGTGCATTGCAGATTGAGCAGCTGATGTCAATTGATCGGTCGCCCAAGCAAAAAAATCTGTTTGACGGGATGCCGTAGTGCTTGCTGCGGCTTTGACACCGAGTGTCTTTTATCTGCGAGGTTTTTGCACTAATGCATCGTTCCGTTCGGCATTTGCTGCAGCCTAGTAAGGCGTTTATAAAGTCAGTGAGTCCAGAAGCTCAGATAGTCAGGTTTGCCCCAGGTTCTTTTTTTTACAATGCAGACAGGGCTTGTATGAGCGAGTTCTGGCTCACACTGCAAGAACTTGTTGGACTTCAGCTTTAATTTGCATGCCAAATCTGTGCCATGCAGAGTTGATTCGGCATCGTTGCGCTCCTATGGCCAACTTGCTGTAGACAATTCTGCTAACACAGCCCGAGAGGGCATAGCAAGCACCAGTGGAAGACATGCAGAGGGGGCTTGGGAGAGTTGGTCTCACCTGAGGAGACATTCGCAACCCCGCATTCACATTGTACAGGAGCAGCTTGGTGCTGCAGTGGCCAACTCTGTTTGGTGCAGTCCTGCTGGTCAAGTGAGCACCTGCTCTTGCATCAGATGTCGAGCATAACAATAAGGGTTTTTTGTCACCACATCACTGCATGCTGTCAAATTGCTGCTTCATCAGACCTTCATGCATGCATGCATTGATGGCATTAGGGCAGAGTCCCAGACAGTCTGTCATGTGAATGGTGTTGCCTGCAGAAAGTGCTGTGGCTATGGCCTAGTCTGCTGGTTGGAAATGCTCTCACAATCCAACAGAGTCTGTGCTTGTTGCAACCAACAACCAATCCTCCATACATACAGCAACCGCCTCACACAGAGGGTGGTACTGTCGCAAACTTCTTTGCTGGGGCGCAAGAAGAATTTCAGACCATGCTAAGGTGTGCAATATACTGCAGTCACCAGCTCAAAACTGCTGTGGTCACTCTTGTGGCAATAATGTTGACCTGCTTTGAGAATTGCCCAGGCCTGCATACAGAATCAGCATGATACAAAGAAGGCAGCAGGCATTGCTGTCGTCCTGTGTTGCCAAATCAAATGCCACGCGGCACAGTGTCCACTGTTTCCTGACCGCTGTGAACGACAGTATACACAATCTTGAGCGCATTTCACAGTGCCTGGAGATGAAATATTTTATAGCTCAAAAAAGTGATCACAGCCTGATGTATACTCTGAATAAATGCAGAGCATGCTACCTGTGGTTGCTCTTCACCCCAGCAAGCCTGACAGCACCCTTTGCGGTTGGGCTGGGCCTGCAAAGGCAGCGCTGGCTAGACCTGGTGGTGTGGACTTTGGAAAGGGCAGGGCCTGCCTTTATCAAATGGGGTCAATGGGCAGCCACAAGGCCAGACCTGTTCCCACCAGACCTGTGCAGCAAGCTGGCCCAGCTGCAGACTGGAGCCCCTACCCACCCCTTTGCTTACACCCGCCAGGCTGTGGAGTCGGCTTTTGGGTGTGTATGTCTGTAGCTGTTCCTTGTAGCCTCTGCACTGCTCTTGCTTGTAGCGTGTCATTAGGCACTCCTGCTGCTTGTGTGAAAGGTGTTATGTGCATGCCTGGCAAATGCACTGGGTCTCGGTTCAAATAACTGATGACTTTTGCAAACCCCCCGCCCCCCCTCCCCCCTTTACCCCCGAGCAATATGCTCTATGACAAGGTCTATGACAATGGTACAGCTGTGCAAGTTGCCAATGTGCTTGCTAGCTACAGTGTCAGCATTTGCATGAGTTGCTGCATCAGATGCCACGAGCTCAAGCTCGATCTTTGTGTTAAAGAATGCAGTAGTGATTAGCTTGTGCTCTGCTGTAGCCGCACGCTGGAAGAGATGTTTGATGACTTTGCTCAGAAGCCAGTGGCATCAGGGAGTATAGCTCAGATACATAAAGCACGCCTGTCAGCAGGGGGAGCCCACAACAGTGAATTCCCTCAAGGCACCACTGTTGCTGTGAAGGTAGAAATCAAGCCTGCATGTATGACGACCTGTTTGACTATACAGGTCTTGTGATTCATCCTGCACAGCTTTTGACAAATTGTGCTGGGCATGCAAGCGCGCAAGTGCTGCTTGTGCTGCTGCTAGCTATGAGATGCAAGTCAGCCCAGCTGGGCTATTGTCCAGCTTAGAGTTCACAGCTGTCAAGCCATCTTGCTATTTCCAGGCTGTCACAGGTTGTGTTTGAGTGCCTCTCTACCAGACTTCAGCAAGCAAAGGACTGTATTGATTGCTGGCCGTTCCATTTAGATTAAGCAAGTGCATGCAAACAATGGCTTACTGTGGGTAGTGAACAGCCTTCTAGCACCATGGTCAGCCATGCAGTGACTTGGTACTCCACTTTCTTCAGGTGAGACACCCAGGAGTGACCACACTGATGCAGCGAGACTTCACCCTCATGCACCGTGCAGCGCGCCTCTCAAGTCATCTGCCCTTCCTCAGTGAACTGCATCTAGAGGAGAGCATACGCCAGTTTGGAGCTCCTCTCAAAGAGCAGCTGGACCTCCAAGTAGAGGCTCAGCATCTTGACCGATTTGGCAAAAACTTCCGAACTTGGCGCAACCTGAGTTTTCCCGCCCCCGTGTACCCCCTGGTGGCGCCAAGCGTGCTGGTGGAGACCTTTGAGGAGGGGAGGCTGATCTCTTCCTATGTGGACAAGCCCACAAACAAGTACAGTATCCAGCTGGCGAACATTGGGCTGAGCTGTTACTTGCAGATGCTACTGAAAGACAACTTTGTGCATGCGGACCTGCATCCTGGGAACATCTTGGTGCGGCTGGTGGATCCCAATACACGGTGGGGCCGCATCGCTACTTTCCTCAAGGTGAATCATCATTCTCTGTATCCGCATGCACCATTGCGTGCAGACTACTGTTGACATGGAAGCATTGTTTGGCCCACTGTAGCCTGTGTCATCAGCTGGTGCAAAGGCTGGACAGCAGGCCAAACCAATTTTGCACACCGATGTCAACAAGCAGTCAAGATCTGTATCATGTAACAGACAGAGGCTTGTCTCATGCATTCATCATAATGCACTGATGCAATGCTGCCCATTAGTCATGTCACATGCCGTGGTGACATCACATGCATGCCGTTCTGCATGCTTCGCAAATCTGCAGGCCATCACTCTGCTGTCTTCACTGCAAGTGTGTGTGGCCGGCTTGCTTTCATCAAGCTGACAATGCAGCAACTGTACCATGTTATGAGCTCAGGTAGTTGGAAAAACACTAAATCAAGAATTCCACCCTGGCGTCAAAGTGGTGTCGTGTCAACATGATTGAATATGACAGGTGAACACAGCGCCCAAGCTGGTGCTGCTGGATGTGGGCATGGTGGCAGAGCTCACCCCTGAAGACCAGCACAACCTTGTCGGCTTCTTCAAGGTCAGCCTTTTTTGTTTTCCCCTTGCTTGTCAGCTCAGCGCATGCTTTCCCCTGGAGTCAGGCATGCACTGAACTGCCAGGCTACAAGTCATGCCTCAGTCTGTCAATTCGGGCTGAAGAAGTCTTGGCCTGTCTGTATATCTTTAAGTGACATGTTCACAGTGTTGCTATTCAGCTTGCTGTTGGCAAGAGCTAGTTGACAGGAGCATGGGTTGTTGACTGTTACGTGGCAAAATCCTGCAGGCGCTCACATCTCAAGATGGCGAGGCACTTGGGCAGAACATCCTGGACTTTTCAGAGAACCAGACCTGCCCGGTATGCATGTGCCCAGTGTGCTTGTTTTGCAGTCAGCAAGTTACGATATTGTCGATTTCAGCTGTTATAGCTTTAGAACTGGCTATTGGCCGTCACAGTGCTGTTGCATAGGTGTGCAGCATGGCTGCTATGTGCATCAGTCATGCGTCTGGCTCCACGCCCTTCCTGTTTACTGCAGTTGACTGCAGATCACCATGCACAGCAACAGAACACTTGCATCTCACGAGCATGCTTGCTGCAGGACCCCAAGGCTTTTGTGAAGGACATGAAGACCCTCTTTACCGGGCTACAGCTGGAGTCAATCAGTGAGCACACCAGCGAGATCATTGCTGACATGATGGAGAAGATTAGAATGCATCAAGTCAATCTGAAAGGGGTGGTCAGCACTGTTGTGGTGACAACCATGGTCTTAGAGGGATGGAGCTCCAAATTGAATCCTGACATCAAGATCATGGATGCGCTGAAAGACATCCTGCCCATGAGCTGGAATGAGCGAATTGCTAGGACTGTGGACAAGCAGGTCATGTCAGACGCCATTTTAGGATTGTAAATGGGTCTGGTTTCAAACTCTTACTGCATGCTCTGTCAAGGTCCTTGCCTACATCTGCTTAAAGGCTGATGCCTCGTTTGATGCTACAAGCATTCTGAGTCTCACAATCCAAAGGACAGTGCTCTGCAGTTGACAGTGTCGTGACTAAATGGCACTTTGTTGCTGGTACAATACCCCAGAATCCAATTGCATATTTGTATAGCGTCACTTGAGGTGATGACAGCATTTTGTATGCAGCAGTTCAGGCAAGCTTGCATATCATCACCCTACAGCAGGCATTGGCTGCGGTTGCGTTGGTGTCACCTTCACTTGCCATTTCTTAAAGTCTTTCTTGTTAGGGGTAGATGCACAAGGCTAGGTGCAGGATTTCCACAAGACACGTCATCACCACATTCAGCATAATACAGGCAGTCAATCAGAATGAAGGTCACAGCCTGACAGGAAACGAGTGTAATGTGATAATGTTGACATCAATTTCAAGCAGACATGCTGTGAAATGTTCATCCCTGTTCAAGTTCACTTGACTCAGTACAAAGGTGTAAAATTGCTTGCAAAGCTGCAATACGACATCCTAAAAGCCCCTGTCGCTTGCTCAAGCTGCAGCACATCAACCCTTTACTTTTCTCAGTGAAGCATGATGCAACATTACAGTGCAGCATGGCAAACAAGACATGACCACGCACATCAACCAACCATTCATGCAAATGCACAAAGCACTAATGCTTGACATGCAGACTTACCTGGGTCTGATCTGGGTGCCTCCTTGTGCACAGGTGTTGCCAGCTTGAGCAAAACAACAGGGTGCTAAACGGACTAAGCAGTCCAGACTAACTTGGCCAATGAGGTGAATAAAGAAGTCTCTAGAACATCAAACGGATGCATGTATAAGCTCAACGCAAGCGTTATCAAGTCCTCATGTGTTTGCAGCATCATCGGAGGCACCGCTGAGACTGAGATGAGACCAGGGTGCTGCATTCACTCTGTGGCCTTTGCAGCAAACCTAGCTTTGCGTGCCTACATACAAAATATTGAAAGCTTTATATATTCAGTGCATCACACAGGCTGACTTCCAGAACCCCCTGCTTGCTTGAGCTTGGCAAGCGCAAGTCCTGATATCAAGATTTGAACAGCATATTCAAGAGGCTGGCAGAGCAAGACATGCAATCGCTCAGACTGCTTCAATGCAAGCGATGCAAAAAAGGAAGCAGCATGATGCAACAGCATGCTGAGCGTGTCACCTCTGCCTTGGCTTTGAACTCCTCAGAGAAGTTTTCGGTCTGAGGTGCAGGCACAGCCACTCTAGATTTGCCCTTGGGCCCCTTGCCCAGTGTGCTCTTGTCAAGAGAGGTCCCTAAGGCAGCAGCCACTTCAGCATTGGCAGGCTTGGCCATTCCAGGTGCAGATGAACCGCCTGATGGCAACCACTGCTTGAAGCGCTCCTTGCGCTCAGCAGCTTTGGGGTCCGCAGAGCTAAAGCGCTGCTTCCTGTCCTCAAGGGCTTTGTCCTCTTGTGACTTGAAGCGATCGCGGCGTTTGGCTATGGCTTCCTCGCTAACCAGCGCAGCAGTCTCAACCTCTTCAAGCTTTCTCTTGCCGAGCTCCTGAAGCACATGATGACAGTAGATCAACACCTGGGTTATGCTGCAAATTCCAATGAATGTCCAGTGCAGCAGCAAATGCTAAAGAGCCAGATCTGCATCCGGAAAGCTGTCACCCTGCAGGTCCATTTCATGCACTTGCACTAGCATACTGTCTTGGTGCCTATATGTAATCATGGTCTACCAAGAACTGCAGGCAACTATCAAATGACCCAAAGCTGCTGATGCAGTTTGCAGTTGCTGTTGCAGCAACGGACCAGATACCCTCTTTGAACAACACTTGCCGTTGCAGTAGTGTCCACTGTGTCAGTCTTCAGCCCAAAGTTCACTGTTCGAGCTTTTGGCTTCTCAGACTCTGACTTTTCTGCAGGAGTGTCAGCCTCTGTGGCAGGTATGGCTGCAGGCTCAGTGCCAGCTGGCCCTTCTGTTGCTACTGGGGCTGTTGCTGCTGCTTCAGGGGCAGGTACTGACCACATAATGGGTTTTCTAGTCTGCATTTGAGCTTCAAGTTAGTGAAAGTCTGCATGAGTGGCCTGCACCAGGCGGCAAGCAAAGCACAGAGATCAGCTGAAGCTGGACAGTATACCTTGGCTGCTGTTGCTTCGTTGCTGCCGTTTTGAGCGACGGCAGAGCTAGAAGCGCCGTTTGCCTGCTGGCTTGTTTCAGTAGGCTGAGCCTGCAGGTGAGCCTCCAGTCTTTCTGCAAGGTCTGCCTTCTTCCCAGTAATATCCAAGTCTCGTGCTTTCAATTCAGTCTTGAGTTTCTGCAACATTCAACAATGAATGAATCCTGCAAAAGGGTAGCAACCTGAGTGTTAACTTTGCTGCGATCTCTGATGTTGCACCTCAACAGTTAGCTTTTTGACATCGTCGACGTTCATGTTGACCGCTGCTTCACACCGCAATGTTGGGACAATTTACCCGGAATCTATCGGTCTGCGCTGGTCAAGCACGCACTTCAGCTGCTCTGCGAAAGATTTTTTTTGAGCAGCCTGCCGGGACTCCGCCAGGGATGCAGCAGTTCAAACAGAAGAAGTTAAGGGAAGATCCGACGTGGCTGTCATTGAGGGTCGATTGCAGGGATTCATATGCAATAGGCACTTGCAGCAGGGCTCGCTGGACATCCGCACGCACGCCTGATATTGGCTGATTCTTGCTTTCATCGCCAGACTCTGTGAGCAAGCACCTTGCCGAGCACGTTGCCGATCGTAACGCCACGTGCATGCTTTTGGTCGACCGACAAGTTTACAGTCCGTGCGTCAATCTTACCTGCGTGAAGCATATTGTTGAGCAGTCTTGCAGTGTTTCGCATACAGCGTGTGTTTTGCTTGGCAAGTGGACCGGTGCTTCACCAGTACATAAAACACTGGGTGTTTTCAACACCAATACAGCAAATGATCATTTCTAGCTCGCTGAGCAACGCAGGTACCCATTCGTCTTGAATGTTCTGTTTCATGTCCCTGTGAGGTCTGCTTGCAGACAGAGACTGTTTTGTTGCAGGATACACCTCTCTGCAAGCTAGGTCAAACAAGTCTCCCATACACAAGCTGCTGCCATATCAAGCTCGGCGAACACATTCACAGACAGTAGTCAAGTCACAGGTTCGTGCTTCATGTGAATTTGTTGCTTGTGTGTCACAAGCTGGCTGCTGTTGAGTTGTTATGATATCACCAAGCTCCTATACTTCATATGTTCAGATGCCTTGCACTGCTGCAACTATTCTGCATGCATGAGGTGGCGTGTATGTTGAGCTCAGGCTGCGCCTGCAATGATGGAACAGCAGGAGATAGCGGGAACACATCCTACTCAAGCAGCCGTTGATGCTTGTTTTACGAATAATATTTCACCAGAGCAGGTACGATTGTTTGCATGTACTTTTGACCAATCTGACCTGGGCTGGATCGTCATCTTGTACTTCAAAGCATGACACAGGGTGTACTGCTTACACATAGCAAAGTTTTTCGTATGGCATTGATGAAGATGCTGCTGGCAATCTGTAGGAATCTTTCTGTAGGAAATGTGCCACCAATTTAGTGCCACCAGATCATGACATATCAACCCACCTCTGCAGTGATCTGCCATATCACTGCATTTTTTGCCTGCACCATTACAACAATGCTTGTGGAGTTTGTGTTCTCTTGGAAGGTATGCTTTGTACTGAAAGGGATTTTGCATCAGGTGGAAGCATTGTCTTTACAAGTTAGTGGTGCATTTCCCACCTGGCTGCACGGTGACTACGTCAGAAATGGCCCTGGAACATTCAAGGGAATGGATCATCTGTTTGATGGCTATGGCATGCTGGTCAAATTTTCTTTTGAGAATGGCAAAGTGACCACTCAGCAAAGGTATGCAACTCCAGTCCCAAAAAGCCTGAATGCGGTGCCTGTCAGGCAGAGGTTGAGAAATGCCACCTGTTTTGCATGCCTTGTCTTGCAGAGACGCGTATGGTCAATTGGCTTGTGTTTGCATGCTCGTGTACTGATGGCAATGTTCCTTTTAATTGATTTGGAACTTTGGCAGGCTGTCTTTGCACAAAATCTAGCTCTGATCTATCTCAGACAGATTGGGAGGCCCGTAATGCTGTCTTGAGCAGTCGATCAGTACATGAGCTTGAAGATTGCAGTGGCCAATGTCTCTCCAGGCTGACAGCTTTGCAGCAGCATGCGCTTTTGAGACTTGCTACAGGCAGCATTGATGTATACAATTGCTGCAGATTCGTACAGAGCAATGCATACAAGACATTCCTGGACAGAGGATACAAGCTCAAATACAATGAGTTTGGCACAGCAAGGCCTGCATTAGAGAGCTTACCTGTTATTGCGGCTGGCATACTGGGCATTGGTCAGGGTGAGTCGTGATTATCGGAAGAGTCAGCAAGCCTGAGCGCTGAATTTGCATGAGCAAACTAGTCAGGCTGCAACTGCATCTGCATGGTGGCAAAGAATCAGCATGCGTCCTTGCTGTGATTGCTATAGGTGCATATGTGTCTGTCTGTCTGTGGTAATTCCCCTTCACTTTTTGACTACACTAAGTCCATACAGTCCCTCAGCACAAGTCGTATCTTGGTCATTGGCTGTGTATTGTGTGGCATGCTTTGCACAGCAACTGCAAGTGAAGCCTGAGTACAAGATTGCAATTGAGGTGCAAAGTTACTTACTTTTGCGCTGCTCATTGCCAGCAGCTGTGATCATCTCTACTGCAGCTCTGTGCACAACGAGGCAGTTGAACCAACTTTGACAGTTTTGTATGAGCCAGTGAGTGTGCTGCCCTTGATCACAACCAGAAATGTTCCTCTCAGTGTGCATCCTGACGCTCTGCAGGGTTCACAGACAATGCAACAGTGAATGTCTTCCCCTCCAATGCTGATGGCTCTGAGCTATTGGCAGTGACTGAGTCAGTGAAGGGAACATACAGACTGGACACGGCCACGCTGGCCACCAAGCATCAGGAGAAGTACACCGACAGCATCAAGGGAGACCTGAACACAGCCCACCCAAAGCTGTTGCCCTCTGGCGAGAGCATCAACATTGTTGTAGGCTTTGGTGAGACCTAATCTGCTTCTGAACTTGACCACTTGTCTTGATTGGTTGAGTCCATTTGGTTGTTTGGCAGGAAGTCTCATGCACTTTGGCAGGATCTCATATTTCATCAGTACTCAGTCACTAACATGTTTGCTATGTCGTCTCCATCGCTGATGCAATTGTTCCTATTCAGTGATTCTGTGACTGTATGGGTTCCAGTAGTCAGTACAACCTTCACCCTATAGTACAGTCTGTGCACACCTTCTCTTTGAGGACTCTGCAGCAGGTTGAGCAATCATGCTGTTGTTCCTGCTGTTTTGCGCAGCTTGCAGTCCTGAACAGATGCTGATGTCTGATATCTCACATGATGTGGATGTGAGCATGCAAGTTCTCGCATGACACTGAGGGCCCATGTATATGTGTTACAGGTGATGGGTATAAGGTGGTGAAGCAGCAGAGGGAGAGCCATGAAAGGCAGGAGATTGCTAAGATCTCGTTGAGCCAGTTCCCTGCCCCCTCCTGGATCCACGATTTCCCTATCACCAAAAACTATGTTGTTGTGCCAGAGACTCCCATCTACTTCAACATGCTGGTGAGGCCTATGCTTCTGCAACCTTGTATCAACACAGGATTGAATTTCCTGCTGCTAATGCCTGTGCCTGAACAATGCCAAGATGACACCAAACTTCACCTCCTTCTGAAACTTCCCTCAGGGTGCAGGACTTGGTGAGCTGTTGTGCTGAGCTGGCATCAAACATGTGTGTCACCAGGGTCAGTTGTCAACTCTGGAGCAAAGTTACAGCCAAGCAAAGTTTCAAATCACAGTCTGCCAGCCTTGCAAGTCTGCTGCAGGACTATCACTCATTGCAGCGATTGCCGATCAGCATCACGTTGCACAGTCGAGCACAGCACTCATTTCACAGCGGGATCCTGATGCACTGTCTTCATCATGCAGGCCGCTTTGACTTTGGGTAAGGCTCCATATGTACAGTTTGATTGGAAGCCTGAGACACGATCCATCCTTCATCTGGTCCCCTTGAACGGAGACAAATCCAAGATCCGACACGTGAGAGCCCCATCATACTTCACCTTCCACTACATCAATGCATACGAGACAGAAGATGGCAGCAACATCCATATAGACTTTGGCAACTTTGCCGACCCTGAGATGCTGAATGCCTTGAAGCTGGCTAGTGTCAGGAGCAATGAGCGACCTGTTCAAGCATCACCTATCACGTAGGCATTGATGTGATTTTGCACTGTCTGCAAGCTTTGCCCTACCTTGTCCTGCTGCGGCTCATGTGATTCAAATGAGTATGACCTGTTATGAAGTTAATGGGTATTGAATTGCAGCAGGGCACTGATTGCAATCAAAAGCACTGTTGCAACCATAAGCACTGTTGCCGTCACTGTATCAGTTTCAAATGGCAACATTGGCATTGTCAATGACATGCTTGCCTGGTTTCACTCCCGTGTTCCTGTTTTGATTCAGAAGACAGCAGGCAAACATCCAAGGTTGTACTAAGCTGAACGTCCAATCTCAGATGTTGGCCTCTGTCTTTTGAACCAGAAGAGGTGCACAGGAGAGGCAACCAGCAAGCATGTCTTGACCGCTGTTGATGTTGCCATGCAAAACTGACACAGTGCTTGTACTTGCAAAGGGTGCTTAGCCATGTCAACAATACCTTGCACCTGCAGGCGGCTAACAGTTCCATTGTCAGGAGATGGTGAAGCAACACTCAGTAAGTTGATGAAAGACGATGACGCATACACCTTTTCAGAGCTGCCCCGCATCAATCCACATTACAAGGTAGCCCTTCAGGCTTTGCCCTGCCGTAGTGCTGCTTGTACCCGTCTTGAGAGCTTTCATGGAGCTGTCATCCCTTGCCTTTCAGACTGTCTGTGTACTATGTTTTGTACCTAGGCAGCACCAATTTGATGCCTGGCGCTTTGTGAACCGCCTGTTGGGTGTGGCTCTGTCGTGACCCACGGCTCTGCACATAACGATGGCCGGAGCTGGCCAGCCACGCGCTGCAATTATGTATGCCAACACTGCTGCTGCGCAAACAGAAAGAAGCTTCCTGTCAGGGTTTTCCACTTGTGCACATCAGACTGCTAGTACACGTGACCTGGTGCAACGTCTCACAGTCCAAGGCTTTCACTAAAACAACCAACACCTTGCTTGCACTGTCATGACTCATGCTCTGACTTTGAGGCATGTGTGTGTGTGTGCGTGCAGGGTGAGGCCTACAGGTATGGCTACAGTGTATCCGCCAAGCTGCCGGTCAGCTATGGCAATGCACTCTCTAAGTTTGACATGCAAGAAGGCACCAGCAAGCAGTGGCACGAGGCAGGCTGTATACCAGTAGAGCCTTTGATGGTGCCTGCACCAAATGCTAAGTCTGAAGATGATGGGGTGGTGCTGTCCATTGTCATGGGGGCTGACGGCAAGTCGTTCTTGTTGTGTCTGGATGCGGGGTCATTTGAAGAGCTGGGCAGAGCGCATCTGCCTTATGGCATACCCTATGGCTTCCATGCTAGCTTCATTCCTGCCCGTACTTAGATAGATGTGCATGCTCTTGAAGGCCGCCATCAAAGCAGAACAATGACATGAAAGATGTTCCTGGAATGCAGGCCCTAGGCCTGCTTGACAAGCAGTTTTGCACACATACTTGTACATTTGCTGCACTAATGTCAAGCTGCCGTGGATTATTGCTCAGAGCGTCAGCTGTGTTTTATATACCATTTCATTGCTTGTTTGCTGAAATAATCGTCAAACGACAGTCCTACATGTGTACACTCACAGCAGTTCAGTCATTTTATTGTTTATTTTGAAGTGTTATTTTGATGTATTGTGACATCACAGTGCTGTTTCTGCTGTGTAAGGCTTCCTGCATCCAGCTGCATTTCGTATGAAAGAGTATCTGCCTAGGTTCACATGTAACATTGCCCATGCACAAGGACTGGTCTTTCATCAGCTTCTCCACAACAATAGACTACAGGTTATGCCTGTTTCTCCCCTTATAAGTGCATCAGCACAGCATGCTGAGCCGGGACAAAATCCTTGCTTACAGGTCAGTATGCGGCATTGTGATCACTTACAACTGGCCTTTTGAGTACCGTGAGTACTCCAAGGATGATAATGCCTATGATCCGGTTCGTATGATCCGGTCTTGAAAAGCTAGGATCTTGCAATTTGCAGATTGCAATAGTGCAGTGACACTAAACTGGTTTCGGAGCACGACTCACGAAACGCCTGCAAGCTGGCCTTGAAACTTGACAGCAAGCTGACAGTCAACTGGACGCGCAAGCAACAGTCCAGAAATACTGTCAAGTTACTGGTGATGTGCTGCTTGAGCTAGTCAGAATTGCGATGAGCCGTCTTTGGTTTTGTCAAAACGGAGGCAGCATACTTTTGTAGCGCAGACTCTCACCTGCCGCAGGGGCAGCTGCCACTCCCATGCTTTTAGAACGCCTTACAGTGAATGCGATCGGCCGTCCAACGCCAGTACCAAGCGAAGCGCATCAGGCTGATCTTGAACAGGTTAAGTCACCCCAGCGTAGGTGAAACAAGCTGATCTGTGCAATCTTTAACAATGCTCTTTTTACCTCTCAGACTCAGCTTCAATTCGAGACTTCCGGCAATTTGTGGCCAGAGCCTGGCGAGTCATTGCAAGAGCTCAAGGTAGCAACACCTCGTGCACACCGACATGCTGCAGACCTGCACCTGAGGCCTGAGGTGTTGCTGTAGGTGGGGCACGCAGTACTAACATCACATCGGCTGCTGTGGACAGACAGATCAACCTCTCCAAAACAAGGCAGCTCCTGTCAACTGCTGCTGAGCAGTGTACATGAGGTCCAGCTTAAAGCTTCAATGGTGTTGCGTTCTCCCAAAATCAGAGTCTTTGTATATGTGGATGAACATAGCAAGCCTGCAGGTATGTTGCACCTCAAGTCCTGATGCTGATGCAGTTAACAACATGCCAAGAATCACCTGCCCGTAGCAATTCAGCATGGCGTATTTTTTAATCCGCAACAGCATGGTGTTGCAGCACACAAGTCTTCAAGTGCACACACATCCCAGCATACAGACAGGATGCAATTAAGTCCAACATGCACCTGATGGATGCTTGCAGATAAGTCTAGCTCGGTCAGAATAGAGCAGCTCAAGCTGGTGGCTCCTCACATGGCACCCTTTGTTGATGCCATGCGGATAGCTCTTAAACAGAAGGCATGGGAGAGGCAACAGCCTGCAGAAACCTCAGGCCGCACTCATACTACCCCCAGCAGTGTACAACCCCAAGGCAGCATGTTATACTCCACCAGCAAAGGCAGCAGTGACGCTATTGATGAGACATTGGTGGATAGTCAGCTTGTGGGTATGCTGGTAGCCATGGGGTTTTCAAGGGAGAGAGCTGCAAGGGCTGCTCTTGAGACCGGAAACACAGGTATAGCCTCCAAAGCAGATGCTGACTTTGTCACTGTGTGGCAAGTCACTGTGTGGCAAGTCATTGTGAGGCAAGTTGACTGAGAAAATGTTCCATTCATGCAAGTCACAAGCAATCTTACATGTTGCCCCATGTAACTTTGCTGCATTACCAGAATGCTGACATCTGCCTGTCCCTGTCACTCCATACATGTATCACGTGCATGCAGACAGATGCAGAGCTGCAATCAGGTTGAACTAGCTTCCTGTTTTGGTGAGGCACATCAATTTATTGATGACTACATGCTCAGAGGTGCCAAACCTTTGCAAGCATTTGTACCATGTGATGCTGACCAGCCAAAGCACAATACTTGCAAACGAGCATGTACATCCACTGCACACTCACTATGCCTTGCTAGCCTTGCTAGCATGCATGCAGCTCTGATCCAGCACAAGAATTCAGGATGTACTACCTGCATGCGTTCTCAGCTTCCCAGACCCACTCCTGCTCATGATTGGAGACTTCAAGCTTTGTCACGAGTCCAGCCAAAGATGCAGAACCAGAGCAGGCCTACTTATGGTTGCTGCCATATGTCGCAATCACACAAAAATGTTTTTCTACTCAAACATAGCCAAGACACCGCACACACAATGGTACCCCTGACCTTTGAGTTGACATTCTGGATTGTGGGTACTTGGCCATTGACACTTGAGACTAAGCCCGCATGACTCAGCTCAGCTATCGTTGCAGGCCCTGAGCAAGCTGTGCACTGGCTGAGTGAGCATGAGGATGACACCAGTAGGGATCAGGCAGTCCCCGGCCAGATAGCTAGAAGCAGTCCCGCCCCCGCCCCTGCCCTGAGGCCTCATGGCGCTGGGGTGGCAGGCATACTGCGTAGGGAAGCCCAGCTTGCCGCTCAGAATGACGAGTGAGTTTTTGCTGCACTGTTTGCTAACTTGCAATTTCAGGATTCCGGGTGTGGGACACATACTGCATCAGCTTGGCACCATGTGAGCTGACAACCCTAGAATGACGTGGTAGGGTCCAGGAAAATTTACGTATACCGCAATGGTCGTGTTGCACAACAATGGTCATGGGCGGTAAGGCAACAGCTGCCATGCGCTGCTGGTCATGCAGTTGTGGTTACCATTACTGGTGGCAGAGGCGCCGTTTTACAAAATTGGACCATCATATCAGCATGATGGCTTGTATCTGCATGCCTTGCTGTCACCACACAATGTTGCAGCTTACAGAGGCCTGCAATGCATGCTGGCCCAAGCAGCGGCATCCAACTACCAGCTGAGGTCTTCGGAATTGCTGGTGTCTCGGTCTTTGCTGTGTCTATCCGCACAGCGCCTTAACACACGCTATGCATCACGCAGCTGCTTGTCTAGATTCATGACTTATCATGTGACTGATCTGCTTGCTGAAGGTATAACAGAGTGATACCAAGAATGACACACAGCACCCATAGTCTGCACCCGTAGACATCCGGTTTGATTCTCAGGTCATTGGAACAAGCATTCAAGGACTTGAGTGGCCTGATGGCAAAGGCTGCAGAGATGGTTGAGCTTGCTGAAAGGTTCAGGACCACCATGGCAGCCCAGAAGAAGGCAGCACAGCAGGAAGGTGAAGGGGCTCAGCCGACAGATCCTGACGCTCAGCAGTGGATGGACAGCGAGATGCAAGCTGAGTTGGTGCACATGGGCATTGCTAGTCCTGTGACCAAGGCAGAAACAGGAGCACGCTACCACCAGGAGCTTGCTAGACAGGTACTGCTGACCCCCCTGCATCATGACCTCCTCAAATAGTCAAGGATGAGTTGCGCCTCAAAGTCATTTGTCGCTCCTATAAGCTGGTGTATGCTCAATTGTCAACACCTTTGCTGTACTTGCTGTATGCTTATAGCTTAGCACATCCGTGCAACTGGGACTTGCCAAGCCACAGGTGGGGACAAGGTAAGTTTCCACTGCCTCTGCAGCCAAGCCTGAGGCTTTCAGCCAGGAACTTTGGTATGCCCTGCTGTGATTTGGTGGTTTGAACCAAATTCAACCACTCTTGTGGCATGCAGCTGGGGCAGTTCCTGGGCCCTCAGGTGGATAAGGTGGGGGGCATGATGGCCATGGCTGATGTTTACTGCCTCTTCAACAGAGCGCGCGGCACCGAATTGGTATCTCCTGATGATCTGCTTCAAGCCTGCAGCTGCTTCCCTCAGGCTGGGGTACCTCTCAGGATCAAGGAATTCAGCACTGGGGCGTTGGCGGTGCAATCACAATCCCACAGCACTGAGCAGGTGAGAGAGCACACTATGCAGTGCACGGTGAGCCAATAACATGTGTTCACAGCTGCAGCAGGTCGTGCATATGTCTGTTTTGTTATGCCAGTCATCACAGACGCATGCGGGAAAGGGTGGACACCTGTGGCACAACCCGTGGTGCTGCATGCGCTGCATATTGGGTTCCATCATGCTTGCAGGCGTTCTCAGAACTAATGTGTCTGCAAACATACAAAGCTTTTTCCATCCTGCAGAGCAAACATGCATAATGCAGCGCTCAGCATCATAGATGCATATGCGCACCCAGTACCATATTGTATGCTGCTGCTCTGTAGCTCAGCAGACCATGTTAACAGCCTCAATTGCTTGAGCTGACCCTTCTGAGACACATGCAGGTATGTGCAAGAATAGGGCAGCTCGTTGCTGCTGATGAAGGTTTAGGGCCAGCAGTGACAGCCAGTGATGTGGCATCTGCTCTGACTGTGCCTCTACCAATCGCTTCTGAACATTTGCTGACAGCTGAAAACAGAGGGGTATTATGCCGAGACGATGGGCCTGAAGGCCTGCGCTTCTTTCGTAACTTCTTTTTGGACATACCCATTGCTGTGTAAATGCACCCATGTATTTGTTGATGGGGACATTGGTCACCCGAATGAATTTACGTGATTGGGCAAGTCAGCAGAGCCTCAATCAATTTTTTTATGCATCTTGCAGCCATTTCTTGTGTGCAAGGCAATGCTGTAGCCACGCTCTGCGACTGCATGCAATGCCTTAAGCATGCAGTGGACGAGTTGTGGTTTGTGATTGCGACAAGTTCTTGCCTGGCTTCCCTGGGTATGCTGCATTTTAAAAGGGCTGATTGAAAGCTCTGACTTTCCCAAGCTCAGCACCATTTTGAGTCGGGCATGCATGCAGCCGCGGCTTTGTGCGTTGCATTGCCTATCGTCGTCCCTCGCGGTGCATGAGTGTGAAGTCTTCGCATTTCTGCAAATCTGCCTGACGCTGTATTCACAAACCTTCAGTAGCTGCAGTCTACGACCCGTCGACTTAAACGCTGTCCATGCTCTGACTGATCTTGTAAGCTCCTCGAGCACCAAAAGGACCCAGAAGAAACAAAGTCGGTATATCATGCCCATCTGGAGCTCCTTCAGGTTAGTGAGATCACAGGAGACGTCCAGCTGCTTGCAGTCTTTTGGCTAAGGGCTACTTGCGACTGCACAGCCATTCCGACTGATGTTCTTTGCAGACGTGCTTGATTTGCTGCTGTTTGGACATTCACTCTGTACCATACCCGTCACTCAACTTGTGTCGCTGGCTACAGTCCCGACTGCGGATCCTGCGTCGAAAATGTTGTGACTGGGCGGAAAACAAGACCAGTCGAGACCTCCCCTGCCTCTCAGCGCATCATGGCAGAGCCTGATGCTGAAGTCTTCGCCCTACGTCTGAGGCTACAAAGAGCCTTGTCAGATCACGCTGATCTCTATCAGCAGGTACGTGGTGTCGTTGGATCAGCTGAAGGTGTCAGACATGGCACCTGTTTGCTGAGCTGCCTATTATTTCATTTGTGTTCTGCATTGATGTTCATTGTTGATGTGCATTGACGGTCATTAATGTTCGTTGATGAATGCTTTGGTTTCTGCAGCTAGAGCTTGGCAAGCGCGAGCGCATGCTTGCTAGCGCAGAGATCGAGGGCCTCAAAAAGTACCACTTCAAAGAAACACATGAGCTGCAGGATCAGCTGCTGGCGCAGCGTTCTGTTGTGTCAAAGCTGACATTAAGATTACAAGAAGCCTTGCAGGTAACAATCTTGTCATAGTGCGCATATGGTGAAGTAGTCCCATGGGTGCTTCATGCTCTTAAACTGCAACAACCTTCTGCAGGGAGGTCACCAGGCTACCATGCTTCATGATGAGATGACAACCATGAGACAGAGTCATGGCATCAGCATGAAGCGTCTTCAGGTACTCAGAAGGACAGCTTTCCGTTGTATCAACAACAATGTCTGTACAAAAGCCATGCACAAGTTCAGCCAGCCAGGGGAGCAACAATTGATCAGCTGTCCTGAGCACTCACTCTGCAGCTTGTCATTACTTGCATACGTCTCACTTGAATCAGCCAAGCATTCAAAATTGACATGAGCCGAATCAGCATTGTCTCGGCGCATTCACACACAGGGTTTGTGATGGTTCAGTGGCCGTTGTTGTGTCCCTGCAGAGTCAAGTGAGCAAACAGGATGCTGAGCTGAAGGCCGTGCAGAGTGAGCGTGACGCCTTAGCAGGCCAGCTGGAAGGCATGAGAGCTCAGCTGGACACTGCAGCCAGCCTTGCCGAACACCATGTGCGTCTCAACCTGACTCATTCAAGCTTACGTGAGAGTTCCTTAGTTGTGTTTGTAGCATTGTATGTAGCATCTTTAACAATCAAGTATGAGCCCTGTGGTTGCAGCAGCCTTAGGCGCACAATTTGCAGGCTACACGTAGTTCTTGTATACAGGGTAGAACCTGCATCTGAGATACCAATCCTAAGGCAACAATATCAACCTGCATCATGGCTTTGTAGCAGGAAAGGTTGGGCAATATTTTATATGATCGTGATTGGACTATTGTACATGGCACACCCAATGGTTGCTGGCATAAATTACAAGCTTGTGCATTCACCTGCACAAGGGCTGGATGTGTGGTGTTTTATGCACAAGCATGTCATCCTGTGCGCTGACCTGCAGAATGGTCAGCAACACCTACATGAAGGCAATGCGCAGCAGGCTCATGCAGCACAGCTGCGAGAGCTGCAAGCTGCTCATGAACAGCAGGTGAGGAACATACAGCAGGCAGCACAGCAGTCACAAGCTGACCTGCAAGCCGCACATGCAGTGGAGTCCAGGATCATGCAAGAGGCTCACGCCGCTGACATGAAACAGCTCCAGGAGCTCAGAGAGGCGTTGCCTCAAGCCATTGCCCAAGCTAGCAGTGAGGCCAGGCACCCACAAGACTTGTCTACTTCTGAAATAGGTACAAGCCAACCTACAGACAGACTGTTGTGCAGTATCAGAAAGCAGTCAGAGTACCGGTCATCTACTGACCTTCCTAGAAGCTTGCTTGGTCTGCAAGCTGATCACATGTGCTTATGGCAGCTGGCAGACCAGGGGGGCCAATAACAGACCCGAAACCCACCAGCAGTCTCATTCTGCGCACTTTACGCATATCTTGACATTTGACCACAACTATCAGCCAACAAAATTGTTTGTCGCTGAAGCATTGCCTGCAGTAATTAGCGTGTACATCCAGTTGTTGCTACTCTCAGTATGGCCCACAACGAATAACACTTGCCCTCAGGCATGTGACAATAATAAACCAAATGCATGCTCTCAGTGCCGATATGGCATCTGGCAGAACCTGTACTGCTGCTGCTTATCTGCCTGCCAATCTGGCAATATTCCAAGAGAGACTTTACTGGGTCTCTACTCACCAGGTCATGGCTCTTGGCACCTGATTACACACCTGAGCAATACATGATTTTGGAAAGATTGGAATAAAATGCTTGATCTGACCTTTGTGCAGATGCTTTGCTGGCTGAGAGAGGAGAAGTGGCAGTGAGCTGTGAGGAGCTGAATGAGCTGAGAGTCCTGGCGGCCAATGGAGCAGACACTGCTGAGCTAGCTCAAGAGACAGCAGACCTTATTGCATTGCTGCACCAGGCCAGAAGCTCCAACCTTACTGTGAGTGCAAAACCTCAACTCTGCTTCTTGCCCAATCGGCGCGTCTTTCCTCAGCTGCAGACTGACTCTGTGTGTGGCAAGGTTGCTTTGAATCACTAGGCAGATTTCAAAATGAGGCAACTTTTTGTCTGCTCGTGCCTATTGCAATTGCCTGCTGTCAGCTTTTGTTCAAGCTTGATTGCTCTGCATTTCATTGCCAAGCAATATTAGCCTTGCAGCATGCAGAGCTCAATGCAGTTCCTACTTTGAGCGCAATGCTATGCGATTGGGCAGTCTATGAGAATGCCATGCTTTTGTCTACTTGCCATTTGGCTTGACAAAGAAGATTTCAGCAACTGAGCACATTGGTGGACGCTGCAGTTGCGCAAGGAGCGTGATCGGCTGCGTCACAAGTTGGACATGTTCAAGAAGACACTATCCAGTGAGCTTCTGACAATGCAGCTGAGAGGCAGCAATGACTCTGACTCAATGTGACATTTTCAAGAAGTTTTGACCACAAAAGTGATCTCAGTGCAGCTATAGCCACCTCAGATGAGCACCCAGGCTGGTAGTCACAGCACCCTCTAAGCTGTGACAAATCTCAAGCCACTGGATTGCAGCTGAATTTTGAATATTTGCAAGCTTAGGATGCATGCTTTTGCTGGCATTCGTGACTAACTCAGCAGGTAGACAACATAACGATTGCATGCAATCAGATTGCATATGCTGTGCGCTCCTGTATTCATGCTAGCATAGGAACCGGCAGCTGCACCAAGTTAGACACACTTTCTCAGCAACCACTTTCGATCAAATAAAGCTGTGCCAATAGGACAAATGAGCTGCCTGGTGTTTGGCCGTCATTATACTCAGAGCACATTGCTCGACATGACATGTTTGTACCAACAATATATCAAGACAAATCCTCACTCTGTAATCACGCAAATTGCTATAGCTAAGACCAAAAAACAGAGGTCTCTGCAGGCATGCAAGCACTTTGCATCCGCAAGATCAGCTACAAATTAAAGCTCAAGCACACATCAAACTTTCTCAACTGCAGCAAATATATATATTTGCCTAACTGATCCAAGAAAGTCTAGCCAACTAGAAGCAAAAGAAACTTTGAAGGTGGTCCAAATGCCATGTATATTGGGCAGCATACATGACAGTTGACAACTAACGGCAGATCTGGACTCGAAGCTAATGCTGCTGGCTCGCAGCCTTCATGAATCACCCACCAAAGCTGGATGGCTGTGCTACCTAGATGTAGGGTCCCTTGACCACACCATGGTCATCATCTCAAGTTGTGTCAACATACTTTGCAGACTCCCCTGCGTCTCATGCAGATGCACAAGCTGCCGTGCAGTGGCAGTAGTGGCCTCCTCAGCCTCTTTGATCAGCTGCAGCATGACAGACTGTGTTGCCTCGATTGCAGCTGGCAAAAGGCCTTGCTCAGACTCTTCATCATCGTCAGCTTCTAACAGGTGTGTGTCCTGAGTCCTCTGCCTCACAAGCCTCTTGTAAGCATGCGCCGCTGAGCTCACATTGCCATGCTTCTTGTACAGCTCAGAGAGTGTTGCAGCAACTCTCTCTGGTCTGTTCAGACTGGTGAAACTGGGTGCTGCTAGACTGGTGCTGGACGCAAGGGAGGTCAGCCTGCTGTGCTTTGATGATGCAAAGCTGGCGCGTGAGGTGAGGCTGTACATGCTGGCACCTCCAGTCTCAACTTCCATGGCATCCTGTGGCAATGTACACAACAAATGAGACATGTGTTTAGGGGAGACAGCAATACAAAAAGTCTGCATTTTGGTGATTGTGTCAACATGGACCCTGCAAATGATGGCTGCCATCAAGACTCTCACTTGGAAACACTGCACTTGCTGTGCAAATTTCGGCATGCTGCAGATGCCTCATTCTGAGCTGTCAGAGCAGATATGCTGGAGAGCTGTTGGACACAAAGCGCACTATGCCTATTGAACTCAAAGACGCAATGTTGGGAAGATGTGTCACACCTGCACTGTGGAAGCCATGCTCACAGATTTGCCCATCTGCTTGGCATTCAGAACTTGCATAACCTTGGCCAGGCTTTGCTGAGTGTCTAGCCTGCCGCCCCAGTCTGACGTGTGCTTTGATCGGGGGCTTCTGAGGCTGTCAAGCCTGCTGCCCTTCTGCCCAGCTTTCTGCTTGGCCTCCAGAAGCATCTTGACGCCCAGCTCCAGGTGCTCTGGGCCCAGATTGCTGGCCATTGACGGCCTGGTGGTAGTTGCTTGCGCAACAACCTCCCAGAAAGACCCAAAGCGTGACAGAGACTGCTGAGCAGGCTGAGCTGCAATCTGAGGCATCAGTTGGCCGGCTGCGGCTCTTTTGGAAGCGATCTGCCAGAGAGCAGTGCCAGATCTAGGTCGAGGAGGTCTGGTGGAGGCTCCACGCGGCAAGTCAGCCTCGAGGTCAGGGCTGTTGCTTCTGGCCGGTTGATACACAGCAGTTCGAGCAGAGACTGCAGGCGTAGGAGCCAGGCCACCGCTGATCATGGCCCAGACAGATGACACTGTCTTCACCAGAGGGGCAGCAAGCCCAGCTGCTCCTTCCAGACCTGCCCTTGCCTTCGATTTGCCACTGACACTAGCACCACTCTCACCGCTGCTGTCATCAGACGCTGTTGAGACAGCAGCAAAAGAAACAGAGCTGCCCTGCCGTCTGAAACTGCGCTTTCTGAGGGACCCCCTAGGTGAGCGCTGTTGCTTCAGGCTTGACCTGGCCCTAGGCAGCGTCTGAGGTGCTTGCTGCCAGTCAGCTTCAGGTTCATCAGCAGCCACTATGCTGCTGCCAAAGCGCACACCCCTGTCAAGAGCATCCTCTCTGTGCGGCTGTGGCTCAGAAAACAGAGCAGTTGGAAGCTTCTGCAAATGGCGCCTTGCTGCCCGAGCTGATATGCCAGCATACTGGGGTGGTAAGCCTGTCTGCTGATGCATCCCATCTGGTGCCTGCTGCACCCCATCACCATCATCATGCCCTGAATCTGGAGGTGGGGCCTGCTTTGGGTGCCCATAGGCATCTGACGGCAATCCGATGCCAGCTGTGGCATCCAATTCAGAGCTGGCCTCTTGCAGAACTATGTCCTCAGGCATCAGCTCAAGCACTGCCTGGCTGGGCCGCATGGTACTGCCCTGCCCCTCCAGCTGCTGCTGTGCTTGCATGTAGCGCTGCCTGAGAGTGATCACAGGGGAGGGCTGCCGCTCCAGAGCAGCCCAGATGTCAGGCTGTTCGCCAGCAGCCTTTTCAACAGCAACGTCAGCCTGCTCTGGCTGCTGCTGCTCTTGGTGAATGAAGCGCTGCCTCAGTGTGGAGACAGAAGCTGGCTTCTGGTCTGCGCTCCAGAGGGCAGGGTCAAAGCCTGATTGGATGGACACAGGCAGTGAGGTGTCCCTGCCCAGGGGTCTGACCAATGCCACCCCTTCCCGCTGGATCCCTGCCTCCAGAACAGCACTCGGCAAGCTCAGTGACCGTATCGGCGGGGAGACATCATCTGAAGAAGAGGAGCTGGAGACCCAGTCAGCGCTGTCCTGCCTGTCCCCTGCCAAAAGCTGTGCCATAGGGTCTGAGAAGGCACCTTCCTCAGCAGCTGCACCATCAGTAGTGAGCCTGGGCTCAGCTTCTGCAGTAGGTGCTGGCACAGCAACAATGCTGCTGCTGCTGGTGCTGTGGTTCCAGGCAAGGCTGGACATTTCCTGAGGACTTGATCTGGGGTTTGCCACCATGCCATGCAG
>JAABUO010002145.1_pt1 | contig 24471 bp, 34 predicted proteins | sample 5559291 | NCBI WGS metagenome assembly JAABUO01 (sample SAMN10711878, study PRJNA513372) | rock metagenome | isolation source: Antarctica rocks | place: Antarctica: Victoria Land, Finger Mt sud
GTGGACTCGTTCGCGCTGCTGCTCATCGAGCGCCTGGGCGTGCGCAACCTGGAGGCCGTCTTCGCGGTGCTCATCACGGTCATGGCCGGCTCGTTCGGCGTCATGTACGTGCTAGCGGGCGTGCCGACGGCGGAGGTCGCCGAGGGTGCGGCCGCGCGGGGCCCGGCGTCTTCGGGGTTTTTGCTGGTGTTCTGGCGCTGTCCTGTGCTATGCGCAACTTCCTCCGCAATGGTCTGCTGGCCTGCCCTTTGTTGCATATACCGTGTGTGCCTAGTAGCGCTCTCTGCGCTCACATCAAAGAAAAGGGGAGATGCGGTCTGATGGGGAGGGTCAGGGTGTAGCTCCCAACCCTCTTCTTGCCCATACCCGCTGGCATGCGCACGCGTCGGCCCAGCCCGCGCGCGCGGCCGCAGGCCTGCTGGTCCCGCGGCTGCCGCGCTCGGCGGTGTCGGTGGCGGTCGCGCTGGTGGGCGCGGTCATCATGTGCGCGGCCCGGGGCGGGCCGCCCGCCCGGCTCCCCGCGCGGCCTGCTACCCCGCCTGCCCCTGGAACCAGCACGCGCGGCGGCCCGCCCGTGTCTGCCTGCTCCTCTGCCTCAGCTCTGCAGGGTGCGGCGCAGGGTGTGAGCGGTGTGAGGGGCTCAAAACCAGGTTCTGCTGCACGCTGCCTGCCAGGCGTGCTGCCCAAGGCAGGGTCCCTCTGCCACTGCTCACCTTGTCAGCTGAAAGTGAGCGCTGGGCGCGCAGGCCGCACAACCTGCACCTCCACTCCGCGCTCGTGCAGTCCAGGTCCTCCTCGGACCCGTGTCTGCTTCGTGCTTGCTCGGCGCCTGCGTGCATCTGACCGCAAGCACAAATGGGACAGCAAACAGTGCAGTTGGCTGCTTCGATGGTCTGCCTGCTCATGACAGTCCAGAACGTCTTTGCTGGGTGCTGTTGACAGGGCAAGCACCTGTCAGCTGCCTGAGCTATGCCTGTTTCTGCCGCCGGACACATGCTTGGGTCCTGCAATGCCGCGGCGCATCTTGGCTGTTGCTGCGGCGCCGCTGACCCGGGCTGGCCGCGCGGCGGCGCGCGCAGGAAGTTTGACGGCCGCTACAACGCGCGCAAGCGCGAGGCATTGGCCTACTTTGGCATCGAGTCGGCCGCGGCGCTGGTGATCGCGCTGGTGATTAACCTGTGCGTGCTGTCCGTGTTTGCGCGCGGGTTCTACCGGCCGGGCGGCCCGCCCGCCAAGATCGGTCTGGAGAACGCGGGCGAGTACCTGGGCGACACGTTCGGGCCGCTCATGCGCATCATCTGGGCCGTCGGGCTGCTGGCTGCGGGTGCGGCGCGCATGCGGCCCGCCCGCGCGCATAGGGGTATTGTAAGGGCATGGCTAGGGTGTAGGGATACGCGCGCTGCCCGCGCGGCAGCCCTGTCGGGCCAATCACGTCAGAGCCTTGCCCGCAAGTCTCCACAGTGGAGCTGAGGCCGGTCCGGGCAGCACGCGTCCGCGGCGCCACGGCGGCCCCCGCCGCGGGCGGCCCTGCGAGCCGCGCGCGGGCCGACCGCACGCGCGCGCCGCGCAGGCCAGAGCAGCACGATGACCGGCACGTACACGGGCCAGTTTGTCATGAGCGGCTTCCTGGACCTGCACCTGCGCCAGTGGCAGCGCATCAGCATCACGCGCGCGGTCGCGATCGCGCCGACGCTGCTCATCGCGCTCGTCTACCGCCACCGCCGCGGCACCGAGCTCGACCAGCTGAACGAGCTTGTCAACGTGCTGCAGTCCATCCAGCTGCCGTTCGCGCTGCTGCCCGTGCTGACGATGACGTCCAGCGCGGCCGTCATGGGCGCCGCGTTCGTCAACCGGCCGGCGGTCGCGGCGGCCGCGTGGGCGATCGCGGCCGCGGTGCGGCCCGCCATCTGCCATGGGGTGTGACCATCGGCGGCAGGGGAGGGCGCGAGCGCCAGGAGCTGCTAAGCGTGCTGCAGCCCGCAGCGCCCAGCGTAGGCGGCACCGCCGCCTCTCGACCTTCGCACGGCTCTGCGGCGCCCGCATCGCTCGCCGGGGCTGCGCTGGGCTTCACCTTGCCAGCATGCGGCTCAACCTGTGGCCTGTGGCTGACTGTACACGTCAGGTGCCATGCATCACAGGGGGCGCACAGCGTTGTGCGGAGTGTGCTGCTGAGACTTACATTCGAGGCAATTGGTCTGCTGCCTGTTGTCACCCAACAGGGCATGCCCCCAGCAGGGGCGGTGGGCCAGCCTGCGGGCGTGGACGCAGAGGCGGCGCCCTGGCGCGCAGGTCATGGGCGTCAATGCGGCGGCCATCGCCGACTTTGCGCAGCACCAGCTGCCGCCGCTGCGCGCGGCGCGTGTGGCGCTGGTGGCGGCGGTCACGCTCTACATCGCCTTTGTGGTGTATCTGGGCGTCGGCCCGCGCAGGCGCGCAGTCCCCGCCGAACACCGCTTCGACTAGTGCAATGAAACAAGGAAAGCCTGTTCATTGTTCTCTAAATCCTGCCTGGACCTGAGGAGAGCGTGTGATACCGGTGTGCATGATATGATGAGTGCCTCGGGTGTCTTTTCAACGCCAATGATTATGTGTGCTACCCTAGCCTGCCTTGCATGGGGCGCACTGCCTGTGGCTCGCTCTGGCCCTCGCGCCCTGTGCGCTCTCTTTGCAAGGTGGCCGGCGCCGGCTGGGGCGCAGCCTGTGACGGCGCCGCATGGCCGCGGTGGCGCTCAAAGGGGCGCGGCACAAGCTGCTGCCAACCGTTCAAGCGGTGCAGCGGGCTTGCGCAGCACCACTGCACTCGTGCACAGACGCAGGGCATCTGGTGTCTCCTATGCGCTGCTGCAGGAGCGCCTTGAGGTGCTCACGCCGCACCAGTGCTAAGCGACCTGCCTGAGGCGCCAGGTGGGCTGCCTGGTGGCGGGCGGTGCGCGGGCGGCACGCCGCGGACGATGCGCTGCGGGACCTGCTGCTGGCTGCTGAAGGCGGCCCGCCCGCGGCTCACCATGTTGCAGAGCCGCAGGGCGCTTAGTTGCAGAAAACTGCGTAGTAGATTTTTGGCAGACTCGTTGCCTGTTGGGCCTGGGATCCAATTTCACAAAGCGCGCTCGCGTGGCGGCAGCCTTGCACACCTGACAAGGATGTGGTTGTGGAGATGTCTGGCATGGGCATGCGATTGCGTTCAAATTGGGCCGTCTGCATAGCATACAGGGCGTCGGGTTCTGTTTAGCCAGCTGTCATTTGGTGGCCTTGTTGCTACTGGGCAAGAGCAACGTTGCCCGTTGGCACACAGCGCTCTGGCTACCCTCTCATTGCCACATCTGCACAGTAGCCATGGCACTTTGCCCCGCAAGCTTCAGTGCCTGCATGGCAGGCAAACCCCCATGTCTTGCACCGCATGTCTGCGTGCAAGCTGCCCACAGTCCAAACCCCAGCTGCACCGGTGCACCACAACAGTCTGTAGCAGCATGGGCGTCCACGCGCATGGCGCAGCCGAACGGCGGCCTGGCGCCGGCGCGCGCGCCCCCGCAGGGCGGCACAGCCCTAGTCGGCGTCGGCCACATGCGCGACGCCCTCCAGGCCGAACACGCGGCGCAGGCGCACGGCGGCCTGGCGCGAGCGCAGGTCGCCGCTGGGCAGCACGTACACGGCGCCGTACGGGCGCAGCGCCTCCGCCGCCTCCGCGTCCAGCCGCGCGAGCGGCACGCGCAGCGCCTCCGGCGGCGCCCTGCGCCCGGCATGCACCCCTCTGTCACCGCATGCGTACCGCCCTCACCCTTGTTTGTCCTGCCGCTTCACAGCATCTGTGAAGCAAAGGAGCCCTGCAAGCCCGCCGTACGCGACGCCAGGCCATGCACCACCTGGCGCTCAGCGGGACCAGAGGCCGGATCCGGAGCTCGCTCAGCTGACTGGACACGGGCGCTTGCATTCCCATTCCAAACCCTTCCTAATACAGCCGAGGTCGCAATGAGGCTCTGGTGCCAGCTTGCGATGAGGATATTTGCCAGGAGCAGCGACGCGCAACGGCGCTGACTGGTGAGCGCGCTGCATGCAGCTGCCGGGGCTCCTGCTTCACGTCACCGTGGCGCCGCCGGTTGGTCAGAAGTGGGCAGTCCCCGTCCTGGCGGGGGCGGGGCGGGCCCGCGCGTGCACCCGTGCGCGTCCTCGTCGCGCACGTCCAGCAGGGCGACGCTGTTGGGCTCGCGCGCCACCGCGGCCAGCGCGGACGCGAGCGGCACCTCCTGGAAGCCCTACGACGCGCGCGCAGCAGGCCCTGCTGCCGGCATGCATGCGGCACCTCCTGGAAGCAGCACATCGTGTGCGCAGCGGCGTCGGCTGCCAGCTTGCCAGCAGCACCTTTGCTGGAAGCTCTTCACCACTAGCACGAGTGCAGCAGACCACGTGGCATCGCCCAGCGGCGACCTGTCCTCGGCTTTGCAAGCAGCACACTATGCCAGGAACAGAATCCGTGCTTGTGAGAGCGCTCGTTGCGGCGAGTGAAGACTTTGCACGCTGCTTATCGCAACACTCAGGAGGCCGGCCCTTGGCATGAACGCATTGGGTGGCACAGCGCCGAGCGGCGCCGCTGCCGCACAGGGAGGCAGCGCACGTGCTCAGCGGCGTAGGCGGAAGGGATGTAGGGCAGCGCCGCCATGCCCCCTTCGCCTGCCAGAGCTGGTAAACGTTCAGTTCACTATACCACCAAGACCACAAACAGCCACAGGCCAGCCGGCGGGGCGCTCTGCAAAGGGGTCCTGCAGCGCTCACCCGGCGCAACATCCTCCAGCCCAAGCGCCTCCTCGTAGCTCTCGTCATCGTCGCTGGCTGCCGGTTCAGACGGCCCTCGCTCGACGTAGCGCACACCCTCCAACCTGCACTGTGCGCCGGCGTGCGCTCACTTGTTCTGACATGTAGCAGGCAGCCTGGTGACAACAGACTGCAGCCTGCCTCCCTATGTCACTGGGGGCAGCTCACAGCAGCCTTGAAGGCCTCGATGGCCGACTGCTCCTCCTCAGCATTGATTGCGCGCTTGCTGGCCGCGGCTGCCCAGCCTGCCCACAGTCTGCGCCGCACGCATATGGCTCGTTGCGCGAGCATAGCGCCTGCAGTGTGCGGCCCTGCAGGCATGGACACCTTGCCAAGCAACGCTCTGCATGCTGCGGGAGTCATTGAGGCCTGCATGGAGCGCACGGTGCCCTACAACCTGTGCAGCCGTCTGTGTAGGTGAGGCTTGTAATGGGTATGCAAGTAAGAGTGCGCTCTGACTCAGAGAGCTGTCCGACAGCACAGTCCCTTCGAGCATTGGTGTGCAGCCTGACCTGAGGGGCTTTGCAGCAGCAGGGGGCGGGCATGGCAATTGCAATGGGGGACCACAAGGATGTGATCTCCACTGCTCTGTTATATTGCGAGCACATCGGGCGCACAACGCATATGACAGCGTCTCAACATGCATGACGTGTCAAACAGCAGTCCATGGCCTCAAAACCTCAGGCCTGCCGGCGCCCCCGGCTGACTTGACAGCCCCCGGCTGTCACCAGCCGCCGTCGCCGCTGTCGTCACCGCTGTCGCCGTCGCTGTCGGCGGCAGCGCCGGCGGCCGCGCCCAGGTCGTCGGGCGCGGCCTCCTCGTCGCTGCTGCCGCCGCGCGTGTCCCAGTCGCGCATGCGCACGCCGCTGCCGGGTGCGCCCGTCAGCTCCGCGTCGCCCGCCCGCAGCACCGCCCAGCCCTTCCCGCCCGCCAGCGGCGATGCACGGCCCTCCGGAATTGCGTTCCCAGCAGGCACGGCCTGCGTGATCGATTGGCCTTCAGCAAGTCGGGACGCAGTTCGAGCAAGGCATCAGCCGCTCATCAGCGCGCTGGAACCTCGTCACGCACAGCAGTGCCTGCTGCTCCTCGGTGCATCCGTCCGTGCCCCAGCACATGTGCCCCGCACGGTCACATGCGCTTAGGAAACCTTGCCAAGCTTGCGCGTCGCATCCTGCACAGCATGTATTCCGAGAAACAGACCGGCTGATGTACACATCCAGTCTCACCGTGCTCCGCGTGTTGAGAGCACCAGTGCATGCCACATGCTCTGCTTCCTTGTTGCCAGGGAGGAGAGGGGGATGCAAGGGCCCATGCAGCGCGCACCGCGGGCGCCGGCGCGGGCGCCGCGCCGCGCAGCTCGGCCAGGAGGCCGGCCTTGCTGAGGCGCGCGGCGCGCCCGCGCGCGCCGCCGGCCGCGGCCTCGCGCTGCGCGCGCTGCGCCTTGGCCACCGCGTTGTACAGGCGCACCACGCCCCTGCGCGCGGACGGGGGGGGAGAGAGGCGTCTGCACGGCTCGGGCGCCTGCAGTGCTGCAACAAACTGTTGCACCATGGGTTCCATGCACCTGCTCTCAGGGCAGCTTGGGCCTAACAACGAACTGCGCTTCACACGTGCGAGCGTGGCCATCCAGAAAGATGCGCTGCCCGGCCCCCTAACGCGGCGACTCGCTCCTTAGGCTGCGCCCGCTCCCCATGGCCCGGCGCGCGCGCCTACGCTGACACAGGCGGGGCCCTGCAGCCGGGACCGTGCTGCGCACCGCGTGGCGGTCCGCATGAGCGCCTTCTCTACCGCGTCAGACTCGGGGTCCTCGCCCTTCCTCCTCACCGCCTGCGCCGGCTCGCGCGTCAGCGCGCGGGCGCCTGCCGCCCACGCCTGCCCGACGCGCCGCGCACGGCAGCGCCCGCTGCTCTCGTGCGGCGAGGCTGGGGGCGCCTCACGCGGTGCGACGGCGGCGCGTTCGCAGCACAGGGTCCAGCCAGCGTCTACCGGCCCTCTTCGCAGCGCAGACGGGCCCTCAGGTGCCCGGGGCGCACGATGTGCCCCCGCCGGCGCATCTCGAGGCGCAGCTGCCGCGCGGCGCGGTCCGAGCGCTCCGTCTCCGCCTCCTCGCGCTTGCGCTTGCCCAGGCTCTTGCTGCCGGCCAGGATCGGCGCCGCGGCGACGGCGCCGGCGCCGTCGGCGCCGGGCCGCACCGCGCTGCCCATGACCTTGGCAAACGCGCGCGCAAAGGACGCAGCCTTGCCCGCCGCGCCGCCGTCGGGCCGGCGGCCGCCGGGCGCGCCGCGCGCGGGCTCCGCGTCGCTGCTGCCCGCGTCGCTGTCGCTCGGCGACGCCGCGCCGCCGGCCCCGTCGCCGTCCGCGCGCTCTCCGGCGTCTCCGCCTGGTGCGGGCGCGGGCGCGCCAGCCAAGGCCGCGCGCTCGTAGTCGGCATCACCCAGGTCGTCATCGTCGTCAGCGTCGCCGCTGTCAGCGTCGCCTGCGGCAGCAAGGCGTTGGGCAGAGCCTGGGACCGTGGATGCATGGCCCCCGATGCTGGACCCGCGAGGTCTGAACCCGCTGTCAACCGCGTCACTGCCCAGGCTCAGAAAAAGGTGCCTCACAGCCAGGCCAGGCTGACCAGTGTTGCACGCACACCCAACCGTGCCACCCTCACCGTCCGCGGCCTGGTCGCCGTCTGGGCTCCCTGGACTGCCGGCGGCCAGGCCAAGTGCTCCGGTGTCAGGCAGCCGCTCCTCCAGGCCCTGGAGTGCGCCCAACTCTGCGGGTACGGCACAGGTGCAGCTCAGCCAAACTTGTGTTGCCTGCCTCCTGAGCACAGCACCAGTGAACAGTGCGGTAGGACGGCAAGCCAGCTTAAAACCACCAGTGGACTTACAGTGGACGTCCCAACCAGAGCTGTGACACAGGGCCATACCGTCTGGGTCAGCGTCTGCAGCCTGTGCCACCGTCGGCGTGCGCCTGCCCGCAAGTCCTGCCTTCATCTTCCACTGTAGCAAACAGCCAGTGAAGAGGCGGTCGCCTCTGTTCGAGCTTGTCGTAGCTTGGCATTGCGTGCCGCTGAGCAGGTGGTGTGCTGTGCAAACCTACCGGTAGGGCATTTTGTGCGCTCAACGCGACGTGCTGCAACCAATTGCTCCTGGAGTTGTGAAGCGGATACGCGGTGCTGCGTTGCAACCAGTCAGAAGCTCACTGCAGAAGTACTCCGTTGCTGCTTGCGTTGGGCTGGCTCGACTGTGCTGAATAGGCCTAGGCTGCATACCTGCTGCCTGCAGTCCCGTATCGCATACTAACGGCACCTGCGCAGCGCGTACGCTGCGGGGCACCGCACCGCGCTAGGGTTGCACACCCGGCCTGGGCAGCAACGCAGTTTGCACACGCCACTTCCCTGCACCGCTTGTGACCTAGCCAAGCCCGATGTGCGGCCCTGCAGGCGCGCCCTGTGCTATGCGTTCGGCCCATGCGCACCTGCCCTCGCTGTAAGCTTCTTTCGCTTGCCTGTGTGAGTCTCCGCACAAACGCAAGCGGCTTTGCAAACGCGCTGAAGCTTGCTCGGCTGGTGAGCAAAATACGAGCGCGGGCTGCTCGCGCGCAGGCACCGGCTTTTGCCTGGGGCTGTCCATATTCGGCACGCTGTTCATGGGTGTGATGGCCACTCTGCTCAAGCGCGACTATCAGTGCGCCCCTCGCGGCGGAGGGTTGCGAGTGATATGTGTCGCCTGGACGCGCGACCTAGCGTGTGGAGGCGCAAGGCTGTCATGGGCGACTTGCGGCTCTATCCTGGCACTGAGAAAGGCCAGTCTAAGAGAGGCAAGTGTGCACAGAAAGGACAGTCTAAGGCAGGCAAGTCTGCACTGCTGCACAGACATCTGATCAAGCTCCATCCCGCAGGTACCTGGGTGAGTGGTTTGACACCTCGGAGCCTGACTTTGCGCCGTACGAAGAGCAGCGCGACAAGGCGATGAACATGTGCTGGACGGTTGCCGGCGTGTATGGAGGCTTTGCGCTCGCGTCTGCGCTGGGCATGTGCTACTACAACTTCAAGGCAAAGCGGGCGTGATTGCTGATACCGCACCTGCCTGCCAGCCTTGCCCAAGGCAACGGCAGCCAAGGCAGCAACGGTCCTGGCGGCGCTCGGTGCAGCCAGGGCTGCACAGGTGTTGGAACACGTACAATAAGAGTGCCTTGTAGTGCCATGCGCAGCAGCGCGTTTGGGGTCGGGCGCTGTTTGCCATGCGGCCTTGCATGTTTATGATACAGCGCATGAGTGCAGTGGCAGGGTCTTGCGTAGAAGCAGACGGGTTGCCTTTGGCAGGTTGCCAGGCGTGGATGAAGCCAGAGCCTGTTCCAGTACGGCAGACAGCTGTTGAGCACGGTCTGGCAGGAGGTCTGTCTCTGCAATGCATCATCAGAGTCTGCATAGATGATCTCAACATGTAACTCTCAGAACATCTTTACACAGCAAATGGGTGCTGTCGCTGGTTGCTCTGATCATCCTGTTCACAGTCTGCTCACCATGCAATAGCAGGGTCTGACAGCAGCATGTCGGGCAAGCACTTGGCTGTTCCAACTCTGCTAAAGCAGCAATCTAGCTGTACAGCCCACAGCTCTGCCACCATAACCCTATTGGCTGTCTGTGCTGGGTTGCATGCTCTTGAAGATGCGGTAGGCGGCCACTGCGCAGGTGGTGTTGCCCAGGAATGTAAGGAAGGCCTGCGCACGCAAACCAATGGGGATGAAGCAGGCAGCAATAGGACTGATTGTGATTGTGTGGCACAAGCCCCCATGCAATATTCCGACGTGCGTGATGACTGAAGATACAGTGCACTGCGACGAGACGCGGCAGCTACACAGCTGCAGCCAGCTCCTCCCACGGGGCAGCAAGTCTGCAGGGCAACCAGCATGTCCAGGCTGTGCGAACTGGAGAAGACCTGGTGAGGCTCGCTCAACCCGGAGTGGCAGACCTGCAGGGCGACCAGCGCGTCCAGGGTGGGCGAGTTGTAGAAGAAGTGGTACGTGCACGCCGCCAGCGCGCCCCCGAACAGCGGCATCATCCCCCACGTCAGGCCCTTCCAGCTCTCGTTGCCTGTCGCAGGCACTTACTGGTCAGGCGCATCGCTCACTCCTGAGTTCTCTGGGTGCAAGCACTTAGGCGGTGCACAGCAAGCAGAGCGCCGGGCGGACCTGTGACCTCAGCATATCGCCAGACCAGATACATGGCCACGCCCCACTCCACCGTGCTGGACACGTGGATGGCCCAGGTCGGCAGCGACAGCGCGTTGACCGGCTCTGCGTGCACTGCAGCCCGGGCAGGCGCGCTGCACAGCCATGCGGCGCAGGAAGCGCCCAGGCTCTCCGCAAAGCGTGTCCCTGTGCAGCCCGCATGGCCCTGGTCCTGCTGTGCAGCCGCGCGCTTGCCCGGCGCAGCGCCGCGCTGGCTGCCGGCCCTACAGCAAGCCCCTGCGCTGTCACGCCTCCTGATTCGGTGCACTGCGGACGGACAGTGAGTGGCAAGACTGTGGCTGTGTCTATGGCTCATAGCAGACGAAGCGCTTACAGGCGCAGGCAGGGAGCCACACGACAGCATCACTATCAATCGCTCTGCTGGTGGTCTTTTGGGGCAGGGGCAGAAGTCACGATGTAGCAGACCAGACCAAGTAGAAAGCCAAAATCTGGTGTCCTAGAGCTCAAGCAAGCGCACTGGCTTCGATGGCTCTTTTAAGATGGGAGGTAGGCACGTGCTTCGCCTAAATAGGATAATTCGAACATATAAACTCGAGTTTGGCGGGCAGCAACGTTGTTGCTCGCGCCGCGGAGCGATTGTACAGGCAACCTCGCCTGTGAGTGAGACTCTGCTGCTCTTATCGCCGTGGTGTATGCTCGCAGTGCAGCGTGCAGGCATATTCCTTCAACCTCATGCACTGACAAGCGCAGCTTGTGGCATGGAAGATACGTACTGCAACGGCGAGCCCGTTGCAGCACGCCAGGCCAACGTGGTTGGCAGGGCGCTTGGCCAGCGCCCCGCACTGCTTCCGCACGCGTCCAGGGCACACGGCAGAGCCGGGCCGCTTCACAAGCTCCAGCCTGTTCACAACAAGAGCATAGCGCAGCACGTGCTGCCCATGGAAGAGGCCGCAGCGCAGCAGACGCGCCTGTCCCACCTGCGGCATGCTGCGCGCCACTGCCTCAAGCCAAAGGTGTGCTGCGCTCTGCGCCTGCTTCCTATTTACCAGTGACCTGTGGAGGAGACTGCCAGCAAGTAAAAACATAAGCTGAACACACAGAAAAATATGTGTGTATATACCAAGATGTGTTGCACCTGCACACGCACCTGCACACTTGGTGCTCAGCTGACAAGCCTCTGCCGGCTTTACACCTAACGCCGACTCGCATAACAACGACCCCGCCGTACCAGGGACCCGGCAGCAACGACCGCGAGCGTGTCGAGCGCGCTATCAACGTGGCGACCTCGCTGCCGTTTGTCGCTGTTGGCCTCAGTACGCTGAGGTAAGGCTAAGTTTTGCGTGTGCGGCTTGTTTGCGTCCTGTAAACCTGCCATGGGCCAGCGATCCTGGGGCCTTGTATGCGCAGGCGGCGCCAGACGAGCGAGGGCCAGCACTTTGGCGCCTGGCTGGTGGCGCTTGGGGCAACTGCGACAGCGTACCACGCGTCCGAGGGGCGGCTGCGCGTCGCCTTGCGCAAGCTCGACTACTGGCAAGCGTGCCCTGCATGCCCAGGACTGTCCCCGCTTGCAGAGGATTTGATGCTGCGCAGAGCTGGCAAGGGGACCTCACGCTTTTTGTCAACAGACGTGCGCTCTTGCAGGTAGAGGCTGGCAGCGGGACTGCGCGGCATACCAGAACAGCAAAGTGGACCTGCCTGCGGCCGCCAAAGCCTTGTTGCATTTTCGCTGCAGGACCATCGCGGCGGCGACCGGTCAGCTGGCGCGCGCGGCGCGCCCTGGGTCGGCGCGCGGCGGCGGCGCAGCAGGCGGCGAGCGGCGCAGCAGGTTGCGGGCGGCGGTGGCAGCCGCGCTGACGCCGCTGCAGCCGACACTGGTGACCGCGCTTGAAATCGCCGTCGCCGAGGCGCGCGCCCCCCGCTGGTCCTGCACTCATGCACACCGTCACGCTTTTATGCACACCGTCGCTCACAAATATGTTGTACACGCACTGCCGCTGGCAGCGTCCTCTCAACGCTCAAGGTGTATGCAGTTAGATATAGGCTTTGCAGCACACTGCTTCTGCAGGAAGGGCGGGCAACGCACCGTCGCTGTTTGCGCACAACAACCGTGTACACCGAGCGCAGCATGCGCAGGGGCGGGTGCCCTTCCGCAGCTGTCCCAGTCACCGGTCGCTCCCTCGATCTCGGGAACAGGCAGCTGCTCCGCGTGCTCACTGCCCGGCCTGCGGCGCCAGGTGGAGTTTGCGCGCGCCGCGCTCGCGCGCCCCCCGGCAGCCTGCCGCTGCGCCGCGGCCGGCTCCGGGGCGGGCGGCGCGCGCGAGCGCGCACCTGGCGCCAGCGCATGCGGCGCCGCTGGCAGCCACCCGGCGCACGCCTGCATCAGGGTAAGCGCGGCGCCCTGGCACGACAGCCCCAGAGGCGCCGCCGCGCCGCCCTGCGGCAGCGCGGGCGCGGGCGCGGCGGCGGCGCGGCGGCGCGGCGGGCCCGGAGCGGCGGCGGCCCTGCGGCGCGCGCACAGGCGGCACCTGGCGGCGGGCGCGCTGGGCCTGGCGTGTTTCGCGCTGGAGGATGCGGCGCGTGAGCGGGCGGGCTGCGGCTGGGCGCACGCCGCCTGGCACTGCCTCGCGTGCGCGAGCGTGTCGGGCTACAACGCGCTGCTGGCCGCGCAGGAGGCCGCTGCAGCATAGCTCTCCGTTTTGGATGGAGCCCCGCTCCTTGTTTGACGGCGCAGGCTATGAGGTTGACACGCCGTGTTGATCTCACAGGCATGCATGGCCTGGTGCACTGGCACGTTGCCTTTGCTGCGAGGTGCACTGCCGGCCAGCACTGTGCACGATCTGTGTGGCTGGAATGTGTCTGTACCCTCAGTTGTAAACCATGCAAGTCGTGAAAGAGCTCTGACGTGACCAACATGTTGGTGTAACACACTGATGACATACTGTTTGTAACCAGCGCGAACTGCGCCATTATGGCGCCGCCATAGTCCCGTTCTTGCCTCGCACTTTACACTTCACATGTGAGGTAGCTCTCAACGCACCGCCCTGTTAGCTGCGGGACAATACGCAGGACAACGGCAGCAACGTCAAGAGCGCAATGCTACATGCAAAATACCCAGTGATGGGGCGTGTAATAGTGTTCAGACACCTTAACACACCCTGAAGGCAAGCGTGGATATGTCATGACAGCTAATGACCGGGCCTTAACAGCGACAGAGCGCCTGGATGCTCACTACGCCCCTGCACGCAGCAGACACACGTGCTGAGAGCACCTCTCTGCCTCTAAGAGAGGCCGTGACACCTCACAACAGCCCTGTGAGGGCACGAAAAGCTGGTGGACCTGGGTGCGTTGGCGCACCTCTGCCGTGCGCTCGCGTGCTGGAGCTGCAGCGCAGCGTCAAGGCTGCAGCGCGATGGACACCAAGCCAGCACCCCTGGAGTGGCAACCAGTCCTTCAGCCTCTCTTGCGACCTTCAGCCTCTCTTGCAGGGTGGAAGCATGCCGCAGACCACAGCCATAGCCAAGTGAAACAGTGGACGAGTGGCACGCCTGCTGCACCGCGAAGACAGCGTCAGGGTCCGTCGCTGTCCTTCAAACGCTGTTTACGGCTTGGGCTGGCGTGCGGGCGCATCCGCGGGCGGCGCCTGTGACCGCGGATCCCTGCCCCGCTCCCGCTCCCGCGCCTGCCGCTGCGCCTCCCTCTGCAGCGGCTCCTCGAAGATGTAGACGCCCGAAGCGACGCCCACCCTGGCCAGCCCCGCCGAACGCCGCTCCGGCGACCATGCTAATGCGCGCATGTCAGCATGCAGCGGCAGGCCGCCTCCAAGCACGGCTCACATGTTGGCCGAACTGCACGGCTGTAAGACGGCGCCAGCAGGAGGGCGCTCACCCCACTGTAACCAGCAGGCTCATGACCATCATGCCGCGCCCGCGTGCCATTCCTGTGAACAGCGCCCCCGGCCTCAGCAGCCCGGTGTCGCCTGCTGTCCTCAGCAGACGGGGGGCCTGGGGCCCTTGGCAAGAGACAGGTTCTCTTGTTCATTATCGACAGGTGTGTGCCAATCTCAACCAGCCGTTCATCATGGTCAGCGTGTCGCAGTTTTCCCGCGCCGGCGCCTTCGGTAGCAAGCTCAAGAGCAACAGCAGGACACCCGCAGCGCGGCCACGGGTGGCAGTCATGGTGGTTGCGCGCCAGACGAAGAAGGAGGCGCTGCTGGAGGCGAAGAAGGATGTGGAGACCCTCATCAAGAGTAAGCACTGCCATCCCATAGTCGTGCGGCTTGCCTGGCACGACAGCGGCTCGTTTGATAAGGTGCGGCGGGGCGCTTTTCTGCGGGCGTGCCGATGTTGTTGCGTGTGCTCTGTTTGCTGGCGGCAGCGCGCTTGTGCCTATGCCTCTGCACGTGAAGTGCAGGCAGGCTGCTGTGCTGGCTGGTGAGAGCTGCGGGCCCTGGCGGGAACGTGGCTGCTTGGAATCATCTGGAGGATTGCATGCGGCGCTCACGCTGCTCCTGTGCTTTCGCAGGACGTCAAGGAGTTTCCTCGCCGCGGCGGGGCGAACGGCAGGTGCGTTTCCTGTGAGAGGCGTTGCTCATGGGATTTTGTGGCCGGCATCAATGCGAAGCTGCAGCGCTGCACAGCCGGCCTGCTGCCCTGACTACGGTGCTGGGGCCGCGTCGCAGCATCCGCTTCTACCCGGAGATTACGCACGACGCGAACGCTGGTGCGACAGCGGGACACAGCGCCCCGCTTTTTACACGGCGCACAGCAGCATAGCGCCAAGCGTTGTCTCAGACGTGCTGCGTGTGAAGTGAGGCAGCGTGCGAGGCGTTGCGGGGCGCCCTGCGCTCGTGCGTAGCGGTCCAGACCGGACGCTTCAGGCCGGACGCGGTGCGAGCGTTGCTGGGCGGCCGGCGGCGCGCAGGCCTGACGGTCGCGCTGGACCTGCTGAAGGAGATTGCGGACAAGTACGAGGGCGTGTCGTACGCAGACCTGTTTCAGCTTGCGTCGGCGACCGCCATTGAGGCGCGCGGCCCCGCAGCAGCAGCCCATATTATCGTGGCGCGGCTGGCACGGGCATGCATGTGTTGTCGCATCCGACCTGGGTCCTGGTCACCAGCCGTGGTGCTCGTGAGCTTGCTGTCCATGCGCCCTCCTGAAGCGACGGGCGATTCGGCGCGCCCTGCAGGACTGTTGTCGCAGCAGAGCGAGCCTCAGCTCACTCGCGCGCCTCTATTTGTCAGGATTCGTCCCCAAAAGGGGGGCAGCGGGCGCGCAGGTGGCTGGCGGGCCGTCGATCCCGCTGAAGTTTGGGCGCAAAGACACCGAGAACCCGGAGGGCTGCGCGCCGGAGGGCAACCTGCCGGCCGGCGGCGCGCCCTGGCCGGCGCCGGCCAAGGGCCCGGGCGATCACCTGCGCCAGGTCTTCTACCGCATGGGCTTCAGCGACCAGGAGATCGTCGCGCTGTCTGGTGCGCGCCCGGGTGGCGCTCCGTCACAGTGCGGTGTGGTGTGGTGTCGCGCCAGCGCGTACGCCAACACATCAGTGCACTGCGGCATGGCGCGTTTGCGATGATCTTCGCGCCCGCCAGAGCGGCTGCGCCAGCGCTCCTTGGCCTGGGCCCACCGTGATACGGCAGCTGGAGCTGCGACATGCGGCCCACTGCTGCGCTGACCAACTGCCCAGCAGCGCCGCCTGCGGCCGCAGCACACGCACGCCGGCCAACAGGCGCCGGGCAGGGGTGCAGCAGTGCGTCACGGGAGGGGGTTGCGGCGCGGCAGGCGCGCACACGCTGGGCCGGGTAAAGCCCTCGCGCAGCGGCTACGGCAAGGAGAAGACCAAGTACACCGAGAAGGGCCCGGGCACGCCCGGCGGCTCCTCCTGGACCGTGGAGTGGCTGAAGTTTGACAACTCGTACTTCAAGGCGCGCCCCCTCTGCCCGCGCGCGGCTTTTCCGGGAGTGGGCTTTGGCGCCGCGCGTGAAGAGGCTGGGCGCTGGGCTCTTCGCGTGCAAGGGGCCCGCGCTTGTGTGGTTGGCATGCGGGTGGCATGAGCGTGATGAGCATGGCGTCATCTGTTCACGCGGTCTGGCGCCCGCGGCAGGATGTGAAGGAGCAGAAGGACGACGAGCTGGTCGTGCTGGAGACCGACAATGTGTTGTACGCTGATGAGGGCTTCCGGTGCGCCCTGACGCAGCTTCATGGGCATAGAGGTCATCAGCAGCAGCTCTGCAACTCTGCTTACATCACCGAGGCGCCTAGTGGTGATTTGATGGCGCATTGGGTGCCACCAGTGTATTGCACAGCCTTGTGTGACGTGCACAAAGCTCTTACAAACACGTAGGAAACGCACACCCCAGAAGAGGGTCAAGACGGCTGCGGCCGCACACAGACTTGCTGCTGCACTGGGTGCACTCATCAGAGGTGTGTTGAGCAAGCTCCATGTTGGGCTGCCGGCACGCACCCCGTGCCTCGGGCTGCCCGCGCGCTGCGCGCCGGCCGCTTGCGGAGGAGCATGCAACCTGCTTATTTGAAGCAATGCACCGACTTCAGGGTCTCGAACTACTCCGGCACCTGCTTAATGTGTGATCGTACCTGCAGGCTATATGCAGTGCGCGGGGAGACTGCTGCTGACCCGGGCCCGCGCCCCGCGCGCAGGCCGTACGCGGAGAAGTACGCGGCCGACCAGGACCTGTTCTTCAAGGAGTACACGGCCGCGCACCTGAAGCTCTCCGAGCTGGGCGTGGAGTGGGAGACGGAGCCGTTCACGTTCGAGGACTGCCTCACCTGCGTGGGCGCCCAGGAGTGAGCGTTGCGCGGATGGGCGGGCCGGGCCTGGAGCGCATGCGAGCGGGCTTGGGCGGGGCTGCAGTCGTGTGCTGGGCGGACCGCACCCACAGCTGCTGCCCGTTAAGAATTAAGGGTGCACAGCACTTCCTAAGGACTGGGTGCACCCTAGCTGGGCTGGTTCGCATTGCATGGCTGACCCTGTCCAATGGTGCAGAGGCTGTGCGGGCGGCTGAGCTCTGCGTGGGCTGCCGTCTGCATTTGTAGGCGTTGGGTGGTGCAAGGCAGGCGTCACGTTGAATGTCAGCATGGGTGCCCCATTCTTTGGCTCATTCTCGACCTTGGAGGAAAGAGCTGGCATGTGCACATGCAGTTGCGCAGGCCTTGTTGTTCAAGCCGTGTCCAGCCCAGGGCGTGACTCGTTCTAGCTAGGGGTTGCGGCGGGGCTCTGCAAGATGTGCGGCACCCCTGCACCCATACTCAGGAGACGCCCGCGATGCATGCGATGCTGCATGTAAGCGACGCCCAGCCCCAGCTGCCGCGCAGGCGCGAGGGGGCAGGCAGCGCCAGTCAACAGGCACGGCGTCGCACGGTTGGCGCGGCCCGCGCTGGACCTCGCTGGCTCTTTCGATAGGTATCAGAGGCAGAGCTCGGCGCCGGCGCGCCCGACTCTGCAGCGTGCGGGAGCGCGCCTTCAGCAGGCCCGCAAACCCCGCCGGCAGGCGCGGCCCGAGCGCCGCGGCCAGGCCGGTGGGGTGCAGCACGGGCGCGGCCGGGTAGAGCAGCGCCGCGAACGCGACGTAGAACGCGACCAGCGGCGCGACGGCCGCGTAGAATACCTGCGCCGGCGGCAGCGCCTCCACCAGGCGGCCGTAGTAGAAGAAGAAGCCCAGGCTGGCCGGCAGCACGCCACAGGACGCCAGGAATGGCAGCACCTCCGCGCCCGCGCTCGTCACCTGGCGCCCGCGCGCGCGCGCACGTCCGGCCACCGCCCACGCCCGCAGCTAGCTCGCACCCCGCACGCGCCGCATGCGCACTGGCAGGCCGGCGCTCGACGCTCCTCGAGGGCGCATGTGGCTACCACACGTACCGACGTCCCGACCAGGGGCGCCGGGCGCCTGCAGGGGACGCTGTCCAGCCACCGCGCGCGCTCGCGCCTGCCTCGGGCACCCCGCACGCGCAGCGAGCGCGCTGGCAGGCCGGCGCATGGCGCTCCCGGGGGGCGTATGCAGCGACCGCATGTGTCGACGTCCGCTCTGGGGGCGCCGGGCGCATGCAGGGGGCGCGGGGCAGGCGCGGGCGACGCGCCATGAGGCTGTGCGACGCGTTCTGGATGAGCGTCAGGTTGAAGCCGGCGCAGAAGAAGATGACCGCGAGCGGGACCAGCTTCTGCCACACGCTCGTCGGCTCCGGCAGCGCCGCCTCGATCGCCGCCAGGCTGTCGCCGGGCACCTGGCGCCGCGCCGCGCGCGGGGGCCTCAGGGTTTAGGGCTTAAGCAAGCGCTCGCACGCCGTGTGCGGAGGGCTTCAGGGCTTGCGCAGGCGCTCGCAGGCGGCGTGGCGCGGCCCGCGTGCCGCTGGCCCGCGGCCGCCGGGCTACGCGGGTGCCCCCCGCGCCAGGCGGCTGCAGGGCGCTTCTCTGCACGCGCAGCCGCCCGGCTGCAAGGCACGCTGGTCGTTTCGCTGGAGTCGGAGACCTTTGGCTGGCGCTCTCGGCAGCTGTGGGAGATGCGGCCCTGGCGTGCGGGCCGCGGCGAAACGACAGGGGCTGGTCAGCTCTTTGTCCAGGCCGGCACAGACGGAGACGGGGCTCTCCACGGCCTGTGTAGCGAGCGGCGTGGGGCGAAAGGGGGAGCAGGGGGCGCGCGTGGGGAGGCCCCGGCGCAGAAACAGGGGCTGCGCGACAGGCCCCGCGCAGGCCTGCACTGGGCGGGTGCGCAGAGCCGCGCGCGGCGCGCGCACCCGCAGCTTGCTGTTGCCGCGCCACCAGCGCGACCGGTTGCGCCGCTGCAGCCAGTGCGCCTCGGTCTTGGCGCCGATCGCGGACAGCTCCAGCGGCAGCGTGAGCAGCAGCCGCGCCCACTCGCTGCTCGCGCCGCCGCGCCCCGCCCCGCCCTCGCCCGCTGCTGGCGGCTCGCCGCCGGCGTCCGCGCCCGCGCGGCACTGCCACCGCTGCGCTCCGCGGCTGCCGCGCTGCTGCGCTCCTCGCCGCCGCTGCCGCAGCGCATCACGCACGCAGCCGCCTGGCGCGGTTGCCCCTGCAGCACGGCTGGCATTCGGGGGCCAAGGTTGCAGTACGCTGTGCACTGCACGGCCGACCTGTCAGCACAGGCTGCGGGGACACGTGCACAGCCAGTGCCAGCCACACGCATGCCCTCCGGAGGTTGATGCAGGCCTGGCAAGTGCTGGGCGCATTGGGCCCAGTCAAACACTGCTCCGCCTTTAAGTGCTCGAGCAGGCTCTTGGCTGCCGTGCAGCGCCCCCGCGCGCGGCCAGGCGGTGGTTCAGATACGCCCAGAGGGAGCTGGCGAGCACCTGAGCACGCCGCATTGGCCCCCTCCGCGCGCAGGCGCGCAGCAAGCTGCAGTCGCAACGGCGGCACGTGTAGGGCAGGGCTGCTGTGGGCGCACGGTGCGCCCATAGACACGGGGACCCCTGGTGCGGCTTGCGCTGCTTGTGTGCCTGTCAACCTCACCACCCCCAGACCTGTCGGACTCCACTGCGCATCGCCTCGGTCTGACGCGCCATGATGGGGGCCTGTGCAACCTGTAGGGTGCTTAATAGACAAGTGTGCATCATTATAAAAGGTTGCCATAAGGGCCTTTCTGGTCGCCAGCGCCTGCATGCTGTTGCCAAGCAGGCTGTGTCCTTGCATGCCGAGCGTTGTGCTGCTATGCCCTGATTAGCATGCTGCGCAGCCCTGCATGGGGCCTGCTCCCGTGCATAGCCGCAGCTCGCTGATACATTCTCTAGCACCAGGTCTGAATCCAAGGCTTTGATGCAAGCACAGGTGCCGCAGCCACTGCCATGCTGCAGGGCCCCTGCATGCGGTACTGCGTCACATGTGTACGTCGCATTACTTTAGCAGGTACAGTAAACAGCTGCGTGTATGCAGAGCGGGCGCGCTCCTCAAGGACCAGGGCGCCACCGCAGCGCACACAGAGCACCAAAGTCTTCAAGTCCACTCTGCAACAGGCCTCCTAGCAAGCCCAGCTAGTCGAGATATACCTTGGACGGGCACTCGCTCTCCTTGCAGAAGTAGTGAGGCACCTGGTGGATCTGCAACAGCATTTGGCACTTGCTGCTCCCGCACACGGCCAGTCTCAGTGACCGCGGTCGCCAGAGTGCACTCTCCGGCCACAGAAGCAGCGCAGCGCAGGTGCAAAGCGGTGGCGAGGCCCCACCTGCACCTTGCGATCACCGGCACGCGGCGGATGTACCGGTGCTGATTGCGCATCCCCCTCCGGTGCGCGGATACCTAGCAGTGGACCGAAAAGTCAGACCCAACCGTACACAAGCAGCGCCGCCGAGCCTCTGTCACCAGGCATGCGCTCGCCTTCTTCTTTGGCACCGCCATCCACCGCCGCTGCTCCAGGCTCGCGGCTGCGTTCGGCCACCCGATAGCGTCGCCTGTCGGCTCTCGGCTGCCTGGGGCCGCCGCGTCTGACGGCGAGCACTCCGCCGCCGGCCAGCGGCTCCAGAAAGGCTGTGCAATGGCCGTGCTCAGCGCGCGGACCTGCGCTGACAGGCCAGGGCCTGCGCAACTAGCAGCCCCCGTGCACGGCAGCTGCCGCAGCAGCGGCAGGAGCTGCTGCTGCGCGGACTGCATCCGACTCGTGCCAGTGGCGCGCCGAATGCCGTGCGAGTGCAGGTCTGCCTGGAGCTGGGACGTGAGCAGTGCAGTGACAACACGGTGTCGCTGGCGTGCACGGCGGTGGCTACTCTGGCAGCCTTTATCACCCTCGCCTAGAGGTGGAACTGGAGGTGAGAGGCTGCTGAAGTGCCCTATATTCTGTGTGCAATCTAAGCGCTTAGCGTGAAAAATATAAAGCACTGCACCAGCGGCACATCGGCTGTGCATGAGGCCATGGGGCTGCCTGTGACGCCCAGCGGCAGGAGCTAGGCGGCAGCCGCGCTGCTCCCTGTGCCATGTCCGCCCTGCGCGACTGGTTCCGCCGGGGCCCGGTGCAGCCGGCGGTGGCGCACGCGCAGGAGCAGACGTGGGACCCTGTTGCCTACGAGAAGGAGCTGGACCAGCTGGAAATCGCCACCGCGCTGTCGCAGTCCGCCGCCGCCGAGGCGCAGCGCCGCGCCGCGCAGATGGATGGCGATATGGAGTTGCTGTTTGCCAAGCGGCTCTCGCTGTCAGGGACGCCGAGCCGGGCGCAGATGGTCAGCTGTAAGCTGTGGGAGACGGACAGGTGTGGCCCGCGCTCCGCCCGCGCCAAAACCTTGCGCAGTCATGATACACAACTGATATGTGCTCGGCCGTGGTGCGTATGTCGCTGCGCCAAGTCCAGAGGGTAAGAGGAGGGCGTAGCGCAGCTCTGTGTGTGCCATGTGTCGGCTGTGCCTATTTAATGAATGGGTGCGCTGCGCCGGCGGGACGCGCCACGCCGCCCCCTGCGCCTCCATGCGTGTGCTGAGCAGCGCACATCACTGCTTTTGCGCTCAGCGGCGCACACGTTGCAAATTTGCCGGGTGTGCGCGCGCTCGCAGCCTGGACTACGGCGACAGAGTCGCGGACGGCCTGTATGACGCCTGGGGCGTGTTCCCCGAGCTGGTGCACGTGCCGCACGGCGAGACGGGCTACGGCCTGCCGAGCCTGGAGGAGCTGCGCGGCCTGCCGGCATGGCCGGGCGACCCGCGCGAGGTGCGACGGCGCTGCGCTCCCTCACGCGAGTTGAGCAGGCCTGAAGTGCGGGCGGCGGCGGTGCGGCGGCGCTGCGCTGTGAAGACTGCCGAGTGGGGTCCCCGTTGGCCGACATGCTGAGCCTGTGCGAAGATCGCAGCCCGCCGGCTCGGCCGGGCGACCCGCAGTGAGGCACGTGAGGCAGGCAGGCCTGTCCGTGAGCGGTTGGCTGCAGGCGGCGGCGAGCAGGGCGGCCGCGCTTCAGGCGCTGGGAGCGGTGGCCCCAGTCAGACTGGGCGGCCTGCCGGCGCCCAAGGGCGGCTCGCGCAGCGCGCTGCCCCAGGAAGGGCTAACGGCCGCGTGCGCATGAGCACCGGGAGCGCCCCGGGCCGACAGGCCGTCCCAGGCTATGCGGCAAACGCATTCCAGTGTTAAATACGGGCTGCCAGCCGGCCCGGCGCGCGCCCCAGGAGGGGCGCGCCCGGGCGCAGCGCGGGCGCTGAGGGCGTCTGCCGCTGGGGCGCAGGTGGTCGTGGTTGACCAGGGCTGCGACCCCGGGCTGCGCGAGGCGGCGGAGCTGGCGTCGGAGGCGCTCACGCGCTGCTGCGACGAGGGCCTGGTGGCGTGCATCCGGGCGCGCGCCGCGCCCGCCGAAAGCACCTGCAGCCGTGGCGCGCTGTCTGCCAAGGGCCGCCGCATCTGTCTGTTTGTGGCCAGGAGCAATTTGCAGGAACATATGTCTGTTGCGGGGTGTCGCAGCACCGCACACGCCGCACCCCCTTCAGCTTGGCGCATGCGCGGCGGCCCGCCCCGCGGCAAACTCGCGGCGGGGAGCGGCCAGCCTGCTGCTCTGGCCAAACAGCCACCCTGCAGAAAGCGCCGCTCGCGCTGCGTGCTGTCCTTCGGCGCGGCCCTGGCGGCGGGCCCGCGCGTGGCGAGCTGCGCAGGCGCTGGCGCAGGTTTTTGTTAATTCAAAGTAAACCCTATCCGGCCCTGCCCCTGACCCTATGCGGCGCGGGCTTGCGCAGGCGCTGGCGCAGGTGGTGGCTGAGCGCATGGGCGGCCGGTTCGCGTACGACGAGCTGGAGGCGCGCTATGCGGCCGCGGCCGCGCAGCGCAAGGCGGCTGCGGGCGGCCTGGTCACGCGCATCGGCGACCTGCAGGTCGGCCTGGCGCGGCACCGTGCGCTGCTGTTCAAGGCGCTCGCCGACGCGTGCGAGCTGCCCTGCCGGCTGCTGCGTGGGCCCATGCACCTGGGCGCGCCCCCCCGGCTCCCGCTTTCTCTTTTAGGCGCGGTGTGTCATGCTGGCGCCTTCCCATGTACATCATTTTTGTGTCGGTTGAGCTGTAAGGGGGAGATGCCGATGGGGCGCGTGCGGCCGCGAGCGCAGCTCGATAGCACCAGCGGGGGCCCTGCCAGGACCAGCGCGCCGCCCGTCCCGCGCTGCGCAGATTGCATCTCCGCGCTCGCTGGCTCAGCACCGCGTTGTGTCTGTCAGCAGTTCAGGCTTCTGTGAGGGCTGGTGGCTGCGCCCGAGGGTGCGCGGGCTCACTAGACGCCGCGCGCGCGCAGGGCCGCACGGGGACTCGGGCGCGATCGCGGTAGTGCTCGTGCGCGGGGACGCGAGCCAGGGCGAGATGGTGGTGGAGCTCGTCAACGCGCCCGGCGCGACGCGCGTGGTGCGCTCACGGGGCGCCGGTGGCTCTGTGGTTGCTCACGGGAGCGGTTTTTACCGGAATGGAAAACGCCCGCGGGACAACGCGGCCGGCTGGCATATGCAGAGGACGTGTACGCAGTCGTCATGGCATGCTTTGTGCTGTCAGGCAGGTCCCATGCCAGGTGAGCGTGTCATAGCTGTGAAGTGCCGATGTGCATGTCCGTGTGAAGAGGCGTGCGCCTGTCAGGTGCCCACCGCAGGCATGCATGCTGCAGTGTCCGTGCCGGAAGGCTGTTGCTCGAAGCCTGCTGCAAATGTCGCTCGCTGGCGCCAGGCGGATGAGCACGAGCTGCCGATGCTGCTGTCGCGGTCCATCGCGCGGCCGCCCAGCGACCGCGTGCACGGCCTGCACTGGGCCGAGGACGACATCGAGGGCCCCGCGCTGCTGGGCGGCCCCGAGCAGGGCGCGAGCCCGGTGCGCCCCGGCCGCCCGCGCCAAGAGAGGCGCCCTGCAGCTGGCCTGGCACTGTCCGGTCTACAGCTGGCCCGGGCCCATGACGCGCGTCTCGAGCAGTTGTGGCCGACCTTGAGCGGCCTGTGCGCGCCGCGCAGGACGGCCAGCTGCCGCCGCCGGTGGGCGCGGGGTCGGCGTTCACGCGCATGCCGCCGCCCGCGTCGCCGTTCCAGAGCGACGAGATGCAGCTGGGCTTTGACCCGCCGCCGCCGACGGCCGTCGACCAGATTACCGCGATCCCCATCCAGGCGCGGGGCGTGGCTACAAGCGGTTTGTAGGGCCTGCGTGACGTGTATTTACCTGGAGGCCAGGGACGAGCGCTTGGCGCTCACAGAGGCGTGCCACGCCTTCACAGTGCTCGTCCCTCGGGCGGGCGCCAGGTGAGAGGGGCAGCCGTGGGGCGACGGCAGCCGCAGCCGTCCCACGCTGCATGACCACTACCCTGCAGGCTGCCCTGGAGGCAACAAGCCAAGGGTGTCACAGTGCCCAACTTGCCAGGCAGGCAGCTGGGTGAGGCGCTTCCTCCAGTACCGCCCAACCCCCTGAGCGCCTGGCAGGCACCCGGGCGCGGCGCCGCGTCGGCCTTCCACGAGTTCCCGGACTCGCCCATCGATGCGCCGGCGCCAGCGCCGGCGCCGCCGCGCGGCGGCGGCCGCGCGCGGCGGCGGCCCAACCGCC
>JAABUO010002146.1_pt1 | contig 24469 bp, 30 predicted proteins | sample 5559291 | NCBI WGS metagenome assembly JAABUO01 (sample SAMN10711878, study PRJNA513372) | rock metagenome | isolation source: Antarctica rocks | place: Antarctica: Victoria Land, Finger Mt sud
GCTAAAGAAGATGTGAAACGCCCTTCTGCATCAGTTTTGTGGTGTTTGCTGGTTGCGCTCATTCTCTCGAAGCTGTTTCAAGCACTGGAAGACGCTCAGCAAGAGTTGTGCAACTCTAAGTCTTCCAGCAAATGTCCTGACACAAATAATTGCAGCCCTGTCCCAAAAGCTGAATTTTGGGGGACGTCAAGGTCCCTAGCTATCGAGCCTTCCGCAATAGCATGTCCTGGCACTGTTTGACTTCATGCAAGCCGTGTCGACCCAGCGCGTCGCAGATCACTGGGCATCAGCACTTCGCCGCATTGCGAGGGCGCGCGCGTTTGTCATAAACATTGGAAGCCTTACTCGACTTCGAAGTTGATCAACAATCTCACCTCGTGTTGTGCGCGGCTGCACAGGGCCATCACGTTGTGGTCTGGAACGTATTCCAGAAGTTCTGGGCTGTCACCCAAAAGCCACACCATGCAATAAGTTCGCGGTCCCACGAACGTCGCCGACATGGATGACTGGGACCACCTGCTAGCAAGCAGCGAAAGCCTGGTACACGGGGTAGGCTTTTCTTCCATGGCAATTGACGGAAAGTCTGCAGCATGCTTAGACTCAATTGGCAGCCTGCTGCTATGACAGCGCCTCGCTCGAGCTATATGTGCAGCGATGCACCTTACACTTGCTGCAGGATCCGCTTGGAATGCCCAGAGTCAGCCGTACAATGGACCAGGTGCAGCAGCTGTCAGAAAGACTGGTGTCTAGGATACAGCATAGAGACACCACCACTGACGGCCTGGCCTCAGCTCGCTTGCTGGCACAGCAAGGAGTAAATCAGCGGCAGTATGTTCTGCAGCCTAATCGTGTCACTATTTTTGAGAAAGCCCCTACATATGTGCCAGGTTGTAAATACACCTGTGTATGCAGGTTGTCCAAAGCCCTCAGCAACTTTGAGATGAAGGCAACTTATGAAGATGTATATCAGACACAGCATCCCAACATAGACGAGTATCTCAGATACGTGCAGCAGGCTACCCTGCTGTCAGCTATCCATGTAAAACACCCGTTGGCTCTTACTGCAGTGCACTGATGCTGCCGAGTGCACAAAATCCCAGCAGAGTGCTTCAGCATGCCTGCTGCTGCCAAGCCTCAGCAATTACCTGACCCTTGCAGCGGTCTGCCGTGCATCAGCGTCATAACAAGCAGTTTGTGCTGCACAGGAGGCGCAAAAGGACGCTGCGTCAGCTTTTGATGACTTCATGGATCAATGCGTAGAGTCAGATTGGGCGCGAGACAGGGAGAAACTAGTGCACACTATCATGTCAGTCGGAGGCACTGCCAAGTCTCACCCTAACCGCTCAGCTTCGTTAACAGCCACCTCCAATACTTTGTTCCTGGAAGCAGCCACCGGTCTGCTCTTTCACACCAACTCTCAAAACCTGCATACCGTTATGTTGCTGTTATACTTCCTGACTTTGTTTGCATTGCATATCTCTAGATTCCCCATTTCTGTCTGTCTCTTATAAGTCCCGGCCTCAGCCCTTGTGAGATTCCCATCCATGGCTCTGCTATCTGCTTTCAGCACCACTTGCTGCTTGCAAATCCAAAACGCCTTTGCGCACTTTGTGCATGGCAGCTGACAGGTGCAGCACCGTCTCAGCCATTAAAGAACACCCACCATCAAGCAAAAGCTATTGTCATGCAGCATGACTGTTGCATTGTTGAGGAGGACCTCCTTCCTTGCTGTCTTGAGAACTGCAATGCAACACAACAGCACAAACTGTCATTACTCACTCACTGACTGGTGGGTTGTTCAAGATCTGTTGTGGTACACCAGGCTCAGCTTCAATGGATGCCAAAGCTCAGATCAGTGACCAGGCCAAGAGATACGGCCAAGTGGTTTGCAATGTCAACAAGGCCTTGGTCGGGGGCAGCCAGGACCAATTTGATGCTGTGAAAGCTCTCCTTGATGCATGCCCTGAAGAAGACAAAGGTCAGCATTTCACCTGCACAACCACCACTTTGACCTGAGTGCAGTGTGTGAAATCACAAAGAGCAGTTGCTCTGATTCATGCCAGTTATCCATGCTATCACTGCATGAGCACAGGTCTGGTCTAATGTCACTGTATGCACCATCCTGTGTAGTGAAGAAGACAGGGCAGGGTCAGCAACCATTCCACATGACCGTTTCTCCGCTTGTGATACCATATGTATGGCAGTGCAACATACATGCACCGTCTCTGCTTGACAGCAGCTAGAAGAGAACAAGTTCAGCAACTGCACACTTTGACATACATGACTGCAGCTGAGAAGAGAACAAACATAGCAAGCGCACACCTTACATGCATGACTGCAGCTGAGAGGAAACAACTATAGCATCCGCACACATATTACATGCATGATTGCAGCTGAGAAGAGGATGACAATGCACAAGACCTGGTGTCTGCTGCACACCATGTCAGCTGAGCTCAAGCGCCAAGTCAGCGGCTCAGATGTGACACTGGCTCTGAATACGGGGGCTCGTGCCTTCCTGGAACAGTCCTATCAGCAGTATGCGCGCTCAGAGCTGCAACAGCACCGCAATCAGGTACACTGCCTATTGTGCTACCAGTGAATCGGCTGGCTTGTCCGGTATGTTTGGTGTGTATGCATGAACCATCATCTGTCTGTAGCAAAGTGCACAGAGGTGACTGTGCACATCCTTGCTTTTAATGTGCCTCAAACTGGTTGCCACACAGTGATGGACACATACCCCCAGAGCCCTTCTGTGCTGGTGTGAAACAACATAACTGATCAACCATGCAGCCCAGAAAATGCTAATAGCCCCTAATGCTGCAAGCTGTCTGATGATCCTGCAAGCTGATTGTCGCCGGCAAAATGCCTGCTCAAATGGCTGCAGTGCACAAGGGCTGCATACTAGGGCGCTCACATGCATCCTTTCACCCATGGTGTGTTGCTGCAGGGCGCCCTCAGTTCATCCAGCACTCTTGCACAGCTTAGGGCGTTTGCCAAGATCAGGGCAAAGGCTGTGGGCAGTGACAGGGACCTCGACTGGGAGGTTCTCTACCTGGCCCTCCGTTGTGGCCATTCTGATGAAGCCATCAAGGTACAACACTCATAAAAAGGATACAAATAGGTCGCTCCCTCACTTTATCCTACACTGCCTGGTTTTTACTGCCTGGTTTCGGTCCATGACCACAAAGACAGGCACCAAGCCAACTGTAGAAGGCACAAGCCAGACTGCAGTAGGCACCAGCCAGATTGCAGTAGGCACCAGCCAGAGTGTGATTCCCATTTGAAACTTGTGTCTTGTCAAGGCTTCTGGGCATCAAGCAGTGGCGCTGCACGACATCAATTGTTCAGCCTCTATGGCGGCTGTTTACCCATGTGATTCACACTCAGCCTGAACTTCACTGTCTCGACCAGCGCACTCTGAAACGACTCCCAAAGTCAGCTGCATACTTTGTAGGCGACAAAATGACTTGACTTGCCAATTGGATTTGTGGTTGATTCCTTACAGTCCTGTCTGTTGTGTGCCAGGACTTTGTGATGCCACAGGCATGCATGCAGATCATCTTGGAATTCACTGAGGCTGTACACTGCTTGAGCACCTCACAAATTGGGGCGTGAAGCCAGAAGGGACTCACAGAACAGACCTGGAACATCAGCTGCGGCATCACACTGCTTTGCTTTCTTTTCAAGTGCAACCACTGGAGAGACCCATTGCCATCCAGCACAACTGGTCAAACCCTATCCCACCGTGTTTTAGACCAAGGGACAAAGGGCGACACTTGTTGAGTGCGCAAATAGACACCATCTCATCTTTCACGAGCAGACCCTATGTTGCTACTCTGGCAGCAATCCCTGTGCCTCTGCCTGCCTGCTTGCCTGCCTGCCTACCACCTGCTGCAGTCACATCATTCCTGTGATGCAGCATCCAGGATGTCTGGTGGGACAGACTGTGTGAACTACTAAATGGTGGTGAGGGAGGGGGGAAGGTAATTGAACTTGCCCATTCCCATCAACAAGCCCTGTCTTTTGCAGGTTGCTAAGGACATCCGGGACCCCACATGCAGCATGCTAGGCCATGCCTCCTTGGGCCAGGTTCTGGAGCAGTGGCTGCAGGGCAAGCAGAGCCTGCCTACCCAGCTGCAAGCCCAGGTGGCCGCTGAATGCAGACACCAACAGAACGACCGCTCAAGTAGTGGTCCCCTGGCGCGGCAGCATAAGTTCAGGCTGGCCACACATGTCATCCTTGCAGCTGACCCCAACCTAGCAGACCATATTGCCAGGGTAGGGACCCCCACCAGAACCTGGCTCCACTGGGAGCACAAGCCTGCCATCCTGTCATCATCCTTCACCTGTACCTTGCTTTGTGTTCATCCACTGACATGTGTTGCGTCACTGATGAGCCCTGGGCTGTCGAGCATGACAGTTTTGAGGTGTCAGAGGAATTTTGATGGTTCTTGATGGCAATTAGGACCTGCATTTGGGCTCCCCCACATCATGCACCCCAACACAGCCTATTGCTCAGCAAGCTCTTGTTGTGTGAGCCCTCGCATCTGCCACTACTATGCTGTACAACAAGACCGCTGCAGGAGACGCCGCTGCTGTCTGATGTTCTTCTGTTGGTTGTACAGAAGCCCACAGTCGTTGCAACATCTGAGGACTTCATGTGGCTGCAGCTCCACATAATGCAGCCCTTTGTATCTGCCTCGACTTCATTTCTACTCTGCTGTCATCAAGGTGTACAGCTTTGCTGAAGAAGCTGTCGTGGTCTGATGATTTCTAGTGTGTGTATAGGAGCCCACAGTCTCTGCAACCATTGAGGATGTCTTGTGGCTGCAGCGCCATATGCTGCAACCCTCCATATCCTGTTCTGTTGCAAGCTCTATCTGCCTCAGCGTCATTTCTACTCTGCTGTCATCAAGGTGGACTGTGACAGCACTGCAGAAGAAGCTGTTGTTGTCTGATGAATTCTAGTGTGTGTATAGGAGCCCACAGTCATTGCAACCATTGAAGACTTCATGTGGCTGAAGCTGCACATGGTGCAACCCACCGCATCCTCTTCCACTGCAACCTCCAGCCGCCTGAGCCCTACTTCTTCATCCAACCTACTGTCACCAAGCTACACCATGGCAGCTCTACAGGTAACAGTTTCATTTGCTGACCCTGACAAGCAATACATCAGCCTGTTTTTCCAAATTGCAGCAATCCCCTGCAAACTCCATCCTGTGCTTGGGACAGATGCGTCTGTTTGCCATGCATCCATGTGCTTCTGAGACACTGCGCCAGGCATGTCACAGTTGGCGTGTATTCATCCTCATTCCAAACTTCCTGTTGAATTTGAGTGCAAAAAATCCCATTACACTGCTCAAGTCAGGTACTGTCTGTTGGATCCCCTTGTTGGCCCCCGGCTCCATATGTGTGATCCAGATACTCAAGTAAGCTGTTGTTCCTCAAAGAAGGACCCCCAATTCGCATCTTTTGAGAAACGTGTACAAAGAGTATGACTCTATCTTTGTTGTGAAATATCCCACACATGGAGCTACTCAGGGCTGTGAATACCTGACCCCTCGTGGAAGACATACTTCACTGAATGAAGTTGTAACTTGCAGGAAGAGGTGATGCATTGGGGCCCCAACTTCTTCAGCCAGAACGGCACACAGCCCCTGGTGTATGTGGTGGTCCTGCTCATGAGTCAGCATTTCGGGCATGCTGTACAGTACATGGGTAGCCAAGCAGAGCTGAAGGACCATGGCGCACACCTGGCCATTGCTTGCAACCACCTCAAGGTTGCTCCCTGCCTTGTGGAACATGAATGCATCAGCTTACCATGTTTTGCGAGCAGTATTCGCCTGAACTCTGCTCGACCTGTCACCTTTGCCTTCATGCACACAGGGGCAGACTACTGCTGGCTTGTAGCATTGCATGTGGTGAGACGGTGAGCAGACTGTCCTGCTGGCCTTGATAGTTGCACCCATGGAATTGGAGTTCAGCTCTGGACAAGTCGCACACACTGATTGCGTGCTTAGGTGCATTGCCAAAGTGTTGCAGTCATCAAAGTGCACCTCCTTACAACTCTCAACAGCGTATAGAACTCCTGATGTGACCTCAGGTCATCACTACATAGACATATGTCGTTTTGTTCACCTCTACAGCGTTTGCCCTATCAATCTTGCCTTGCCTGTAAATCCAACCAAGCCTGCAATGTTGCAGCTGTTGAGCAGCAGTCAGCCGCAAGCTGAGTCGCACATGAATGCCGCCTCCCAGATGATCCAAGAATACGGGCAGGCACTGACTGTCAAGGATGCACGCCTTGCGCTGGAGTACTACTGGCAGGCGGCAGCTGTGCTGGGTGGCACCACATCTGTCAAGGTACTGTCATACCCTCTGCTGTATTGCCCTATGTGCGACTCCACATCATGTGACAGCAAGTGCAAAGCTGTTGTGCTTTGCTATACTGTCTTTTGGTTCTTTGCATATGAAAACAGATGTCAGCTTGGACTCTCATGGAGGTGTTGACTTTTCCTCAATGGTCTCCTTGCTGACAGCCTGGTAGTTTCACCTAGCCAGCCTGAAGCTGCAAGCTGTAGCATACGCCAATGCTTTATCATTTTTAGCCACACAGAGCAGTTGCGCTCAGAACACCCAGCATATTTTGTCTATAGGCTCAATGCTGCACTGTTCCCCTTGACTGCTCCCAGCTGCAGCTGGTGGGTACATGAATGCCTGTACATTCACTCATACATGCAGTTTGTCACCGCAGTTGCTTTCGACTTGTGCTTGGCTTCTTTGCTCCTATCATCACAGCTAGCTGACAACAGGCATGTCACTGCGATGTGCCTGAATTTGATACGATGTCCATAGCAGCATACGTACTGGTGTCACAGGAACAGCTTCTCAGGCAGTTGCTCACTGAGTCCAAAGCCTATGGCACCTTGCTGGGTAGCGGTGGAGTTGGGGACTCAGGTATGCATTAACACCATTACTGCAGTCATCCTCACCAAGCATGTGCATATATACACTCCTGGCCTGGCGGGATTAAATCTGGGGCTTGAGAACTGCACAGCCACTGCTGAGGCGTTGACCAAGGACTGACTGGCACCACCTGTGCTCTATTCCAAGCTCTTGAGAGCAGACAACTGCAGTGTGTAACACTGCTCACCAGCATGCCTGGCCACAGTAAGCTGCACCGCATATCAGCATGCCAGGCCACATCCATCTGCACTGCATGACAGCATCCCAGGCCACACACAGCTGCACCGCATGGCAGCATGCTGTGCACCATATTCATCTGCCTGGCGACTGCATGGCCAGCATGCTGTCACGGCAGCTGAGCTACAACACTTGTTTCCTCATTTAATGCGAGCCAACTGAGGCTTCTTGAGAAAGACATGCAGGGTCAAGTACAGCACAATGATGAGTACAGCGTGTCTGCAGGGGCACTGAGTAGCTTCATTCCAGAGGGCAGGGAGCGCAGGCAGGTGATGGAGGCTGTGGGTGATGCCTGTGAGCAGCAAGGGCAGATGGAGGCGGCCCGGGAGCTGTACCTGGCAGCCCCGAACCCATGTGCCGCCCTGCGCATCATCAACCGCCAGCTGTCTGACCTCATCAAGCCTGCCATCACTGACCAAGCTGCAAGTAAGCTAGCACCAGCTTCACAAGCCTAGTGTGACAACATCACCCCCTCACTGCATGTCTGGCACCTGCAAGATCCTTGAAAGTAACAGAGTTGATGTTGACAGCATGCTTCTTGACTGTTTTCAAGATGACAATGCTTACAATGGGGAGTCATGCGCGGCTGGTACGTTCTGAATAAACACAACATCTGGGATTGCTTTTCAACCCATACCTATGGCCGCTTGATGATTTCCCAAGACTGTCTGCTAGCTGGAACATCCAACTCATGCCAGCCAATTGTTGGTCACTGCTGAGACTGCTGCTTGTGCAGAGGAAGAGCTGGAGGGTTTGCTGATGCGAGCAAGGAGCACCATCAGCAACATGCAGAATCAGCAGAACCCAGGGCTGTACAGCTTCAGGTCACGTGATCAAGAGTGTGAAGCCTTTGAATGCTTACTGACAATCCAAGAGCTCCTGACAGCTGCACAGAGGTATGCAGGAGGCTCTTTTTGCTATGTGCCACATTCTGCCAGTCCATGTCTGCTGGTTGCGACATCTGCTGCTGCAACATTGTGTTCGCAATGGCCTCAGCACTGCGTATTCCTCTGGTGACAAGATGGTTCGACTGCTCTGTACTGGAAGGTCCCAAGCTTTGTGTTTGCAGACGCCTGGTTCACTGACCACCTGTGTACGCACATGACTGCTTGCCCTGAATCAGGCATTTCATCAAGGTCTGTCTATCAGTGCATCCTTGAAACTGCGTTTCTGGATTTGATTTCCAAAAGCGTAGTTTGTGGTCATCCATATCCACGCCTCTTTACTTGTGGTGCTGCAGGCAGGATTTCAACACTGTGCTGCAGCAGCTTCACAAGCTGCCCTTCATTCCAGATAGGCAGGGCATAGTGAAGAGATGTCAAGATGACACCAACAAACGTCTCCATGTGGCTATCAAGCCCAGACTGTCTAGCATCATTTCTGCTGCTCAAAAAGCGTTTGCTGCATCAAGGCAAAGTGACAAGCTGTCTGCATTGGCACGGTACGCAGCCTCTGTAGATTGTATAGATCAAGGGATAGTCAGTGAAATCAACAAAGCAGCGTCACAAATGCTTTGAACCACGATTGCTGTCTAAAATGGCTCAGAGCAGTATTTTTAAGTGCTCGTAAGGCAAGGTGAAATGCAAGGCAGACAACTTCGGTAAAATGCAGTGCAGTTGACCCTCTACTGTAGCTCTCAAACGACCAAACCAGTGGAACTTCAGCATCATTGCCAAACCCCGTACCATGACAGCAGGGGTGCGCTCACAGAGTGTGCTACAAAACAGACATGGCACACTGTATCAACATGACCGTTGCATAATGCCCAAATGTGTCAGTACAGCAATAGCATTGCTACATGCATGTCATGTTTGCAGCGAAGTCTCATTTTTTGGAAGCTTACACTATCAAGCAATAGACATGCTGATTAAACACCTGGCTGTCAGTACTTCTCTGTGTGGGGGCAGCCTGATACAATGCAAGCAGTTCTGCTGTAAGTCTGTACTGCATATTTGAGAGAAATTAAGTATATGTGCCTTTGCAGTACAGGAGCTATAGCTATGACGTCCTAGTCCCCTCTTGCCTTCTTAACTTGGGCCGCAAAGTCTTGCAGGCTGGTCGCATGGAAGTCAGGAGTTGCAGCGCCTTGATCTGGCACAGGTGTGGCACCATAACCCTTCAGGCCATGCCTTCTCTCGATCCACATTGTGGTTAGGCCAAGTTTCTGAACCGGTATAATATCATGAAACTGGCTCTGAGCCACCCACAACACATCTTCTTTCTTTACACCGTCTTTGGCAACTGCTTCCAGCTGTGTGTTGAAGGCCCTGGCATCTGGCTTGCTATAGCCTACGTCTGATGCGGTGAATACCTGAGTGAAGGGTGATCCAAGCTTGTCAGCCAAGTTGTCTGCAAGTTCTCGACCCCCAGTAGTCAAGGTATATAGCTTGTAGTGCTGTTTCAGATAAGCTAAAGCTTGTTTGGAGTCTGGGAAAGGTTGCCAGTCAAAAGTCGAAGCCACAAATTGCTCGGCTGCACCTGGTTCCGCTTCAACCCCAAACTCTTTGGCCATACCTGGCCAAAACTTTGGGAACATCTGGGAAAACGAGAGGTGAGGCGAGTGGGTCTGCAAACCACAGGCGTTTAACGTTCAGCCCTCAGCTATTCAGATGACAGCAAGACTTTCAATTTAGGCAGAGCACAAGTACGTGTTACATAACAAGTTTTGTACAGTTGCAACGCACGTGCAAGTCCTTTTCGACTCGAGCAAAGCACTCCAGGATCTGGTTGTCTGTGATGCTCGTTGACAGTCTCGGTCGGCACCATCTCAGGATCCCCGCTTCAAAGTCTATCAGGGTTCCTACGATGTCGAACGTCAGTGCTTTGAACTGAGTGAAGTCCTTGGTCATACCGTCGACGTAGTAATGGTGCGCAGTTATGCCAAGTACAGTTGTGGCCGAATCGAATGTCGAGAAGTGAAAAGGCTTGCGCGGGTCACTGATTGTCTGCGCTTGATGCGGCAGCCCTTACCTACGCATGACATACTGCACATTCTGCTCGGCCATGTGGGTCATGTTGGATGAGGTTAGTCATAACCCACCACAGTTTTAGGGCTTACTGGCACGCAGACCTACTGACTTGCCTGCTCTCTATGTATCTGAGCTCCGCTTCGAGAGGCTTGGATTCAGGCTTAGATGATAGTCAGCTACTGTGGGAAGCTCAGGGCTTTATATCATGAGTTCGGAGATTTTGATTGAGACTGCCAATTTGACATGCTGAGGAGCCTGCTACGTTGCAAAGCTTTGAGGCCATTGCACTCGCAACAGATGCCGCTCACTGGCTTAGTGAGTTGGCAGCAGACCAAGACTCCGACATCGCCGATACCGGTCCCTCGAAGTCTCAACGTACACGCACCAGTCTTTGTGCCGAAACTGCGTGCAGCAGCACAAGTAGCGAGCAGCACTCTCACCGCCAGCAGGAGCAACGGAGCCATCTGCTCACAATACGCAGAAGCTGATCCTGCCCGGCCTGCAGTTCCGCCGACGATCTCGCCTTGCAGTACTTCAGGACGGGAAAGCTTGACCCACACTTCTCACTGGTTTGGTGGATCAGCTGTCTTCAGTCAACGGTACGAAGGTGTTGTTTGTTTGTACGATCTTCCTGAAATAGCAGTTCCAACCTGACAACGTTTCATGTGCAGTCCACGGGATGTCCGGGCATATGCTGCAGCTGCCGCAGCTGCAGATACCAGTCTACAAGCTGGATGTATTGTGGAATTCAAGACTGACTCCAGGCAGGACTTGGCCCTGCTACAGCGCCCAAATGGCAAGGCGAACTGGTTTGCAACAGATGTCAGGCAAGTCTCAAGCAAAGCCCTCCATTGCTGTGCACCCTGGAAGTCTGAATTTTTACATCTGCTCATCTGGCAGGTAGTCTAACAGCTGCGGAACCATCCTCTGCTCTTGCCTTTCACTTGTGCTCATGGTGCAGGGGTCAGACATACAGTCTACGTCCGCAGCAGATGGTGTACATCCTTCCAGGTGAAAGCTACAAGGAAAGTGACTTGCACCAGATACATGACCAGGCACTCAAAGATGCCGATGTGGCACTGCTGGCGGATGCTTGGGAGGTAAGCACATCCAACAGCAAGCAATGTGCAGTGGCATGCTCCACTGTCCTGCACATGTGTTAGGTTTTGCATGAAATGCAGTCAAACTGTTTTGGCCTTATGCCTGTAGGCACCTATTTATTTGCCCATTGTGCTCAATGAGCATCAACACAGACACAATGCTGTGCTCAGTGAAGATGCACTCACCAACCCTTGAAGCTTGCATGGCTCTTCAAGGGCAGCCTGCAAGCCTTAGTTTGGTTTTCCTCTGCACAGTAATGACTACTAGATTCACACCACAGCACAGTCATTCTCTGTATGACCAAAACTCAAGCACATATCCACAATACAGGTGAGCACATAACAGGCAACACACGCACGCTCGCACGCATGCACGCACACACACAACCCTGTCTGGACACAGTCACGATCACCACACGAGCCCATAGTGTTGTAATGACCAAATCATGATTGCATATTAAGCTAGGGTCCGCCACCAGAGGCAATCTGCATGGATAATTCATAGTGACGCCCAATGTGCTATTGGTGCCAGGTGCAACCATGTTTACACCTCATAGTCAACAGCAACATATATAGAGACAGAGAGTTTCCACGACAGACACAGTCTTTTCAGCTTCCTGGCAAACCTTGCATGTGTCCATGCAGATGGTGCATGAAGATGATGAGCTATACAGTGTGACAGAAATGGCCTCTCTGCTGTTTGGCAATGAAGAGGCCCCCTCTTGCTATGCTTCTCACCGCCTGCTCAGCCAGGAGCGCATCTTCTTCAAGCAGGCTGGCCGCAGCCCGCCCAGGTTCCAGGCCCGCTCTGCCAAGGAGGTGCTCTCACTCAAGGCAAAGCGTATTGCTGATGAGAAGGTGACTCCTGACAGCATGCACAGTGCTATGACCTACTGCATGCACCCTATTTTCAATTGAATGCTAATGGTATGCCAAGGAGGTGCACTCATGCAAGGCAAAGCACCAACGCAAGTGGGCAGCATCCCAACAAAATTTGACTGTTTTCATTGTGCAGTGTGAATATTTTGTTTCTTCTCTGGCTGTCAACAGACAATCAGGCACCAAAGGCATTCATATTGCACACCATGCTAATCAGAGTTGGCACAAAAGAGCGTGCACAAGTACAACTGTAGCTACGCCTTGCTGCAAGGAAGGCGTAGCTACAGTTGTTCCTTACAGCAGACAGCATGTAAGTTCAGAATCAAGCAACGACAAAACCCCTGTGTTTCCATTCATGCTACATGCATCAGCGTTCACATCAATGTGGCAATCAGCACACTCGACTACATGAGTACACTCATGCTGAAGGTGATTGTTGTAGGCTGCAGCAGAATTGCAGGATTTTGTCCAGGAGATGTACAGATGCCATAAGCTTCCTCACGATCAAAAGCCAAGTATGCAAGAGTGGACAGACAGCAGTCAGTCACACCGCCTATCAGCCCTGCAGTCTTTTGCCTTGAGCAGGGCTGATACTGCTGACAGCACCTTAGCTATTCAGATGCTGCAAGTGAGGCTGCTTCTGTCTGTCATGCTGCTTGGGTCCAGCTTCTGGCTGTCCTCAAGGTTTTCATCACTGTCAGATGATTGCAGCATTGGGGTTGCTTGTAAATCAAGGCAGTATGCCATGCAAGCATGCATCCCATACATGCATGCATCCATACATACATGGCAGATCTTCAGACAAAGCACCTGTGCAAGTTGGACTTGTTGATCATTTTATTTACATATGGAGAACAGCCATGCCATGTCATGTCATGTCATGTCTTGTTACAGTGGCATCCTGTACTTTGTAAAGGATCCTGTCTGATGCGTAAGGCTTGTGAGAAACAGCCTTGCTCATCTGCTACAGCTTTGAAAGCTAAGGTTGTCATGCAGAAATGCAGCACTTCAGAAAGTAGGGTCATGCTGGCAGCATTGTCATCTCAGTATTGTTGTGTGTTGCCATGCTGCTGTCCCTTTTCAACTTGTTGCATGCAGCTATGCGTTTTCAGAGTTGGGGTGCAGTCTCAGGCGTTTGCATGCAGCTGAACCCATCTCACGTCTCAGGCTTGCTGTGTTGCTCCAGGCTTGCGGGAAGCAGCCCAACCCATCTGCAGCAGTGGAGATGCTACAGAGCGCTGGCTGGTGGCGCCCTCACGAGCAGCTGGGCCTCATAAAGGCTGACCGCACAGAGACCTTCCCATCGGCTGTTCAGGTGCCCATCTGCTTGCATGGGCTGTTTTGCCTTTTCAGCTGTTTTGATGATAGGCAGACCCTTCTGCTTTACGGCTTGAAAGGGGAATGTTGCCTTTCAGCTGTTCTGACGATTCGTAGACCCTTCTGCTGTAAGCCTTGAAAGGGGGATTCTGCCTTTCAGCTGTTTTGACGATAGGCAGGCCCCTTCTGCTGCAAGGCAGAAATCGAGTTACTATGCTTCAGCTGTACATGCCTCAGCAGGTCATGCCGCATGAAATTCTTGAGTTGTCGGGCAGCACAGGCATTTGTGTTGCCAGTTAATGCACAAAACCAGCATGAAACACACCTGCTATGAGCTGTTACAAAGCCAGTCAGTATGCCAAAATTTCCAAGCGTGCTTGTGAGAACCCTGCATATGGTCAGCACTGGCTCATGTGCATACTGTCTGCTTTGCTCAAGCTGGTTGTGATCTTGTTTGGAACTCTGCAACTTGCCATTGCTGGCCACACACATCACAGCAGGAGATGCAGAAACCAGGGCGTCATTCACAACCGCTGCAGCTTTTCTGCAGCAACAGCAGCGTTCAGGTGTGTGCACTTCAGCTCAAGGCACCATGTGTCATCATGCAGGAAAGAACTGCACAGCTATTCACATCTCCGTCGCTACACTGCAGCCCAATGGCTACACTGTGTCTGCTCAGATGATGCAACTGACTGACGCACATACACACATGGGGCAGCTGAGTATGCCATGCTATGTCCTGCAGAAGCGTGCTACGCAGCTACTCACGGACCCACCCACAGACCCAGATGCCAGCATTCGCCAAGACTTGACTCATCACGAGGTTCTCACCATTGATGATGCCAGTACTCAAGACATTGATGATGGACTGGCGGTGGAGGTTCTGCCAGATGGACGGCATAAGCTGTGGGTGCACATTGCTGACCCCACTAGATGGGTCACGCAGGGGGACCCTCTGGATGTTGAGGCCCGCCATAGAGCCAAAACTATGTACCTTCCCACAGGTCACCACCCTGTCTTGCTTTGCCTTTGACCATTTGTCCTATTATGTGTATTGTGTGTCCACCAGATGGGTAACACAGGTGGACAATTGGGCACATCTGAGACCCAAAATCAAGTTTCCATGATACTAGTGACCACCCTGACTCTATTTATTTTGCCCTGCCCTTCCCCCTGGCCCTGCCCCTGGCCCTGCTATAGCCCTGCTCCCTTGGAGTGCGCGCTACTGGTCCTGACCTGTGCCATGGGCCCTGGCCCCTTTGGGTCTGCTGCAGGTCCTGCCCCTTACCCAGCCCTACTGTTCTGTTGACCTGTTGGACCAAACCTGGATTTGCATGCCTGGGTGGTGCAGGCAATATACCCATGTTCCCCCGAGACCTAGCAGATGGTCTGTTCAGTCTGCACCTAGGGCATCCCACTGCAGCCCTGAGTGTGCACATGATGCTCAACTCAGATGGCTCACTGGATGAGTGCGGCATCGTGGCCTCAACAGTCACCCCTACCCGGAAACTGACCTACCATGAGGTGGATGAGTTGTTGGAGGAGACTATGCCAGAGCAGGAACCCATGCTTTGGGCACTGCATCAGGTGAACACATGTGATGCCGTGGAGTGTTGCTGCACTATGACTGCAGGAGGCTGTTGGCCTTCTTCAGGAGAAACTCGCAACATAGCAAATGGAGGTTGATGCATTGTGCACAACAGCATGCCTGCAACTTAGCTGACATCTGTGCACTGAACCCTGCAAAACTAGCTGCAGAAGTTGTTGCTGCATCATGCTGCATCATGCTGTGTGGAAGCCTCACAAAGCGTGAGGTCATGGGTTGTTGAGTGGGAGTGTGTCAGATCTTCATCCTGTTACTCATCCTGTGAGTCATTCATCATGAGCAGACTGTCATATGTGTTGCGCCCTGCTGCTTCAAAAGCTGCAGCTGTCAACTTTGCAGCCCGGTTGGCTTTGCATCCGCTTCTGGCATTGTCCCAGAACATCACCAGCTTCTATGTGTTACGCCATGCATGTTGCTCAATCAAGTAGCTTGTGCGCAGGCTGCAGAGGTAAGGGAGAGATGGCGGGAAGAGCAGGGAGCAATGAGCTTCCAGATGCCAGAGGCCAAGGTGAGGGTGGTGCAGCCCCACAGCCCTGCCAGCATTGTGCAGGTGCACACCAGCGGCTCTGCTGCAGGCACACAACCCTCCCAGCGCCTCGTGTCTGAGATGATGATTCTGGCTGGCCAGGCCATTGCTCACATAGGTAAAGCTGGCACTGAGTGTCTGTCGTTGCTGTTGAGCGTACCATTCAACTTGATGGGGTGAAGGTGCCATTGTAGAGGTGCCAAATTGCGTTCTTGGTGGTCAAGCCTCTCATCATCTGGTGTCTGAGATGAAGTTTTTTGGCCAGTCAGGCCATTGCTCTCATTGGTACAGCCTGCACTGGGTGTCTGTCATTGGTGTTGAGTGCACGACTGTATTTGATGATGTGTTGTGGTGTAGTTGAAGGTCTTGTAGACGTGCTGAGTGCATGCTGCTGGTGGTCAATCTTCTCCAGGGCTGTTGCCTGAGTTGATGAGCCTGGTTGCTCAGGCCTTCCACTCGTGAGAAAGGGCTGCATGGGGTTTACAAGCCTCAGTCTGCCCTCAACAAATTCAACTCAAATTTGGCTGCTGGTTCATAATGCGAAACCAGTATGCAACCAGTCTTGATCACAATCATAATTCAAACCCTTGCCAACATATGGTAGGTGGGTGCAAGACCCATCTCGCCTTTTTCTTATTTCATCTACATGAGTCAGCCCTGACCTACGGATTGCACTACATGTTGGTTTGCCTCTCCCCCTCCCCCCGACGAGCCAAAAGTCATCTTATTGAGGTGGCTCTGCTGTGATTATTTCAGTCTGGTGCAGAGACACATGTGTCTTATAGACTTTGTGCCTAACCCTGTGCCCAGTTTGTCCTCAGACAAGGATGTGGGAAGGTGTATCAAAGCCTTTGCTGATCCTTATGCCGTCTCCAAGTCTTGTCAATCAGCTCCCATAGGCTCTCAAAACCTTTTGACAACAAGCATGACAGCCCCGCCCTGCCCCACAAAGGGTAAGTTGCAAACAGGGTCTCCTCACCAACGAGCCAGGGAGACTTGGTCATGGGCATGGGCATGGGCATGCCTGGAAACATGGGGGGAAGAGGTTGTTTTGCGTATAATAGAATGATAAGGCTCGGGAGCCTTTCACAAGTACAAACACTGCACGCCAGCTGTTGTAACCTCTGCGAACTGAAAACCTTGCAGGCCAAGAGAGTGGTCTAGCCCTGCCCTACAGAGGGCAAGTTGCACCCAGCTTGCCCTCAGAGAAAGAGCTAGAAGCCCTGCCAAGTGGACCCTGCAGACATGTACTGCTCCGAAGCAAGATGGTGCGGGGCAACATCACCACCAGTGGTCCCACCCCTCATGCTGGGCTAGGCCTTCAAGGCTATGTGCAGTTCACCTCTCCCATCCGACGTTATAGCGACATGCTAGCCCATTTTCAGCTCAAGGTGAGTGCTCACAAGCCTTGTGTGCCTGCTGTTACTATGCTGTTGTCTCTGCACGGCTTGGGGTGCAGATGTTAGGCTCGGTCCATTCCATGTACTGATCATTCAGAGGGCTCATGTGAATACTGCACAAGTATGTTTTACCACTGTGCTGTTGTCTGAACATGGCTTGGGCGCAGATCTGGTATTTGTTCGTGTGTGAGGCGTCCAACGTCATTCACAGGCTTTCCTATCAGAGGAATAGGGAGTCCGCTGTTGACTGCACTGTGCAAAGCTTGAGATAGCTGATGGAAACGAAGATTGGCATAACTCCACTCACAGTGCAGCTGTTGGGACTGCCACTTGTCCATCTACAAACCCCTGCATGTGCTTGCCACAGGCTTTTCTATAAAGCCTTAAACAAAATGCATTTTTGCTGGACATGATTAGCGGCATGACTCACTCTGAAAGCAGCTGCTCGGACTGTGAGTTGAAAACCACAAGCCTGAATGTTCATGCAGGCTCCTCTATAAGGACAGCCACCGCCTTTTGACAGCATATAGCCTGGGTCAGCTGTTGGAAATGAGCAATGGCATGACTACACTCTGAATGCAGCTGCTTGAAGCGTCACACAACTCCTGAATGCACATGCAGGCTTTCCTACGAGGAGAGTCAGCCCCATTCACAGCATTCCACCTGGGTGACTTGGTGGACATGAGCAGCGGCATGGCTCAGGAGGCTGCTGTGCTGGAGCGTGAGGTGACCAACTACTGGTTGGCTCACTACTTCAGAGCTGAGAAGGAGAACAACCCAGAGCGCAGCTGGAAGGCCATGCTGCTGATGTGGATGCGCACTGTAAGTACACTCACCTCACTTATGTCACTGCCCCCCGTCTTCTTGTAGTGACGCTGGTACTGTGCATTACGACCTTGTAATGGTTTTGGTGCTGCCCATTACAAATTGGTGGTGTCGCTGGTTTTGCGCATTACAACCTTGTGTTAATGCTGATATTGCATGTTACAATCTTGTGGTGTTGCTGGTACTGTGTATTATGACGTCGCAGTGATGCTATAAATGTGGATTACAACCTTCTAGTGATGCTGGTACTGTGCACTATACCGGTGATATTGTACAGTACCCTTGTTCCTGCTTGTCAGGTGAGGCCCACCTGTGGATGCGCACTGTAACTTACAACTTGGCATTGCTTTGCTTGGGACAATAATGCCAGCACGACACAGCAAACCTGTTGCATTGTTGCTTTGTTTCCGTCATGGGAAGGCTACCTGTTAGCTCACATGGATGCACACTGTGCATCACCATCCCTCAGTTCTGCTTGTACCTGGCATAAACGTGCATTGTCGTTGTTATTATCATCATGATCATTGTTATTATTACCATTGTACCTCAAGCTTTTGCCTGATCCGTGTTGTGCTGTGGTTTCCCTGCTGCGCAGTGCCACAAATGGACATTGAGCATTTTCTTGTTATCCCTGAAAGCTTCAGATGACTTGTGCATCCTGCATCAGTCTTGGGAGAGGCAGGCGCAGCACGTAGCCCATAGCACAGAGCATGACAGCACATGACAGTATTGTGGCCTGCAACTGTCTAAGATATCTCCCCAATGTAGAAACACATCTTCCCATCCCCAGGCGTCGTTTAAATCATAGCTTTACCCTGGCCAAGGCACATTCTTTTAAAAACAGTGACATTTTTGGTATCTTGAACAGCTGTTGTGCTCAAGTCAAGGGGTTTCTGTCAGCTCATACCAAGTATTCTTTGTTGCAGGAGTCTGGTTTGGCTCGCATTTTGATGCCAGAACTGGGTCTGGAAACTGTGATGCGTATCAATCGTCCAGCCAAGCCAGGAGATGAACTGGACATCTGTGTAGGCTTCATTGATGTTCCCAAGGGCATTTACAAGTTCAGTGAAGCTGCCTTTGGGCAAACAGTCAACTCACAGGATGTCAACAGTCAAAATGAGCTCGACTCAGATGAGGATGGTGAAGCTGTTGGTGAAGCTGACGATGCTGTTAGTGAACCTGCTGATCCAGCCGAAGCTGACACAGCTGTGGTCACTTCGTGAAGTTTGTCTGTCCATACCAGTCCAGCTGTGATAACCTCATGAAGGCTTCTGACCAATGGTGTTGATCCTGCAGACACTTGCTATGCCTTGGTATTACATCCAGATTACCAGCTGCAGCAACATACTGCTGTCACAGCTTTGTGCCACTTAGGCTTTACATACCAGTGGACCCCTGCATGGCCTGTTCAAGTGCTTGCCTTTCTGAATTGCCCGCAGGGACAACCTCAATCCATGCACAGCCATTGTCGGCAATGAAGTACTTGCAGGTTGGGTTTGATGTTATGCAGCGCCCAATAGCAGAACAACATAGGTGTGGCCAGTGGTGCATCATTTCGCGCAGTGCAGTTGTCACTGCAACAAGCCACATCAAAGCATCTACATTTCATAAAAAAGTCTGTTCAACGTGCTGGCAGATTGAATTGAGTCCTTGACACCCATGTAGCAGAGCTGAGATAACGGGCACATTGCTGGCATGAGCAGAGCTGAGATTCAAGGCACGTTGCTAGCGTGAGCAGAGCTGAGATTCAAGGCACATTACTAGCGTGTCAGGAAGCTAAGTTCCTGCACTGTTACAACCAATCAGAAGTGCTTCAAAACTTGCTCAGGAATTGCAGTCAACATGTAAACGCTTCCATCATGCTTGCAAGCTGTACAGCACAACAGTCAGCCGTCTGCATGGCCATGACTGCAGAAACTGCCTTTGATACTTGTTGTGGGCTGTGTAGTGCATCATCCAGCAGTCTGCACAGCCATTGCTGCTGGAGTCGTGATTGATGATACTGTCATATTGAACGTTGCAATGCCAACTGCCCCATTTGGACCTGACCCAGCAGCTGGTAAAGGCACTGGAGCAGTATTGACTGGGGCAGATAGCACAGCATCCAATATATCCACGTACGACTGCACAGCATTGCACACACCCACATCATGACATGGCAGCGCAACAGACTGACAGTGGGAGACACTCTGTGGACAGGCTCTGCAATCATACCCTTGCACCACACAGAAGCCTCACTTAAGTGTGGTAAATATAAACAAAGACATGCAAAGCTGCAAGTTTGCCAATGTGCAGAGCAGAGCAAGGTTGCAATGGTCACAACAACAGTGTGGCATGATGAAGAGCTCACCCTGGCGGCCTCCATGTCAGCAACAATGATGTTGGCGGCTGGTCCTGCGCCAATGCTGACAGTGAAATTGGCAGGCCTACAATGCACACAATTGGGATGGAGCATTTATGTTGACATGCACAAGCCCCTTGCATGCCTGACAGCAGGCCCTGCTGAGCAGGCTGACCTGTTGACCTTGGTGCACAGGTTTGGTATGAGCAAACGGTGAAGTGTGCAAGTTTGTTAAGACATGACACACAACATAGATGGGTCAGCGGTCCAGCAGAGGCTCATGCATGGCCAATTCAGTGACAAAAACATCAGCTGTGAACCTCACAGCATTCATGCTGCAGCTTACTCAAGCACAGGTGCCCAGGCAGGCAGCGTCAAGCAGTCAACCAAGTGAACAGAAATTCTTGAAGGCAACAGGCGTCAGGCAAAATGCATGGTATGACTATGAGTCTCACAGTCACTGGCAGCCTCAAAAGCTGTTCTTGAAGTCTTGGCACTTACCCATTGGCGGCCTTGCCAGCTGTCAAGCTATTTCCCCCTCCCAGCCAGGTGGGCAGGGTGGGGCTGGTGGCCAAGAAGGGGGTGGTCCAGGGGGTCAGCAGGCCTGTCACTGGGGGTAGCACATGCAGCTCCAGCAGTGCCAGCAGTGCATCATTTGTCATGCTGCTCAATGGAGCACCTGCATGCAATTATATCATGCAAGAACAAGTCAATACAAACCTGTGTGTGGGTGCTGTCATGTGTACCCCATAGCAATGGACAACTCAACGATGCGCCAGCAATGATTTAGCAGTGGCGCAGCAATGCTTCAGCGGTGATTCAGCACTGTTTCAGGCATGCAGAGATAACGGTACCATGGAGGAAAGTGGCAAAGGCAGCATCTGAGGGCGCCAAAACTGTTGCTGTGAAGCCAGGCAGGTCGAACTGGGCCTTGATGCCGGTCATAGTGGCAGCCTGTAGGAAGGTGTTGGCCTGAAGCTTCTGTAGCACTTGTGTCACTGACTGCGCACAGTTGCATCGGCCACATGTCAGCTGACAGTACCCTGCATCACCCCCTTTAAGTTTTTGGTATATGTTTTACGGTTTTGGTAATTTCTTTTCCACGTTTGATGTCTTGTTGACGTTGGTGAAACAAAAAAAAATGTAAAGGGGATCCCCTCAAAAAACAGGTGGTACAGCAGTGTGCACTTGATTTCCAAAATAGCTTGACAGCGTGCACGGATGTTGGCCTGACTGTTGGCACCCGGTCACACACGGCCAATCATTGCGTAGTAAACCAGGCAGGCTTTGTCTGTCATGGCTATGCAATGCCAACAGACCACGCTGCCGCACAACATGCTGTGAAAATACTGCTCATATTTTGCCTGAAGGAAGCAGTTGTGTGAGATCATGCAGCAGTTGCATGCATGCACAACACCGCTGTTGACTCCTGCGAGCAACATAGTAGAGATGCGATGTGTAATCCAGGTGCAGCTTGCCCTACAACCCTAGCTGATGCAGTGAGTAGCAAGAGCGGCCACCATTTTGAGCAGCAGTCATTGCAGCTGTGGTCTAATGATTGATTGCTGCAGCTTTGCGTACAGCACAGTTGATTAAGTAGATTGTTGGCCTGCAATGTCTACGAAAGACAGGCAGGTAAGCAGATAGGCAGCCTATTGAGAATAGACAATGTCATCATGCGCATGCCAGCTGGGTTATCTTGTGCCATCATGCTCCTGGCAACAGCTGAGATGAGTGCATTGCCAGATCCAAGCCATGTGATACTGTACCTTCAGGAATGGCTAGAATGGGGCTCGTGACAAAGCCTTGGCCGCAGTTGCCATCATTGTATTCCTCTGCGCAGGTGTGGGATGTGGTACCTTGCACAGGAACATCACTGCAGATGCAGTTGGGGGGTGGGACAATGAGGTGACCGGAACACTCTGCGCCACTCTGCTTGTTGCTATCACAAACCTAGTGAACACAGAGAGCATAGCTTAGCACAGGATCAAGAGTCAAGCCATTAAGGGTCAAAACTGATTGGCAGCATATGATGGCATGCTGGCTGCGTGTCTGCACAGCAGCGTTGATGCTTCAAAAGAGCACAGTATCTTATTGAAGACCCTGAAGACTATCCTGACAATGCATCACTGAACTGTTGGTATACATTTGCTTGTCTAGAACTGCTGATGGCAAAGGTGCAGCCGTCAGTTGGTCATTCTGCCCTGCAGATGTCAGTCACACCTGCGATTCATCACCGGGCCACTGTGCCACCGCCGGTGATGATGCGACTGCACATGACAAGAGCTAGTTAAGGCTACCGACGCTTGACTTGCAAGTGAGACACCGGCCAGAGATTCTCTGGCGGCTGTTCGCGGCACACTGGCGTCTATGCTTGCCAATCCTGATCCGACGCACCTTGCCAAAGGAAGATGCAAGCACAAGCTTGAAGCAAGACCCGGCACTGCACCCGGCAGGTCCGGCGCTGTTGCATAGACACCATAAGCAGCTGTGGATGCGTGTCTCGGAGCCTGGGTGCTGCCCGAATGCTTAAATGATGCCCTGTTCCCCGAGGCGCTAGCTGATACGCTTGAAGCGAGTGCTATAATTGATGAAGCTTGTGTCTCATCCAAGACCAGGGGCCAATGCAACGAATCCGAACTCGTGACGTTGCATGTCTTGACAGCTGGCTGATAAGCAGCCGCTTTCTGGCGTGTACTCGCTCAATCCATAACAAATTCGTCTGGCAAGCACTGTGTATATATATATTTGCCTGACTGACTACTGACCTTAGTATATACATATAGCGTTTCTCCTTCATGTAAAGGTGCAATTCCAGTGGAACTATTCCACACTGGGCAAAAGCCAGCAAGGGGCAGGATCCTAGGATGCCGTCATTAGCAGTACTAACAAATATGTATACACGCTAGCGCGCTAGCGCTAAACATGCGGGATCAGACGATGGGAGCACAAAAAAAAAATCCCAGTGCCAGAAGCAGAAAGCACAAGCGTACAGTGTGACTGTGACCTGTCGCAGATCCCAGATTCTGTTGCATAGCCCACTCACTTGACCAAGCACCAAAGCAGTGTAGTTGCAAAAGCAAAAACCAACCTCACATCACCCTGCTGACTGAAGGTGCAATAACAAAATTGAAAAGAGTGTGCATTTTGATCCATGTTGCGTTCATGCTTTCAGACACATAGCCTGCTGCAATCATTCCAGGATTCACAACTCGTAGTTTGTATCAGAGGCTGATGCTGCCTGACAACTTCTGCTGCTGCTGCTCCTGCTGATCCATATAAATTGCATCATCAATGAAGTCATCACTGTCAAACTTGAGCAGCTGCCGGGTGTTAGCCTTCATGGCTTGACGCACAATGCGCATCGTCTCAGCCATACTCTGCAAAGCACAACAGTCTGTTTCTGACTTCAGCACGTGATGGTTCAATTCACATGTTCAGCCAAACGGAAACAGGTTTTGCAATCTTGAAGCAAGTGGACAAGAGCATGATGCGCATTTTGCACCATCAACATGCAGTTCATATCTAGCATGCGCGTGACAAACAGTTGGCAAGCGTGCAACTGCTCATGAATGCTTCAGCAAGGGCACCCACGAAAAGCAACCATGCAACCAGACTGACCACACAATGCCCCAAACAGACACTTTTAGCTTTTTGGGGCCTAGGACTTCATGATGCCAGCACGTGAGCTTTTAGACCTGAGAGTCAAGGGGCAGTTCGCCAGCTTCAGCCTCCTCTACAAGCCTCTGATTCATTTCTGACACTCCTGCTGGTAGGTCTGTTGTGAACCTGCGCGGCAGCCAAGCATGTACGCCCACTTTCCAGTGTGCAGCACAGACATAAGCACAACCTACCTAGGGTGCACTCACCAGTAGCAGGCTGTCCAGTGGCAGGCACACTGTAATTACATGTGTATTGACACTGATGAAACAAGGTTTGGGGCTTTGTATAGTTTGGATGCATTGTAGGCACGGCTATCAAGCAACACCGTGCACAAAGAGGCTGTTCATCTGTTGGTGGGAGTGTATCATTGGGGGGTGGGGGGGGGGATGGGGTATTGACTGACCAGGGATGCTCCATGATCTGGGGTATGCTCAGGCGTCTGGAAGGATCATCCACCAGGATTCGCTTCATCAGATCTTTGCAGTAATCTGAAACCCGAATGTTGGGAGGGAAGCCATACTCCACATTGAGTATGCGCTGCACCGCATATGAACACCCAGTTGATTCACAGGTGATGATGCACTGACACGCTGGCAAAGTGCTGGTCATGCTCTGGTCATGCTACAGGGGCTCAGCAATA
>JAABUO010002147.1_pt1 | contig 24469 bp, 25 predicted proteins | sample 5559291 | NCBI WGS metagenome assembly JAABUO01 (sample SAMN10711878, study PRJNA513372) | rock metagenome | isolation source: Antarctica rocks | place: Antarctica: Victoria Land, Finger Mt sud
CAATACGTACGGCGTAGTGCGAAGTAGCAAAAAGAAATTCGAGAGATTTTAGGGTGCGGGATGACTTCGTGCCAGTACAATATCAAGGAACAGCTCGAGACGAGTACTAGAAAGATTCAAAGCTGTTATACCGCTGACTCATCACGATTCTAAAGCTGTTACTTGTAAGTTTGATTTTTGCCATCCCCAAAGGGCAAGCTGACTCAATGGAGAGTTACATTGTACAGTGCAATGTCCAGCAATGCAAGAGTTTAGACCTCAGTTTATGACTCGAGCTGTAGGTTACGAGCGTGAGATTAAGAGCGAGATGTAAAGCCAACTCAACGGCATGGTTTGCCTGCCAAGAAAACAGTTGTTGTTCGCCATTGCCTGTGTCTTACTGACTGGAGCTTTGTTGTTGGCTTCCACCTCTCACCGCACCACTCCGGCTGCGATCGAATTCTCTGGTCTAATTACCTTGCCGACTGATCGATGGATAAAAGACAGAGGAGTCTTTGATGAAAACCTAAACCTTGATGCCCGAGCTTTGCCACTTCGGCAGCGTCCTGCTGATCAGCGCAGGCCGGACTCGTACCCACTGATTTCCGGTGACACATATCGCTCGGTCTGTCAGTGGACTTTTGACGAGACTGGTCACAACAACTGGGCTCCTTCTTCAGTAGAGTCGGGTGACTTGATATTTGTCAAAACAGACATGTTAGACCTATTTTTTGAGAGTCGCCATCGTCTCATTGGAAGCCCATATGTCCTGATTTCCCACAACTCAGACCATCCTTCACCTGGCCCTCATTCATCTCGGCTAAATGACCCTAACTTGTTTGCGTGGTATGGTCAAAATGGCGACTGCAGCCATCCTAAGTTTCATCCCCTTCCCATCGGTTTTCCCAACCAAGAATGGGCTCACGGTAATGTGACCACGTTGCGTAAACAAGCTTCAGGATTGAAGCCGTTGACAGAGAGGCGTTGGCTCCTTTACATCAATGTCGGTACAGAATCTAACGCGAATCGACAGGCTACTATTGACCACTTCAAATCATGGAAACATGAAGGAGTTAAGTTTGCGGAGAAGGGAAGTCATGAACAGTATCTAGAGGACATGAAAAACAGCAGATTTGTGCTGTCACCACCAGGCAATGGCATTGACTGCCACCGCACCTGGGAAGCAGTCCTGATGGGAGCAGTGCCGGTTATATTGCCCAGCTTTTCGTTCGGAGAATTGGCACAATTAGTGCCTGTGCTTGTGGTTGAGAACTTCCAAAGTCTCACTTCTAGTCACCTATTGACATACAAATATCCTCGGGTCAATGTTTCAGGACTTTTTGCAAACTACTGGTTCAAAATTTTCGATGGTGAGAGCCAGCATGCTAAGGAATTTGCTCGCAAAGGTGCACTCAAGCCATTGTAAAAACGAATGGTTGCTTATACTGCCAATATGTCATGTTAATTGTAGGGCATACTGTAGTATCGTGCTGATTGCACACTTGGCAAGGCAAGCACATACTATCACAAACTTAGCAATTAGGATGATGTCAGCATCGATTAGCATGCATGCTGATGTCATGCTACTACTGTAAAAAGCCATGCTAATGCGGAAACATTTGCTACAGTACTTTTCGCTGGCTGATTAATTACCAGCATGCAAGCACATGCTAGCTGTGTATGCTACATACATCCACAACCAAAAATCCAGGGACATGTTTTGCATAGCATGCTGCGCAGCCACCAATCATATCTTGTTAGACACCAAACCAGCAGGACAAAGGCACTGCGGCATAACTTGTACTGGATGTTAAGCTGTTATTGCAACGATTGTGGCAATTCAACTCCCAGATGTTCTTGTCTTCTCATCTGCATTTGCTGACGTTGAAGTGGATTGCTGAGCTGCTTGGTTGGGATTGGCATTCTCACCATCAGCAGCTGCAGCAGCACTGGCTGCAGTATTGGCCAACCGCTTTAGCCCCTTTGCCTGCAGATCCAAAGCGGTTTTGTACACTGCAACTGGATAGAACGAATCAGCGTTGCCAACATCAGCTCCAAAATGGTGCAAGGCGGAAGCTGTACCTTTCTTCCCACTTTTTGCAGTCTGTTTGTGGTTAATGAACTTCTTCATCAGCAGCACCAGCCCAGAGTTGGCTACATTTTCTGCATGTGGTCCTTGATCTCGTCTAGAACCTGCACAGCAAAAACCTTATTCAGTCATATAAGGAAAGTCTGCAACACAACAGAGGAGCGTCACCAGACTGTTGCATACCAATTTGTGGAATCCAGTGTATGTTGAGACCACATCTTTGTCCACGAACTTTTTCTCAAGAAAAAATCTCCCAGAGTTTTCTCAGCTGAGGTGTGGCTGTGAGAAGGGCCTGGGCTGCATGCATAGACAAGTGTGCTTCATCTTGCACTTCATGAACAACACTGTTCTCGTCATCAGAAATGTCATTGGATGAAGAAGGCGTATGCTTGGAAGGCAACATTATCCTCCTAGCACGCCCCTCTGCATAATACGCAACAGAGCTGACGTGGGATACTTTCAGCGACAGCAGAAGGCAGTTACCGGTGTGGGTAGCGTTGAGCTGAGAGAGCACAGCTAAGAGAGCTGCAGTCCTTACCAGCTTGGTGTTCCAGCATTCGTAAGGCTGCCTGAAAGCCTTCTGCAGGCCCAAACTCCAGCTGGAGATCATGGACCAGTATCACAAGGCACAGGGACGGCCTTGAATAACGGCTCCGCGCCCTTGATCATTCCCAAAGACCGACGAGGAGCTCTTTGATGGAGATCTTGCTGCTTACAATACCTCAGTGACTTCAGTGGGAACTGATGCGCAGGTGCATTGCGGCTGCATGCCCTGAGTCGCCCCGTTTTGTTATCTGGAATTGTTGCCGCAGCCCAGCACACTTGCAATGATCATGCAGTCAAGCTGCACAGTTGACCAGTGTGCTGAGACAGCCTCCACTGCACTGCAGATGCATGGCTCGCTGCACCTCACAAAGATCGTTGGGAAGCTGTGGACCTCAAGCATCACCGTTCAGAGTGCACTTTGAGGCAGACTGCTTGCAATATTGGCAGGAACCACGCCTTTGTCAGAAAGTGGAATAGTTTTTTCGAGCTGCGTGGCACAGTTGTTGACCAGCCCAAATCAGGCAGACAACCAGAATTGTCTATAGAAGCAGCATAGCATAAGAGGCTACGACAGCGGCACAGGATCTGGAATGTAACACTGCTAGCGCCATTGCAGCCAGTCATCAGCAGCAGTCAGGGGTGAAAATGAGCCTGAGCATCACGACTCGTTTTCTTGGATTGCAAGATCTCCCGCACCTCAGGCCCAGGACTGCGCCCATCCTGACAGCTAAACACAGCTGCAAGGCTTGCCTGCAAGCCCCAGGTCAAGCTTCCTCATGTGCACATCAAAGACAGCAATTTCAGGGTGACTCCTATGGGAAGACCAGCAGGCAGGTGCACTCCAGCTACAAGAGGCATAGTGAGCAAAGCACAGTGAGGGTGTACACGTCTATATGGGCATGTCTTGCAGAGGTGTCACCACCTTGGAGTTTGTGGCAGGTACTCACAGGCATCTCAATAGATATACTAAACTAAAGACCTAGCAGCTGTACAGGGGAGTCGGGTCCCAGGAGTACAATGGTGTACCATAGCGCAATGGTGTACCATAGCGCCACTTTATCCCAGAAGGCAACGGGCTGTTTCAGTCAGCTGGTCATTGGTCAGGGAATTGGCAGCTGTAGCAAGACAACGCTCCAGCTGCCAAGACCAAGGCTTGCATTGCTGCCAATGTGCCAGGAGGGCATTTCCCGAAGAGGCTACCAAATTCTCCTGAACTGTCCCCAGTCGCAATTGCAACCTACACAGTGGTCGTCAATAGTCTGTATTTTAAACCAGTCCTTGCTAAGCAGAACAACTCGTGTGCGACAACAGCTCAATCTGACTGGCGGTGCGGCCAGGCGGTACACCATCAAACGCGCGTTTAGGTGGGACCAGTGCGGCAGATATCTTCTGGAGTGCTAGCTGCAAATTTGCTTTAAAGCTTTGACCCTGACTGTGCGTCGACCTAGAAAACCTGATATCAGCAGCAGGGCAAGTTTGCTGCACAGCAGCAGGTGAAAGCCATAGGCAAGCAAGCCTCAAGAGGGCAGTGCTGTCTGTAAAAATAGGCCAGCTTTCTTCTGTAGTATCAGTTTGTGAAGCAAAGCAGTGTGCTGTTAGCCAGAGCATTTTCACAGAAGACAAGGAGTTCGCTTGTTGAGCAAGCTTTGCTGTCAGTTGAAGCAAAGCTTGTGCAGCCAGCAAGCCCCTGTTTTCAGTGCAATCACTTGCAGCGGCCAGAAAAACTGCCAGAGTGGTTGCTATTTGACCTTTTGATTTTGACTTAGACGGCAGACAAAGACAAAGACAATCCACACCTCCGGCCGGCGGCTGCGCCGAGGCAAAGCAAGTTGCTATACCCCTCGCTGACAGCTGAACTCTAAGCTATTCCTTTCACGTAATCCCCAGTGATGAGGTGACTCCTAATACCATGGCAGTTGGGGATGCAGGGAAATGCTGCAATGTACAGCAATGCACATGTTTGGATGCAGACATTTGACTTCTGCTGTACGTGTGTACAAGTTCTGGTCACCTCCAAGGAAATGGCCCTTCGGCAAACAGTCTTTGCGGCGGCTTGCATCACCTCTGTGATTGCTTTGCTGATGTGCACGAGATACAGTACTACGCCTGTGGCAAGGTTATTGAGACCAGCCCAACGCGAGGTCGGTCTTGCGGCTTATACAGACACTACCGTAGCCGCAAACACTTCTTTGGATGCTAGAGAAAGTACGCTACCATTCGTGTCCGTGATCGTCATGACGACATCGGTTGCAAGCTGGGTTGACCGACGGCAACGCATTCGAACTCAGTTCCCACGAAACGTACGCTTGATCCAAGATCCCCGTCAAACCGCACTTTTAATGTTCGCCATCGGTGTTCATGGAGTCGAAAAATCAGATCTGGATCTTGTTCGACACGAGGCTGCGACATTTTCGGACATTTTGTTCCTGGATTGCATGGATCAAGATGACCACCTGAACGAGCCTATCAACTGGAAATTAGACGCTGGCCCGTCCGCAACAACAAGCAAAGTAATGTATGCCGCTGAGTGGGCCGTGCAGCACTATGATTTTCAGTATCTATTCAGACTCGGCGATGACAGTTATCTCAGAATAGACAAATTCTTGTCTTTGCTGGCTTTGCAAGCAATCCCGGCTCGCAATACAATAGCGGGACGATTCTATACACACAACGTGTTTGGAATCTCACAGAGGTTTGCGCAGGGCTCTGGGTATGCGCTGACATTTGATGTTTGCGTGTTCATTGCCAAAAACACAGACTTCTTGTTGCGAACGGCGCCAGAGGACTGTGTTGTTTCTCGCTGGATGTACGCACTTGGTGCAACCTTTTACGACTCCCCTCTTTGGCGCGAGCTAGCGAACAATGAACACTGTGATGCAGACATGGTCCTTGCGCACCGCCTACCGGCTGAACTGTGGGCCGATATTCGTGACGATGGAACCGTCGACTGTTGATGCACGAACGCAGCAAATTAAGCATCTTCATCGCCATACTAGACCAGTCTGGTCCACACGGTCGAATAGTGCGGGAACAGCGCACATGTTGCATGTTACAGTGCTAGGCTAATGAAGATGCAGGATCATGATGCAGAATTGTTAAACAGGTAGCGCTCAGAAGGTTTGTAGACGTGTGTGTGACGTCTGCAGCACTAAATGTCCCGTGCCTGACATGGTGATGAAGTCAAGCATAGATATCAAAATTGCTAGCCTTGAATCACAACATCATCAAGTCTGTCTGGTTTGACAAGCAACAAAATGTTAGCTCCAGCACCTAGGAGGAGGTATGACAGCTAATATGCTGGGTATCTCCCACTGATCCAATTGATATACGATATGATGACTTGTTGTGGACTTTACATCATGCACTCCTGCGCATGAAAGGGAAATACTACAGTCTCATTGGTGTGGTCAATCTCCATGTCACTTGCGTAAAAGAGGTGTCTCAGCAGTTGAGATACTAGGGCTGCAACTGACAGCGTGCATGACTTCTTGTCTATAACCTGCAGAGCAAGAACCTATACGTCAGCCACAGACATTATCTGGATAGAAACTGGGATTTCAATGCTTCACCAGTTGCATTCCTGGGTTCATACACCAGGCATTCAGCCATATGCATAAGGCATCTGGCACCGGTGGTACCATGAGTAAGTCACCGACACTGTCCCTAAAGTTCAGGTGGTGTTGGACTACCGAGATATGCACTTTCAAAGATCTGCACTGATCTGCATGTCTGAATATGCAAAGTCCCATGGGAGACCAGATCCACGTGGAAACATGTAGGAAAATATTGTGTAGGATGGCACATGCGTGGATCTACAGGCAGGGTTCGACAGGAGGTCTCGAAACAGGAGGGATGCCCACGTCGGGCGTGAATTTTGGGGAGGGCGTTGCCCTCCCCAAAATTCTGCTTAACGCAGTTTTGTGTGGGCAGCCCACTTGACACATTTTTTTGGTGTGGGTACGCAATTTTCATTTCTTTGAAGCACAAATGCAGCACTCTCATCAAGTTGGCCACCAGAGCGGTGTTTACAGGCTCAGGCCAAGCGTAGCCTCTACACTGTCATACGACAGTGTGATGATGCATCATCATGGTGATCACCTCCAATATCAATGTACATGTTCTGAAGATCAGACTGGTCAAAAAACTTGACCCAATTTTTCATCATCACTGATGTCTATTGGCTGTTCTAGGTTTAGATCAGCTGCTTCAAATCCATTGTCAGAAAAATCTTGCACAATCTGCTGCATCATTGCAGTGAACCAATTGATTGCTGAGAAATCACACTTCAAATTAGTGACGTCTAAGGCAACTTTGGCAAACAGGCTAGATTCTACAACTCACATTGTCTAGCATGCATGCCCCGTGTCAGAGTGCGTTGTAGCTTTGCGCTGATTGTGATGCACGGTGTTTTGCGTAAAGACGCTGTTGTTGCTGCCCGCGAACTCTACTCTGGCTCGGCCATTTTGCGTGGGTTGCCCGCATGGGCGCTATTTTTGGAAGGGGGCTGCGCCCCCTTCAAAAAATGTGATTGTGGCGATTTAGGAGGGCAACCCCCGTCCGGCCGAAGGCAGGGCATGGCCTCTGCCCGCGCGGTTCTGGGGTGGGCAGTCGAACCCTGTCTACAGGATGACTTGAAAACATATATACACAAGAAATACGTGAAATGTAAATTTTCAAAATTCCATATGTGTGTAGCTCTATGAAGGTTCAGCTTGTAAGTAACCCCGTAGATCCACCAAAGTGTATAGCTCCATGTGTAGAGATCCCCGAAGAACTTTGCAAATGTGGGAACCTGCAAGTCTGTGGCCTGCTGGAACGTGTGGATTTTCAAAACTGCAGGTCTGATCAGTTTCACAAGTATGAATTCCACATAGAACTGCACAAGTGTGGATGCACAAAATTTTCAGCTTGCTTGGACAGGCTTGAATCAGGTAGCACATGACTGATGAGCATCATGCAGTATGAGAATCTACGACCATGTCACACAGCTCAGTGATGTCCTATGGTAAACCTATGCAATACAGCCTAGACCCCATCTTCAGTGAGGCCGATTGCCAAGCTGTTTACCATATGATGCATCCCTCTACATCCCTAAGCCACCTGTGGCTCAATAGGGCCTCTAGTCTCAGACAGAAACACCAGCAGAAGTTAGCACACCATACCTCGCCCGGGGTGTCACCCCTGTTAGCACCATGCAACCTGTCAGTCTTGGTCAACAGGTGACAGTATGAACTTAGTTGCAAACCACTGTCAATGACTGGATAGCAAACTCTACTAGTCCAACATGCCTTGCTTGATGCCATCATGCCATCAATATGACGTGGCTATGCTGCAGGCTGCTTCAAGAGCCCTTCATTATGCAGCTTGTCATGGCAGGTTTTCACCTTATCCAGACACAATGCAATTTGTCATCTCTGCCAGCACACAGCACCACTCCCTCTGTGGAAGTCCCATGATGTAGCTGTTGAGTGACTCCTAGCCCACTTGATACCCACACCTGGGACATGTACTGATCTGAGTGTCACAAAACTTTGTGGCACAAGTGCAGGAGGCTTAACGTTTTGAGTTTGCAATCTGATTGATGATTAGCCACGCTGAAATGCTGTTTTGCACATGTTGTAAGCACAAGCCGGGTATCTAACATGACATACCTTGTTGTCCACAGTGCATAGGAAGTTGGCAACCAGTGAAGGTAGAGATGCGTTGGTCCTGCCAGGTAAGACCCCAAGACTCGCTGAATCAAAAATGAACTGTGAACATGCTCTGGCAGCTCTGCACTGATGGCAGTCGTTTCAGCTGAGCCCACATAGACCATGCCATGTCTGCCGCTACTCAAACAGGTGCGGCCAGCTTCACAATTTTTTTGTGTCTGCACAAGATCAGTCAGACTTGGTGGCATGGCCAATGCAGGATTTTGCTGGCAAAGGTGCAGGTGTTATAAGTATTTTAATTTGCATGCGGCACATCATATAGTATAGGGTTTTCCTGCTTTGTGCAATGCGTTCTCAAACCTTGACAAGTCTGAAAATCTGTGACCAGGGGTCACAAGCGGATTATTCACTAGGCGGCACTGCGCTCATCAGCCGCGCTTTCGATCGTGACCGAGCGATTGGCGCGAGGGCAGACTTGGCAACTGAGATAAACGCATGCTCGCACGCACAGGCGACCTATCATGCACCTTCGCCCGTACAACGGCCCCCGTACAAGGTCAAAATTTGCAAGACACGTTTGATCGAAGGCTTGGTATATATACTGTCACAAACTGTCACAAGCGAAAGCTATGTGTATGGCATTGAGCCGCTGGAAGACATGACAATCACAAGAGCCGATGCCCCCTCATGGGGTAGGGCCTTAGCCTCAGCAGGACTTGTAAATCTATGCTGGCAACCATCGGGGTAGCCTTTCTGTTGTCCCCAGTCGCAAGCCTTGACGCGCAGAGCGTGGACTCACGGCCGAGCCTGTCTGTGCCGTGCTGAGTTTGTATACGATGTTAGCTGAGTCCGGATGCTAGATCTGAGCTGAGCGCTGCCGGTCACGAGTCATGAGACACAAGCAGATGTCCGTGGTGTAATAATTCGTTATACCTGAAAAAGAAAGGAGAGGGGTAGCCTTGTACAATAGGCCTATCATGACTAAATATAAAAAATAAAAGACATGACAATCTATACATCTGTTGCGTCCAACAATAGTTGCTGCGTTACCCGTGCAACCAAGATCTACCTGATCATAAGCTTAGAACTCCATGGTGTAAGCTCTTACGACGTCTCAGCTATAGGCAGTCAGTGAGATACATGGCAAACCGCAAACTCGCAACGCAAACCCGACGAACGCTTGAAGGGTGAGGTTTGTCAGGCGGTGACCGTGATCGCGTCTCGTGTTTGTGAAGACAAGCCATCTGTGTTGTTCAGGGGGCTACCTGCAAGGCAACTTACAAGGCTGGGTGATGTGCAACCCAGATTGCTCTTGCACTTGTTGATACTGACAGCATGGTCATTCCTTGCTTTGTCATTGCCATGATCAGTACACCTCCTTGTTCCTGAGATGCTGCCCAGGTGACTATTACAGGCTTGCAGGAAGGGCCACCAGAGGAGGCTGACTATTTTGCTTGTGAGGGCTACAGCAAGATCATCTGCGCTTCCTGGCCATTGACCCAGCACCAACTGTCTGCAAAGGATATCTCGCCTTGGGACGTGTATTTTGGTACTGCGATTTACTAAAGTCCCTAAAGTTCAGGGGGTGTTGGACTACCGAGATATACACTTCTGCATATCCAAGAGTTGTTTTTAGAAACGCAGAAACACGTGTAAGTTGTCCCATAGGAGGCTTCAGATGCACATGCGTGTGGATCACTGTGGACCTACAGCTATAGAAACGCAAAGTTCCACTTCAGTGTAGATCCACACCACAACAGATTTGCGGGAATTCACGCCACAAGGATACTTGGAGATCTGCGGTAGTACAGGCATGCATGAATCCAGTGAGCTGTGCGCATCTGCGGCACTGCAGGCCAACGTAAATCGTTGGTGACACGCGTTTGCGAGTAACTGTGTTGCATAGATGCTGGTGTTTTTACACGTTGCTGTAACCGCGAAGGATCACGACTGTGTAAAGTCTCGTAGAACAACATGTCAATGGTATGTCAAGGACTCGCACAGCAAGAGATATGGATGAGTCAGTGAGATGTGACTAATGCCAATTTTACAGTCTAATTACAGTCCAATTCAGTGGTCACTCATGTGTGCTACTAGAGATGTAAGCTGTGAACAAGTTGATCACAGTGGGAGGTTAGGCTAAGCTACAAATACTGTCTAACACACTCAGTGACTCCAAAGTCACAAACATGACAAGGTTCCGAGTGCATGGCCTAGGCTTATACAATTGTATAGCTTGCAAGCTTCTGATCTAGCTGACTTTTACACTGACAATCAGCGTTACATCAACATACAATTGGTGGGCTATCTAATGATCCAAGCGATATGTGCGCACTGCGGCAGTACAGCTCCAAAACATGCTCAAGTGGGAGTGTGAGGATCAGAGTCTACGATTGTCACATACTTGCTCCTGAAGTTTGGATACTGCAGCGTGCTTACCATCTGCTCATAGTGCTCAATCATGACCTCTTGCTCTGTAGCCGTCTTAGGAATAGAAGGTTCTCCATTCAACAAAGACCTGACCTGCAACATAGATCATGTGTATCAATAGCAACAACGTGGTGTTAGAGGCTACCACTAAGAGTTGCAGCAGTACATAGCAGGTGTTCATGAACTCAGACATGGTAAATTGTCACATGTGTGCAATGGTCTTTGCAACCAAAGACACATACATGCAACATGAGTTGAGAACCAAACATAACAGGATGGCAAAAATTGCAGCACAGATCAGACTGACCTTTACATCTACAAAGGCCAACTGGTGAGCTGTAAGGTGCTCTATGTGGTTGTGTGCATTCCAAGGCATGATACCCTTTGCAGCCAGTTGGTGCTGGGTCAATGGATATGCAGCACAGAAGATCTTGCGTAAGTCTGGACATTCAAAAAAGTCTGCCTGTTCTGGTGGCCCTTCGCTTGCAACCCTATAGTAGTCATCTGCACAGCAATCTCAGGTTCATACCAAGTATGTATGCCAAGTATCACAAAGGCAGTAGTGACCACGCTGCCACTGTCAGCAAGAGCAACATCAACCTATGTTGCGCATCACTCAGCCTTATGACTTGAATGCAGCAATTGCTTAAGTGGCATACACTGAGACAACAGCTGTGCAGTAGACATTGACTTCAGATATGTCATGAGGGACAGCAAGACAAGGCGCAAAAGCAATGACAGTGTTGGAAAGAGCAACATACCTTGTAGCATTGTTTCTGCAACCTCAGTATCAAATCTTCTCAAAATGTCATACAGCTTGCCTTCACCTGTCCAGACATGTACAAATTCTGTTTTGGCTTTTTTACCTGTCTCACTCTTGTAGCCTTTTGTAGCATCATTGGCCTGGACACCATGTTGCCATCATCAAGCTGATAAGAGACACAAAAGCTGATTTGGGACATACAGATATATGCATCATTGTGCAACTTGAATGCATACAATTACCATCTTGGTCACAGCTGTGAACTTTCCCATATTCTTCTTGGCTTCCCTTAAGCTGTTGTGGCCCAAGACGTGCTGAGCACATTGGTCATTTAAGCTAGAACTAGGGAAGAAGCCAGAGTCAATCAGCGAGCGTTGTACGTACTCAACAACCATGCTTCTGACTTGGAGCTGCATTGCAACACACAAGTATCGGTACAAGTCCATTGACAGCTTGGCAAACAAATGGAATGTTACAGTCAGAGTTGTATTGAATCTTTTCAGTGTCATTAGCAAAGGGTCCATGATGGTTGACAGTTGCCTTGACTTACACAAATGCGACTGTTTCACACCAGGTATTCAGACGAAAAATCTACACAGCTTCAAGCAGAGCAACAAGCATTTCATACCATTTGCTTCATTGTGGCAAGCATTTCCTCATTTGTCTCTTGTTGCTTGCCCATCATGTCAGCACAGCGCTCTAAAAGCTGGTTCTGTCTGCGTACTTCTTGAATCTTGGCTTGCTTTTCTGGAGGCAGTTCTGCAGCAAGGTTTTGTACCATGGTAGCGTGGTATAATGAGCAGCGTCAGAAGTGCAGGGATCGGCCATGACTCTTATCATTCACCCATGGTGCAAAGTAGTCAACGGCAGCGCTGAGTGGATTGGAGTCGCCATCGCCGCTGCCCTGCAAAGGTCATTCAAACTTGAGATGAAAGCTAGATCAGGTTTGTGTTTCAGAAGCTGTAACGAGGACAAAACTGCTGCAGCACCTGCTGTTCCTGTGACGATCCGGCTCGTTGTGTTGCAATGCGATTGGAGTTCCCACCGTTCGGCAACAGGAAGCTGGCTCGGCTTCTGATAGTCCCCTGTAAGGCACATGTTGTTTTCACAAAATCGAGAGCTGCAACCACGGTCATCTCCTGTCAAACCTCACCCTTCGAGCGCTCGGTTGGCTTGCGCTCCCCGTCTGCTGTGTGCCCTGAGTCTCACCGACTAGCTGTAGCTGTGACATGGTATGTGGCTCACACCACAGAAGCTTATGATCAGCCCTGGCAGGAAGAGCTTGGTTGCACGGGTAACGCAGCAACTGATGTCCACGGGATAAGTCAAGGATGCAACAGTTGTGCAGATCGTCATGGCTTTCAGCGGCATGTATACCCAGAGCTTGTTTGAAAGTTTGATCTGAAGTTTGATATCAAACCAAGTTGTGCTTCAGATTTTGACCTTGTACGTGCGAAGGTGCGTGGTACGTCGTCTGTGCGTGCGGGCGTGCGGCGGTTAACTGTACCAGCCGGCCAAGCCTGCTTTCGCGCTACTTGCAGGTTACGATCGAAAAGCGCGATTGATGAGCGCAGTGCAGCCTATTAAGTCATTCGCTTGTGATGTGTGTTCACAGACTTTTCAGACTCGTCAAGGCTTGAAAGTACAGTGCACAAAAACGGATCACAGGCGCAGACAATTTGCTGCCGAGTCCGCAAGAAGTACAGAGGGAAGTTGAAACTCCGGGCCCCAGTCATAGTCAAGGTCATGGACATGAGCCAGCGGGCTTCGAAGACCAACACGGTGTAGATCAACCGCCAGAACCAGAAGACAACACCACAGAAACTTCATCAGGGGCAGAGCCACGCGGGGAAGCAGCTCGCTTTCAGACAGTTACCCCTGTAGAATACAGACAGCCTGTTGTTCTCAACTATAGACGGACACCAAATCCTTTACTATTGCCTGCTGCTGTTGCACCTCTGGTTCCATTACTGCTGAACCTGTCAGGTGATGGTCGTAACTTGCTCCACAAAGCCATCAAACATCAAAACTTCTCATCGCAGCTGGTACCCTGGAAGTCTGCAGATCAGCTGCATTCTTTTCTAGACAAGAACTCAGTAAGCGCCTTTGCCTCCTCATCTCATGCAAGCGACATGCTATCTTGCAGAAAGCTACACAACTCCCATTCCTCATCATGACATCATGCGGCATGTTGCTCGCAGAGATGGGAGCGAATTGTTGTGCATGAAGAGGTGTTACCTGAATCTGAGTCACCCACTAAGTTTTCAGTGAGTCAGCTGGCACTCAAGGTACCTCAGCATCACAAGCAGCATCAGACTATGTCAGCTTTCCAATCTCATCTTGCCATATGCCTGACACAACATCAGCCTGACAAGTTTCCAGGCAAGGTCCACTGGGCAAGTACTGATCAAGCCAAGGGCACCTTTTTTGTTTCATGTGGCTGTTTACACCCTACCCTCATACCTGAACTTGCATAGACCCCACTGGAACGCTACAGGTGATGTTGAGGATCAGCCAAACTCAAGGTGTCCTGTAGCTAGCTAGCTTGAGCTCACTTGTGTATATACCTGTGGCCAATAGGTATATAGTGGAAGCAGCTTCCTGCATCTGTCTGCAGACTATTGAGTGTATATGTGTATTGGAAGATCTGAAGAGGTACAGAGGTATGTCATGTGTTTTGCAGAGGTGTTTGCGTTCTGTTTGGTCTTTCAACCATGAGCCCTGATAAGCGCAGCTGCATGTCAAGCCATGCAGCAGTGAGGTGACATCCCTGAGGTTGGCGTCTGAATTGATACTGCAGATCTGCAGGCAACAAGCTTGCTATATTTTGTGTCCAGCTAACAGACCCTTACTGGGCAAGAGATGGCCTGGCCTATAGGCCGATGATAAAGATGGCTTTGCATCTGTGCTTTTGCAGAAACGTTCATCCTACAGTCGAAATCTCAACTCAGAAACGCCTGGGGACAGAATAAACTGGCACAAGCTCTGAGTCAGCCTCCATGTCTCTGACGGCCAACAGTTTGCAACTTATCAGCAGTTAACCAGCCCCCTGTTGGAATGCAACCCCTTCGAAATGCTCGCAGAATCACTGTAAGCCTGACAGCTCCAAAGGATATTTTGCATTGACATGTCCACATGTAACACTGAAACTGACAGTGTTCCAAAGTTTGCTGAAGAGTGCACATTTGGGTAGGACTCATCGGATTCATGCCCCCCAGGAATGTTCAAGCTGGAGGAAATTTCCGTTTAAACTTGGTGTGACTTGATAACAGGTCAAAGCATCTATTGCGTGTGCAGCCATGTCAGCATTGCCGTCTGTTATTCCAACCAGCACTGCCTGTCAGCCTCATGATTAATCATGAGATCACACTAGCTACGTAGCGCAAAAACAGCAGTATAGATTCTATGGATCTATACAGCTATAGCTATTGCTGGCACATATTTGGGAACCGACGAGGCTAAGTTGTTCTGGCTAGCAGCCTTGGTAATGTGGACTATCACACCCATATAGGATGCCGCTTGGGACAGGCCAGTCATATTTGCAAACTACCGACAAGCCTGTTGAAGCAGCAGCCACCCTTAAAGCCTGAAACATGGTTTCATCAGATGCCTTGATAGTTCCTTGGATAGCAGCAACAGGGCCACTATGGCATGCTGACTCAGGGTGCTGCCACAAATGGAAGTTACAGTGTATATTGCAATCTCCAGCCATGCAACAGTCCAGACCTAAATTTATGACTCAAGCTGTACGGATTAGGAGCGTTTCAGAAATGGTGGTGCACAAGCCCTGGTATACAATGACTGGCAGCCAAGTGCATGGGGCCTTATCACCCATGAAGAGTAGATAGCAGATGTACCGTCATTGCAAATAATAAACCCACTTTGACCAGAAAAGGTTTTTGGCAGATTGACAGATCATCTTCAATGGACATGGCATGACATCACGTACGATGGCACAGACTGGACTCAATGCTGTGTTGCATGTTGCCTGGACATTGCCTGACCCCAGTGATGCAAACACAGAAGCATTTCAGCTCAATGAGGACTCACCAATCAGATTTAGCCAAATGTTCCATTCTGAACCAAATGCCAATGTGTGACAGTAGGATATGTTGTGGGCAAGCTACCATATGCTGGCCTACGGCCACAAACACAGCTCAGAGAAGCTGCATTGTGGTCACACCTGCAGCAATGTTACCAATACTCAGATGCAGCCCAGGAGACTCTGTTTAACAGGACAAGTCAAGGTGGATGGCAATCTGGCCTAGTAGCAGGCATAATTATGCGGTGAGGCAGCATCAGGGCCCTCAATTAGTCTCCTTTCTGCTGTCCAAGGCTGTGCTAGCACAGTGTGACTCTGAGAAGGTGCTGCCAGGGTGCTGACAAGGGTTCAATGCTTGGTTTCAGGCTACAACAGCATGCTGTTTTGGTAACAAACATGCTGTTTGAGGCACTAAAAGACTGCTCAAGGTTGGGTGCTGCATTGACCTCAATGCTTGCCCTGTGAAGCTATGCTGCCAATATGGCATGGCCCTGGCAGCACTGCCTTGTGATGCCTGAGCATTGACCTCAATGCTTGCCCTGTGAAGCTATGCTGCCAATATGGCATGGCCCTGGCAGCACTGCCTTGTGATGCCTGATCAAACCAGCTGTGCCATCATCATGCTGAAGCTACTGATATTCTGCTACTCTACCCAATCTAAATACTTCCAACAGCAACATGCAGTTCTAACAATGCTTCTGGGCCCTTTTAGCTTGGGAATGGAAATTATGACAAGACCTGATGCTCTTTGAAATCAGAAAGTCGGTATACAGCTGACAGCAGCACTCAGGGTCGACTGCACTGGTAGCCTATGCAGCCACTGATCACAGCTTGTTGCAGATCTTGCTGCAGTCGAAGCAAGCAACATACGGCTATACAATCGCTGGAATCCAGACCAGAGATGCACTCTGGATCCTAGCAGATGCTGATAACCACAGCAGCGCAACATCCTGCGTATCCACGATACAGCACCTGAGTGATCACCAACGCTACAGCTTAAGCCAAAAGTTTAGGTCCGAGGCTTGAGGTATCCAGGTCTGCGACAGTACTGTGAGCTGCAGCTGGCCTGACCCGTTTGGCTGGCACTTGCATACGCGTGCTGGTCACGGTGCCTGGGTGACCTGCTGCGCTCAGGGTTCGACTACCCACCCGAATACCGTGCGGGTAGAGGCCATGCAAATCCTAGATTGCCACAATCTCATTTTTGAAGGGGGCGCAGCCTTTTTCCCTCAGCCATTTTCCCTTAGCAACATGGCGCCCATGCGGGCAACCCACGCAAAATGGCCGAGCCAGAGTAGAGTTCGCGGGCAGCAAGAACAGCGTCTTTACGCAAAACACTGTGCATCACAATGAGCGCAAAGCTACAACGCACTCTGAAAGGGGACATGCTAGACAATGTGAGTTCTGGCCTGTTAGCCAAACTTGCCTCAGAGGTCAGTGATTTGAAGTGTGATTTCATGGCAATCAATTGATTCGTTGCAATGACGAAGCAGATGTGCAAGATTTTTCTGAGAGTGGGTATGAAGTAGCTGGTCTAGAACAGCCAATAGACATCAGTGATTCAGTGGTCAAGTTTTTAATCAGTCTGAGTTTCCGAACATGTACATTGATGTCGAAGGTGGTGATGATGACAGTGTAGAGGCTACACTTGGCCTAAGCCTGTAAATGCCGCTCTGGTTGCAACTTGATAAGACTTATAAGACTGTTGCGTCGCGCGCTCCAATAAAACGAAAATTGTGTACCCACACCAAAAAAATGTGTTAAGTGGGCTGCCCACAGCATGCAGAACTTTTGCTGCTCGCTCTTTGCTCCAGAAAGCATCTAGAGCAACTGGTGTTTGAGGAGCAATCTGAGCTTTTGGTGCAAGTGCTGGTGCTGAGCTGTTGCCTGCAAAATAGCAACAAGCTCAGCGTGACAGTACATGCCCTAAGGTACAAGCATTGTGCATCTGCAGAAAGCAAGTCTGACGGCAGTCACCAAACAGCTGTACATCAATGTATTGCTTTGAACAGCAGAACTCACCCCCTGACGCCTTTCTGTACCTTTGGATGCTGTTGGGCTGCAGCTTGCCTGCATGTGCGTAACACATTCAATCAGTTCAAGTGACAAGACACTGTGACAGCATACAACCTTTGGCATAACACAATCTGGTCAACATTTACCTGCTATGTGCAGCTCATGAGTGATCACCTGCCATGCTTCGGGTTCAAAAACCTAATACTGCCCCACAGATCAGTGTGTGGGGCAAGCGTTGTTATGCGCAGTTTACCACTACTACTGACACCAGCTCTTTACCTGTGTTAAACAGCTGATGTGTCCTTAGCAACGCATTCACTCCTCATGCTTCAGCTGGCCCAGCTCCCAAACCTTTCGGTCCACTGTGCGCAGCTGCATGGCAGGAAATGATGTTCAACAACCAGCACTGGCATGTTGACATCATCAACCACTCACGCAACTGTTGTTTGCAAAGCAGGGACTGTGGCTGGCAAAGACATGCATCCATCCCTGCAATCACATCAACACCCACATCACAAAGCTTGTCTGAGTAACCTGCTTGCATGGGCTTGACGCTACGCCCAGCATAGACTGGTCAGTGGCTGCCTGTGCCAGCTGCATCCAAAGTAACGCACAAAGCACCAGCTGCAAAGCATCTGCTTGAGTTGTTGCAGCTGATGCTGCAGACATAGCTTGTTCCATGCAATGGTCTCACGCACCCATTGCGCGCTGTGACTCATTGCACTGGTGGTCATTGCCGATCTCATTGCTGCCACAGCACAGACACCAGGCATGACAACTTTCAGGTGTTAACATGTCAGCAATCATATGATGAACAGTCAGTACCTGCAGTGTGCTGCTTGTGTGCTGCGCGCAGCTCTCTGACCTCCTTCTGTAGCTCAGCATATGTCCCTGCAATGACCACTTCTATGTGTACGGCTTAAATATGTGCATGCATTCATGATGCATTAGTGTACAGCACGAGAGACTGCACGTACCTAACACATCTCTTCTGCTGAAGGCACCACATCATCTGCATCCTCTTCTAGTACTTCAGGATCTTAAAACACTGAATTGCGTGCTTGATGCACCGCAGACACATGCAGAATGTCCAAACAATTCAATACAGCCTGAGGCCATACATCACATAGATTGTGGTGCTTGCAACTGCATTGGCTGGCATGGCTCAACATCTTGCACAAAATCTATCTGCAATCACAATTAGCCGCACTGACAGCAGCATTCAGTGCAGCAGTCAACAGCAATTGTGTTCACCATGGGGCATCAGCAGCAGAGTGTCAGCATCACCACCTTGCTGTCCAACAGCTGTTGCACCAGTATGCATGATGATCATGTCTTGGCCAATGGTGACAAGAGAGATCCGGCCTGCCTGCAAATACCACCACATTGCACTGCACGGCTTGCTGCTCCCTGCATCTACATTACACAAGATCAGCAGGTCAGCTTTCACAACACTATACGTTAGCTTACTGCAGTATGTAATAGTCACAATGCGCCAAGACATGCTGAAAGTCAGGCGCCACCTGACTTTCCCTAAAAATCAGCAATGACCTTGGCCAGATGCACAATGACAGCAGCAGGAAAAACCAAACACGAAGACCGAGAGAGCATCTTTGGCAGGCAAGCACTTCATTAGCAAAGAAGTCTGCACAGAGCACAATTGTCATGTCATCTGTTCCTTGATACACGTACTGATGCCTAATTTGTGTGTCCAGGATAGCTGTGTCAAGCTTCTGGGAGCACGGAATGAGGGCGAGTATGGGGTCAAACCCCAAAATCATTGCTGGCCTTGGCATGTCACTTGGCATGTCACTTGGCATTGACTGCTTGGATGCACCCGGCACAACAGGTGCAGCATGACAGGTTCTGATCATGATTGGATGCATAGCAGATACTATCTTGAGAGGAACGTAATATGTTGTTTCTGAGAGCATCTCCCTCTAGTGTTGAACACTGTTTGTGGTGACAGCAAGCTTACAACCTGTATTGCATGCATAGGATCCTGTATCTGTCTAATGGGACTATGTCTATTTTATGGGCTCCAGCGGTGCAAAATCTTCTTTTCCAGTGGTAGGTACATTCTTGGCCCTGTCATGAGCTCTTTGAGATGCACGGCTTGTGCCTGAAAAAGCATACAGTGACTACAAGTTCATTCACAACTTGTTGTCAGGATTGAGCTGATAGACCCCGGCACGCTGCGTTTACTCTAAGTGGTGGTTGTCCACTGCTCCATGTCGTCCATTATTGTGAACTGCACTGTCTTCCTTGTCTCTGTACATGGTTTGAAGGTCACACCTAAAATTGTGCCCCGAGAACAGAAGTCCTCTAGCTCTTAATTCTATGAATGTTGGGGTAGGTCACAGGATCATGGTGCCATTGCGTAAAGGCCATCTGCTGTCATGTCAAATTGTTTGACCCTGGCCTGAAGGTCAAATGGACCACATGTATACTGATACACCAACAATGTATTGTACAGTGTGGGCTATAGCAGTACACATGTGGGCAGATTTGACCAGATGGGTCCGACAAGATTGCTGATCGCATTTATTTTGTCATGAAGTCAAGCACAAGATCTGAAACCCCTCAGTATATGGCCACGGAAGGTTTTTGCTGTAGTACACAAGGGGACAACCTGAAGTGTCAGACTCAGTACTTGGACAGTACCTCCACACCACCGGTGAGCTGGGATGAGACTACATCTGGGGTGACTGATGCAAACAGTGCTTTCCAGCAACTCAGGCAAATCCACAGAAGCATGATTGAGACTCTGACTTGATTTATCAGATACAGCTTGACACAAAGCTTGACATTATCATGATGTGAGACTTATATGGCAGCAAGATTTTGTGTGACGCCAAGCCATGCCAACAAGTTGCTTGGTTACCTCCTTCTCTCTGGCTTTCTATCTAAGCCAAACATGTGATGTGAACAGTGCGCAGCATAGCAGTTGTGTGACCTACCATTCTTGAGTTCAGGTCCTTGACACCTGGATATCCACACAGCGTGACCGCAAAATCTTGTCAAAATCAGAGTTTACAGCACATGTAAGGCAATGGAGAGGGAACTCTGCAACAGAGCATTTCCCAAGTTGTGAATTCACGTGAACGCGCCCTGAGTCAGATCTTTGTGTGTACGAATACCCCGTGTGGCAGGCCCAGGGCCTTTAAGGTTGAGGGGTTTGCCCATATACAGCTTGAGTCACAAACTCAGGATTGGACTCTTGCATTGCTGGAGATTGTGTATGTCAGATTGCAGTTGTGTCAGCATCCTGAGTCAGCATGCTCATGGGGATTGCACAATCAAATAAATGAGCAGCAGCTTCAAGACAATGCTGTCAGCTGGGTATCATAGGATGCAGATAGCAGCTTTGAAGCTTTCAGTGCAGTCAGCAGTCTGCTGTCTCAGTCGAAATCAAAAGTCAGAAGGCACCATCTGGCAAGACAATATTTATTTGCAATTTCACTGCACTGCTGAGCATATGCAACAGGTTGCACAGAAGACAGAGGTTGCCCTGTCAGAGGGTTTTGTTTAGGCAGTCACTATGGGAACAAAGCGCGGCTGAACCTCTGTCTGAACACTTTCAGCCTTGCCTTATGCTAGCTGAAAGTGACTAGAGTATGATCAGCAACTTTCAGCATACATGTCTTATGGTGTCTGATACATGTCTGAACGCTTTCAGCCTTGTCTCATACTAGCTGAAACTGACTAGAGCTTGATCAGCAACTTTCAGCTTACATGTCTGATAAATGGCTGAACGCTTTCAGCCTTGCCTAGAGGATCTGATGCTTGCTGAAAGTGGCTAGACTGTGATCAGCAAGGTCTAGCTTGCAGTGTCTGATCCTATCCAACGAAGGCTGAAAGTGCTGCAATATCTGATGTGCTCTGAAGCTATCTTATGCATGTCAGGAAGCAGGGCACTGTTCAAGTGTAGCTATGAAACACAATGCCCTGCACAGCTACTGCAGTATACCACCGCTGACCTAAGCAAGAGTGACCTAAGCAGGCATACTTTGGTAACTACGTGCTAGCACTAGTCCTGGTGTTGTACCTTATGTGATGGGTTGCAGCGTGAACACCCTGAGCCCGCATCTTGAGACCATGATGATGCCATGCCAGCCGTGTTCTTGTACACCAGCCCAAACAGCTTTGTTCCCTCCGTGGCTGTGACCAGCTTTGTGTCCAACTCTGAGATGCCAACAGCCAACACCTGCTGTGTGTGGCTGCACAGGCTGGCTGTCATGACATCTTCAGCTCTGCTACACCTAGCAGGGTATAGCTTGCACACGGCCAACCTGAGCACCTCTGCATCTACACTGATGCCCCGCAAGAACTGCTGGGTCTCAGCTATGAACAGGCTTTCTGTGTCATGCCAGCTGACAAAGCGCAGCTTGGCATAAAAGGACACCCTGCAGTGAGAGCATGCATGATGTGGCTGCTGCACTGTGACCAAATTAGGGCACAGGCATTGACACAAATAAGCTCTGATGAGACTGTGCTGACATGAGTGCATTGATATGACTGCTTGCAAAGACCATTGCCAGCTAGCATCATTGAACATGCCAGCAAGATGTATGCTTGCCAGCTTGCTTTGTGAGGCAGACCTACAGGTAATTACATTACTTATTAGCCATCATGCCGATAAAAACAAACCAGGAAGACAACAGCACCCCACCTGGCTTTGCTGTTATTGTGCACCATGCACCACATCATCTCGTTGGCACGCTTGCGTGCCAGAGTGTGAAAGCAAAGCTCTGCAGGCTTCAGCTTCTTGCCCATGCCTATCAGCAGCCTGCCAGTGATGTCAAGGTCCACCATCACCAACAGTAGCATAAGCACAAAGCCTGCACAATCAGATGCTGCACACGAGTCAGCAGTCAATATCATACCTGACAAGTATAGAAAAGAAGAGAAGGATGCTTGTGTGTTTGAGTAGCATACGCTTAACAGGGCACTCTCTAGCCACTGCAGAGCTGATTCAGCATGCGGTGTTACTCAGTGGGCAGGCACTGCTGGATGCAATCTGTGATCACACAATATAGTCAACACATGCTACACTGTTTTGTATGCTGCTGACCCAACTTGACCTGGGAATTATGTGTGTGCATCTAGTCCAGAGACTGGCCATGTCAGTTGCAGTAACGCACAAGTCAGATGATTTAGGACTCATGCAGGCCTTGCAGTGCATGCAGCAAAGGACTAAGTAAAATTGCTGCAGAAAGCATCGTACACCTGAAGCAGAGTTTTAGTCTGGAACTGGTAGATGCACGTCTCTCGCCCCAGCACCAGAACAGAACAGGAATCTACAAGCCTAGAAGCCATCGCCATGCTCAGAGTCTTTCCAATCCTAGTGCTCTGCTCTGTGTGGGCCTCTGACAGTGCTGACTGACAGACAGATGGCATGATGTTGCCATGGCTCCCACCACTTGCAGGTAATCTTCACTGCAAGTCACATGAATGTTGTTGCTGCAGCAGCTGCCCACCAACATGAAATGCAGCACTTGCTGATTTTGACAGAACAATATGTGAAGTATGCAGTCTTACCTTGTAAGTGGTGCAGGAGGGTCAGCAAGCAATGCAAATGTTTCTTGTGGTCGTGGCCTACAAACATCCCTGTATGTCATACACACTGAGTGAGGTTGATAAATGTGGGCTCAGGCTGTACACTTGGTGAACAGCACCAATTTGCCAATTTGCTTCAGAAAACCTGTGTCTGGGCCAGTACCATTCAACCACATAGCCAGCAATGGACGGCAAAACCTGGGTTGTGGGACGAGAGGGTGTTCACTATCGGGCATTCGTGTCTGTCCCAAAACTAACTGGTACGGCTGTGGGCGCACAAAACAAGCGTGATCACGTTGCGGCTGCGTGCAGCACCGAGCTGTTAACAGCATGAAACCTTCATGTGGTGCACGCTGCTGCGAGACTCCTATATCTGACAAGCGAGCAGGACAACGGCCATGGTCCAATCAGGGTCACCGCAGATGTGAAGGCAGCGAGCTATGGTTACAATTTGGTCGTTAGGTTTTCTTACATGCGCAATGTTCCCGCGCCTTTCTTTCTAACGCCAACTCGACAAGTTGCGTAGGTCGCGTATCAACCCGCGCCTTTGCGCCCGTCTATATCATGACGCTCGCTTCTTACGTGTGAGCAGAATTCGTGCAGCAACCTGTCAATAGACATGTACACAGGCAGCGATCGTCTTCTGATCAGAGGTCGAATTCAAACTACCTTTGTACTAGTGGCCGGAGTGGGAGCGTGGGAGAGGAAATGCATACGACTCGTGAGGCGAAGCTGTTGAGACAGCCGGCATACAGTCGCTCTTGGCAGACCTGGCATTGTACAGAGTAGTTTTTGCTCCTCCAGCCATGACAACTCAAGTTAAGATGCCTGCCATTTGACAGGCTATAGTCGAGGCACCAGTGTGCCTGATGGAAGCACAGCGAGGTGATGTGTTTCTACTGTCTATTTGCTGTCCCTTTGTCTCTGCATATCAGTCTGCGTGAGCAGGCGCAGGGACCTGTCGTCTCAAGTTCCTGTGCTGTTGTCTTGCAGCTTTGGTCACGGCTGATGTTTTTTATCCTGCAGAGTATATCAGCGCTGGTCCTCATGCACTAGATAGCTATTCCACAGGTGCAACGGAATTGGGAGCAGCTTTTAAATATGTCCATGTATACGCTCTTTCCCTGACTTGTTTGTGTCTCCATCCTTCCTGCAAAAGCGTCTTTCTGACTTGATTGTGCGCTGCTTGCTGCAGCCCGGAGTTGGTTGCGTCGCTGATACTGTATCCTCATTTTCAGGCATTCCGGTTATCAGCATTTGATGCGTCTGCTTCTCACAGTGTCCTAATGGACATGAGACGTGGCAGAAAGATCTAACCTGACAGTAGGATCACGTCCTTTTGTCACTGCAGAGCATATGATTTGTCTTGACGACAGGGCAGCCAGTGCTCACTT
>JAABUO010002149.1_pt1 | contig 24447 bp, 18 predicted proteins | sample 5559291 | NCBI WGS metagenome assembly JAABUO01 (sample SAMN10711878, study PRJNA513372) | rock metagenome | isolation source: Antarctica rocks | place: Antarctica: Victoria Land, Finger Mt sud
GAAAAGCACCCGCGGGCACCCCCCAACGTCCCGGACCAGCCCAATCCAGTCAGAAACAACCGCGTCCAACAAACGTACCCGTCCACAGACGAGAGCTATTTCAACAAGCTCCTAGGGAGAGCTCCTCAGCGGCTCAAGCGCTGTCGAGGGCGGGCTTACAGTGTACTGAACTGTAAGCGGAGGAGAGCAAGTGCGACCCCCAGCGGCTAAAGCCGGGTTTTGCATCAGCAGCTTATGGCACGGCTGAAGCCGTGCCCTTAAGCAAAACGGCTTCAGCTGGCAGCAAAACGACTTCAGCTGGCCGGCTACTTGCGTGGGCGGGGGAGGCGGGGTAGTGCTGGCGGAGGTTGTTTCGGGAGTTGAGGACGTCGAAGCTGCCGTTCGGGTCGGCGATGAGTTCGAGGGAGTATGCGGCGTCGGGGCCGGGGAGATTGGCGATGAACTGCTCGCCGGTGTTGAAGGCGGGTCCGCCCTCTTCGGAGAAATGGACCTGCCAGAGGGTTTCGAGGCCGGGGGCTTTGCGGAGGGTCTGGAGGGTGGAGAGCGATCCGCCCTTTTTCGCGCCGTTGTCCATGATGGCAACGCGGGCGTGGAGGGCGTCGACGAACTCGGGGCTGGAGCTTTGGTTCCAGCCGTGGTGCGAGACGATGTAGATGTCGGCAGGGCCGAGCTTGTTGTTGGGGCAGACGAGGTCGCGTTCCTTGTCCTTGGTGAGATCGCCGAGGTCGACGATAGTCAGGGCGCCGAAGTGGAGGAGGATGCCGACGGAGCGGGCGTTCTCGGTCTGGTCGGCAGGGGCTGGATCGGTGCGGGTGCAGGTCGGGTTGGGCTGGCCTGCGTGGTGTAGGGGCTGCTGCAGGAGGGCGCCGTCGGCGCTGATGACGGTGGCGTCGACGCCCTGGATGGGGAGGCGAGCTCCGGGTTTGGCGAGGATGTGTTTGGATTTGCCGGTGGCGAGGATCTTCCGGTAGTCGGCGTAGAGGCGTTCGGTGGGGCCGTGGTCGAACTCGCGGTTTTCGCCGTGATCGATAAAGGCGCCGACGGGGATGCGGTCGAGGAGCTGGGCGACGCCGCCGACGTGGTCCTCGTGGAAGTGGGTGATGAGGACGAAGTCGAGCTTGCTGAGGCCGGCTTTCTTTGCGGTGGAGACGATGCGGTCGGCGTCGCGACCGTTATTGCCGTCCCAGCCGGTGTCGATGAGGAGGGACTGGCCGGCGGGGGTGATGAAGAGCGTGGCCTGGCCGCCCTCGACGTCGATGAAGAAGGCGCGGAGTTTGCCAGCGGCGGCGGCGGTGGCGGGGGTCGGGGCGGCGGTTTGGGCGGCGGCGAGGTTGGGAGAGAGGGCGGCGGCGGCGAGGAGGATGGAGGTGAGGAGGCGGGTGAGGGGCTTGTTCTGAGGATGAGAGTTTGAGGAGATCATGGCTGGCCTTTGCTGGGGTTTGGGCTGGGGGCTGGGACGGGGCTGAGGGTGGCGCGGGTGGCTCCGGTGGAGATGCCGCCGTCGACGAGAAGGGTTTGCCCGGTGATGTAGCGGCTGCTTTCGGAGGCGAGGAAGACGATGGGGCCGTCGAGATCGTGGGGGGCTCCGGGGCGTTTGACGGGGATGCGGTCGATGAGGTAGTCGACCCACTGCCGGTCTTCGTAGAGGACCTTGTTCTGATCGGTGCGGAACCAGCCGGGGGCGAGGCAGTTGACAGTGATACCGTGGGGGCCCCAGTCGTCGGCGAGGCTCATGGTGAGCTGGCGAACGCCGCCGCGGCTGGCTCCGTAGGGAGCGAGGCCGGCGTAGCCGAAGACGCTGGTGACGGAGCCGATGTTGATGATGCGGCCGTAGCCGTGCGGGATCATGGAGCGGGCGAGGGTTTGGGCGACGAAGAAGGCGCCGCGGAGGTTGGTGTCGAGGATGAGGTTCCAGTCGTCCCAGGTGACGTCGAGCGCGGGCTTGCGGACGTTGCAGCCGGCGTTGTTGACGAGGATGTGGACCTGGGGGAAGGCGGCCTGGGCGGCGGGGCCGAGGCGGGCGATGCTCGCCTGGTCGCGGACGTCGAGGTCGAGGGGGACGGCCTTTCGGCCGAGGGCGGCGAGCTCCTCGACGAAGGGGGCAAGGTGTGCGCGGTTGCGGCTGGTGAGGATGAGATCGGCGCCGGCGCGGGCGAGGGCGCGGGCGAAGTGCTGGCCGAGGCCGCGGCTCCCTCCGGTGACGAGGGCGACCTGGCCGGAGAGGTCGAAGAGGTTTTCGCTCATGGCTGGGGGGCCGCGGGGAATGGGGTGGACGGGGGCTGGGTCTGGGCCTGGCTTGGGTCTGGGCGGGGGTCGAGGACGACCTTCATGAGGTTGGGTTCGCGGCTGTGGAGACGGCGGAACCAGTCTGGGCCATCGCGGAGCGGGGCGACGGCGGAGATGAGGGGCTTGACCTGGATCTGGCCGCCGGCGACGAGGGCGATGGCTTCCGGGTACTCGCCGGCGGAGGCGCAGGAGCCCTGGAGGCGTATTTGGCGGGTGACGATCTTCTGGAGCGGGATTGGGACCTGGGCGGCGATGTTGCCCACGAGGATGACGGAGCCGCCTTTGCGGACGCAATCGACGGCGACGGCGACGGTTTCGGCGCGGCCGACGGCCTCGAAGACGAGGTCCACGCCGCGGTAGGCGGTGAGGTGGGCGATCTCCTGGACGAGGTCGGTGTGTGCGGTATTGATGACGTGATCGGCACCGAGCTCGGCGCCGAGATGGAGGCGGGTATCGTCGAGGTCGGCGAGGAGAATGCGGGCGCAGCCGGCAACGCGCGCGGCCTGGAGGAGGAGGAGGCCGATCATGCCGGCGCCGAGGACGAGGGCGGTGGAGCCGGGTTGCACGTCCGCGAGGGAGACGGCGTGGAGGGCGACGGAGACGGCTTCGAGCATGGCGGCCTCGGGGAAGGAGAGGACCTCGGGGAGCCGGTAGAGGATATGTGCGGGCACGGTTACAAATTCGGCGAAGGCGCCGGGACGGCGGAACTCGGCGCAGGAGACGCCGACGACCTCCCGGCGGTCACAGAGGTTGATCTGGCCCTGCCGGCAGAAGTGACAGGCTCCGCAGAAGACGGTGGAGTCGAAGGTGACGCGGTCGCCGACGCGGAAGCCGGTGACCGCGGAGCCGAGGGCGGCGACGGCGCCGGCGGCCTCGTGGCCCATGACGATGGGCGGGATGCGGCGGCCGGAGGAGCCGTCGTAGCCGTGGACGTCGCTGCCGCAGACGCCGCAGGCCGCGACGCGGAGCAGAACGTCATGATCGCCGGGTGTGGGCTGGGGAAGGTCGGCGAGTTCGAGGTGCAGGTACTCGGAGAGCAGAAGGGCTTTCATGGTGGGGACGGAAGAGACCTCGCGAGAGACAGGGTAAACCTTTCGGCGCATGGATGGGGCAAGGGGGAGTGCGGGCCGGCGACGGCGTACCTGAACGGGTATGATGCGAGGTCACGGGCGGGAAGGAATCGATGGCGGTGCAAGAGGAACGGACGCCGAGGCGGCGGTGGAGGATCGCATCCCTGCTGGGCTTTGGGGTGATGGTGAACTACGTGGACCGGGTGAACCTTTCGGTGTCGCAGGCGGCGCTGTTCCATGACTTCGGGATTTCGCTGATCACGTTTGGGTATCTTTCGAGCGCGTACAACGTGACCTATGCGCTGCTGCAGCTGCCGACGGGAGTGGTGCTGGACCGGTTCGGTGTGCGGCGGGTGGGGCGGCTGAGCATTCTGCTCTGGAGCGCGGCGTCGTTCTGGGCGGCGATGGCGCGGGGGCTGAACGGATTTATCGGGGCGCGGCTGCTGCTGGGGGTGGGCGAGGCGCCGACGTTTCCGTCGAACGCGAAGGCGATCGCGACGTGGTTTCCGGTGGCGGAGCGTGGGCTGCCGACGGCGGTCTTTGATGCGTCGGCGAAGCTGGCGCCGGCGGTTGGGGTGCCGCTGCTCGGGGTGCTGATCGTGCAGTTCGGATGGCGGGCGAGCTTTGCGGCGACGGGAGTTTTGAGCCTGCTGTACTTTGCGTTGTTCTACCGGGTGTATCGTGAGCCGGGCGAGGACGCGGATCTTTCAGCGCGAGAGCGGAGCTACATCGAGCAGGGCAGCACGGGCGTGGCCGAGGTGGGGGAGGGGATGTCGCTGTGGGGTCTGCTGCGGCGGAGAAAGGTGCTGGGCGTGGCGCTGGGGATGGGGGCTTACAACTACAGCTTTTACCTGCTGCTGGCGTGGCTGCCGAGTTACCTGTCGGTGATGTTCCACATTGATCTGCTCCACTCGGCGCTGCTGACGGCGATTCCGTGGATCTTTGCGACGGTGGTCGACGTAGTGATTGGCGGGTGGATGGTGGATACGCTGATTCGGCGGGGATGGGACGCGGACCGGGTGCGGCGATGGGTTTTGATTGGGGGGACGGTTTGCGGGCTGGGACTGGTGGGCGCGGGAGAGGCGCGAAGTGTGACGGTCGCGCTGCTGTGGATCAGCCTGTCGCTGGGTGGTCTGGCGACGGCGGCGCCGGTGCTGTGGTCGGTTCCGGGGCTGATCGTGGGGAGAGGCAGCGTGGGCAAGGTGGGCGGGATTGCGAACTTCTGGGGACAGGTTTCGGCGATCGGAGCTCCCATTCTGACGGCGCACAGCGTGGACCACACGCACTCCTTCCGGACGGCGTTCCAGGTGGCGGGGGCTTACCTCCTGCTGGGCATTGCGTCGTATGTGATGCTGCTGGGGCGCCTGGAGCGGGTTCGGGGAGAGGGAGAGCTCCGGGGCGGCGCGGGTGGTGCCTAGGATGAGGACGACCAAGCTATCGCTGCAGGAGCAGTTCGGCCCGATCGACGTTTACCTCTTCGACCAGATGCTGCGCGGGCGCATTGCCCCGGGGATGCGGGTTCTGGATGCCGGCTGCGGCTACGGGCGCAATTTGGTGTACCTGCTGCGAGAGGGGTATGCGGTGTACGGCGTGGATGCGGACGCGGAGGCGATCGAGGAGACACGGGCACTGGCGCGGGCACTGGCGCCCAAGCTGCCAGCCGAGAACTTTCGGGTGGAGCCGATTGAGCGGATGCGGTTCCCGGACGGATTTGCGGATGCGGTGCTGAGCAGCGCGGTGCTCCACTTTGCCGCGGATGAGGAGCAGTTCGATCTCATGCTGCGGTCGATGTGGCGGGTGTTGAAGCCGGGAGGCGTTTTCTTTTGCCGGCTAGCCTCGACTATCGGAATGGCGCACCGGCATGTGACGGGCCGGCGGTTTGTGTCACCGGACGGGGTGGAGCGGTTCCTGGTGGACGAGGCCTTTCTGATGGGGTACACGGAGCGGATGGGCGGAGATCTGCTGGACCCGATCAAGACCACGGTGGTTCAGGGCCAGCGCTCGATGACGACGTGGGTGGTGCGGAAGGCGGCGTCTCCGGGCGACGCGGGAGATGGGCGGAGTCGCGGGTGAGGTTGGGCCGGCTGAGCCGGGGGACTCTAGTGCACGGTATAGACGACCGTGATGGGCGTTTCGACTTCGACCGGCTTTCCGCCGACGACGTAGGGTTTGTAGCGGCGCCAGGAGATGGCGGACATCGCGGATTTGATGAACACGGGGGAGCCCCGGACGACGTCGACCCGCTTGATGGATCCATCCTTGGCGATAACCGCATTGAGCACCACCGTCCCTTCCACGTTTTGCTTCAGGGCATCGGGTGGGTAGACGGGGGGCCGGGTGGCGATGAGGGTTCGACGCATGGTCGCTTCGGGCACGACGACGCGTGTTCCGGTGGCGGTGTTTGTTGCCTTGCCTGCCGAGACGGCGGGGCGGCCGGAGGGAGGGGGCGCCGCGGCCGCGCGGATGGGGGCGGTCTCGGCCGGCTTCGCGCGCGGTGGGGGTGGGCTTTCGCGGTTTGGGTCACGAGCCGTCCTGGCGGAGGCGCGGAGGTCCTGCGGACGGGGCTGAGAACGGGGCTGGGGCGCTGCCGCGGTCTCGGGCGGCTTGCGGGCTGGGCGTTCGGGGGTCTGGCGTTCCTGGGTCTGGCGTTCTAGGGTATTGGGCTTGGAGCTTCGAGCGACGGTGCTGCCTCCGGCGGGCGGCGGCGCTGGTTGCCGAGCGGGGCCAGCCTCGGGGATCTTAGGGAGGCTCGCGGGCTGGCGATTGCCTGCTGTTTCGACGGCTGGTTGGGACGGTGCGGGAGCGGTTGGGTGCGCGGGGAGCGTGGATGGATCGCCGGCGTTGGGCAGAGGCCGGCTCCGATCGGGGCTGCGCTGCTCCGGCTGCGCGCCCTTGGAGGCGACGCTGCCCGCGGGGGCTGGGAAGCGGTAGGAGATGGCCACACCGATCACTCCCAGAACCGCGAACAGGACGGCGGCGATCCCGAGCAGGCGAGCGGCCTTTTCCTTCCAATCCTTCTCTGGCTGGGGATCTGCCTTGAGATTTCCCTGGGGATCTGCCTTGAGATCTGCCTGAGGCGCTGTTCGGGGCGCCGTCTGGGGCGCTGTCTGGGGCGCTGTCTCTCCCCTGGGTGCCGTTCCCGGACCGACGTGGGTCCGCTCAGGGTGGAGAAGGTCGGGGGCAGCGGCCGCCCCGGCTGGTAACGATATCGCTGTGTGCGGCGCCACCGGCTGCGGGGTATCTCCGTCTGCAGCGAGAGGCGCGGGTGCGGTCGGGTCGACGACAGCCGGGCGCGGATCGCCGACGATCGAGGGGTCGAGGGGATCTCCGGTTGGGAGCGGCTGGCGCGGGGAGCGACCGGAAGGTGGATGACCGAGCTGATCGGCGGCTCGATCGCCAAGTTCGGCGGCTCGATCGCCAAGTTCGGCGGCGGCGGGGTGTGCGAGGTCCCCGGTCGCGGAGGTCCGTTCCACCTCGGTCCGCGTCTGCCAGGGCAGGGGCTGTGAGGGCGGGAGGTCGTCGCTCCCGGTCCATATCGCGCGGTGCGGGGTTGGGCCGGTCTGGTCCGGCGGGGCTGCCGGGAGGTCCAGGTTTCTCGCGATCAGGCCCTCCGTCCACCGCCGCCGTACGGGGGAAGGACCCGCTTGCTCTGGCGAGCGCGGCGACGTTTCCGGTTGCGAAGCGAGCGGAGCCGGGTCTGTCGCGGAAGGGTCTGTTGCGGAGGGGTGGGCGGCGGATTGCGGCGGTGACGCATCCCGGTACTCCTGCCAGAGAATGTAGGGCGGCGGAGCTGAGGTAGACGGGCCGGTGTCCGCTCCCTGTTGGGCGATGGCGGCGTTGACCGACCGGCTGCTTCGCTCGTGGCGCGACAGGCCGTTGCGTGCGGTTGGGTCGGTGGGCTGGCTTTCGCCGGCCTCGGTGGCGTCACTCCAACCGCCTACCCCGGATAGAAGGATGCGCAAGGGCCCGAGGTTGCGCGTGGTTGCGGCGGAGGGGGCGCGGCTCTCGGCCAGATCCTCCCCGGCGCTTGCCAGAACGATCACGGACAGCATCTCGCCGGCGGAGATCGAACCTGCTTCGAGGTCACGGATGTTTCGCGCCAGAGCCGAGACGTCCGTGCGAAAGGCGTTGCTTTCCGCCAGCTTGAGCGAGAGCGTGCCGAGGTCTTCGGGTGCACCGCAGGGGAGTCCGTGGAAGATGAAGAGACGTCGGAGATCGTCGATATAGCCGCTGTACCGACGGTTGATCTCGCTTGTATCGCGGAACAGATCCATAGATCCGGTGTGCCTCCCTTGGCCGTGCGGGGCTGTACGGTCGAGACCACGGGTGAGGCTCGGGCGGTGGTCTCGGCGGCAGACGTGAAGATCTGCGTGACGGTGCAGCTTAGGAGAGTAGCCTACTCCATGCGGGACGGCCGGGCAGTTTGCGGAGATGGTTCCCGGGGGGGTGGGCTCGGGGCTTTCCCGGAGGCGCTTGACACGCGATGGTCTTCCGTCGCACCTTCTGAAGGGAAATGGCACGCCGCAGGGCCGGCGCGGAGCACCTGCCGGATGGGGGCTAAACGGCCTGCGGCGGCGGAGATTTCCTGGTGGGAGTTCAGCTTATGTCCACGGTCACGTCCGCTGTTCCGGAAGATCTGCTGTTGGAGGCTGTTCGCGAGCTGAGCCTGCTGCTCGGAAAGCGGGCGACGACGGCGCACGTGCAGCGGGAGCACCACAGCCGCGGTGAGTCGCACCATCCTCCCGCGTTGCCGGATGTGGTCTGCTATCCGCACTCGACGGCGGAGGTGAGCGAGATTCTGAAGATCAGCGCGAGGTTTCAGCTGCCCGTGGTTCCTTTTGGCGCGGGCACGTCGCTGGAGGGGCAGGTCCAGGCGCTGCACGGGGGCATCAGCCTGGACCTGCGGGAGATGAACCGGGTGCTGCGGACGAGCGCGGAGGATCTGGACGCGACGGTCGAAGCCGGGGTGACGCGACTGCAGCTGGGCCGGGCGTTGAAGGATACGGGGACGACGTTCTTTATCGATCCGGGAGCGGATGCGACGCTGGGCGGGATGACGTCGACGCGCGCGTCGGGAACGACGGCGGTGCGGTATGGAACGATGCGGGAGAACGTGCTTGGCCTGACGGTGGTGCTGGCTGACGGACGGATCATTCACACAGGGAGCCGGGCGCGGAAGTCCTCGGCCGGATACGATCTGACGCACCTATTTGTGGGGTCGGAGGGAACGCTGGGCGTGATTACGGAGATCATCCTCCGGCTCCATATTCTGCCGGAGGCGATCTCGGCGGCGGTGTGTGCCTTTCCGACCGTGGACGCGGCGGTGCGGACGGCGATCGAGGTGATCCAGCTGGGGGTGAGCGTGGCCCGGATCGAATTTCTCGACGACCGGCAGATCGAGGCGATCAACCGGTACTCGAGGACGAGCCTGGCGGTTGCGCCGACGCTGTTCTTTGAGTTCCACGGGATGAACGAGCGCGATGTCTCGGACCAGGCGGAGATTGTGCGCTCGATCGCGGCGGAGAACCAGGCGCTGGGGTTTGCTTGGAAGCGGTCTCCGGAGGACCGGGAGGTGCTGTGGAAGGCGCGGCATGACGCCTACTATGCGGCGCTGCAGCTGCGCCCGGGAGCAAAGATGTGGACGACGGATGCGTGTGTGCCGATCTCGCGGCTGGCCGACTGCATCAACGAGACGCGGGAAGATCTGGCGCAGGTTTCGTTTCCGGCGACGATCGTCGGCCATGTGGGGGACGGGAACTTCCATGTGCTGTGTGTGCTTGATCCGAACAATGCGGCGGAGTACGAGGAGGCGGCCGGCTTTGCCGAAAGGATTGCCCGGCGCGCGCAGGGGATGGGCGGCACGTGCACCGGGGAGCACGGGATCGGGTACGGGAAGTTGAAGCACCTCCCGGCGGAACATGGGGCCGCGCTCGATGTGCTGCGGTCGATCAAGCTGGCGCTGGATCCCGAGAACCGCATGAATCCGGGAAAGATGGTGACGCTGGGCGCGGAGATACCCGGCGTAGAGATACCCGGGGCGTGAACGCGGCGGCGTTGCTTTCGCGGGTGCGGTGCGGTGCGGAGAATACGGAAGCGCGGGCGGGCGGCGAATGTGAGCCGGCGAGAAAGGAGATCGGATGAACGTCGAGACGAGCGTGTTTCTGGTGACGGGAGGGGCCTCGGGCCTGGGGGAGGCGACGGCGCGGATGGCGGTGGGGCGTGGCGGCAGGGTGGTGCTGGCGGACGTGAATCCAGCCGGGGAGGCGCTGGCGGAGGAGCTGGGGCCGAACGCCATGTTTGTGCGGACGGATGTGACGCGGGAGGACGATGGCGCGCGAGCGGTAGAGGCGGCAAGGGAGAGGTTTGGCGGGCTGCACGTTCTGGTGAACTGCGCGGGGGTGGCGCCGAGCGAGCGGGTCGTCGGGCGGAGCGGACCGCATGCGCTTGAGAGCTTTACGCGGGCGGTCACGATCAACCTGATCGGGAGCTTCAACATGCTTCGGCTGGCGGCGGCGGCCATGGCGGGGAATGAGCCGCTCCTCGATGGGGAGCGCGGCGTGATCATCAACACGGCATCGATCGCGGCGTTTGAGGGGCAGATCGGCCAGGTGGCGTATGCGGCCTCGAAGGCTGGGGTGGCGGGGATGACCCTGCCCGCGGCGCGGGAGCTGGCGCGCAGCGGGGTTCGTGTGGTGACGATCGCGCCGGGGCTTTTCATGACGCCCATGATGGCGGCGTTTCCGGCTGCTGTTCAGGAGTCGCTGGCACAGGCGGTGCCGTTTCCGGCGCGGCTGGGAAAGGCCGAGGAGTACGCCGCGCTAGTGGCGACGATCTGTGAGCTGCGGATGCTGAACGGGGAGACGATTCGGCTGGACGGAGCGCTGCGGATGGGGCCGAAGTGAAGGTGGGCCACGGGGTCGTCTGGTTGCCTCAACCTGTTGCGTGGGAATGATCGCCGCGGTCGAGCTGTCCCGGTGACAGGGAGCCACTGCGGAGATCAGAGAATGCAAGCGCTCCCCGATCGTTTGTTTGGGCGGAGAGCCGTCCTTGGCGGCGTCCGGGCCGATCGGCTCAGGATCTTTGTAGACCTTGCTTGTTCGCGAGAAATTAACCCATTCGTGCGGACATGTTTCCCCTGAGCGGTTGAAGGTAGGAGTCTCCACACTGTTTCTCGCCGTCGCATGGGCCGCATGCGAGCCGGGGAGCGGAACCACCGACATGGCCGCAAGACGCATCGCGGCGAAACCCGACACGTGCAGACTCTGTCCCGGCACGCAAGGACACGTCTGCCTCGACTCAGCTTCGTTCCCCGGAACGCATCCTGGAACACATCCTGAGACACATCCTGGAGGTTGCCTATGATCCACCCGTGCAAACCCTACCGAGCGCTCGCCACTGCCGTGACCATGGCCATGCTGATGCCGCTCTCCGCCTTCGCTCAGAAGGACGTCGATGACGATGACGACAAGATACCGAGCGCACAGACGCTGCCGAATACTGGCCAGACGCTTACCCCGCTGGCCCCGCGGCGGGCCCGATTTGAGCCGCTGAATCCGAACCTGCCGGACAATCCGCAGATCCTCGCGGGGCAGGCAGAGACGACGGTGACGAGCCCCGACCACAAGACGCTGCTGATCCTGACCAGCGGCTACAACCTGGTGAACTACACCTCCGGCGCCAATCAGGGCTCGCAGAACGACGCCGATTCGACGGAATACATCTTTGTGTACGACATCAGCCAGCCGCTGCCGGTGAAGAAGCAGGTCATCAAGATTCCGAATGCATACGCCGGCATTGTGTTCGATCCGTCGGGGAGGTCCTTTTACGTCGCTGGGGGCAACAACGATAACGTCCACCTCTACTCCGCGACCAGCGCGGGTCTCTGGACGGAGCAGGCAGGCAGCCCGATCGCACTCGGGCATGCGGCGGGCAACGGGTTGGGCGTGAAGCCGGAGGCCGCGGGCCTGGCGATCACGGCGGATGGAAACAAGCTGGTGGTGGCGAACTACTACAACGATGCGATTAGCATTTTGACGAAGAACAACGGCAGCTGGTCGAAGTCCGGGGAGCTCGATCTGCGCCCGGGGAAGACGAACCCGAACAGCTCCGGCGTTGCGGGCGGAGAGTATCCGCTGTGGGTGAGCCTCGTGGGCAACAACACGGCCTATGTTTCGAGCCTGCGGGAGCGGGAGATCGTGGTGGTAACTTTGCCGGGAGCTCCGTCAGCCGGTCCGTCGGTCACGCAGCGGATCAAGGTGAAAGGGCAGCCGAACAAGATGACGCTGAACGCCGACCAGACGCGCCTGTATGTGGCGGAGGATGAGACGGACTCGGTCGCGATCATCAACACGCGGACGAATCAGGTGATCGACGACGTCGCTGTTACAGCGCCGTTCGGTCTTCTGCCCCCGGCGCGTGAGAGGCTGAAGGGCAACAACACCAACAGTGTTACGCTTTCGCCCGACCAGACGATGATGTACGTGACGAACGGCAACACGAACGACATCGCCGTGGTTCGCCTCAGCGCGGCGCCAGGCCAGAGCCGGGTGGAGGGTCTGATACCGACGGGCTGGTACCCGAACTCGGTGAGCTTCAGCGGCGACGGACGGTACGTGTACGTGGTCAACGGGAAGTCGCCGACGGGACCGAATCCCGGCAACTGCAAGGGGCTGACGACGGCCCTGGCGAACCAGTGCCAGGCCTCCAACCAGTACAGCCTGCAGCTGATCAAGGCCGGCTTCCAGAGCTTTCCGACGCCGACGCCGGGAGAGCTGAACAGGCTGACCGAGCTGGTGGCCGACAACAATCATTTTCAGCGCTACGTTTCGGAAGCGGACCGCGACAAGATGGAATTTCTGCGCGGCAAGATCAAACACGTGATCTACATCATCAAGGAGAACCGCACATACGACCAAGTTCTGGGCGATCTCCCAGTGGGCAATGGAGATCCTGACCTGACCGAGTTTGGCCAGGCGACGACGCCGAACCAGCATCGTCTGTCTCGCCGCTTTGTAACGCTGGACAACTTCTATGACTCGAGCGAGGTGAGCATGGACGGCTGGCCCTGGTCGACCTCGGCGCGGGCTCCGGACGTGGTCGAGAAGCAGACCTCGGTAAACTACGCGGGTCGCGGCCTATCGTACGACTCGGAAGGAACGAACCGCAACGTCAATATCTCGTACCCGACGATTGCCGAGCGCGTGCAGGCAAACCCGGTCACGCCGCGGGATCCTGATCTGCTTCCCGGCACCATCGATACGGCGGCACCGGACAGCCCGAGCGGCAAGATCAACCAAGGTTACATTTGGAACGCTGCGCTGGCGCATGGACTGACGATCCGGAACTATGGCTTCTTCCTCGACCTGACGCGGTACTTTCTACCCGCGCCGTATACGATTGCGAAGCCTCTCGACCCGTTCGCGACCAAGACGCAGGTTGCGTACGCCGCCAACGCCGAGCTGCGGCCCTTTACCGATCCGTACTTCCGCGGCTTCGACCAGACCTTTCCCGACTTCTACCGCTTCAAGGAGTGGGAGCGGGAGTTCGACGGCGGGACGTTTCCCTCGCTGACGCTGCTGCGACTGGCGCATGATCACACTGGAAGCTACGGATCGTCCCTTCTGGGGATCAACACGCCCGAGCTGCAGGTTGCCGATAACGACTACGCCGTGGGTCTGGTGGCGCAAAAGATCGCGCACAGCGCCTTCAAGAACGACACCCTGATCTTTGTGATCGAAGACGATGCGCAGGATGGCGCCGACCACGTCGACGCGCACCGGAGCACGGCTTACGTGATCGGACCGTATGTGAAGCAGCATGCCGTGGTTTCGCGCGCTTATAACACGGTGAACATGATCCGCACCATGGAGGACATTCTCGGGATAGGGCAGCTGAACCTGAACGATGCCGTGGCGGTTCCAATGGCGGATGTTTTCGATCTGAACCAGACGCAATGGAACTTTACTGCGGCGCCGTCGCTGCTGCTCTACAACACGCAGCTTCCGCTGCCGCCGCGGCCGACCCAGAGCCGGCTTGACCTCCACCGACCGACACACGATGCGACCTATTGGGCCGAGGCGACCAAGGGCCTCGACTTTTCGGTCGAGGATAACCTGAACGGAGCGGTCTACAACCGCATTCTGTGGAAGGGTCTGATGGAGGGCAAGCCGTACCCGGAGACTGCATCCGGACTGAACCTGCGGGGGCACCGTGCCGGACTTCTGACACGGTATCGCAGGCAGGGGCTGGAAGAGGTTCCGAGCTCCCCAGTGACGCAGGGTGGAGGCCAGTAGGGAGCCAGCGACGCCGAACGGAGACGGGGTGGAATCGATTAGGATTCCACCCCGTTTTCCTTGCCTGAATGTGTGTCTTGCCGGAGCGGGCGTGAGGTCCAGGCGGATGGTTTGCGAGCTACTCGTCCTGAGAAGACGAGCGGGTGACGGTTATAGTTTCGCGGTGGAGGGTAACGGTCCGATTGTCGCGCCGTTCCGCGTCGCGCCGTGTGATGCGGACCTCTTCCTTGAGGACGAGCTGGGTGGTGAGAACGAGCTGCTCCTCGATGACGGGGTACACGGTGGTGTCGCCCTCCTGACGAACGGGAGGCGGGGCTTCGATGGGCCGGTTGAGGGTGACGCGTTCGATGTCGAAGGTGCGGATCGCGAGCGGCACGTCGAGAGTCTCCTGGTACGCGTTGACTCGCTTTTCCAACAGTACCCTGCCCGTTGTGACGGTGCGCTTCTCGACATTCAGCTTCTCTTCAACGACGGGTATAACGAGCTTGTCGTCGCGCCTCCCGAGCTCGGTCTGCGTGAGCGAATCGAAGCTGGAGGCCGCTGCCGAAGGGTTCAGGAGAATCCTGGTCGGGACGTGGATGAGATGCCCCCCGGGGAGAACGAGCCCTGTCCGCTCCTTGCGGGCATCGAGGTCTCCGGAGACCGTAAGGACGTTGTCCTCGGAGAGTCGATTCCTGCTCTCCAGGGGTGATTCTAGATCGAGGTTGTTCATGGGGGCTCCGGTAGATCTCGTGGTGTGCAAACAAGTCGGGCCGGACACAGAGTATGTCCGGCCCGCTTTGACTTCCGCTTACCGCTTAGGGCCGGTTTTTCTCGGTGAGCTCACCTGGAAGCTTTTCGACTTCGACCTCGGTCTTGCGAACGGTGTCGCGAATAGCTTCGGTGCGCTGGTTGGTTTCCTTGCCGATCATGACTTCCTCGACGACGCGGCTGTTCTTTCCGACGACTGCCTCTTCGCCGCTGGCGCGAACCTCGAAGCTGCGCTCGCCGGTGCCGAAGTCCGCGGCAGAGGCCGGCCGGTTGACAGCGCGACGCTCCACGTTGACGCGCTCGTCACGGAGGGTAACATCGGCCTCAACGGGGCGCTCGACCATGTGCGAGTAAATGCGCACACCGCCGCGATCAACCTCACGCTTACCGACAACGAGCTCTTCCTCAACGATCGGGATAGCAGTTTCGCCGGTCACGTTCTGACCCATGGCAGACCGATCGGTGTTTGCGGCAGGTGTTCCCGTCCGCGGCGTTTGGTTGCCGCCGCTGATGTCGCGGGCTCCGTACTCCCGCAGGGTCGAGGCGACCTGGTTCGCATCCCCGTCGTCAACGGTCGCGGTCAGGAGGGCGCCGCCCGAATTGACGCCGGTGGCGTAGTGCTCGTGAGCCTCGTCGTCGCCGCCAGTGAGATTGCGGAAGAAGCTGCTGACCTTTTCGCCGATTCCGGTTCCGCCGCCGCTGCCGATGTCGGTGTAGCCCTTATCGGATGCGGTGGCGCTGGCGTCGCTGGAGCTCATGGCGCCATCGTTCGCGTGGACGCGAATCTGCTGCGCTTCGTAGCCATCAGCGATCAACGTTTGTTTGACTTTCTCTGCCTGCGCGGTGGTTTCGAATAAACCTACGACTGTCTTGGACATATGTGTCTCCTGGAACGATGGTTATTGTTGCGAAAAGAGTTCGACACGACGGTTATCCGCCTTGCCCTGATCAGTTCCGTTGGTGTCTACCGGCTTCGCTGCTCCGAAGCCTTCTCCTGTCAGCCGACTGCGTTCGATGCCCTGACCCTGCAGGTAGTTGACGACAGTCTGCGCGCGCTGGTCCGCGAGCGTTGCGTTATGGGGAGCGTTGCCCGAGCTGTCCGTGTACCCCTCGAGACGGAGATGAACGTTGGGGTTTCCCTTCATCGCGGCCGCGGCACGCTGGAGGGTGGCCTGCCCTTCCGGCGTGAGGGTCGCCTTATCCGTGTCGAAGTGAACCGTGCCAAGATCCGGGAAGGCGGCGGCGGCCGGCGGAGGTGTTGTGTCGGTTTGCGAGACGGCTGGTGTGGCGGTGGCCGGCGTATCGTGATGCCGGGTAAGGAAGTAAGCTGCCAAGGCAAGGAGCAGGAGCAGAGGAAGAAGCCAGGCCCAGATGGGTAGGCCCTTTTTAGTTTCCTCGTACACCTTGACGCGGTCTGCCATAAATTTATTTCTCCTGTTGTTGAGCAAACATGCTGGAAGGGCTAGCGAGAGCCGTGAGGGCGATCCCGAGTGCCGGCCGGGGACAGCTGTTCGACCTCAACCTCGGTTTTTCGGACGGTATCGCGGATGTGCTCCGTGTGCTCCCCGACTACCTTGTTGACGACGATCTCTTCGGTGACATGGGCGGACTTACTGACCACGGCCTCTTCGGCCGTCTCGATCAGTTCGAAGGAACGATCTCCCTGGGCGTCCATGTCCTGCTGGGTTGCCGGTCGGTTTAAGGCGTTGCGCTCGACGACGACATGCTCATCGCGGAGATTGACCGACGCCTCGGCCGGCACCTCGACGACGCGACGGAAGACGCGAACTCCGCCCTGATCGACCGTGCGCTTGCCTACCTGGAGCTGCTCCTCGACAACCGGAACAGCGACGCCACCCTCGGGCGCGCGGGGAGCGCCAGCCACGGGAACGGCGGCTTCCGAACGTCGATCGTCGGCAACCGTCTCGTCAATTTTGGTCGCGCTGTGATTGCTGAAGATCCGCTCCACTGTCCCGACATGATCGGCGATGGCGGAGACGGCGATCACGGTTCCGCCGTCGTTGACGCCCTCCTGCAGGTGTTTGAGATCGCGGTCGGGGATGCCGGTCGATTCCAGGCTGGAAAAGCTGGCATTCTGATTCCCGGATTTAGTGATGGTTGTTAGGGCTGACCTGGGGATGCCAGCCTGCTCCAGGTCGTTAAGGGCCGCCCTGGCCTGATCGTCATGGTGAAAGAGGCAGACGAGGGTCGTGGTATTGCTGGTTGGTGACATAGTTCGAGCTCCTAAAGTGAGGGATTAATGCAGTTTTCAGAGGCGGAGGCGGCGAGTGGCAGCTGCTCTTGTAAGCAGGAAATGTTGTTGGGAGGGTGGCGTTCGGGTCGATACCTGCGGCTCACTTGCTCTTCAGCGCTGAGCGTTTAGGTGCGAAGCCACCGAGTCGTGTTGCCTCTCGCCCGGCAATCTCTGAAGTTTCTCCGTAGTGTGTCCGGGTTTGATGAGTGACACAGAGTTTTGCACACGGTAGCGGGGGAACGCAGGCGCGGTGAGCATTGTTATGCCTTGTTGCTGATGGTGTGCTCTACTGCGTAGCCCCCGATACCGGGCGGTCCCGGATGGCCGCGGCACCGTCTGCGCGCGGCTCTACGCATCGTTACACGTAGGTTTGGCCGCTCGCGGTAGGTTTGGCCGCTCGCGCAGCTGGCCTTGTAACCTGCCGAGACTTTGTCGCTCTAACAGGGGCGAAAGGTTGCCGCCCATGGACCGCAAAGAAACTTTGTCGATTACGGTCTCGCTTTCCGCGTGCCTCCTGCTGGGTGGATGCGCCGCTGCGCCGAACGTGACGGCAACACCGGCAGCTGTTCCGGTCGCCGCACCGGTGACACCCACGCCGCCGGTGCAGCCAGGACCGGGCGCCCGGGCGGCAACGGTCTTTACGATGACAAACAGCGCGAACGGCAACAGCGTGCTGGCGTTCGCGCGTGCGGCTGACGGATCGCTGTCGCTCGCCGGAAGCTATCCGACGGGCGGCAGGGGAACGGGCGGCGGCCTGGGGAACCAGGCGGCGCTGGCCTTCAGCACGGATCGAAAGCTGCTGTATGTGGTCAACGCCGGTTCCGATGATTTCACCGTGTTTCAGATTGGATCGGCCGGTCTGACGCTGGCCTCGCGCACACCCGCGGGCGGGGCTCGCCCGATCAGCATTGCCGAGCACAACGGAGTTGCGTATGTGCTCGACCTTAACAGCAGCTCGGGGGCGGACGGGGTGGACTCGATCAGCGGATTTCGGATCGATGGGGCGGGGCAGGCGGTTGCGATTCCCAATTCCACCCGGCCGCTGAGCACACGATCGACGCAGGCGGCGCAGGTGGCGCTGGCGCCTGATGGAAGCGTGATCCTGGTGACGGAGCGCGGAACCGCGATCATCGACGCCTACCCGTTGGACAGCAGTGGTGTCCCGGCGGCTCAGCCGGTGCTGAACCGGTCGGTTGGAGCGATTCCCTTCGGGTTCCAGTTTCTGGATGCCAGCCACGTCCTGATCTCGGAAGAGGGGACGAATGCCACCTCGTCCTATGCCGTCTCGCCCACGGGAGCACTGACGCCGATCAGCCGGTCGGTGCCTGCCCTGCAGAGTGCGGTATGCTGGCTGGCGATCTCGCCGGACCGGCGCTTTGCGTTTACCGGCAACACAACCGGATCTTCGGTGTCGGGGTATGCGGTCCGTTCGGACGCGAGCGTTGCGCTGCTGCTGCCCGGCGGACTTTCCGCGACCACGGACGGCGGCGCTCTGGATCTGACCTTTAGCAGCGACGGCAGGTACCTGTATGCCGTTCTGACGAACGGAACTCTGGAGACGTTTCTGGTTGACGGGAACGGTGGCCTGAGCAAGGTTCAATCGGTGCCGGCACTGGGTTCGATCAACGGTGTGATCTCGCTCTAAGAGCGATGCCTGAGAGGGTGCCGCGCGGTGCTTCTCCCGGATGGCTTTGACGAGCGCGGCCGGGAGCTCCTAACGTATTTGCAAGAGACAGGGAGTGGCGATGGAGATCATCCGAGTGGATGCGGAGGGCGTGCGGGACGGGGATGGCCTGACGGTTGGCTGCGTCCAGATGGCGCCGGTGTGGATGAGGCGGGCGGAGACGCTGGAGAAGGTCGCCGCCGGCCTCCAGCTGGCCGCGGCACAGGGGTGCGACCTGGTGACCTTTGGCGAGGCGCTGGTGCCGGGCTACCCGTTCTGGATCGAACGCACGGACGGCGCGCGCTTCAATGATCCGAAGCAGAAGCAGATCTACGGGCGGTATCTTGACCAGGGCGTGGACATCGAGCGCGGCGACCTCCGGCCGATGTGCGCGCTGGCCGCGAAGCACCGGCTGGCGGTGTACCTGGGCGTGATGGAACGCGCGCCCGATCGTGGTGGCCACAGCCTGTACTGCAGTCTCGTCTACATCGATCGCAGCGGGCAGATCGGATCGGTTCACCGCAAGCTGCACCCCACCTACGAGGAGCGGATGGCGTGGGCGCAGGGGGATGGCCACGGCCTGCGGGTGCACGACCTTTCGCCGTTCCGGGTGGGCGGTCTGAACTGCTTTGAGAACTGGATGCCGCTTTCGCGGGCGGCGCTGTATGCGCAGGGGGAGGATCTCCACGTTTCGGTTTGGCCGGGCGGCCTCCATAACACGCATGACCTCCCCTGCCTGATCGCGAAGGAGTCACGCAGCTATGTGATCGCGGTCTCGGGGCTGATGCGGCCTTCTGACTTTCCGGCGGATACGCTGGCGCTCGAGGAGATGCTGGCGGACGGAGCGGCGTTTCTGGCCAATGGCGGCACGGCCATCGCCGGTCCGGACGGGCACTTTCTGGTTGAGCCGGTCGTCGGTCGCGAGGCGCTGGTGGTGGCAGAGCTGGACCACGCACGCGTTCGCGGAGAGCGGCAGAACTTCGATGTTGCCGGCCACTATGCGCGCCCGGACGTGACGAGACTGGTGGTGAACCGGCGCCGCCAAAGCATGGCGCGCTTCGTCGATTGAGGCAGTGCCGCAGGGGGCGGCTTTGATGGACAGCAAGAAGCGGCGGCGCGTGCAAAGCCGGGTGTTTGGCGGTGGCCCCCGCGAGTCCAAGCGAGCGAGCTGCCTTATTTGGCGCGGATCATGAAATCGATCTTGAGCTCGTTTTTCACCTTGACGGTGCCGCCGCCTCCGCTTGCGGGCTCGATGCCGAAGTCTGTCTGCTTGATGGTCGTGGCGCCGGCATAGGCGCCGTCGTGAAGCTCGACGTGGACCAGGACGGGCCTGGTCTCGCCGTGCAACGTGAGCTTGCCAGAGACGTTCCAGACGCCGTCGCCGGCGGGCTTCACGCTCTCGGAGACGAAGCGAATATGCGGGAAGTGGGCGCTGTCGAGGACGTGCTCCTGCATGTTCTGCTGGATCTCGTCGCGATGGCTCTCGGGAAGGACCATCATGCGGGCGGCCTCGACGTCGAAGTTGACGTGAGCCGCCTCGCCGTCGGCGATCGTGCCTCGCTCGATGGGAGCCATGACCGTGTGCTCGTGACCAGCGGCAGAGAGCAGGCCGGTTTTGCCGACGTGAATGGTGAGGGTGCTGTGCGCCGGGTCGATCTGCTTCTCGGCCGCGAGGAGGGGAGCAGCGGCAGCTGCGAATAGAACCAGAAGGGATAGCCGATTGACTCTCACGAGGTCTCCTTATTGCGGGTGTGGTTGCGTACAGGAATGGTGTCAGAAGGTAAGCCAATGCGGTTCGCGGGCAGGGGCGCCGTGACGGGCTAGAAACGAAGGAGGAGGCCGCCGGTGAGCACGACGTTGTTCTGGGAGCTGCTGCTGGTCGCGACGCCGTAGTGCGGTTGGCCGGAGTAGAAGTCGCGGGCTTCAAAGCGGGCGCCGACCGGGATGCTCCTGATGATGGGGATGTTCCGAATCAGCGGGATATTTTCGGGGTGGATCAGAGGCTTGGTATCGATGCCGCCACCGAACTCGTAGGTTCCGGTGACCCCGTCGCCGGTAACCCGGACGGCGCTGGCCCGCGGCTGCGATGGGGCGAAGTTGGCGTATCCCCCGCCGAACTCGAGCCAGGGCTGCACGGCAGCGTCGGGATGGAATTTGACGCGAACATGGGGCGTGATGAAGACGTAGGCGTACTGGGGCGAGATGTCCGGCCGGGGAAAGCTGACCTTGACGTCGAAGGGTGTGGCCAAGAAGTCCACGCCGGCGTAGAGGGCGATGCGCCTCCCAACGATGCGACGGTCGTATTCGGCACCGAGAGTGAAGGCCGAGTTCAGGTGAACGCTGTCGCCGCGCTGGAGGCCGACGGACGGAGTTTCGGTTGCGCCAATCACAAGCCCGACCTCATTGTTCAAGGCTTCCTCCGACGGCCTGGCCTGGGCGTGCGCGACGGCGGTGGCCATCAGAAACAGAAGGGCACTGCATGTGGTTCGGGTACCTTGCATGATCTCTCTCCATCCAACGTTGGTCGATGTTTTTCACGGAGGAAGCGGTTTATCTCTCTGAGCCCGCCGACCGGCTGCTGCTGTATTGACGCTGGCTCGGGAGAGCACCGCGGGACACAGCTTGGACAGCACGGTTCCACTGACGCCAACCTGAACCGCCCGGCCAGCGCAATGCCCTGTACGTGTGTGAGAGTGACGAGCGGGGGAGAAGTTACAGGGCAACCCGCGGCGAGGCACGGCTTGCCCTTTGGGCGGGCTTGAAGGAGAGCTGCGGGCAGAGGCTCGAAGGCGGAGGCTACGCTTGCCGCACTCTGTCAGTTCGTGGAGGACGGCGTTGCGGACTTCAGCGTGACGTCGCCACTTACCGTCTTGGGATCGACGGTGATCTCTTTCAGCCTCTTGGCTATGTCTTCCGGCACGTCGTGCTGATAGCGACCGCCCAGGTATTTGGCGAAGAACTCCTCGATGGCTGTGACCATGGCGAGATTGTTGATGGGGCGAGCGAAGCCGTGGCCCTCATCCGGGGCGACGAGGTACTCGATCGGCTTGCCGTTATCGCGGACGGCGGAGACGATCTGGTTGCTTTCGCGGATGTTGACGCGCGGATCGTTTTTGCCCTGGACGACCATGAGTGGGGTGATGATGGACTTCGCGTTGGTCAAGGGGGACTCCGCGACGAGCAGCGCCTTTCCCTCGGTCGTGGTGGGATCGGCCATGCGGGTGTACATCTGCTTTCGGCCGGCCTCCCAGTAGGGCGGGATGGCATCGAGCAGGGTGATGAGATTGGACGGAGCGACGATGGCCACGGCGGCGGTGTAGAGCTGTGGGGTGAAGGCAACACCGGCAAGCGTGGCGTACCCGCCATAGGAGCCACCTGAGATGCCGACCCGCTTTGGATCGACCGTGCCATCGGCGACCAAGGCCTTGACGCCCCAGGTAAGGTCGTCCTGCATCTTGCGTCCCCACTCACCGTTGCCTGCGTTGAGGAACTTCTTACCGAAGCCGGTGGAGCCGCGGAAGTTGGGTGTAAGGACGGCATACCCGCGATTGGCGAAGAACTGCGCGAAGGTGTTGTAGCCGAAGGTGTCGCGAGCCCAGGGACCGCCGTGAGGAAAGACGATGAGGGGCAGGTTCTTGGCTTCGAGGCCTTTGGGAAGGGTTAGGTACGCGGGGATGTCGAGCCCGTCGGAGGACTTGAAGTGGAAGGGCTGGCTGGGCGAAAGGTCGGCGCGGGGAAGCTCTTCGCGGATGCGGAACTGGAGGTCGAGCGTCTTTGCCTTGCGATTCCAAAGATAGGTTTCGCCAGGCTCGGTGTCGCTGTGCGCGTTGACGATCCACAGATTTTCGTCGCTGGAGCGAGCGCCGAAGCTGATGTCCTTGCCGGGCAGCCTGGACTCGAGGAAGCGAAACTCCTTTTCGAAGGCTTTGTCCCTGAAGTAGAGGTGGTCCCGGTCCGCTTCGTACTCGGTGAAGAGGATGCGGTGGTCGATCTCGGAGGTTTCGACACCGCTGATGTCCACGCGCTGCTGCGGATCGCTCTCCACCTTGGTGGTCGCGCCGCTCGCAACGTCCAGGAGATCGAGCTCGCTAAACTCAAGCGGACCCTTGTTGGTGATTAGCATGGCGTGCTGGTTGGAGGCGTCGAAGGCGACGGGAAAGCAGCCCTCGAGGACGCTGCAGCTGTAGATGGGCTGGAAGCCGTCCGCACTGACGCGAAGGAGCTCGGTATCCCCGGCCTTGGTGGTGCGCTGGGCGAGACGAAGATCTCCATTGTTGTCGAAGTTCCAGGAGGCGATCTGGTCGGTGTTCTTGCGCAGGAGCTTTTTCTCTCCGGTGGAGAGGTGGAGCTCGTAGAGGTCGTGCCATTGGGGGGCACGGTCGTTGAGACCGATGTAGAGGATGTCGGGCTTCGATCGGGGTACGGCATAGATCTGGGTTCGAACGCCCTTGAGATTGGTGAGGGCGCGGGTTGGAGGGAGGCCGGTGGCGGCGACCGGGGGCTGCGCCGGCTCGATGGCGTAGACATTGAAGTTCTCGTCGCCGGCGGAGTCCTGCGCGTAGAGGACGAACTTCGAATCGCGGCTCCAGAAGTAGCCGCCGATGGGCCGTGTCGCTTCGGCAGAGAGGGGCCGGGCGGCGGAGAAGGGTTCGCCTGCCTTTTTGACCCAGATGTTGCGCACTCCCTTGTACGGCTTCAGGAAGGAGAGGTACTGCCCGTCGGGAGAGATCTGTGCGTTGGAGATGGTGACCTCGCCGAAGAACAGCTTGCGATCGAGAATGGGCGGCTGCTGCGCGTGCATGGGGACGGAGGCAAAGAGGTCAGCGAGGATAACCGCGGAAAGGAGTAGCCGGTGCATGGAACCTCCGAAGGTGGCCGGATGGCGACGGATCGAAGGTACTATCCAGCGGGAAAAAGAGGAAGGAGATACGTGGCAGTTGCTGCCTAAGCCGACGATCGTTTGAATCGTCATCGAAAACATCTCTCGGAGAGATTCCCATGGGATGACACTCTCGCTCTGAGCTGCGTAGCAGCGGTAATACAGCCATAAAAGAAGGTCATGGACGTGCGAGGAACCCTTGTTCTGCAGCCAGAGACTTTTCGGGACCGCAACATGGTGTTTCCTGATGTCGTCGAAGAGCATGCGCGTCAGGACGAAGCCATAGCGATCGGCAAGTTCAGGCAAACTCTGCTGCATTGACTCCTCATCAGAATCATCCTTGATAGACGCCGGGAGGTAAGACTTCTCGACCACCGTAAAGAACTGATCAGCCTGAGCCGTCTGCGTCTTCCGCTCAATGCTGATGACCAGGCCACTGATCCGCCGGAAGCGTTCTCTTAACTCCCGATTGTTCTTCCCTCCCCTGCTCTGCCCGATCTCATCCTGGTACTCAGCTGCAGAGTTCCAAGGAATAAAGGGAGAGTTCGAAGAGATTGCCCGATCGAAGATCCACGCCAGGAGCTTTCGATCTGCCCCGAACGGAAGAGGCACGTCACGCATGCCGGCCGTGAAAGTGACATACAAGGTGGACCCATCTCCCAGTCGAGCGCTCCGCGTGATCTTGTTTTTGTCAGTTGCACGATATGGCAGGGTGCACAGAATCATCGCCTGGGCGATCTTAATGACCTCATCCCCAAGTTTGCCGGTGTTCCGATCATCGGCAAGAGAGGCGACCCGCATAGCCTTCTTCTCGCGAGCAGCGCGTCGTTCAGCTACGTAATCGCGTCTTTTTGGGGATGGAATGATCTCTTTCATCGGGCTGTCCGCTGTACTTCCTTCCGAATCCCTACATTCCTTTGCTGCTACTTTGCTACTCTGTGCGTCTACGACCGTCTTCGGACTGCATGGATTTATAGACCTCCACCAAAGCTTCGTCGATCTCAACTTTCCTACAGGCCAACCGCAAAGCCTCCGAATCGGAAAGGTTTCTAAAGCCCTGCGACTTCATGAAGTCCTTGATGGTGTCGAGCCGATCAATATCGTGTTGGTAGAGGCTCACTGACAGCTTAGGGGCGCGGGTTCCTTTTACAGCTTTCCCGGAACGCGGCTCAGGAAAGACATGGACCGTTCGGTTAGGCTCCGCACTGGAATCGATCTTTTGGAAGCGACGTCTTCAGCTTGGAGAGGAGTTC
>JAABUO010002150.1_pt1 | contig 24444 bp, 25 predicted proteins | sample 5559291 | NCBI WGS metagenome assembly JAABUO01 (sample SAMN10711878, study PRJNA513372) | rock metagenome | isolation source: Antarctica rocks | place: Antarctica: Victoria Land, Finger Mt sud
CGAGGGGAAGGGGAAGGGGTTGGCGGGGTTGAAGGAGGGGGCGGTGGTGGGTACGAGCTCGGTGCGGAGGGCGGCGATGATTAGGAGGAGGTATCCAGGCTTGAGGATCAAGGATGTGAGGGGCAATGTGCCGACGCGGCTGGGGAAGTTGGATGATTATGGGGCGTATGGCTTTGATGCGCTGGTGTTGGCGGGGGCGGGGATGCAGCGGCTGGGGTTGGGGGAGAGGATTGAGAAGTGGTTGGGGAGGGAGGAGGGGATGCTGAGGGCGGTGGGGCAGGGGGCGTTGGGGGTGGAGTGGAGGGAGGGGGATGGATGGGTGGCGGGGTTGGTGGCGGGGGTGAGGACGAGGAGGGTGGAGTGGGAGTGTAGGGCTGAGAGGAGCTTGTTGAGGACGGTGGAGGGGGGGTGTAGTGTTCCGGTTGGGGTGGAGACGGAGTGGGTTGAGGAAGAGAATCTGGGTTCCGAGGAGGTGAGCGAGGAGAAGAGTAGGGAAGAGTTGGAGGACGAGGGAGGAGAGAGGGGTCCCGGTGGCACAGAATCAGCGAAGGGGGATGGAAAGGGGAGAGGGCTGCTGGTGATGAGGGCTATGGTTGTGAGTCTGGACGGGCAGGAGTGCGTCGAGGTGGAAAGGACGAGGATGGTGGCGAGTGATGAGGACGCTGAGGAGGCTGGCTGGGAAATGGCCCAGGAGTTGGTGGAGAAAGGCGCGGGTGAGATATTGGAGAAGATCACGCTGAACAGGGGCATGATCCAGGGTCAAGATAATGCTTGACCAACTGACGATGGTAGAAAGGGCTACTTGATGGGAAAGCTGATGAGCTTGTGCGTACAGGGATATGATGGCGATAAATGACGGTCGATGTATGATACCCGGAATTAGAGTAATGCTTTTCTTGTCATGCTAGAACCATGTGTAGAGAAGCCTTTCACGAGAGCAAGCTTTTCAGATAACCATCTGCTTCGTTCACGCTCTTGATAATTCATGACTAAAAGTATCCGCTAAAGCCGATAGCATGACCCCTATGCTATGCTTGCCTTCCATGTGTGTCCGTGTCTCATTCAACTGAGATAGTCAGTTAGTAGTAAAAAGGTCATAGCAGAAGCGCTTTCATGCGGCCTGGCTCTGGCTATTGCTCTCCTGCTCCAGCGTTAGGATCTGCGCCCGATTTTCCTTCTGCACCCAGTCCCAGTACGCCGCCCAAGTTTGCCCCTGGGCCGTCGTCGTGGTGGCCGCGCTCGGAAACGCATTGTTGAGTGCCATCGTAACCTTCAGCACACCGCGCCGTGACTCCTCAACCTTTTCTAATTCTTGCTTCACGGCGTTCTCTTTCGGCTTGAATGAGAGAACCCTACGGAAACGTTCGGCGATGTTATCGAGGCGCCGCTGCGCTTCGTCGGGGTCGAGGCCAACCAATTTCGTAAGCATGAGGTTGCAAAGAACTTTGATCTCGTGTTCGTCTTCGAGACCATCCACCACGCGGTCGAAAAGATCGGTGGTGCTGGTGCGGGAGTAGGCGTTCTCCATAAGCGAATAGAGGGTTTCGTAGGCGCTCTATAAGACCTGATTAGGAGGGGTGTCCCTGACTACTGATCGATCAGAATTCATACCTTACGAACTTCGAGCCCGTCGTCGACCTTGTGCTTGAAGGGCCCCATTTGCACTTCCCGAATGAGCTCGGGTTTGATCTTCGAATCGCGCATGACCAGTGGAAGCAACTGTGCTAGGTGGGGCAGAACCATCTCGGGCTTGTTGTGCATCGCAGAATTGAGGGTACTGAGCGCCAGGCGTCGGTTCTCTAAGTCATTGTCATCCAGCATAGTATTTAGCATCTTGATCATCAATGGTTTGAGAACATTATCGAGGCGCTCATCGCTGTCTGCGAAAGTAAATCGAATGGCCTGAATGACCATACCTCTCAAAGATGCCTCAGGGTTTTTGAGATAGTCCTGTTACATATTTCAGCAAAGCTCCCAGGGAGAAGGGGGGAACACAGTCACCTGTACGAGTGGGAGGTAAGTCTCAGGCTCGATCACAGTCAATCTTCCGATGCACTCGGCCCCTATTGCCTTATTGTCTTCAGCTTTCGAGGCTGACATCAGCCTCTCCCAGACGTCTTTTGTGTAAGCGGAAATATCTGCGTCTGCCTGGCCAACATAGTCCAGGAGCTCTTTGATGGAATGTAATGACAGATACTGTGAGCTGCTTGACTTCTTGGACGCAGATATAATGGCGGGCAGGTACACGTCCACGTTGCCAGCACCAGCGCGGCCCAACGCGACAGCTGCAGCCCGGGGAACAATTTCTGATTTGGCGTTGAAGTGGCTCAAGAATAACTTCGGACTCAGAGGTGAAACTGTGCCAAGACGCAGGCCTGACTCTCCGAGTATAGATAATGCTAGGCATTTTCGTGTATTGTCTGGGACCGACTGTAACTCGCTGACGAACGCATCGAGATCTACTCCAACGCTGGGTCCACCTGCAACTAGAAGAGTTCCGATGGCTTTGCCAACTATGGCCGGATCACCCGCAACACCAACATTGAGCAGACCTTTCATCAGTGACTGACCGACACCTTGCTCGCCGATAGTCTTCATCAGTGTTAGGAAGGCGTCTAGCACAGTACCACTGAGAGGTGCGAGAACCACTGAGCACAGAACTTGGGTCAGGTTACCATCGACGATCGACTTAGGGCTGCTCTGGACCAGTCTTGTAAGAATGACCATCGCTAATCCAAGGGTGTTCAGATCACTCGGGTTGATCAGCGGTAGCAATGTACTACTTAGAGTCGACACCGTCTTGTCGTCCAGAGCAGACAAGGCAACGGTATTGCCAACTACATTCTTCAAAGCTGCAAGGCTGGCTCCACGAAGGACACGGTCAGCTTTGCGGAATTGTGCAGCTAACTCGAGCACAACCTCTTGCACCCAGATATCTTGGAGATCATCTTGTTCTACTGCCGAAGTGACCACCAGATCAACAGCTTGAGCAGCGGCAAGGCGAGTTGTCTCATTCTTCAACCGATCGCTGATTACACCGAGAGCCTTCGATCTGTTCGATGCTGGAAGCAATGTGGATTTGTGATTACCTGCTGTACGAGACAATAACATACCGAGCGCTCGAATGGCCCGTTGCCGGACCTCCAAGTCTGCTTCATTGGCTACAGCACGGTCGACAATCACAGCGTACAGACTGTCAAGATACTTTCGGTATTGCTGCCCTGCGCCGGCAGATCGAGGAGGTGTGAGAACCTTGATCAAACTTTCAACGGTGTTGAGAGCTTGCGCGGAGACCTTGAAAGTCTTGTCCTTTGCAGCTGCGATGACTTCCGGGACCACGCTCTCAAGGTAAGGTGCAATAACTTTCGATGAGTGAGTATCACAAATAGTACCAAGTAGTTGTAGAGCTTCGATACGCAATTGACCACTTGCTCCTCCTGCCGCAAGCGTCGTAGATCCGGTGCTAGGTTTGATAGCAGTGACCAGGGGCGGTATCACTTTAGAGAGTTGATCGGAGAGACTGCCATGCTGAACGAATACCACATCGCGAAGTAAGCCGATTCCGGCTTGCTGGGTCGGCGCCGAGCCTTCTTTTAAAAGTTTGGCAATGCCTTGGACAATTGAAGGACGATATCTTGCCAGGTCGGCTTTCGGACCAGATGCAGGAGGTGGCGAAGGGATGGGTGAATTGACGCCCATGTTTGACCTTGTAATCCCGTGTAAGTCGAAGTCGTTTTCCGCATTGCTGATACGCCGTCGCTTGCGTGACTGAGTGGGCTCTGCGTTAATATAGTCGTATTCAGCACCACCTTTAACCTCTGGAATCAGCAAGCCTCTCCCGGTCTTGCGTATCAACAGCGCTAGAGCCGCGAGAATCTCCATCCTCACATTCTCTTCCCTCTCGCGGAAACGCTTGATGAGGACTGGCGCGATTTTGTCGTACAGTATACCACTGTCAAGGAGATCACCGTTGCCTCTTGTTGATATAATGGTATAAAGCACTTTGGCTGCGCACCGCCTTACTTTCCAGCTCATGTCATCGTCATCACTCATTGCGCCCTCCTCTTCGAAATCTTCCTCTCCATCATCTTCAAAGCCATTCGTTGCGAGCTCGTCATCACTCCCCCCTTGAGCTTCTCCCATTTCGTCGTCGACCTCATCGGCCGAAACGTTCGGATCGTAGGCGACATAACGCAAGGCTGCATCGATAGAGTCTCCAGTGAAGATACGCATTTCATTGCTGCAGGACGCTAGAAATCCTTCAAGTGCTATAAGTGCTGCTTCGTGGAGCTCCTCAATGTCGGGGTCAGCGGCCCCAGCTTCTGTAAGCTCCTCGAGTGACAACTCATATTCCTCTGCGCTTAGCGGTTCAAGGACTAGCGGTGCTATGGTTTTCAGATAAGGACCAAGACGCTGCGGAATGGATCTGGCGAGTGAGCCAACCATTGAAATAAGCAGTCGACGCTTGGACCGTGCTATATCCGAAACTTGGAAGCTTTCAATCGTGCTGGAGACGAACGTACCCAGCAGGCGGTCGGGTAAATAGACCGCTAGAATTGAAATAGCGACTACAGCCTTCTTTTTAATGACAGTACTAGTCCGCTCGCTGTTCAGTATGTTCATGATGGATTTCTGCAAAGCTTGCTTCTCCGCATCGTGAAGCATAGGCCCGAAGCTTCTCAGCAGCTCTATCAGTACGTCAATGACATCGGTGTCTACCCCAGCTTTGGAATCTACTTCCAATAAGCCAGGAGGAGGAGCAGGATAATTCTTGAGTCCATGAGAGTTGACCACATACCCAACCAGGCGAGGAATCAGTACTTTGCTAATTGCGTTGTACGCATCCTGGGTGGGCTTTGCCGGTGGAACGCCAGTTGCGGGGGGAGGGAACGCAGTAACGAATGTTCTCAGCGAAGCAGCTCGTATTGAGTTGTCCACTGAATTGGAAGTTTTGAGATTCGAGAGTTTCTCCAGTAGCGGTGGTAAGGTATCAGCTGGTATTTTCATCACTAGTGCTCCAAGGCTGTCATAACAATCAGTAAATCGTGATATTGGCTGTGATGGAGAATACAAACCATCTGATGGCTTGATTCTGCACTTCGCCATTCTGATCGTCTAATGTCTTGAGAAGACCATCGGCGGCTTTGGTGCAGGTGTGGTAGTCGCTGACGAGGAAATTGGGGGCCCCAGTTTGCAAGACCTTGTACAGATCATTTAAGGACATATAACGGATATCCGAGTCTGCATCGTTCAACTTGGGAAGGAGAGCTATAACGTTTCCTGGTGTTGACGGCTGTGGGGGCATCTTGAATGAATGCAACGCTCGGTAGCAACATCAAATTTAGAAGAGTATGATGCTGGAAAGGATTCGAAAATCAAGGTGGGAGCTGCCTAATGGAGGATGTGTATGCCTTCACAGGTCGAGGTTAAGGTCGTTGCGTTTTGTCACTGGCGTAAGTGACATCAAGTCTGCGACATAAAAAGAAACAGACAAACAGCGGAGAAGGAGAGTACGATTTATCGGAACCTACATCCCACTGATTTTGCATGCGTGCAGACAAGGAGTCAACACTACACTCATACAACACTGGAATCATAAGGCAGGCTGTCACTCTGCGGTTAGTTCCTGTCAGTGATGCAGAAAGGGAAAGGCGCCGCAGATCACCTCGCCTACAAGGATTCTTGATCGGCCCGAGAAGCCCGGTGAAGCGCGATTCTCTATGAGGGAGTGAGGTCATTCCTGCCGGACGCAATTGCTCTCTAAGTAGATATGTTGCTAGCGACTTGACTAAATAGTAGCCACCTTTTCGAGAGCACATTAAACGAATCTTTTCCTGGTCTCTGCCTGCACAATGCTCGTTTCCCGAGCTTCCATCCGGTTCGCGAGGCGTCTGCCATCCTCCCCTGCGAGGCCGGCACGGACTTCAGCGGGCAGTGGCCGAACATGGCAACGAATCAATCGAAGAAGTTATGCGAGTGAAGGCTCGAGCCACGGCGCTCATAAGGCAAGCAGCGACCTACCTTGGTATGTTCACCTACTAAGCCCATGCCCCTTTCTTGTGCGTTTTAGATGCTCCTGGATCGAATCCGTCCTTGCAATCTAGAATACTACGTCGAGAATTGTGCTTGTGAATTAATCGCGCATTGCTAGGGCCATAACCTCTGCCGTCGTTACTATTCCCGCCATGGTATACCTTCTGCAGCCCAGTCCAGACAGTGGTCACGGACATGGGCATGATGCAGATGAACAACATGGAGATGAGAGTCGAGAGGAACATGATGAGGAAGAGGCCCAAGCGGGGGAAAGTAGCGATAAGCCCGCATCGGATAGCGAACCAGGCGATATAATCCCAGACCTACGCAAATCAAGCTCTCAGAAAGCGGAGGACGCAGGCAAGGAGGGAGATGAGGAGGGGCCGGAAGAAAAGGCAGAAGATCAATCGGATGACTCTGGTATTGAAGAAGAAGATCAACAAGATACACCGGACACGTCAGACGACGAGCAGCCTAAGAATGTTGCCCATGAGACTGAAAATGGTGGCAGCGTCGAGGGCGTAAAATTCAAAGGTGCTACTTCAGGTGGCACCAGAGATGGCGAGCAGGATGATACGCGAAAGCACATTCCTGATGCGAAGGGCGGTAACAAGAAAAGGATTGAAAGCCACTATGGCAAGAGGCAAGGTGTAGCCGGTGACGACAATTTGGAGCCAGATGAGAACGGCAGGACAAAAGACAAGGTATGCAGAAATCTCTACCGTAAAATTTGTGGCCAGGTGCAATACTCATAATCTTGCTAGCCTGCAACCGCGAAAGCACCTGGCGACATGACTACAATCTCCGGCAAGCAGGAAGGTATTTCCAACACAGATACCAAACATTCCACGGACCTCGTCAGCGACTCCGAAAAAAGCAAGAAGGGCGAAGGCGGACCGGAGACAGCAAAATCCAAGGGCACCATAAGTCCAAACCGCCCCATGGTATGTTTTACGGATGTGACAAATTTTCATCTGAATGCACTGACACCATGATAGGCAGAGAATCGACCTGGGCCGGACGAGGGTGATGAGACTACTCGCTGAGGATTGCACTCCATTACATGGCCTATTGAATGCGATGTCTTTAGACTCTGGTGTGAGAACAAAATCTGTAAAATTGACTTCTCGAACGAGAATTGATTGTTGCATAGGACATGTACATACGGAATGTTTTGACTATGTGATGTGTCTCTCAATCACGAGGTCGACCGACAAAGGTTCGGCTTTGCTTTGAAAAGAAGTCTGGGATCGTCCCATGGTCACGTGGTTATTGTGAAACCATGGGTCCGCCCAGGATTCACGCCCCGCGCGTTATCATGTTGGCTTCAATGTTTTTCCTCCTGCTCAACAACCGCGAGATCACTGGTTTCACTGCAGGAGATCATTCTGCTACTCACACGAGACACCTACCAGGGCTGAAGCTGGCCCTGGAACGACGTGTCTCGAAAACTTCGTCCGCGGACGCAACTGATGGCTCACAATCCCCCTCTCTTCCACGGTCCTCTCACCGCTGAAGACCACTCTCTTTACAGCTGGGTCTCCGCGTCTACTTTAGACAGACCGCATTCATGACCTAGAGCCTTGATCCAGGACTTGGACTTGGCCAATTCGCCATCACCCAACGGACTGATGTAATACAAACTGGCTGCATGTTGGTACAGCTCCGATCTCACATGGAAGTCTCGAGTACTAGTCCTTCATGCCGCCATTTCCGGCGTCCGAGAATCTCCCAAAACCCCAGGTCCCCAAGTGAAGAGAGGGGTCCAACTGATGCCAACAAGCTTGATTGGCCTAGGGAGATCAACGCCACAAGAGACCGAACTCCTTTTACTTTAATAGGCACTTGATGATCCATTCGGTAAGTCCGCCGATGCTTTGCCGAATGAGCGGAGCGCTTTCAGTCTTTCTCCTCGACGGTCTAGCGCCATCTGCCGCCTCGGGCACGTTGGAAGCGCGAATGTAGAAGTACCACGTTTTACGGCTGCGTTTGGACCTTTGCACTTACCGACTAGGACGCCTCAAAGTCGCTTTTCCTTGCCCCACGCATCTCCTTCTCTTTACGCTGTTGCTATTGATTGCTAGCCTGTACGCTGTGCCTCTTCGCAGCGTCGTTTTCAGGCTTACCATCATGTACATCTACTTGCCCTCGTGCCCATACCCCGAAAGCTAAAGGTACCGTTCGCGCCGTTACCCTGATCATTTCACAACTACTTTACACCTCTCTCCCACTAGCGTGCTACTACATCGTCTCATCTCCGCCCACACAGTCAGGTCAGAAATGACCACATTTGAGCATTGTTCCTTGTCACAACCTCCGTATGCAGCAGTCGATAGCATCGTGTTGAATTGTTGAGCGATGAATCTATGGGTTATTGTACGGTGATCTTTCCTCGCCGAGTATGTCAATTCTCTTCTACAAGCGGCCAAAATATGTGAACACACCAGAAGGTCCACTTGATGCCACAAGTTATCAAGACCATTTGAATCGCAGCAACCCATGCAAAGCCGCAATTTCTCCCGAGCTTTCCTTTGAACAGATCGTGGGTAACAAGGCAGCACCGGTACGTTTAGTACCCTAGAATATTGTATTGCAACTTAACGACCATTCTACAGCCATGTTCCCTTCAGGACTTCATGAATTACTTGTGCTACGTCACTCACGATGCGGAGAATCTACAGTTTTATCTCTGGTTGGCGGACTACTATCAGCGCTTCCAACGGTCTTCACCCTCTGAGAAACACCTGTCGCCGAAGTGGCAAGCAGATGAGCCCTATGATTCACAGAGCAACACCCAGCCGTTCTCACCCTTGATGTCAGAAAAGCACTTGTTGACGCTAGGACTCAAAGAGCAAGACATAAGTACAGTCAGTAGCGAGGATGTGTCCAATGCATCTGTATGGGAGGAGCAGCAGACCAGATACTCTGCAACTATTGATTCTATGGACTTGGAAGGTTTCACCTATCCCAACGTCATGGCGGCACCAGGCATAAATTGGCAGGCTTTGGCGTCGCAACCTTTCCGTGCCGAGATTAATCGAGTAGCGTTTCATTACATTGCTCCAGGCAGCCCTCGCGAGCTAAAACTATCCGATCAGGACCGGGCTGCCGTACTCTATGCCCTTCAGCAAACCACCCATCCATCTGCTTTTACATTAGTCAAGAGGATGCTCGACAGCGCTTTGCGCTATCAGGCGCATCCAAATTTCATACGATGGTCCATCTGCAACGGCAACAGGCCACGAGCAATCTTCCTCCGCTCATTCGCGGTGATGAATATCACCATTGGTTTCGCGATTGCGATCACTCTGACCCTGTCATCGTATCCGAGATATTGGCGGATATTCGCCGCAATAGAATGGTGGTTCGGTATGACCAACCTCATTGCTTCGTGCCAGGGTCTATGCGTTCTTTTACACCGGCGGCACACTAGGAACATCAGGCCATGGGAAACCGCAGACGACAACAGCCTTTCCAAATGTACACACGATGAAGAAACTGGTGTCAAGGATATGAACGTCCAATACGACAACACCACATCACGATGGCCAGTGAAGATGGAGATTTTTGGAGCCGCCAATAATTATAATGGGGAGCCCTGGCTGCCGTTAGAGGACAAAAAGTCATGGTGGCGCAGAGTAACAGATTGCAAGATCACTGTTCACCCCGGGGGCCTGTCAATCATTCAGGACAAGATCATCAGACAAGCAGAGGCTTGGGCTCTGATCTTTACCGTTCCACTCACTGTGGGCTTCGTTGCGATCCCGAAAGGGAATTACTTCTAGATTCTACGGTTCGGGCACTTCGCGCGAATGGTGAGAAGTTGGGGAGCCTTTGTAAATTGACTACTATACCCGATCCATGAAGCATCTTGATGAGCATTTGACTTATGGCCGGCATACAGAGGGTGGTGTTCGATGCGAGGATAGCTCATGAGGGGCGACAACATCATAGCGCTAGGATCCAGGGCATGGGGATGGATGGTGCACGATTCTTATGAGACAGCCACCAATGTACATAGCGACAGTGATTGCACATCACATGTTGGAAATACATCGAACAGGCGTCGATCTCCAAGACTGTGATCGGTAAATCGTACGCAGTACTTCATCAGCTTCGAACCTGGCTGAGCTATGCCGCTTCAGGCCTCCTGTCGCGCTAGTGTTTCAGGAGGTTCCAGCGCTTACGGGGCCTGATGCATTGAAACTCTTTGCTCGGGATCCAATGGCAGCAGTCCTTCGTCATCCAAGTGGCTCAGCAACGGATGGCGGACGTAATCAATTCACCTGCAAGGCAATGTGACCGGTAGCATCAGCGCATGGCTTCGTCGAGACCCGCCGACTTTCGAATCGAATCTCCTTCTCCACCATCGCTCCTGGCGCTCTGACTGTGTAACTGCTCCTGCATAGTGATATCAGAACGAGCGATCACTTCTTCGACGGTCCATCGCATGGGCCGGGACCAAAGCATCGCAATCAAGAATTGTGGCTCCGTCGGACATCTAGCCCAGGGGCCCTATTGTACTGACTTCTCTCTCGGAAATGGCATCAGATGTACGATCGTTGCAAAATGCTGCGAGCCAACCTAAGAGTAACGCCGACAGTGCAAAAACACACCCAGGACATATTCAGACGAACAACCTGACCCGCAACCCACGATACTCTTACTTAGAGACTCCAGTTGAGATGCAGGGGGCCACTTTCCAACAGTTCTCCAGCCCAACAAACTCGACCATTGACGAATCCCCCATATCGCCACAGCGGGCGTATACAGACAGCCTGTATGGAGCCACACCTGTCACCCTAAGCCCGCCTGAAAAGCCACCAGTGATGCGAACACCATCGCCATACGGATTACCGCCTCCACCAGAGGTTCATCCGGCATATTTCGCTCCTGAAGCAGTGTCTGCGCACAGTATGCAGCAGAATGCGCCCGCAGCGGCGGAGCCGCTACCCGTCAAGAATCGCGAGGGACATGAGACGGGAGCGCGTGTTGATCAGCAGGAGTTTACAGACGGTCACGGTACGGAAATTCCGCCAAGAAAGCTGGCTTCGCAAATCCGAGTGCCTACTGTATATAACCCGGACTCGCTAGCTGGGCCCAACGGAGCTTTAGACAATCATCGGCCTGGTCAGGTCTCTCATCCCAATGCTGCAGTTGACCCGGAATGGAAGCACGGAATGTGCACACCGGATGCGCTATGCTGCCTTGGGATCTTCTGCCCGTGCATCGTCTACGGGAAGACCCAATACCGACTGTCAAAGAAGGCCAAGAAGCAGGACCCGACGGACTTGCTGGGGTATGAGTCCTGCAATGGGTCGTGCGGAGTTTTTGCTGTAGCTTGCGGGTTCCAATGTAAGCATTCCTTCGAGACATCGCAGCGCCTTACTGAACCTATACCTAGGGATCCTTGCTACAATACAGAGGCAACGAGTGAGGAGATCCTATCATTTAAACGGTGATCTAGGCTCCGATTGCTTGAAGTCGCTCTGCTGCTGCTGCTGTGTAGTGGCCCAGAACGAAAGAGAAGTTCGAGATCGCGAAGATTACATCCGCAGAAATGCCGGACCTGCAAACGCTGCCTATGTTGCGCCGGGGACAATGACCTATGCACCGCCGCCGAGATGATTCATAATCATTATGGAGGTGGAAGGGATCTACCTCGCGAAACCCGAACTTCTAGATGTTCCTGTGCCCTGGCGGCGAATCGAAGTGCAAGCTCGAGCCTTGTGACACAACTTTCAGTCCACGTAAGGCAAAGTTCACAAAACCAACGGTTACTGAGTAGGTAGTATGCTTTCCTATCAGGGACGTGGACGGCCATTACATTCTCATCCAAAGACATGACGACAATGTCGAGGGATAACGGATCCGGTAAGCGCCCAAGCATTGCAGGATGAATGAATTCCGTGCAGCCTCAATGTATCTGGACACAAAATCACAAACGACTGGCTTCGGCTTGTCTAAGACGCTTGCCGAGCACTGACAAGGTCCCCTTGATGAACCTTGGAGTACTGCTGCTACAATATGGGGATAAATCAACAAAGGGGAAGCTGATCATGGAGTGAAGCGAGAGAAGAATGGCGGAGAGGTGCATGCTGGGGTTCTGGAGGACTGTGAGAGCGACGGCTCCCTGGGGAGATAATGGCAGGGCTACAGAGGTGAGAACTGTGGTATCGAAGTAGCATGAGGGGAGAAGATAAGGAGAAGATATTGTTCGGTCCTTGGCTTCTATCGCGCAGCAGAGTAATGTAGTGGAGCTCATACTTTAGACTGTGAAGGCAATAAGTTTCGATACGCCGAGCTAACGTGCAACAAATCCCATTGCTGGTAGGAGAGGGTGGGCAATTCCTTGATATTCCTTTGAAAGAATGTGTTGGCTTAGGTGCCTTATAGGAGGGAAACCGTTACTCGACCTGTACACTGAACGTGGCAACGCCGTGACTTAGTACATGTAGACTATCTGGACTAGCCTGCCAGTGCTTGGAATACTCTACACTTAGTTCATCGTTGTTGTAGGCAGTATGGGAACTTCTGGACCATGTTCATTCATCAGTGGCATCACGAAGCCTTCATCATCGAGACCTCACCGAGGGACTTGATTCTTCCTACTTCGATACACATCTCTACAGTGCTTCACTGATACTACTACTAGTAGTGGTTGTCCCAAAACCTGGCCTGAAGCCAAGCTCCGGGCCGCCCCCTTTCCCTTCCGTGGTGGGTCCCGCCCAAAAGCTTGTTCCCAAAACTTCAACGTTTGTTTCAATGCGCGTGACGCAGGGCGCCGGCAGTCTGCACACCTCACCAGCTCAATCTCTTCCCAATGTCTGAATATGGCACTTTTCCTCATACCCGCGAGCGTCTCGGGGAGTACTCCAAGTACCTTTCCAACTAAAAATATCAACAGCCGACCATGTCTGTGACCGAGTCCCAGGACTTCACTGTCCGAGACTTGTCTCCTTCTGCGGAAACGACGCGCAACTGGCCGAGGAGGCCCACACATATCGATCTTGAAGCGCAATCGTCGAGCCCAATACACGAAGGTACCACTACCGCGCCTCCAATGAACTCTCCTCCAGAATCTGTTCGACAGCAGCGCATCAATCGATCGAACACAGCCAAAACTTACCGTCCTGAAAGAAGAGGCCAGGCATGGCAGCCTGGGCAAGAGCCCGGCATTGATCCTTCGGCACCACCCGACTACTCTTCCACGGCCGTCCCAAGATTCAGTGAACCTTGCCAGATAACTCTCGTCGATTTCTCACAGGACAATGTAGAACAGACTGAGCTGGATAACGCAGAGCTGGTAACCTTTATGTCACGGCCGAGGCCTGATTGGGCTTCATGTCGGTGGATCAATGTCAATGGGTTGAGCTGGGATGTCGTCAGTCTGCTGGGCAATCACTACGGATTGCATCGGCTGGCAATAGAGGATCTTCTAAACCCAAGGAATCGAACTAAAGCGGATTGGTACACGGATCATACTTACAGTAAGACTTTCACATAGACACGGCCATCCTGTGCTCACTGGTACAGTGGTTTTGTCACTACAGAAGCTTATCTATGTTCATTGGGACGAATCAGACTCTTCGGAGTGGGAGGAACGACCGATTGAGAAGAAGAGAGCTCAGAACAGAAGGACCAAGAAGTCAAAAAAATCCCTCTTATCTAAGATGATGGGGAAGCGGTCGGGTGGGGAACGACAGGTAAGTGAGTTGCTGAGCATCTCTCACTCCTTTTTCGACGTTTCCAAGAAGCTTGGAACACGTCTTAGCAGTATCTGCTCCCAAGGGACACCTCTTCAATCGACTGAGTGACTCAAAAGAAAATCGCTGACTCTAGAATTTACTCAGGAAGCGCCCCAGCCCCTAGATACGACGAGCGACTCGTACCAACCGGCCACTGGCTATGTGGATGTCGACAAGTCAACTTCTAGCAAGGTACGCTTCAACAGGGTACGGACATTACAGGAATATCACGGCGGGCCCAATGTTGAGAGAATAGAGTTCATGGAGGATCACTCCGCGCTCGCCTCGAAGAATCTCGCTGTCGGCGTGGAACAAGTCTCCGTCTTCCTTACTGCAGACAATACCGTCATTTCATTCTTTGAGCAATCTGCCGACGATGTCGAAGAACCAATCCTGGCTCGTCTGAAGACTACAGAGACCATCCTGAGACGACTCTCAGATGCTAGTATGGTGACTCAAGCGATTCTGGACGCCATTATTGACCTCGCTATCCCGGTCTCGACGGCTTACCAGGATGTCATCGGGGAGCTGGAGCTTGACGTGCTAACAGATCCGAACATTGGGCACACGACATCTTTATACGTCCTCACATCCGAGATAGCGCAATTCAAAAGCAACATCTCCCCAATCGTGAGTTTGGTAAGGGCTCTGCGAGATCATAAGAGCGAGCCGATCAGTACTCCTGGCATTCTTGGGAGACCTCCGAAGCTGAGCTCGTCCTCTGTCACGATACATCCAATGACTCAAGTTTACCTCGGTGACGTGGAAGATCATTGCATTCTTATCACTGAAGGACTTGACCAGATGCGTAGAGCGGCTGATAACATGATTGATCTTATCTTCAACACGCATAGCGCTCGCCAGAACGAAAGCATGAAACAACTGACCATCGTGACCATCTTGTTTCTACCATTGACCTTCTTGACTGTAAGTGGCTGTGGGAAAGGCCGCAGGAGCCTTGGCCGCTCGACTGAAGACGTTGCTGAAATCTTATAGGGTTATTTTGGACAGAACTTTGCGCATTTCCCTGGTGTCAAAGACCACTCTGATTCGTTAGTACCCATTGACCAGTTTGGAGGTTGGCATGGTCCAATGATCTGACGTTCCCAGATTCTTCTGGGCTGTAGCTATGCCAGTGGTTTTCGTGACGTTCTTGTATCTTATGTAAGTCTGCACATGATATCGGGTACAGTATTCTTGCGCTGACACCTTGATTAACAGGCGCGGTATGATCTCCCGATGGTTCAAGGAGAATCTGATGCGCAGATCTATCAAAAAGTCTCGAAAGGCTAGAAGACAAGTTCATCAGAAGCGAATGAATTAAGACTGCAGGTCTTTGAAGATATCCATTGTTGATGTAGGACATTAGCGGGAGTTGCGGACGGGCAAGGGACCATGTCTCTAAGTATACCCATTTCATCTAAATGCAAAAGGAGGCGACGATGAATCTTCTGCTTCTGGCCGACTTTGTGATAGCATGAGAAAACCACGGATCGAGCAGCGGGTGGAACTCCAACGCGCCGGAAGGCGTTGAGCTGTATAAAGCTGTTGTCAGTACTGGCTTGTTGAAGAGATATCATTGAGTAATGGTGGCTTTGTGAGCCGCAAAAGGAATACTCACCCCTTCCAATCTCTAGGTATTGCAGCATGTGGGAAAGCGAAAAGGCATTCCTTATCACAGTTGCCAGGAAGACTTGAAATGTTAGGAAACGAATTCGCTGCTTTTTTCCTTCTCTAAGCCGGGTCAATCCAGGTGTGCACGATGCATGCCATCATCTTTGTTTGCCGTTCAATGCTCTTCTTTCAACGCCCAACACAAATTAGAGACAGGGCTATACAACAAGGGGAAGTGCAGGGGATCTGCACCAAGGACGAAGACGATGGTAATATTGTGGGAAGAACAATTAAAGAAGACTCAATACAAGTAGAGACCGCTTTCAACATCCTCGGACCGCCCCAACAAGTACTTGGGTATCTCATATGACCTTTCCGCGGTGTCGATGAGCCGTCGCACCTCGTTTCGTGCGCAACCTACCCGGACTAGGAGCTCGCTTGTTTTTATACACACCGTCACAAAATTCCCATCTACCGAAATGCCGGATTCACGTAGTGTCAATGGCAGCAGCTTCTCCACGTCGACCTCAGCCACAGAAGCCTTCAATCAATAAGTTCATCATAGCTATTTTTCTTACAAAGTCTAAACCTGCAAATACCTCAGTGCGAGGTGCGTGGGACCGTGCACAAACCATGGCACTACTGACAGGTAGAACTGCCAGACCATCTCTCTCGTCTCAGAACCTTCATTCGCCGGGGTAGCAGAATCAATGATGATGGGAGCGGCAGCAGCCATGTCGACACCGTCGAATTCTGGAGAGACTCCTATCACAGATCTGAGGCGAAGCAGACCGAGCTGCGTGTGAAGATTTTAGATCTGGAGCAGCGGCTTGGGCGACTGTCAACACCGGCGAGGGCAGCTCCATCGCAGCCGAGTACGCAAGCAAAGAGAAAGAGGAGTGAAGGAGTCGCTGAGGGATCCAGTGGTAGGGTAAGGAAGGCAGCCAAGACTGCCAGCAAGAATTGTGGTACAGGGACCTGTGTCGAGGATCTGGATACAATCGCGCTTGGTCTGAATACGTCGGATGATATGGAAGGTAAGTGGCTTCTCGAACCCTCTTCGCTGAGGAGACGCTAACCTCGCAGCGAGCAAATTTCTACACGATGTGCACATGCTCCGGCGGAGGTCTGAACAACGAGGCATAACAGCCGGGGAGCTTGCGAGCCATCTCATGCACATCTGCCTTGATATACGCCGCATGATAGCTACCGTCGAAACACCCATGTCTCCAAGCACGCTTGCATCGTATAAAGGCCGCAAGGGCACCACAAGAACCCAAGAGCAAGCTATCGCCCACAAGCAAGCGGCCGTTCAAGATCAAACCGAGAACAACCTCACTGCCATCTCGCGAGCATTCCCAATCTTGTTAAGCACTTTAGAGAAGGTCAGCTATATGTCGGAAGGTAGCAAGGTCGCAGGGCAAATGACACATCATCTGATCTCTGTACTGCGAGATCTACTCGACCGTCTATGCTTGTTGTGCACAACAATCGGACGAGAGAAGAACGCTGCTGCTATGCGAACGAAAAAGCCGCAGGCCAGAGCTGATAGGCAAATCGCTGACTACCTTGCAGCGCCCAGCGCAAGCCCAGGCGCAGAAGGACGACAGTCGACCAGAATGCTGTGCCAGCTGGGTATTGCTGCAATGAACGCTCTCGATCTATGTCGAGCGGCAGACAACAACGTACTCGAGGGGTTCCTATTCTTCTTGCTTCATCGCGCAGGTAACTTGCTTCGAGATTTCGTCTTCTGCGATGAAGATGAACAAAACATCAATCTTTTTCCAACCTCCGGCGATAGCGAGGCCGCTGCCATTCGTGCAGCTGAGGCACCCTATCTTTTCCCTCTTCTCAAATATGCTATTATACTCACGGCCAAACGACACGTCCCAGCTACGCCTACCCACGCCAGACACGGTCGTATCCGGTCGTTGCGCATTCAAGGCTCCCATAGCAGCCACGACGGCATGACCACCAAAGCTAGGATCAAATTGCAGAACACTTTGCTGCGAGCGGTATTCGGCGACAACGTGACCGAAATAGGAGAGAGCTTGCAGAAGCCGCTTGACGTCAGTCTCGAGTTCTATAATATGAAGCAGGTAAAAGAGGGGCTTCGTGTAGGGGAGTGGTTCAAGGATGAGGTGTGGAAGACGATTGGGTGGGATGTGCTGAGGGAAGTGATTGCTTGGAAATAAGTGTTAGAGGGACAACTAGACTTGCTTGGAAAAATGCTGAAAGGGCGGACTGGGTATGGCTCGCTGCGGTTGCCATCTATCGCAAAATACTCGCTGATGAGAGCAATGTCTATCTGAGGCAGCGCCTTGATTGAATTCACCTTAGGCTTCTCAGTATCTAGCCAGGACATGGCCTTCGCATTATAGCTATCATTGATGACTATCGTTGATGACCGTCACTTGGAAGTGCTTTCTTTGTGTTTTCGATGACCGTCATATGATTATCTCTCGTTTCAAGTCATTAACAACCATATATCTCCCCACACCGATCCACCCCCACCGGAACCACCTCATCTGGCTCTTGTGTCCTTGCCTCATGGCCTGCTGCCCTTTTCTCCACTGCCCTAAGTCATTAACAAAGAATAACCTTCGACGCCCCTCATACTTTTTCTTGCTCTTCTTACCACTCGCACCCGCGAAAGCATCGCGTACCACACCCCATAGCAGTGTGATAGGCGCATCAAGAATGGCCGCATACTTTCTCAGTACATTAGTCGATTCCAGGGTGTAGAGCTCCACCGGACATCCCCACCCCGCTTTTCCTGTCATCATACTCCCCAACCAAGCCTTTGCGCCATAATACAGCGAGATATGGTTCGTATGCCCACTGACACCATATCCATCAAACGTTACCAGCATGTCAATGGTAGCTTGCGGCGCCTCCCCCTCCTCCACAGCATCCTTCCTACTCATCACCCCGTTCCCATTCCTGGCCGCTGGTGATGTAGACGTGCTGTTGCTTTTCGATGATGAGGAGGAAGCTTGCGGCACGAAAGCGGACGAGAGCACACTGGAGATTTCGGACTTGGACCACGACTGACTCATGCTGTCTGGGAAAGAGGGCGAGTCGATTATGAATACGTCGGTGGAGGGCTCACGAAGACCCAGGAGGGATGCTGATGCTAGGAGCTCTTTCTGGCGGGTGGGGCCCAGGCCGTCGACATTTCCTATGCATTATATATGTCAGCTTCGCTCCCTACGCATGATCCTCCGTTGACCCGAGCGGCGCGCGAATTTCAATCGTGCGAGAAAGAAGATAGGGTGGTTACCGGTACTTAAGCAAAGGATCTTGACATGGTTACCAAGCTCCGGCGCCGTGAGCGCGAGCAGCGTAGGCGCAAAGAACATGGATTCGTCATCGGGATGGGCGATCAGGAGACAGATGCGCTTGTTGCGGATCTGGGGAAAGGAGGTGCGGCTTAGTTGGGCGGTATAAAGCCAGCATGTTGTCAAGAGTATAGGTAGAGCAAGGAGAACAGGTAGGGAGAGCTCCATTGCGCAGAGCAATTCGAATCACGAAGCCTGGGTACAATGAAGGACTGGTAGTGGCGGAGAGATGCCGTACCTGCTTTTAGGGCTGACGGCTGCAGGAGCCTTGGCAAGAATGACGACTTCCCGACTTCCCGACTTCCCGCTTCCATAATCCATAGACTACCACACTCTCCGCACTTGACCTGGGCATGGCAGAGTCTCAACCACCTCGGAATCGCAAAGAGCGCCGGGCCCAAGCTAAGAAGAACATTGGCAACGCAAACAATATCACCCTCGCCCAACCTGCCCGCGATGGTCCGAAACAGAAGACCCTCCTCGAAATCGCCGCCGAGCGCCAGCTGGTGTCGCAACCCTCCTTGAAAAATGATGACCTGGGTCCGGAAAACACATCTGTCGTCACCATCAACCCCGATGGTTCCATCTCGTATCCCTCTGAAATGACATCCTCGACCGCCAAAGAAGAAACCATCTCGCCCTGGCTGGACATAGCCTTCTACACCAGCACCCTCCTTTTTCTCCACTTCACCCTCACTCTCCTTGTCAAACACCAATACGCCCACAGCCGCCCTGAGATTTGGCCGCTTTTCCTCTCTTCCACCGTCTTCAGCCGCACGCCTCCGCTACTGCTCCTCCTCGTTGCTTTCCTGCACCCGCGTGCTTCACATCCCGTGATGCAAGTGGGGTTTACGGCTATGGCGATAGCGGCAGGGGGTTATCTGGTGAAGATAAGTAATGAGGATCCATATATGGCAGTCATGAAGCAAGCGCCGGAGTTGGGAACACTGTGGGTTTGGAGCGTCGTCGAGTGTAGATGGGAGTTGGCACTGGCGGGGGCGCTGGCTGTTGCGGGGTGGGGTTGGGTGAGGGGGTATGGATTCTGGTGAAGAGCCGTTTTGGTGATGATGATGGGACGAGACTCTGCTATGCGATTATTCCACAGGCACACAGGGTGGATATTGAGCATCGGCTCCTATGGCCCTTGTCAGTATCAGATCTGTGGCCACGATGGAATCACCAGTTGCAGTGTCATTGAATGGGCTTCATTTGGCCATGAATCACATTCCTCCCGACAAGGATGAATTCTTCAAGTGGATCCTATCTAATTCTCGCGATTGCTCCGCCTGCTGGGATTTACCAAGTCAGGTATGAACAACACTTCTCGAGCCAGCTATCTGTTTGTTTCCTTTGGCACACAAACACTGAATTCCCAAGCGGTATTCTTGTCAAGCAATGTTAGTCTTATCAGTGCATTGTTCTCCCTAAAGGCTCGCACTGTTGACAGAGTTCATGTGTTCACGAGGCTGACTACTTTGGCAGCCACAAACCCAAGCAGGTGAGTTACCAAGTGGAGAATTGTAAGTGCGATACCAGTATACTGATTTAGTCCTGGAGTGTGCACTGTTTCACGCATCCACGTGTTCACGAAGTTAATTCTTCAGCCAATTCCGCTGTGCAGCAATGTAAGTCTCCTGCCACACTATTTGTGCCTTCCCAAAAGCATTCAGTCTCCCACGCTTTCACGTGATAACGATAATGACATTTTTGGCAGCATGGAAGATGTCTGCATCGTGTATGAGGGGCATCAAGTCTCAGTGCCATATGAGGTGGTCAATGTGATCATCATAGCCAAAGAGACGTCTGGTACTACGCATGAGACTTGGCCTACCTTGACCGACGAGTATGTTGCCCGAATTTTGAAATACTGGGCTCCCGACAAGGAGTCAGAAAGCGTTAAGTACGACTATCGGGTTCTGCTCGAGGAGAAATCGGTGCAGCAGATCTATCAGGGCATCCACGAACAGGGAGGACTGTGGCGGGCTTTTCCCGAGAAGAAGCCACTGGCAGCATCGACGGCGTTGAGAGCAGTCCTTGACATTACCAAGACGATGCACTACTGGCGAGCACTTGAACCATATGAACGCAAGGCGATCAAAAAGATGAGAAAGCATTGGCGCAAGGCTCTAATGGAAGAACTGGATGAGGAGGACGAGACAATTGTGATTTCAGATACCGAACTGGAGGCATATCATTTGCATGGAGAAGGAGTGGCTGATCTGGACTCGCGCACATAAAATTCTGCCAGACTTTCTGGCCCAAGAGTACTCTGGGTATGTCAATACCCCTCTACTCATATTAACAGCTCGCTAATAGCTCGTGGGATAAGAGGCAGACTCGAGCAACACTCTACATGTTGTGCGAACCATCCAAATCGAAATAGCAGGTCCCGCTAGACGGCATGGTTTCTGTTGGAGGAGGCTGGATTGGGAGGGAGTGGATGTAGAGAGAGCATGTCGTTGGTTGCAATGATGAATGTTCAAGGGGCATAGCGGAGGCAGCGGAGATGGAATCAGATAGTTGAGCAGGCCGCATCCCACTGCCCGAAGCAGCACTAGCGCATCCGATGAGATACATCGAAGTACGTAACGAGAATCACGTTCTCCCATGAGCCAATTGCCTGATTAGCCCATCCTGTGCATGACCTCCAATGCTGGAGCCAATGAGAGCCCGGATGCCACGGACCAAGGTCCGTTCAGCGATCGCCATTACTCCATCAGAACACCCAGGAGCCGCCCAACGAAGGAACGAACCAGCGTTATTACGTGCTGATGATGATGATGCTGGACGTTGGACGGGGACTACCTTCTAGCAAGAACATGACAGTGGCGGCAAGCACGACGGGGACCATGATGAATTCTCCCAAGATGAATCCTCACGCTTGCTCTTCATTCCCTTGTGTTCACGTGGAGAGAGACAGTCGTATTGCTAGCCTACCGACACCCTTCGGTCCCGCCGTAACACATCATGCCGTCGCTTCTCCAAGGCTTGCGAACCTCCAAACCTCCACGCTCCCCTCCCAAATACTCCCCTGACGACCCAATACACCCCGACAGAGCGGCGAGCAAGGAGAACAAACCTCTGCCTGGAACCATGGATATCCTTCGTCATGCCAAAGACAAGCGTCGCAGCCTCACCGACACGTCACCCTCGTCCTCGCCATCCACGAGGAAGGCGACCAAGGATAGTCCCAGACTGGCTCCCGTGAAGCCAGCGACGTTAGAGGTAGACATGGAGTCCCCTCCTCTGGTATTCTACGGTCCACCAGGGCAGTCTACTGGGGCTCTGCTGTCAGGACAGCTCATCCTGACCCTCAAAGAACCAGAAGTCAGTATCAAGACGTTCGAAATGGTCCTGCTCGCCACAGTTTCCACCAAACGACCTGTCAAGCATGACTGCCCCGACTGCACAACCAAAACCACCGAGCTATTCCGCTGGAGATTTCTTTCCGAGCCTGCGCACTTTGCTAGGAAGACGCACGGCTTTCCCTTCTCATACCTCCTCCCGGGACACCTACCAGCTACATGCCATGGCCTTTTGGGCAACATTGACTATACCCTCTCCGCAGAAGCAATAACCAATTTCGCCGACCCCATCAACGTCACACGCACGCTCATCATCCAACGAGCCCTGATGCCAAACCAGGACAAAACCTCCACCCGCATATTCCCTCCCACCAACCTCGTTGCAACTGTCATCCTCCCTTCCGTCATCCATCCGATCGGCGAATTCCCCATCCACATGCGCGTCGCTGGCGTTGTCACCAAATCCAAGGACAACATCACCCGCTGGCGAATACGGCGTCTGCACTGGCGTATCGACGAGACCTTCAAAATCGTCTCCGAAGCTTGCAAGAAGCACGCCGCAAAAGTTGGTGGTGAGGGGAAAGGGATCCTCAATGAAGAGACTCGAGAGATTGGTCGTGACGAGATCAAAGAAGGGTGGAAAACAGATTTTGACACCGAAGGTGGGCTGATCGAATGCGAGTTCCCAGCTTCAATAAAGCCTGGCTCAAATCCATTGTGTGACGTTGAGTCACCTACCGGGCTGTGCGTGACGCACAATTTTGCTGTTGAGATTATCGTGGCGGAGGAGCACTGCACGCAAAAGAACCCGAAGCAAGCGATACCGACGGGGTCGGCGAGGGTTCTGAGGATGCATTTCAAGTTGACGGTCACGGAGAGGGCGGGGATGGGGATCAGCTGGGATGAGGAGCAGCCGCCAATGTACGAGGATGTGCCAATTAGCCCGCCGACATATGCGAAGATGGCGGATTATGAGGGCGACCCTTTGCCGGATGAAGATTTGGAGAGGATGCGGTGAGGAGGGTGGTACTGAGATGGTGTTGACGAAGCTGTCGACTCCCTTGAATTCGGTTGAAGAATTTCGCATTACTGTTGGGTCGAGACATTGATTCCACAACATATCAAAATGAATGGGCGGACTGGACTTGGGAACCGCGGCTGGAAAATCCAGCCTCGATCCTTACTAATGAGCATACTTAGGGAGTTTCTTTGCGTGGTGGACCAGAGGAGCGCCTTTTTACTGTTTTCCTTGCATCCGTTTTGCTATTCTGCATCCACAGCGTGGCGTTTGGTGTCGGAAAACCATACCCCCTTTCTTCTAGCTTACTTTGCATTGTACTTAATTCGGCAGCTCAGCATAGTCAAATCAAGAAACCACTTGAAGGTTATCTCTTCGTTCAGCACATCATCTCCCCAACTACCCACCGCCATCCTCCACCGCCGGCACGTCCAGCCCAAACAGCCTCACCGCATTCTCCCCCAGCACGCCCCTCATGCCCTCATCTCCCTCGAAAACCTCCCGAATCGCATCAACATTGGTCTTCACACTCGGCCACTCGCCCTCATCCTCGTCCACACCCAACGGCGGAAAAAAGGGATGATCAGTCCCAAACATAATCTTCTCCCTTCCCACCATCCCCACCGCTGCCCTCAACCCGGCAGCCCCATAGCTCACCCCATCCAACCACACATTCATGCGCATCACCTCTCTCAACGTCCGCCTCGGGCCTCTTACCCTTCCCCCTTCCAGCTCGCCATAGAACCCCCGCTCATGCTCCACACAGCTCTGCACCCTATCCCCCAGACCCGCCACCGCACCCCCGGCATGCGCAAGCATGACCCTCAGCCCCTCAAACCGATCAAACACCCCCCCCAACCACATCCTCACGAACGCCACCGTCGTCTCCATCGGGAACCCGAGGCTCAGCGGCAGCACGTGCCCGGAGTCCTGCATCCTGGGCCCGAAGACCTCGCTCGGGAGCCCGTAATGCGGATGGATGAAGAGCAGCAGTCTCGACGCTTGCAGCTCCCCCCAGACGGGATCTAAAGCTGGATCATCGGGCCCGGAGCCGAGGCCAGTGGTGCCGATGATGACGCCCCTGCAGTGCCTGCGCTCGCGCAGTTGCTCGATCTCATGGAGGGTGGACATCACGGGGGCGGTCAGCGGCAAGGTTCCGAAGAAGGAGATGCGCCCTTGACTCGTGGCGGAAAGGTGTTCGAGTTCGTTGTTGATTTTGGTGGCCCAGGGTGGGGATTCGTGGGGCGAGAGGAAGTCGAGCCAGGGGTTGGCGAGGGAGAGGATGGAGTGGGTGATGGAGTGGTGGGACATGAAGGCGAGGATGGAGGGGAGGGAGGAGTAGGAGGGGGTAATGGGGCGGCCGAGGAGGTGGGGAGGGGTGTCAG
>JAABUO010002151.1_pt1 | contig 24438 bp, 26 predicted proteins | sample 5559291 | NCBI WGS metagenome assembly JAABUO01 (sample SAMN10711878, study PRJNA513372) | rock metagenome | isolation source: Antarctica rocks | place: Antarctica: Victoria Land, Finger Mt sud
CGGCGGCCGAATCCAGCGCACCCTTGGGCGCGACCCCGACGCACGGCGCGCTGTGACTTGCGGTGGCGTTGTCGGTGGCGCTGGAACTCGTACAGATGCCGCCGTACTGCTGCCACGGCGGCGTGCAGGAGATGATCCGGCAGACCACCGGGCCGGTCTGCTCGTAGGGAATGTCGAGGTTGCACTGCCCATATCGGAATTGGTTGCAGGCGATCCGCCGGGAGTCGCAGGTGCCGGAAGCGCAACTGCATTTCCAGCCGCTCCCTACATAGGCGTTGCAATCGATGTAGTAGCGGGCCGAGCCGCCGCAGAAGGATGAGTTGTCCGCCTTCCACCAGCCGCCGATGAAGGAATTGGGAGGGCAGCTGTTGAGGCCCGAATTGATGGTGCAGCAGAAGACCGAATAACCGTCGGCGCAATTCGGTGCCGCTCCACAGACCGAGTCGTAGGCGCTGGCCGGCTTCACCAGATATCCCCAGGGATTGACCGCCAGGGCGGCTCCCACCACGGCCGCCCCGGCGAGGAATCCACGCCGGGACCCATCAGTTTCCTTGCCGCGTCTGCTGATCTTGTTGACCAGTCGCTCGGTCAATGTCATGTTCATGACGAGCTCATTTCGACGAGTTCGAGCACCTTGTTGACCTGTACGACCATGCCGGCGACCTTGTGCTGCGATCCCAGGACGACGTACAAGCACATCGGCCGATCGCCCTCGGTGAAGAAGTATTGTGCGCCCGTTTGCCCGGGCAATATCCGCTGCAGACCGTTGGCATTGAATCGGGAAGCCGTGACCTCCGGCCGACCCTGTGGGCTGTACAAAGCTGATCCCAGGCATTCCGGCCCGAATTCCAGCAACGCGATGAAAGTGTTCGTGCTGCGGATCCGCTCCACGGCTCCCGAACCGTAGTCCCCTCGGGTGGCAGGCAGCGCGAAGTTGGCCAGGTGCATGACGGGCAACGTCTGCTCACCCAGCCAGCCCTGGGATCCGGCCGCCAGAGATCGGGCCTGCGGTGTGTCAGCGACAAGCGGCTCGCTGCGGCGATAGATACGCCCTTCCCATCCCGGCGGCGGTCGGACCGAGAACCCGTGCCCTTTCAGGACGGGCGACGTGGGTGCGGTCATCGCGCAGTCTCCGATCGGGCCGTTGGAAAGCCGATCAATTCCGGGCCTGGAGAGGAGGTTTCGTCGTTTCCCGTCGAATACAGGCTGGCGTGTCCAGGAGCGATGCCGGCCGTGAGCAGAACGCGGTCCACGTCGACCTCTCGGTCCGCGTCCTTGCGGGGTTTGAGGATCGGTCCATCGCGGCGGGCCGCGAGGTCGCCCCGGGACTGGTACACCAGACCCGACACCTGCGTCAGCGACGTGCCCGAACCTTCGCCCTTGATGGTGTCGGAACCTCCGTCCACCACGACGACGTACGGTGACCCGGGTACGGCGTAGTCCTCCCATGCCTGGCTCGACATCACCAGGTCGACGCCGCTCGGGCAGAGTTCCCGGAGTAGGCCGATGCTCTCGGCGCCGGCGTCTTTGGTGACCACCAACACCCGCCCGCTGCCGACGATCGACATTTCGCGACGCTGCGCGAAGTCCTCCCAGAATCCCGAGCAACCGGCGCAGCCGGACGACAGGAAGACCAACACGGTGTCGAGGCCGGTGCCGGTGACCCGCACGGAGATGACCTCACCGTTCAGCCCTTCGCCGAGAATGTCGTGACCGGGTCCCCACTCGGACTGCTGCGTCAAGGTCGTGGAGCCGGACCGGGCCGGCGCGGGCTGCATCACTCCGTCAGCGGTGCGGAACGGCGGCGCGGACGGCGGCGTGGACATCGGCGCACCGCCATCCAAGGTGTGCAATTGCCTGAGCACCGTTGCATACGCGCGCAGCAGACCGGCGACGAGAACGCACAGGATCAGCAGGATCACCGTTTCGACCACTATCAGCACCGTCATCGGATTGCTCCCACCTTTGCGTCGAGATTCAATAACTCCGGCAGTGCGGTCATCAACAGGTATCCCAGCCAGGCCAGGACGAGAACGGCGATGGGCAGAAGAACGGCCGCGATACCACCCCTGCCCAACTCGTGAACCAACGAGGGTGTGGGCCAGATCGTGGCTGCTCCCGCTATCAGGGCTGCCCCGACATCGACTCCGACATGCCAGTTGCTGGCCGGCTCGGCCGAGGAACCGAAACATCCACAGTCCTGACCGGGTGCGTACCGAACCAACCTCCAGGCGACCACGCCAAGGATCACGTAGGCCAGAGCCACCAGACCAGCCGGTACTGCGCCGCCGACGACGACGGCCAGCAGCGCGAGGCCGATCTCCGTGACACCGAACGTCCGGATGACCAGCGTCTTGGCAAGCGATCGCGCGCCGGGCAGACGGGTCGCGGCGAACGCCGCGACCGTCGCCTTCGGGGCGGCCACCTTCGTTCCACCGGCCACTGCGAGCAGCACCGCACAGGCACCCAACAGACCCACCATGACGCTCCCCGTGGACCACTCCGAATTCCGCCGACAGCTGACGGTGATAATTCCGTACAGTAACCCAACGCACACTTTCCGGCGCGAGGGCCTTGGGTTGAGCCGTCCCGGAGCCGCTCGTGGTCAGGCCCGGATCGCTCGTCGCGGATCGCTGACTCACAGTCTTCAGGGGATGAAGATTGCTTCGATGGGCTGCTCGAACAACCGGGCGATGCGGAATGCCAGTGGGAGGCTGGGATCGTAGCGACCGGTCTCCAGGGCATTGACCGTTTGGCGTGACACATCGAGCTTGTCGGCCAATGCGCCCTGGGTCCAGCCGTGCTTTTCGCGGAGTGCCCGCAGGGTGTTGTCCACGTCGGTCAACGCCTGGCGGTGATCGCGGACGAGATCAGCCAGCCGAGCATGCCCGCGCCGTACGTGATCCATCCGGCCAATCTCATGTCCAGGCCGGCGATGCCGAGAAAGCCGAGGGTGATCGCCGTGATCATTGCGACCGCGAAGCCGACGCCGATGCCTTGCAACAGCTTCTGCTGCTGGTATTCGTCGACACGGGCCAGATGACGCGACACCGCTCGAAGTACCCAAAGGGCGGGGACGACAGGCAACAGAGCCCATAGGAACCGCCAGGCACTTGTGCCGTCGATGTCACCGAAAATCACGACCAGGATCAGCACCACGCCGTACCCGAGGATGCCGGGGAAGAAGTCCAGGAAGTAGGCGCGGGCCCTGGCGGAATCGCCGCGACTGCGGTTGGCCTTGTCAAGGTTGTTTGTCATGTCTTCAGCATCCATCCACGGTCGGGATCTGTCAAGCACGCTTGTCACGCCGGAGGCGTCTTGATGTGCGCCGTATGGTCCTGAAGTGCGCGTCGACCACGCCATCCACGCGTGGCGATGTCGCGACTTTCCGACGAAATAAGCCCCTCACCTGAGTTCTCAGGTGAGGGGCTTGCTGTGTCGGGATGACAGGATTTGAACCTGCGACCCCTTGACCCCCAGTCAAGTGCGCTACCAAGCTGCGCCACATCCCGGCCGCCCGGCAAACCGGGCCAGCCCAGACTACCGCAGCAGAGCTGACGATGAGCACAGTCCGCACTCGCGGCAACGGATCGCGCAACGACCGGGGGCCTGTTGCAGACCAATCAGATCGGCCCGGCGCTGGCCTGTGCTGCTGGTGCCGACCGGGGGCCGCCCTGATGGTCACGACGACGGACTCGGCCATGGCAGGCAGGGTCACCCAGGTGCTGGTGTTGATCCCACTGCCCTGGTCCGAGCCGTCGCCATGTCGTCCCGGTGGATTTGTTCGCCGCCGGGCACCGCCCGCCGACGCCGCGGGTCTACCGGAATGAGCAGATCGGGAATGGTCGGGATCTACTTCTTCGCGCCGCGCTTCTCCCGCACCCTGACGTTGACCCGAACCGGAGATCCCTTGAACCCGAAGTCTTCCCGGAGCCGACGCTCGATGAACCGACGGTAACCGGCCTCGAGGAAACCCGTGGTGAACAGCACGAAGGTGGGCGGCCGAATACCGGCCTGGGTGGCGAACATGACCCGCGGCTGCTTGCCGCTGCGCACCGGGGGCGGCGTGGCGGCAATCAATTCGCCCAGCCAGCTGTTCAATCGCCCGGTCGGAATCCGCCGGTCCCACGACTCCAGGGCCGTCCGCAGCGCCGGCGCCAGCCGATGCACCGCCCGTCCGGTCTTGGCGGAGATGTTGATGACCTCGGCCCACTGCACGCGGTTGAGGTCGCGGTCGAGTTCACGCTCGATCTCGGTGCGTCGGTCGGCGTCCACCAAATCTGCTTTGTTCATCGCGACCACGAGTGCGCGCCCGGACTCGATCACCATGGTGATGACGCGCTGATCCTGCTCCGACAACGGTTCCGAAGAGTCGATCAGGACGACAGCGACCTCAGCGGATTCGAGTGCCGACTGGGTGCGCAGGGAGGCGTAGAACTCCATTCCCTTGGCCTGATTCACCCGACGACGCAGGCCCGCCGTATCGACGAACCGCCAGACCTCCCCGTCCAAATCGACCAGCGAGTCGACCGGGTCGATGGTGGTGCCGGCCACCGAATCGACGACCGATCTCGATTCGCCGGCCAATTTGTTGATCAACGAAGACTTGCCCACATTGGGCTTGCCGAGCAGAGCTACCCGGCGGGGGCCGCCCTGGTTCGCGGCGAACTCCGACGGCGCCTCGGGCAGTGCGGCCATGATGGCGTCGAGCAGGTCGCCCGATCCGCGGCCGTGCAACGCCGACACCGGAAAGGGCTCGCCGAGGCCGAGGTTCCACAACGCTGCGGCATCGGCGAGGGTCCGCTCGTCGTCGACCTTGTTCGCCACCAGAATCACCGGCACCTTCGATCTGCGCAGCACCCTGGCGATCGCCTCATCGGTGTGAGTGGCGCCGACCGAGGCATCGACGACGACCATCACCGCGTCTGTGGTCTTCATGGCCCGTTCGGCCTGCAGGGCGACCTCACCGGCCAGACCCTCGGCGTCGGGCTCCCAACCACCGGTGTCGACAACGGTGAATCGGCGACCGGCCCAGAGTGCGTCGTAGGAGACACGGTCCCTGGTGACGCCGGGAATGTCCTGTACGACGGCCTCACGGCGGCCGATGATCCGGTTCACCAGAGTCGATTTGCCGACGTTGGGGCGGCCGACAATCGCCAAGGTTGGCGCTGGGACCACGATTCCGTCCTCGGCCTCACCGTCGCCGAGGTCTTCCCAGCCCGAAAATTCTGTTTCCTCCGACCAGATACCGTCTCCTGCAGAGGATTCCGCAATTCCGTCGCTCGGTTCACTCACGTTCTTGCCTTCTTCCAATGGATACCGCATTCACAGCAACTGATGTCCGACCCTTCCCGAAGTCGGGCGGGTCAGCGGGCGACGGCGGGGTCGGCTATTTTCGCATCCAACTCGAGCACCAACTCGGACAACCGCTCTCGGATGAGATCGGTGGTGGCGTCGACGACGGTCCTGCCGGAACCGGCCGGAACGGCGAAAGGTGCTCCGATGAGAATTCGGACCGGTGGACGGAACCGTCGCCGCCTGCCTTCCGGCCGTGCCGTGCCCCGGACCGCGACAGGAAGCACGGCTGCACCTGCCCGCACTGCCAGCCAGCCGGCGCCACCGGAAATGTTCTGCACATTTCCGGCTCCCCTGGTGCCCTCGGGAAAGATTCCGATGGCACCACCGGCTTTCAGTTGAGCCAGCGCCTCGAGCAGCGGCTTACGATCCGGAACGTCACGGCGGATCGCGTATTGCCCGACATTGCGAAGCAGCCAGCCCATCGGTCCGGTGACGGCCTCGGCCTTGATCAGAAACGAGACCCGGCGCGGCAGGACACCGAACAGTGCCGGTCCATCGAAGAAATTCGAATGATTGGCCACCACGACCAACGGTCCATCGCCCGGAACCCGGTCGATTCCCTCCACCCGCTGGCGATACATCAACAGCGAGAGCGAAATACCGATCCGCCGGCCGCGGTCCATGCCTTTCGGCCCGGCAGAACCAGGGGTGGGATCGGATTCTCCACCCAGCCCCATCCATCTCATCGAATACCTCGAGAAGCGGCCAGCTGCAACACCTTTGCGATCGTTTCAGACAGTTCGAGAGACGAGGAATCCAGGACCACTGCGTCGGACGCAGCTTGCAGGGGCGCATGGGTGCGGCTGGAGTCGTGCAGGTCGCGTCGGTGAAGATCTTGGGCGACAGCGGTCAAGTCGGAACCGACATTGGACGAACCCATTGCAGCACCGACGTTCTGAGTGTGGCGCCGCCGAGCCCGCTCTGCGGCATCAGCGGTCAGGTAGATCTTGAGTTCGGCATCCGGCGCGATGACGGTGCCGATGTCCCGGCCCTCCACCACCATGCGCCCCGAATGCGCCAGAGTCTGCTGCCGCTCGAACAACCAAGCGCGCACGCCGGGATTGGCCGAAACCGGCGTCACGGCCAGGGTCACCGGCTGGTCCCGAATTTCGTCCGTCACATCCTGCGCCGCCAACACGTACTGCTGATTCTCCGGACTCAACGGAGCCGAAAACTCCAGGCCCCGAAGCACCGTCGCTACCGCGCAGTCGTCGACGGGATCGATTCCGGCGCGCAGCACGGCCAGGGTCACCACCCGATACATTGCGCCGGTGTCCAAGTAACCGGCGCCCAATTCACCGGCCACCCGGCGGGCAACGGTGGACTTTCCGGTTCCGGACGGCCCGTCGATCGCAATGACAAAAGAACCGACGGCGCAGGGGTTGTTCCGCTGCCCTCGCGGAGCGATGTTCATAGGCCGACTGCCTTGTAGAGCAGGGCTATCTCCACCGGATTGAGCTTGCGCAGCGTCCCGGGCCGCTGATGCCCAAGCTGGACGTCGCCGATTTTCGTGCGCACCAGGCGAGAGACCGGGTGACCGACCTCGCCGAGCATCCGTCGGACGATGTGTTTACGGCCTTCGTGGAGGACGACCTCGACGACGGCCCGTCCGGCGTGCAGGTCGACCACCTCGAAATGGTCGACCTTGGCGATTCCGTCGTCCAGTTCCACCCCGGCGCGCAGCCGTCGGCCCAGATCACGTGGGACCGGGCCCGGGATCTCGGCCATGTACGTCTTCATCACGTTGTAGGAAGGGTGGGTCAGTCGGTGTGCGAGTTCACCGTCATTGGTGAGCAGCAACAGGCCTTCGGAGTCCATGTCCAGACGCCCCACGTGGAACAGTCGCTCCGGACGATCGGCGAGCAGCTGACCGATGTGCGGCCGACCGAGGTCGTCCGACATCGTCGAGAGCATTCCGGGCATCTTGTTCAGCGCCAGGTAGACCTGGTCCTCCCGCAGCACGATCCGATTTCCGTCCACATGGACGACAGCATTCTCCGGATGGATTCGGAGTCCCATTTCTTTGACGACCAGTCCATCGACCTTCACCCGGCCGAGCCGGATCAGTTCCTCGGCTTTCCGACGGGAGGCGACACCGGCCGCAGCCAGAACCTTCTGCAGCCGAATGCCTTCGGCACTTTCGTCCGGGTCCAGATCACCTTCGTTGATCCGGCCGGTGTTCTTGAGATGGGTGGTGCGCTTTTTGGGCGAATAGTCATTCATCGTCGAGTGAGTCAATTTCCGGGAGCAGGGGGCCAAGGGACGGAAGGTCCTCGAGGCTGGACAACCCGAGTCGTTCGAGAAAGAGCTCGGTGGTGCGGTAAAGCAGCCCGCCGGTTTCGGCGTCCTGCCCAACTTCTTCGATCAAGCCGCGAGCGACAAGAGTGCGGATGACGCCGTCGACATTGACTCCTCGAACGCCGGCGATTCTGGCCCGGGTCACCGGCTGCCGATACGCGATGACCGCCAGCGTCTCCAATGCCGCCTTGGAAAGCCGGCTCTGTTGGCCGTCCAGGACGAATCGTTCGACAATGGGGGCGAACCGATGCCGGGTGTAGAACCGCCAGCCCAGTCCTACCTGCCGGAGCTCGATCCCGGACCCGGCCGTTGTGTAGCGACGAGCCAGTGCGATCAATTCCGCCTGCACCCGGTCCGATCCATGACCAAGGGCCGTGGCCAACGCCGCTTCGGTGACCGGTGAGTCGACGACCAGCAGAACTGCTTCCAGCGCACCGACCACGTCGTCTTCGGCGACGATGCCGACAGCGGCCTCCAGCGGCAGGTCTTCCAGCGCGACGTTCAGCTCGATGTCGGGAGTCATTCGTACTCCTCGTCCGCCGCGGTTCCGGAACCGTCAGCGCAATCACCGGTCCAGCGAACCGTCAACAGCCCCAGGGGTTCTGGTTGATCGAAGGCGACCGCGGCTTCCCGGTACAGATTCAACAGGCCGAGGAACCGCGCGACGACCTCCATGGTCTGGGTGCAGCCGGCAATCAGTTCGCCGAACGTCGCGAGGCCACGCCGCGACAACATCTCGCGGATGGCCGCGGTGTGCAGTGCGACCGACACCGGCGAGGAATGGATATGGTCCAGCGAGACCCTCGGTGGCGGGGGCCGGGGCCGGAATACGCCGGCTGCCATCTCCGCGAAAGCCGATGCATCCAGGCCGATCTCCACTTCGGGAAGCAGCCCCAGATAGCGGTTCTCCAGGGTGACCGCGCGCGGATACCGGCGCAATGCGGTGGTCTCGAGTTCTTGGAAAAGAATGGTGGCCTGCTGATAGGCGCGATAGGCCAGCAGCCGGGCGAACAACAGATCACGGGCTTCGAGCAGGTCGATGTCCCCGTTGTCCTCCACTTCGCCGTCCGGCAACAACCGCGCTGCCTTCAGATCCAGCAGCGTCGCGGCCACCACCAGGAACTCGGTCACAACGCCGAGGTCGACGCCGGGCCCGAGGTTTCGGATGTGCCGGATGAAATCGTCGGTGACGGTATGCAGCGCGACCTCGGTCACGTCCATGCGGTGCTGGCCGATCAGCTGCAGCAGCAGATCGAACGGGCCCTCGAAGTTCGCCAGGTGCACATGGAAGGACGAACGCCCGCCGAGCGGTACCGACGGATCCTCATCCAGCGACACAGCGGCCGGGGTGATCGTCCCCGCCCGCGTGGTCATCTCGCGATCACTTCCCGCGCCAACGTGCGGAACGCCTCTGCAGCAGGCGAAGTGGGCGCATAGGTGGTGATCGGCTCGCCCGCGACCGTGGTCTCGGGAAACTTCACCGTCCTGGAGATCACCGTGTCGTAGACGTCATCGCCGAAGCGCTGCACCAGCATCGCGACCACGTCACGGGCGTGCACGGTCCGGCCGTCGAACATGGTGACCAGCACGCCGTCGATCTGCAGATCCGGGTTGATCCGGTCCTTGACCTTGTCGATGGTGTCGACCAGCAGCGCCACCCCGCGGAGGGAGAAGAATTCGGCGGCCACCGGCATGATCACGCCGTGGGCGCAGGCGAGCGCGTTGACCGTCAGCAACCCGAGTGACGGCTGGCAGTCGATCAGGATGTAGTCGTACTCGTGCAGCATTGGCCGCAGCGCGCGAGCCAACGTGTGCTCGCGCCCGACCTCGTTGATCAGTTGCACTTCGGCGGCAGACAGGTCGATGTTGGCCGGCAACAGATCCAGGTTCTCGACGCGCGTCGGAACCAGCACGTCGGTGATGGTGGTGTCGCGCTCCAACATCAGGTTGTAGACCGTTCGTTCCAGTTCGTGCGACGGCACGCCCAGCCCGGCGGAGAGCGCGCCCTGCGGATCCAGATCAACCACCAGGACCCGACGTCCGTATCCGGCCAGCGCGGCGCCCAGATTGAGGGTGGACGTGGTCTTGCCCACCCCCCCCTTCTGGTTGCAGAGGGCGATCACTCGCGCCGGCCCGTGCGACGTCAGGACCGCAGACTCCGGAATGTACCGACCCGGTCGCCCGGTCGGCCCCAGTTCTGCGCGGACGGCCGCCGGCTTGGCGATCAGGGCCGGAACGACTTCCTGTTCAGCCGTGGTGGCCGGAACCTGTTCAGCCGTGTTGGCCGGAACCGCAGGATCGATCGGGATCAGATCATCGTCGTCCGCAGGCCGAAATCCTGCTGTCGCTTCTTCGATGGCCAAGGATTCTTCGACCATCGGATCAGGTGTCGGTTCGTCCTCCGAGGGCCGCGGCGTCCCGGCGGCGGCGATCCACGCCGCGTCGTCCGGATAGCTCATCGGTCCCGATACTCCCACTGGTCTCCAGTCGTCATCCCGACGACCATCCCAGGGTAAAGGGGCGAGCGCCAAAGGACCAATGCGACCCGCCCAGTTCTTCACCGGGCACGGGGATGCGCCATCGCGTACACCTCGCGCAGGGCATCGACGGTGACCAGGGTGTAGATCTGAGTCGTCGTCACGGAGGCGTGGCCGAGCAGTTCCTGGACGGAACGCACGTCGGCTCCGCCCTCCAGCAGGTGAGTGGCGAACGAGTGGCGCAAGGTGTGCGGCGAGACGGAACCGCGATTCTCGGCGATGCCCGCCCGGTCGGCTGCATCCCGCAGCACCTGCCAGGCGGACTGGCGGGAGAGTCGACTGCCCCGGACGTTCAGAAACACCGCCGCCGTCCCCTTGCCGGCCGACGCCAGGGCGGGTCGACCGCGAACCAGATAGGCCGACAACGCCGAGGAGGCGAACAACCCGACCGGCACCATTCGCTCTTTGGAACCTTTGCCCCGCAACCGAACCACCGGCACGTCGGTACTCGGCAGATCATCGAGGTCCAGGCCGACCGCCTCGCTGATCCTGGCGCCGGTGGCATACAGGAATTCCAGGAGGGCTCGATCCCGCAGCGAGCGGGGATCGTCCCCGGACGCCGATTCCAGGATCGCCGTCACCAGTTCGACGGGTAGCGCCTTGGGGAGCCGCTTGGCTGCCGTCGGAGGATGCACGTCCCCGGACGGATCTATTGCGGTCGCCGACTCGGCCAGCAGGAATCGATGCCAGCCGCGCACCGCGACCACCGCTCTGGCCGCCGACGACGCGGCCAGCGCCGGGTGTCCGTGCCATCCCTCGCGCAGGGACACCAGGAAACCGCTGACGTGATCGGCTCGAATGTCGCCGACCGACTCGATTTCGCTGATCGCGCAGTACGAGAGGTACCGCTCCAGGTCGCGTCGATAGGCCAGCAGGGTGTTGCGTGCCACGCCGCGTTCGACGGCCAGATGGTCGAGGTAGCTCCGCAGGGCAGCCCGCAGGGCTGGCGACGGGCGCGGCTCGTCCTCCGGCGCGGGCACCGGCGCCTGATCACCGGCATCGGGCAGGACGTCGGTCAGGGGTTCATCCATTGTGGGGCAGGACGGCAGCCAACCCCACACCGGGACCGACGTGCACCGTGCCCGCACCGTCGGTCCAGGGGTCATCCGCCGAACGTAGGGCCGAGCCGGATCGCCGGACAATGGATGCCGCCAGCAAACCGGCAACGGTGGACGCGTTCACAATGCTGCCGGCCAGCGCCGCATCGACAGCAGCGGCCAGCGGCACCCGCACGATCTTGAGATCGGCTTCCTCGTGTTCGATCGTCCCTTGGCGCCCTATATCGGTCAGACCGGTGGCCAAGAACACTCGAACCACTTCATCGGTAAACCCGGGCGAGGCTGCGACATCGACGAGCAACGACCAGGTCGCAGCATGCAGTCCCGTCTCCTCCCCCAACTCCCGCTCGGCTGCCGACCGGGCGGATTCGCCGTCGACGTCCATCAGGCCGGCGGGCAATTCCCAGAGCCGTCGGCGCAGGGGATGCCGGTACTGCTCGATCAGCACCACCGAATCGTCTTCGTCGAGCGCGACCACAGCAACGGCGCGCTGGTGCTCCACCACCTCCCGGTTCGCGGTACCCCCGCCGGGCATCACCAGGGTGTCGATGCGAACGCTGGCGACCTTGCCCTCGAACACGCGCTTGCTTTCCACCACCGAGAACAGTTCGTCGGACGCGTGCGCCTCGCTCACAGCGCCGGCACCCGAAGGCCGAGCTCAGGTACCTCTGCAAATGCGGTTTTCGTTGCCTCGGACAGACTGGTTTCGCTGTCCTTGGATTCTTCGGGCGGAATCGGCAACCTTTCCGATTCCAGATAGTCCAGCGCAGCTCGGACGAATGAGAAGAAGAGCGGATGCGGCCGAGTCGGCCGGGATTTGAATTCTGGGTGCGCCTGAGTGGCTACCAGGTAGGGGTGCTGCGAACGATCCATTTCTACGAACTCCACCAGCGACGAATCCGGCGAGACGCCGGACAGATGCAATCCGGCCGCTTCCAGCCGGTCCCGATAGGCGTTGTTGACCTCGTAACGGTGCCGATGGCGCTCGGTCACCGTCGACGAGCCGTAGATCTCCGCGACGAGGCTGCCCTGCGCGAGTCGCGCAGGATACGAGCCGAGCCGCATCGTTCCGCCCATGTCCTTGGTTCCGGATACGACGTCGGTCTGGTCGGCCATGGTTGCGATCACCGGGTCTGCGGCATTCGCGTCGAACTCGGCGGAATTCGCACCGCCCAGACCGGCAAGGTTCCGGGCGACCTCGATGACGATGCATTGCAGGCCCAGACACAGTCCCAGCAAAGGGATCTTGTTGACCCGTGCGTACTGGATCGCACCGAGCTTGCCCTCGATGCCGCGCACTCCGAATCCACCGGGAACAAGCACGCCCTGCACGTCCGAAAGGGCGGCTGCGGCTCCGGCCGGCGTTCCACAGGTATCCGAGGCCACCCAGACGATCTCGACCTTCGCCCGGTTGCCGAAACCACCGGCCCGGAGCGCCTCGGTCACCGACAGGTAGGCGTCGGGCAGATCGATGTACTTCCCGACCAAGGCGATTCGCACCGTCTCGGACGGGCGATGCACCCTTTCCAGGAGATCGCCCCACAGCGTCCAGTCCACGTCCTTGAACGAGAGGCCGAGACGACGCACGACATAGGCATCCAGGCCCTCGGTGTGCAGCACCTTCGGGATGTCGTAGATGGAGGGTGCGTCCGGACACGCGATGACCGCCTCGGCATCGACATCACACATCAGCGATATCTTGCGTTTGAGCGCTTCGGGAATGTCCCGGTCCGCACGACAAACCAGCGCATCGGGCTGAATTCCGATGTTTCGCAGCGCTGCGACCGAATGCTGGGTCGGTTTGGTCTTGAGTTCGCCCGACGGGGCGAGGTACGGGATCAACGAGACATGCAGGAAGAAAACGTGGTCGCGCCCTAGATCATGACGGACCTGACGAGCCGCTTCCAGAAATGGCAGCGATTCGATATCACCTACGGTGCCGCCGATTTCGGTGATCACCACGTCGGGGCCGACCCCATCGGGACCAGCTTCGGCCATCGCGGTGATGCGATCTTTGATCTCATTGGTGATGTGCGGAATGACCTGGACAGTATCGCCCAGGTACTCACCGCGGCGTTCTCTGGCGATCACCCGCGAATAGACCTTGCCGGTGGTGACGTTGGCGTCCTCGGACAGATCCCGGTCCAGGAACCGCTCGTAATGACCGATGTCCAGGTCCGTTTCGGCTCCGTCCTCGGTGACGAACACCTCGCCGTGCTGGAACGGGTTCATGGTGCCCGGATCGACGTTGAGATAAGGGTCCAGCTTCTGCATGGTGACGCGGAGCCCACGCGAGGTCAGGAGCCGACCGAGGCTGGACGCGGTCAGCCCCTTACCCAGAGACGACGCGACGCCGCCGGTGACGAAGATGTGTTTCGTGGTTCGTACCGTTACCGGCAAGACAACTCCCGTGTGCTCGAAGGCCAAGGCTTTCACAGATGCTCGGCATTCGGCCGGACGACCAATGCTCCACGGGATTTCACCCTAACACCAAACAGCCACCACCACACCGAAGAGCCACCGCCACACCACCGAAGGGTTACCGCCACACCGAAGACCTGGCGGAGACGACGGCGCGATGGCGCTGGCGCACCGAGATTCCGCGACCTGGCGGCCGGTGGTCGACCCGATCAGGTGGCCGGACTCTGAATCCGAGCCGCCTGACGGGCGGCTCGAGCCGCGAGCAGGTCGCGGAAACGACAAAGGCCCGACCGTCGCACACTGACGGAGTCGGGCCCTTGTCGATGCTTGTTGGGATGATCAGCCGACGCCCAGCGTGGGCACCTGAGCCTGCGCGCTGGCGGCAAAGCCGTAGCGGCCGACGCCACCGCCGTTCTGCTCCACCAGTGCAAGCACGGTGGCCAAGCGACCGGACGAGGTGTCGACATCATCGACCGTGCTGACCGCGGCGCTGTACGCCGCGTTCTTCCGGAGTACACCGACCGTGCCGGTGGCTGCCTCGGAACCGGAATTGCCGGCAACCACCACTCCCCCGGCGGACTGCTTCAGCTGGTTCGCGAGATCCGCGATCGCCGCGGCCCGGTCTCCCTCGGATCCACCGGTCACCGCGCCGCCGGTCAGAATGACGACCAGGCGCCCGGGAACCACCACGCCCGAGGTCTGCAAGAACCCACCGCCGGCGAGGGCTGACAACGCCGCTGTGGCCTGGTCGGTCTTGGTGGCGGTCTTCCCGTTCTTGTCGGTCAACAGAACGGACGCCAGTAACCCGCCCGCAACCGCACCGACCTGCGAGACGGCGGGCAGCTTGGCGCCGGTGGGGAGCACCCGCGCCGCAAGCGTGCGCAGATCGTCGGCATGGCTCGGATCGGCGAAATTCGCGGTCAACTGGATCTGCGCCGTGACTTTCGAACCCGAACGAGCCAGCAGTGACAGGACCGCGTTTCGGGCTCCCGGGTCGGCGTCCTGGGTGCTGATCAGGACGACCGTGGTGTTCGGAAGGGTGCCGCGAACCGCAAGACTGCTCACCGACGCCGAGAATTTATCGTCCGATGAGACTCGAGCGGTCAGGGAGGAATTGTCTGTCGACAATTGGTCGTTCTGACTGGAAAGGCTGGTCTTGTCCGTCTGCAATCCGGCTAGAATCGGCGATGAAATCTTCGTCGCTCCCAGTATGATTCCCAGCGCCAAAGCCAGAAAAATTGCGGCCAGCGAAACGATGTGATATCTCATTGAAATCATGAGAACAACCCCTTGGTCCAATTGACGAATTCATTCCACCATTGCCGAGCCAGGTCGATGTAGGTGTGCGACACATCGGATACCAACAGAGCCCCGATGATCGCGGCCACGGCCGCTATCACCAGCAGCATCACCACCCACCAGGAGATCCGAGCGCGATAGAGCCGGGCGACCGCCGGGCCTTCGACGATCTTGTTGGCCACCCGCATGCGAACAAGGAAGGTGGACGCCGATCCGCTCTTCTGGTCGAGGAGATCGGTCAACGTCGCGTGCATGCCGACCGTGACGATGAGGCTTGCTTCCCTGGCGTCGGCCAGGAGCAGCGCAAGGTCCTGGGTGCTGCCGGTGGCCGGAAAGGTCACCGCACCCAGACCCAGGTCCTGAAGACGCTCGAGTCCCGGTGCGTGGCCGTCGATGTCGGCCGGGATCACAACTTCCGCGCCACCTCGCAGCGTGTCCGGCCCGATCTCCTCCGGATTGCCGATGATGAGCTGCGGTTTGTAACCGGCCTGCCGGAGCGCGTCAGCGCCGCCGTCGACACCGATCAGAACGGGATGATAGTCGGAGATGTATTTCTTGAGGGATTTCAGTTCGGCCCTGGTATCGGCCGACGCCGCGACGATCAACACCTGGCGGCCGGCGATCTTCGTTGCGATCTCCGGAATACCCACGCCGTCGAGCAGCAATGTGCGTTCACGTTTCATGTATTCGATGGCGTTGGCTGCAAACGCCTCCAATTGCGCGGACATACCCGCCTTGGCCTCGATCAGCAGGTCGGCGACGGACTCGGGCGTCTGTTCGAAACCCTCGGCCAAGAGTTCTTCACCCTGATACACCCCGGCGCCGTCGAGACGGATCCTGGCACCGTCCTTGAGACGGGAGAAAATCTTCTCACCGACGTCATCGACAAGGATGATCCCGGACGCCACCAGAATTTCCGGACCGAGGTTCGGGTAGCGCCCCGAGATCGACGGTGCGGCATTGACCACAGCGGTGATGCCGGACTTGACCAGCGCGTCCGCTGTGGCTCTGTCGATGTCGATGTGGTCGATGACAGCGATGTCACCGTCGCCCAATCGACCCAGCAAGGTGCCACTTCGCCGCGCAACTCGCGCGATGCCTGTGACTCCTGGCAACGCACGTGACTGGCGTGACAAGAGTTTCATGTGCCGATGGTGGCAGCTTCCACACCGGAATTGCGGGAGGCGCGACGACGAATCGCCTGATGAGGCAGCAATTCGGCCGGTATCGGTCGCGTTTCAGGCGCCGGCCGACGACGTTTCAGGCGCCGGCCGACGATGCTGAGCTTTGCTGCTACCCGGCCCGCGGGGCGGCTGAGGTCAGGAGCTGGGCGGCGTGAGCGCGGGCTGTGCTGTCGTCCGTGCCACCCAGCATTCGGGCCAGCTCCGACTCCCGGGCCGCGCCCGCTACCTGCCCGACGGCGGACGAGCCGACCGCGTCCCCGGGCCCGGCGTCGACGACATAGTGCCGATCGGCGAACGCTGCGACCTGCGCGAGGTGGGTGACCACGATGACCTGGTGATCTGCAGCCAGCATGGCCAGTCGACGACCGATCTCGGTCGCCGCCCGTCCACCTACTCCCGCATCGACCTCGTCGAAGACGAGAGTTGCAACGGGATCCGCGCCGGCAAGCACCACTTCCACGGCCAGCATGACTCGTGAAAGCTCACCACCGGAAGCACCCTTGGCGATCGGCAGTTCCGGTGCGCCCTGGTGGGCGACCATGGCGAATTCCACCTGGTCGACACCGTCGACGCCCGCGATCACCCAGCTCCGCCCGATGCGCACCGCCTCCGGTGCATCAGGTGCCGCGGCCCGGCTGATCACCTTGACGAGCAGCGTTGCCCGGCCCATCGCCAGCGCAGCCAACTCGCCGGTGGCCCGCTCGGCGAGTTTCGCCGCCGCAACGGTTCGACGTCGGCTCAACTTGCTCGCCGCTTCGGCGACCCCGGCGGCCAGTTCGGCACAGACCTTCCGCAACGCGGCGAGCGTTTCCTCGGACGAATCCAGATCGTGGAGCTCGGTCCGGGCAGCATCTCGCCAAGCCAGGACGGCGTCGACATCGGTGCCGTACCGCCGGGTCAGCCCCTTGAGCATCGCCTGCCGGTTCAGCAGGGTTTCCAACCGGGCGGGGTCTGCGTCGAGGTCGTTCAGGAAGGCAGCCAGATCCGAAGCAGCGTCGACGAGCACAGCGGACACTGTGTGGACCTGCACCGCCAAGGCACTTAGGCGTTCGTCGCCTGCGCTTTCCAATATTTTCCGCGCTCCCTCCACCAGACCGACGGCATCGGGCATCTCTTCTGATGCACCCTCCGGCGCTTCACCGGTGAGAGTTCCCAGCGCAGCTTGCGCCGCCGCGCGCAAGGCGTCGGCGTTCTCCAGTCGACGCACCTCGGCGATCAGATCGACGTCCTCGGCCGGCCCGGGGTCCAGCTTGTCGATTTCCTCGACACCCAGGCGCAGCAGCTGCTCGCGCTGAGCACGTTCCCTGGCATGGGTTGTCCGATCCGCCAGATCGGCGACGGCGCGATGCCATTCGGTGCGCGCGATTCGGTACCCGGCCAGCTCCTGTTCGCAACCCGCGAAGCGGTCGAGCACGGCGCGTTGTTCCGAGCTCCGCAGCAGGCTGATGGCCTCGGACTGACCATGCACCGCAATCAGTGGCTCGGTGATCTCCGAGAGAGTGCCCAGCGGGGCCGAGCGACCGCCGATGTGGGCACGGCTCCGACCGTCGGCGCCAACCGATCGGACCAGGATCATCGATCCGTCGTCGTCAGCAGCGCCGCCCACTGCCTCGAGCAGCTGCCGCTGCCCTGACCCGAGGGGCCCGGCGAATCTGGCTTCGACGACGGCGCGGTCGACGCCGAGCCGCACCCGGCCGGCATCACCGCGGCCGCCCGTCAGCAATCCGAGCGCGGTCACCACCATGGTCTTGCCCGCTCCGGTTTCCCCGGTCACCACGGTGAACCCGGGGTGCGGTTCCAGAATCGCATCCTCGATGACCCCGAGGCCGGTGATGTGGAGTTCGCTGAGCACGGGCGTCACGCTACGGGAGCAGGCCGACGCTCAGTAGCGACGCTCGCGCCAGCCGTGCACCGGCAGCGCGAACTTGGCCACCAAACGGTCGGTGAAAGGCTGTTCGCCGAGCTTGATCATGGTCACCGGTTGTTCCCCGCGGCGGATCACAACCTTCGCACCCGGCGGAACTTCGTGCGTTCGGCGACCGTCACACGCCACGATGGCGTCGTGTCCGGCCGGGTCGACGTGGATCGTCACCGTCGAGTTCGGGGAAACCACCAGGGGTCGGGCGAACAGGGCGTGCGCATTCGAGGGCACGACCAGCAAGGCCTCGACGTCGGGCCACATGATGGGACCACCGGCCGAGAATGCATACGCCGTCGAGCCGGTTGGGGTCGCGCACAGAACGCCGTCGCAGCCGAAGGCCGAGACCCCGCGGCCGTCGACTTCGACGACCACATCAAGGATTCTCTCCCTGGTCGCCTTCTCGACGCTGACCTCGTTCAATGCCCAGCAGGTGTCGAGAACGACGCCGTCGTGTTCGATGGTGACGTCGATCGTCATCCGGTCGGATCGTTGGTACTTCCTGGCGATCAGCGCTGCCAACACCTCGTCAAGGCGGTCCGCCTCGGCCTCGGCAAGAAAGCCCACCCGGCCGAGGTTGATGGCGATCACCGGGGTGCGCAACGGTCTGGCCACCTCTGCGGCACGAAGCAGGGTGCCGTCGCCACCCAGAGCGAGGATCAACTCGACCGGCGAACTGTCTCCGTGCGCAACATCTGCGGCGTCGCTGAGCATCGCCAGGTCCAACTCGGAGCCCTCTCCCGGCAGCGCGAGCAACTCCAACTTCGCCGACTCCAGCACTTCCTTGACATGTCTGGCGGTGGCATAGATGTCGGGCCGCCCGGTGTGGGCGACCAGTAGCACGCGGCGGTCAGTCATGACGGGCCCTCCTCGATGGCGATCCTGATCATCTGCGCGGTTCGCTCCGGATCGACCGGCGTATCCGACCGCAGGTGCGCGAAGAACTCGACGTTGCCGCTCGGCCCCGGCAGCGGTGACGCGACTACTCCCGCCGCACCCCAGCCCAACCGACCGGCGGCCGCAATGACGTCCGAGACGGCACTGGCCCTCAACTCCGGATCTCGTACCACACCGCCCGCACCCAACCGTTCCTTGCCGACTTCGAACTGCGGCTTGACCATCGGCACGATGTCGGCGCCGGGAGCGGTGCAACCGATCAACGCAGGCAGCACCAGGGACAACGAGATGAAGGACAGGTCGGCGACCACCAGATCCACGGGTCCACCGACAACCTGAGGTGTCATCGTCCGCACATTGGTCCGATCGAAGATGCGCACCCGCTCGTCGTTCTGCAGTCGCCAGATGAGCTGACCGTAGCCGACGTCCACGGCCACCACCTCGGCGGCGCCGCGCCGCAGCAGAACATCGGTGAACCCACCGGTCGACGCTCCGGCATCCAGACACCTGCGACCTTCGACGCCGATGTCGGAAAATGCGTCGAGCGCTCCGATCAGCTTGTGCGCTCCCCTGGAAGCCCAGTTCTCGTCGGCCGCGTCGGCGGCGACCAACAGCGGGGCAGCCGGGTCGACGGCGGTCGCCGCCTTTGTCGCGATCGAACCGGACACCAGCACCCGGCCGGCTCTGATCAGCTCGGCTGCCTGGTCGCGGGAGCGGGCCAGTCCTCGTCTGACCAGCTCGGCGTCCAAACGTGCCCGACGCACGTTCAGCGCCCACGATCAGCAGAGAACGAGTTCGGGCGTCCAGGTGTGGACCGGCGTTGGCCGTCTTTGTGCTCCGGCCGGGGTCGCTGGTTCGAACGTTCGCCGTCAGGCTGGGCAACGTTGCCGGTGACCGCCAGCGCGGAGGTCAGTTGCTGGTGGATCTGTTCGAATACTCCGGCGTGTTCGGCGATGGCAAGACTTGCGAGGCGGGTCAGCTCCGAATCGATCGACTCGAAACCGATCGCCGCTGCCGTGGCACCGGCGACGTCGGGCGGTGGAGCGACCGTGGGCACGACCGACACCGGAGGCTCCAGCCGTCGTACTTCACCGTTGTCTGCAGTCATGAATTCCCCGATCGAATTTCGGCGATCATTGCCGACCTATCCGGCGTCCTCGTCGGCGAGTACCCGATCCGCCAGTCCCAAATGCGTCAGCGCCGCTGATGCTGCGTCGTCGCCCGGACGAACTGCGGTGACTTGCGTCGACCACATCCGGTGTGCTAGCAGCACCAGCGCTCTGAGGTGGTCTCCATCGTCCATGTCGGCATTCTTGTCGCTCGCGACGAGCACCAGTTCGCCCGCCTCTTCCGACACGGTCCAGGTCCGGTCGTCAACGGCGTCGGAACCGGCGGACAGTGCTGCCACCCGGTTCTCGTCAACCAGACCCCGCAGGTCGAAGGAGACGAAGGACGGCCGCCGACAAGCGGGTGCACGGAGCAGATCTGCGCAAGTGGATACGCCCGTCAGGACCATCAGACTCGGCATGTCCGCCAATACCGCCGCCTCGATGTCGGTGTCCAGTCGATCACCCACAACCAATGGCCGCTTCGCGCCTGAGCGGTGTACCGCCTCGTCGAGCAACGGCCTGTTCGGCTTTCCGGCGACCCGCGGCGTTCGTCCCGTTGCTGCTTTCAGGGCCGCCACCATAGCTCCGTTTCCTGGCAGCAGACCACGATCGGTCGGCAACGTGGTGTCGGTGTTGCTCGCCACCCAATCGGCGCCTGCTCGCAGCGCGATGCACGCCTCGGCCAGCTCCCGCCAACCCGTGTCCGGAGAATGCCCTTGGACGACCGCAACGGGTTGCTCGGCTGCGAGGCGGACCGGTAGGAGTCCGACGTCGGTGACCGCGGCCGACAGCGCCGCTGCACCGACGACGAGCACCGCTGCGCCAGCCGGATGAGCTTGCGCCAACATCGTCGCTGCGGCTTCCGGTGAGGTCAGCACGTCGGTGCCTTGCGCAGCAACGCCCATACCGTTCAGCGCAGTCGCGACCTCAGCAGGCAGTCGAGAAGCGTTGTTGGTGACGAACATCGGCCGAGAGCCGCGGGCCGTGGCGTCGATCAGCACATCGACGACGTGCGGAATGATTCGCTCGCCGAGGTAGATGGTGCCATCGAGGTCCAACAGCAACGCGTCGTGGGATTCAGCTAGCGGAGTCACCGGTCGAGCTCGTTGTGACTGAACAGTGAGTGTTGTTGCTGCGCTGCCGGATCGCTGGGTTCCGGGGCGGAAACAGCGTCCGTTCCGCCTGGGCGGATCTGCTCCACTGCCGGTTCGGCGATGTTCGTTTCGGGCAATTGGACGTCTAAGTGTTGCGCAGTGCCGGCCGGATCCACATCCGCCGGTTCCTGGTTCGGCAGCCGATCAACGTCCCTTATATCGTCGAGCGTCGGAAGCTCGTCGCCGCCGAGATCGCCGCCGAGGTCGCCCGGAGCGTCATCGTCGCTGGCGTCTTCCGTGGCGCTGGCGCCATCCGTGGCGCTGGTGTCGTCGGTGTCGCTGGCGTCATCGACATCTACGACGATCTGATCTGTGCCATCGCCGCCGAGGTCGTCCAGGGCGTCATCGTCTCTCGCGGCGTGTTCATCGGCGATCGGCGGCTCTGCCTGCTCATCGGCAAGTTCCGTGAGCCGATCTCCCGCATCGGTCTCCTCGTCCGGATCGGCTTCGGCCGCCTTCATGAACCAATCAACCGCCTCCGGCCGACGATTCGCCTGCAGCAGCAGATCGGCGTAGGCATAGAACAGCCGAGCGCTGAATGCTTCGTCGGCGTCGGTTCCCAGGGCACCTTCGAGGTGCGCCAGCGCAGCATCGAGCTGGCCGAGGTCGGCCCGCGCGCCGGCAACGACGATGCGCAACTCGGCCGCGGAGCCGGGGTCCAGGTCCGCAGCTTCCGCTGATCGCGACAGTTCGATTGCCTTCTCCGGATGACCAAGTGCCCGTTCGCAATCGGCGATGACCGGGAGCTGACCCGGACCGCCGCTCATGCGGCGCGCTGCACGAAGTTCGGCGATCGCCTCCGCCCATTCGCCGGCGCGATAAGCCACCAGACCGACCGTTTCGCGTACCACTGCTATTCGGCCGCCCTTCGACCGGGCCGCACGTGCATGCCGCCAGGCCAGCGCCGGATCCTCTTCTGCAAGCGTTCCGGCCATCAGCAGGTGTGCGGCCACGAACTCGGCACCTTCTTTGCTCAGGCCACGAAGATCCCTGCGGACTTCAGCATCCAGATCACGTGGATCGGCCCATTCGGGGACTTCCGGCCAACGCTCGCCGATCTCTTCCTCTCGGACCCTGGAACCACGATCGGGCTCGCGCCGCGCGAAAGCCGGCGCGTCCCCATCCCGCCGGGTGGTGGACCGATCGGCGTTCCCGGATCGTGCAGGAGCTTCCTTGTCACGCCATGTCGCCGGCCGCTGCAGGCGATCAGCACGGTCGGGGCGCCCCTCCCGGCTCTGCTGCTCAGCGTGGTCGGAGCGGTCCTGCCACGGCCGCGTGTTTCCGGCAACCGGTTCCGGTCGGGGCACGGACCGTTCGCGGCCACCCTCGGTCGCACGGCGGTCGGCGTGACGACCGGATTCTCCCGACGCGCTTGCAACCTGATCGCGGCCGAACGACTTGCTCAGATCACTACCGAAATCGGTGGTCTTGGCGGCTGGGCGGGAACTTTCACCGGAGCGATGCTCGTACCGGTCATCCCGCTGAGGTTCGCGGTTGAATTCACGACCGCGCTGTGGCCGACCGAAACTCGGCCGGTCGCGACCGGCTCCTCCCACTGCGCCATCGGCTCCGCGTGCTCCTGCACGACGGTTCCCTCCTTCAGCTGCTGCAGTACGAGTCCCGGCTCCGCGATCGTCCGCAACGTTCGCCGACCGGCGGGGCGCGGGCCGGTCCGCGTCCCTCGCAGCGCGCGGTGCACCGGATGCGCCCGATCGCCCGTCTTCTCGACGGTCGCGGCCTGACCACGGGCGCTCGACCGTTGACCGCTCGGAGCGCTCCGAACCAGAACGCTCATCGGCCCGGGGGTTGCGAGAACCGGAGGGCGAAGTGCGGTCGGGTCGCGGTCGGTCGGATGACCAACGATCACCGATCCCGGTCGCGCCCCGCGCCCACGGCCGATCGCCATCGCGCTGCGGTCGACCATCGGACGAGGCCCTGTCGGTCGACCGATCCCGACGGTGGAACTCCTCGCGGCCGCTAGTCGACGACGAGCCGACGCCCCGCCGGTCGGGCCGAGAAGCTCCGGACGCGGTCCGCGCCGCACTGCCTGATCCATCCTGGTATCCGTAGCCCCTTGCCGCCGGTGCGACGCCGCCGGTGCGGCTAGTCCCACGCCCTTGGCTGGACGGACGCCCGCCATCGGCGTCCTGACGCCAGCTTCGGCGCTCGGCCGGGTTGTCGGACGGACGGCGGTCGGACGGAAGGCGGTCGGACGGAGGGCGATCCGACGGTCGGGCACTCGCCTGCCGGACCGCCGAACTCGAGCGACTCCCTTCACGCGCACCGTAGGGAACAAAGTTTTCTCGAGGGCGACTCGAACTCGTGCGTGCTGCCGGTGCGGCTCCGCCTGCTGATGCGGCGCCTCGGGATGAACGGCCGTACGGCGGTCCGTCGGTCCGCTCCCGGTCGCCCCGCTGCCGGTCCTCTCGGCGCTCCGGACCAGAATTCTCCCGTTGTGTTCTGCCGGCCGCAGAACGCTCTGGCCGGCCGGGAAGCCGCTCAGGCCTGCCGCCCTGCCCATCCTGTCGACGGTCGGACGGATGAACAGCGTTCCCCGGGCCGGCAAACCGGCCCTGCCGTGGACGATCCTCGCGTCCGGTGCCTCCATCGCCGCCTGGACGGAGTCCACCGCCCCCGGACGGCGGCGCGAAGGTATCGCGGCGACCATCGCGCGCGCCATCGCTGCCGCGACGATCGCTGCCGGGACCACCACTGATGCGGTCCGATCGGCCGGACCGCCCGATGACTCCGCCTCGCTCCGGAGCAGACCCATCCGCTCGGCGGTCGACCCGCGGGCGGCTGGACCGCTCCCGGCCATCGCGCTCTGCCGAACCCCCGACTGGGCCTCGAGCGCCGGTACTCCCCACACCGGAACCGGCCTGCCTGAAAGTCTCGGAGTTGCGCCCAATGTTCACCGGACGGGCCCTGTCGTCGGGTTCGCGCTTGTTCCGATTGGTCCTGTCGTTGCCGGCATCGGCCATGGTGCAACTCCATCGCTGTGTATTTGGGAACGCAATTCTTTGATGTCCGCACCTACTGTATCCCGGCGTTGGTGGTGTGGTGGGTACACAAAAGTAGGGGATCGCCGCGATTTCTCGTGGTGATCCCCTACTTTTGGCAATGGTGTTCCGGCGGCGACCTACTCTCCCACACCCTGGCGGGTGCAGTACCATCGGCGCTGGGAGGCTTAGCTTCCGGGTTCGGA